>Ga0210385_10001985_pt1 | contig 12416 bp, 11 predicted proteins | sample IncBWH26OmetaG_FD_160107 | JGI IMG/M metagenome (GOLD analysis project Ga0210385, IMG submission 160107) | Forest soil microbial communities from Barre Woods Harvard Forest LTER site, Petersham, Massachusetts, United States - Inc-BW-H-26-O ... | reverse complement strand
CTTGACGGTGAACACCGACGTCGGGAAGGTCGCCTGCCCGACATGCTCGAAGACGATATCCGGGGCGTCGCCGAGGATCTGCTTCACGCGCTTTGAGAACTCGCGCGAGACGAGGAAGCGAGCCTTGTCCTCCTCGGGGGTCTCGCCGCCCTTGCGCATCATCCCCGCGAACTCGGCCCGGTCGATGTAGTCGACGGCGCCGAGGCGCTTGACCAGCTCGCCCTTCTCGGCGGAGGACACGACGCCCACGCAGTGCGCGCCGGCCGCCGCACACAGTTGCGTGGCGAACACGCCCAGGCCGCCTGCCGCGCCCCAGATCAAGACCTTCTGGCCCGCCTGCATTTTGCAGCGGGTGATCAACATGCGGTAGGCGGTGAAGTACACGAGACCGTAGGAGGCCGACTCCGACCAGCTCAACGCCTGCGGCTTGGGCAGCAGCTGCTGGGCCTGCACCTTGGTGAACTGGGCGAACGATCCCCACGTCGTCTCATAGCCCCAGATCTTCTGCGATGGCGCCGCCATCGGGTCCAGGCCGTGCACCTCCGGATCCTCGTAGGAGGCCTGGTTGCAGTGCACCACGACCTCATCGCCGGGCTTCCAACGAGTCACCCCGGCGCCGACCTTCCATACGATGCCCGAGGCGTCTGAGCCACCGATGTGGTGGCCGTACTGGGGATGGTCGCCGTACTTCATCACCGACACCGGCTTGCCGAGCGCGGCCCACACGTTGTTGTAGTTGACCCCCGCGGCCATCACGCGCACGATCACCTCGAACGCACCCGGCTCGGGCACCTCGATCTCCTCCAGCTGGAAGGCGTCCTTGGGTTCGCCCTGGCGCTCCTCGCGGATGACCCAGGCGGCCATCGTGCTCGGCAGCTCGCCGGGCTCTGTGTCCACGCTTGAAACTCGTTGAAGATCGATTGCCACGGTGCGTTGGGACCTCTTGTGTTCGGGTACAGGGGGTGAAGGACGAATCCTACCCGGCGAGCAATACGCCGGGGCCCAAGCCCGAAATGTGGCGCGCGTGGTCCCTAACCGCCGGGGCCGAGCCTGGATGTGGCGCGCTGACCCCGTCGCGCTCTGGCCCAGCCAGGGGCTGCCTCGAAAGCGCCTAGCGGAAAGGCAACTCCACCACCACTGCCTCAGCGCCTTGTGCGCCGACGGAGACGGTTGCGCCCGGCTCCGCCTCGCGACGCACCAGCGCCAGCCCGATGGGACCGAGCCTGGGGGAGATGACGGAGCTGCCCAGGCTGCCGACCGACCGCTCGCCGAGTGCCAATGGGGCGCCCGGCTCGGTCGGCTCCGACAGGCGCAGGCCGCGCAGATGACGGTTCGGCTTGCCCTTGTAGTAGAGGCGGGCCACGGTCTCCTGGCCGACGTAGCAACCCTTGGTGAAGCTCACAGCGCGCTGGTTGAGGCCTGCCTCCTGGGGGATCGTGCTCTCGTCGAGGTCGATCCCGTAGCGGGGTCGGCCGTGCTCGACGCGGACGATCTCGGCTGCCGCTTCGCTCACCGAGACGGCGCCGGCCGCTTGGAGAGTGCCGCGCACCGTCTCCAGCGCGCCAGCCTCGAACAGGAGGTCGAATCCCAAGTCGGTGCGGGTCAGACGCACGGAGGAGGTCTGCCCAAGACGAGCGAGCAGATGGCTGTGCTCGCTCGCCGGCAATTGGGCCTCCTCGAGCGAGAACGCTTTCGCGGCGGTCGCTTCGGCGTCGGGTCCGATGAGCGACAGCAGCGAGGACTCGAGCGTGCGCTTGTGCAACTCGACGTCGTAGCCGACCTTGAAGCGGCGGATCATGTCGAACAGCGCTTGTAGGGCCCCACGCTCGGTGTCCAGCAGCAGCTCTGCCGGCTCCGTCGCGGGCTTCTCGGAGAGCGTCACGCCGGCAGCGGAGAGCGTCCCATCGGCAGCAGGCTGAGCCTGCTCCATGCCGGCGACCGCGAGGATGCGCAGGTCGCCGAGCATCTTGCCCTTGTGCGTCAAGAACGCCGCATAACAGCCCTCGCCTGGGCTCAGGCCGACCAGCTCGTTCGTGATCTGACCGTTCAGGAACTCGACGGCGCCGGAGCCGGTCAGCGCGAGCTTGCCACGCTCAGAGCGGTCCACGATCCCGCACTGCTCTGTCAACGCCGCATACTCGTCCGCGAGCGTCGTTGTGTCGGTCCTCGCCATGCTTTCGAGGATAGCTGCGCGGTGCTTGCATCCATCTGCCGAAAAGCGACGTGCGGGACGGCCGCTCAGGCCGCTAGGCTTTCCCTGTCATGGCTCTAGCGGACACCTTCCAGAGCATCGTCGATTCTCTGCCCGACGACTGGACTGACCTCGAGCTCGACCTGCGCATCGCGGACGAGTCGCGCTACATCGACGCGTCGGTATACATGGCCACCTGCAACGCACGGCCTTATTCCCACCATGACTGGCACTGGCGCCTGCTCGTGGCCCACCGCTTCGGCCATGCCGCCTCCGCGCCCACCGTGCACGGCACGTTGCGGTTGCTCGACGAAGCAGGCATCGAGGGCGAGATGGCCATCCGCGAGCAGCGTGCCGGGCGTGTCGAGGTCACGCAGATGTGGGGCCGGCCGCAGTCGGTGCGCGAGGAGTTCGCGCGCCTACGGGCGCAGTAGCCGCACCGGCACCCACGTTGGGCACCGGCGGAGCAGACATCGATGGCTCAGGTACTCGCTTTCATCCCAGACCTGCTTTTCGGCTCGCGTGTACAGGCGGCGTTGGGCGCGGACGGTCACGATGTTGTGCTCGTGGCCGACGCAAACGTGGTTCGGGAGCGGCTGGCCGGCGTGGCCGTGCTCGTCGTAGACCTCACCGACGAGGCGGCGGGGCGGGTGGAGCTGGTCAGGTCGCTGTCCGTCGTCGGGTCGCTTGCGGGCATCGCCACGCTCGGCTTCTACTCGCACGTCGAGGCCGAAGTGCGCTCGCTGGCCGAGGGTGGGGGGTTCGATCTGGTCGTGCCGCGCTCACGTATGGCGCGCGAGGGGGAGGAGTTGGTCAGGCGGTTGGCGGCGAGGCCCTGAGTCGAGGCGCCAAGAGGAACACAATCGCGGCGAGCCCGACCAGGCTGCTCACCTCAAACAAGATGTTGCGCATGCCTCCGGCCAGGAGTTCGGCCTTGGTCTCCCCGAATTCGTGGTGGAGCTGATCGATCTCCCTAGCAATCAGATACACGTGAATTCCGAGCAGGCTGAGGGCCGCCCCCAACAGCCCGCAGACGGTAAAGAACGCAACGGTTCCAACCGGTCCGGCACCCAAGTCGGGCAACCAACGGGCGGATGCGGTGGCTCCCGCTCCGAAGCACACCACGAATATCAAAACCGGAACGAGCATCGAGGCGATCATCTTCGATTCGGCGTCGCGCGTCGATGGCTGTTTCTAGTTCGGTGGCAAGGCCGCGCCGCCTCCGGGTTCGGTTCGCGCTCTATCCGCTGTCACGGCGCGGCTCCTCACCGCACTCGCTGACGTCGCGCTTCAGTGAATCGGGCCTGGTAGGTGCTTATCGCACCCGCGTCTCCTGCGATTGGCGAGCCACCGTGGGCGAACGGGTACGCCGAGCGCGGGAACAAGTATTCGGTAGATCATAAACCCGGTAATGCAAATTCCTACGGCGTAATACCAGTCGCCTTCAGCGCCAACACTGGCAAGAAGGGGATAGCTGACCACTATCAGGGCGCAGCCCGCCAGTAGCGATGTGACTATACGTGTGATGTTGCTCATTGTCTGCATGCTAGCACCCCGTGATTCGAAGACAGGCGTATCCGATGAACGCGATCGAGCAGCCGCCCGCGCCTCCGGCCGCCGCGCCAAGCGCCAAGTTCTCAAACGCCTGGCGCAAGGTGGACGCCGCGACGATCGAGCCGACTGCCGCGCCCATGACGGTCCCGGCCGAGCCGATCAATGTCAGCAGGTCGGTGAGAGGTGGTGCATTGACAACCGCATCGGGCATCCCGTGATTGTCGGCCGCGCTTGGGACGGTATTCGGCGCGGTGGCGTTTGAGGCACCGCGCCGAATACCGGCGGAGTGGGCTCGATTGGCGAGTTCAGCTCGGTGGCAGCGCCTCGCCACCGCCTACGTCCGCGTGCTCGGCCTCGGTCGGGTCGAGGGGCACGAGCGCCGCGTTGGGTACGCGCTCGGCCAGGGCGATCTTGTGGCCCGCTCGCTGAAAGAGCGCGATGCGGATCACCACGCCGTGAGAGACCACCAACGCAGGTAGATCGCTGCGCTCAACGTCGGCAAGCGCAGCCGCGACGCGGACGCCCTGTTGCGCGAACGACTCGCCGCCGGGAAAGCCGAAGTCGGGACGGCCCTCAATAAAGCCGGCGAAGCCGTCGGGGTCCTCGGCCTGCACGTCGGTGAACAGGCGGTCGGTCCAGTCACCGGCGTCGGTCTCCATCAGACGCGGCTCCTCACGCGGCTCCAGGCCCAGGCGCGCGGCGACGATGTCGGCCGTTTCACGCGCCCGCAGCAGCGGGCTGGACCACAGGGCCACGAACGAGGCCCCATCGCCTGTACCCACCGCGGCGCGCTCGGCAAGATCGGCCGCCTGTTCGCGTCCCGTGTCGTCCAGTGGGACCGGCAGGTGGCCTTGGAAGCGACGCTCCAGGTTGTATGCGGTCTGGCCGTGGCGGGCCAGATAGACGTTCGCCGGAGTCATCGTTGGCGAGGCGGGTGCGTAAACACCGGTCGAGCTGTTCTTGGACGGTGGGACTAGTCGCCCGCGGGCACGGGCTGCGCGGCCTCGCCGGCTTTGCCTATGAACAGGTACTGGTAAAGCAACGCCGCCACCGCGGCCCCCAACACCGGTCCCGCGTACCAAACCCAGCCGTTGGCCCAATGATCGCCGACGAGCTGCGGGCCGAACGCGCGCGAGGGGTTCATCGCGGCACCCGTGAAGGGTCCGCCGAACAGCACGTCGATCGAGATCGTGAGGCCGATCGCAAGGCCCGCGACCGCGCCGAAGGGACCGCGTTCGTCCACGGCCGAGCCGAACACGACAAGCACGAGGAAGAAGGTGAGGATCGCCTCCAGCAGAAAGCCCGAGCTTGCGTCGACGCCATGGCCGAGCGCCGGCACGCCGAGGTTGACCGCTTCGGTTATTTCTCGTGGCAGCAGCTCCTTCACGAACAGTGCGGCCAGGGCGGCGCCGCCGAACTGGGCGATCCAATACACGCCCGCGAGCGCCGGCTTGATCCGACGGGTGATGAGGAAACCGAACGTGATCGCCGGGTTGAAGTGCCCGCCGGAGATGTAGCCGAGCGCGCAGACCATCACGCCGATCGCGAGCCCGTTGGCGACCGCCACGCCGATCAGCGCGGTGTCGTGGATGCCGCCGGCGGCGGCCGCGGCCCCGGCGCCGATGAAAGTGAGGGTGAACGCGCCGATCATCTCGGCCACGGCGCGACGCAAGGTGTCTTGGGACATGCGGGCAATGTAGGGATGGTGCCGGACGGCACATGTGCCGAGCGGTAGCTGGGCCGCATGCTTAGAAAAGCCGAGGTTGCACAGGTCGCATGCGACCTGTGCGCCATGGCCGCATGCGGCCATGGCTCGGGGCGCGCATGCGCGCCCCGAATGCAGTCGCACATGTGCGACTGCACCGAGCGGTGCATGCACCGCTCGTCCATCTGGCGCATGCGCCAGATGGAACAACATCGATGCGTCATAGACTGCCTACATGCGCCGCCGCGTCACCTTCTCGCGCAACTTGACGCTCTCGCTGTCGCGCACATGCCAATGCTATTGCAAGTACTGCGCCTTCGCGACGCACAAGGCGCACCTGTACACGCCGGAGGAAGTCTTGGAGATCCTCGACGGGGCGGCCAAGCGGCAGGTGAAGGAGCTGCTGGTGCTTACCGGCGAGCACCCGGAGGTCAACCCGCAGGTGCGTGAGCGCCTGAGCGAGTACGGCCACGAGGACTTCACCGCATATGTCGTGTGGACGTGCGAGCGAGCGCTGGAGCGAGGACTATTGCCACACACCAACCTTGGCGTGCTCTCGCGTGAGGATCTGGGCCGCCTGCGCGAGGTCACGGCTTCGCAGGGCCTGATGCTCGAGTCGGTGTCCGAGCGGCTGATGCAGACGGTGCATGCCGGCTCGCCCACCAAGCACCCGGCGCGTCGCCTGGAGACGATCCGCGCCGCCGGCGAGCTGCGCATCCCCTTCACGAGCGGCATCCTCGTGGGCATCGGCGAGACCGCCGAGGAGCGCATCGCCTCGCTGGAGGCATTGGCTGGCCTACACGCCGAGTACGGCCACATCCAGGAGGTGATCCTGCAGAACTTCGTACCCCATCAGAGCTACTACGGGCAGGAGCCGGCTGAGATCGCCGAGGCGGCCGCGCGTCGTTACTGGCAGACGGGTGTCAGGGATCGTGAGGACGGGGTTGTTGAGCTGGGGCAGCAGGTGTCTGGCGGTCCAGAAAATGGCGATGCCCCCCGCGCGCGCGGGGGGCATGCGCTTCCGAAGTGGGCCACACAGGGCGCCGGCCCGGTCTCGATCGAGGACATGAAGCTGCTGATCGGCGAGACGCACCGGCTGATGCCCGACGTCGGCATCCAGATTCCGCCGAACCTCGCCGACTGGTGGAGCGAACTGGTTGCCGCCGGTGCGACCGATCTGGGCGGGCTCTCCGCCAACGGCGACCACATATCCCCCGAGCACCCGTTCCCCTCGCCCCATCAGGTGCGTAAGCGCCTGCAAGTCGACGGCTTCGCGCTGACCGAGCGGCTGTGCGTCTATCCACAGTACATCGACCCCGACTGGGTCTCTCAGGGTGTGCTCGACACAATCAAGCTCAAGTACTGGAGCTTCATCCCCCGCCGGGGCTCCGGTCGCACCGACCCGCCAGCCCCGATTCGACCAGAGCTCGTGAGCGGCGCCATCGACAAGGGTCGCGACGGTCTGCCGCTGAGCGCCGAGGAGCTGACAGCCATGTTCGCCGAGACGCGCCCGGAGGCAATCGAGCAGATGCGTCTCGCCGCGGACGAGTTGCGTGCCGAGCTCGCGGGCGAGACGGTCACGTTTGTCGTCAACCGCAACATCAACATCTCCAACGTGTGCACCGTCGGTTGCGCTTTCTGCGGCTTCGGTCAGGGCAAGCGCTCGCCCGATGCCTACCAGCACGACGAGGCCGAGTTCGTCAGGCGCGTGCACGAGGCGATCGACTACGGCGCTTCCGAGCTTTGCATCCAGTCGGGTATCCACCCGGATTGGGACCTTGAGGATTATTTGAGCTGGCTGCGCCTGGCCAAGTCCACCTCGCGCGAGGTTGGCAGCGAGCTGCACCTGCACGCCTACTCGCCGATGGAGATAGCCCACATGTGCGACATCTCCGGGCTACCGCCATCCGAGGTGTTCGCTCAGTTGCGCGACGCGGGCCTGGACTCGACTCCAGGCACAGCCGCCGAGGTGCTCCACGACGGGGTGCGTGAGCGCATCTCGCCCAACAAGCTGCCCGTCGCGCGCTGGGTCGAGATCATCGAAGCCTCACACCAGGCCGGGCTGCGCTCGACCTCGACGGTCATGTTCGGCCACATCGAGGAGCCCTGGGAGCTGGCCGAGCACATGCGCGTCATCCGTGAACTGCAGGAGCGCACCGGCGGCATCACCGAGTTCGTGCCGCTCTCGTTCATCCCGTTCCAGACTTTGCTCGGGCGCACGCACGGGGTGGAGGAGATCTCGCGTGAGGAGAACCTCAAGCACACCGCCGTCTTCCGCCTCGCGCTCGGGCGCACCGTCCCGAGCCTGCAAGCCTCGTGGGTGAAGATGGGCCTCGAGGCGGCCACGGAGTCGCTGCGTTGGGGCGTCAATGACCTCGGCGGCACCTTGATGGAGGAGTCGATCTCACGGCTCGCCGGCTCCTATCACGGCACCAAGCTCGACCCCGATCAGCTCGTCGCAGCGGCGCATCGTGCCGGGCGCCCGGCGGCCGAGCGCACGACGCTTTACGGGATCAGACGGGACTACCCGCTCAAGCCGCGTACCGCGGTGGCGATCGCCGCCGGATGATCGTAGGGCTGCATGTGCCCTCCGTAGAGCATCACCAGTCGCGCATGGGGTAGCGTCGCCGCGAGCTTGCGGCCATGGCTCTGATTGACGAGCTCGTCCTGCTCGCCCTGGATCACGATGGCCGGAGTCTCGATACCACGCAAGCCCTTGTCTATCTGAGCGATCACGCCGGTGGAAGCAAGGATCTCCCCGGACCACGCTTCCAAATTACCGTGCGTCATGTTGATCTCCAGCACACGCCGGCGATGCGCGGCCACGACCGGCAGCGGAGAAAACGCTTCGGCGTCCCCCTGGTCGGCAGAGACGGTGATGAGCAACTGGCCGAACGTCGCGTTTGAGAGCTGCCGGATCACCGGCAGCTGCAGGAATTTCACCAAGTGCGCCTGCGCTTCTGTGAAACCGTCTACTTTCTGCCCCGACGCGGCCGCGTCCACGAGCACGAGCCCGCGCACGTCGCCCGGGTAGCGCTCGGCAAAGCCCAATGAGATCGTTCCGCCGTAGGAGTGGCCCACGAGGATCGGTCGCGTCACGTGAAGCTTTGCCAGCAGTTCGTGGATGATTTCCAGCTGGCGGTCGAACGGCACATAGCCGCCGGTCGAGTAGCCAAAGCCGGGTCGGTCGATCGCGATCGTGCGATGCCCGCCCAGCAGCGGCGTCACGTCTTCCCAGTCCTCGGCGGTCCCGGGCAGTCCGTGGATGAGCACTACGGGTGTCCCGGCCCCCGGGTGTTCGATGTAGTGGATGCGCAGCTTGCCCACTTGGATGAACGAGCCGGTTGGCTTGGGCTCAGCGGGCAGACGCCCGTAGGTCCAATTGAGCACGACGACCGCGAGCGCGAGTACGCCGAAGAGGATGAGCAGGATTCTCTTGACGGGGATTCGAGCGGGCACGGGCGGATAGTAGTGTGCGAATCGCTGCCGGTGAGCGTTCCTGTCCGAGAGTTTGGGATAGATGTCCGGCCTCGGCGAAGCAGGTCTCGATGCGTCTGCTTTCGGTATGGTCCGGCGTCGTGCCGCAAGATCCTGTCGAGCTGTTGCGCGGGCTGATCCGGTTCGACACGACCAATCCACCGGGCAATGAGGCTCAGTGTGTCGGGTGGATCAAGGATCTCTGCGACGGAGCTGGCCTGCTGACGAGGATCTTGGCCAAGGACGCCGCACGGCCGAACCTGCTGGCGCGGCTGCCCGGTCGGGGTGCCGCGCCGCCGTTCCTGCTCCAGGGTCACGTCGACGTGGTCACGACAGACGGCCAGAGCTGGCGCCACGATCCATTCGGCGGCGAGCTGATCGGAGGCGAGGTTTGGGGCCGGGGCGCCCTGGACATGAAGGGCGGCGTGGCGATGATGCTCGGGGCGATCCTGCGGCTCGCCGAGTCCGCTGAGCCCCCACCGGGCGACGTGCTGTTGTGCGTGCTCTCAGATGAGGAGAATCTGGGGCCGTACGGCGCACGCTTTGTAGTTGAGGAGCACCCCGAGCTGTTCGAGGGCATCAAGCACGCTCTCGGTGAGTTTGGTGGCGCGCGCACTGAGATGGCGGGTCTGAGCACTTACCCGATTCAGGTGGGCGAGAAGCAAGTGTGCTGGTCGCGCGCCACCATCCGCGGGCCCGGTGGCCACGGCTCGATCCCGATGCGTGGCGGTGCGATGGCGAAGCTTGCCCGGTTGCTGAGCGCGCTGGATACGCGGCGACTCCCGGTGCACATAACCGAGATTCCACGGTCGATGATCGAGACTGTTGCGGCTGCGCTGCCCGCCGGCGGTCGAGAGCTGGCCGACGGGCTGCTCGACCCCGAGCGCACCGACGCGACGCTCGACATGCTCGGCGAGGCCGGCCAGACGCTCGATCCGATGTTCCACAACACGGTCAACGTCACTGTCGTGCGAGGCGGCACCAAGGTCAATGTGATCCCGAGCGAATTGCAACTCGAGCTCGACGGGCGTCTGCTTCCCGGACAGACCGCGGACGATCTCTTCCGCGAGCTGCGTGAGCTGGCGGATGACCCGGACCTCGAGCTGGAGGCAATGAGCTATGAGCCGGTATCCGATCGGGTGGACCTGTCCCTGATGGGGCTGCTGAGCGACGTGCTCACCGCCGCCGACCCTGACGCCGTGCCGTTGCCGATGCTCATGCCAGGTCTCACCGACGGTCGCTTCTTCGCCCGGCTTGGAATCCAGACCTATGGTTTTCTGCCGATGCGCCTTCCGGCGGAGATGAAGTTCGCGAGCCTCATCCACGCGGCTGACGAGCGCGTGCCGGCGCAGGAGATCGGCTGGGGCACCGACCGCATCTGCGAGGTGCTGACACGGTACAGGTAGCGAACGGGACCGCCGCGCCGCCATCCGGCACGCTGGGAACTGCTCCCAACTGCTGGCTTCGCCTTTGACTTCGCCGCGCCCGGCGCACAGCACCAAGCTCGATCGGACTATTGCCGCCGCGAGCGCTCCTCCCCGAGCCGCTCGAAGATCTCGGCCAACTGGCGGTGGTAGGCGATGCCGCCCACGAGCGTCGTGTGGGCGCCGCGCCACCTGTCCTCGATGGCTCCGTTGGGCGCGCACTCCAGCGCCTCCATGTACCCCTCCAACTCAGCGAGCTTGGCGCGGTGCCAGGCTCCTCGTCCCGCGAACACCACCTGCGGGTCTGCTCCGGCGAATACCTTCAGCAAGCCCTCGTCGCGATATTGCGAAGGTGGCGCGCCGGGAGCGTCGGCCCACGTTCGCAGTGCCGCACGCCCTGCGTCGGTGAGCGCATAGCGCTTGCGTCTGCGCCCGCCACGCTCCTGGCTGTGCGAGAGATAGCCGGCCTCGGCCAGGCGCGCCGGCTCGTCGTAGAAAGTCGTGTGCGGGACCGGCCAGAAGTTCTCGATCGTATGCTCGAGCGCCTGCTTGAGCTCATACGGCGTCGCCTCGCCGAAAGTGTCGAGCAGGCTCATCACCGCATACGAGGTGGTGGTGAGACGAAACGTCTTGCTTTGCGCAGGCATGTCTTGGGTGGGCTTGCTTTCCATAGTTCGTTCTGTATAGTTCGACTCGAACTATAGAGCGTGCGTCCCGTTCAGGTGGGGGCGTGCCTGTGCGAGGAGCTGAAACAGATGGCCGATCAACCGCATGCAGAGAACATCCTCTCCGACGCCCCGGACCACGACGCCGGTCCCTCCAGCGGCACGCCCACCCGCTCGGACTATGACGTGGCGGTCGTGGGCGCGAGCCTCGCCGGATGCGCCACGGCGATCTTGCTCGCCCGCTCAGGCGCGCGCGTCGCGCTCTTGGAGAAGAGTCCCGACCCGCAGGCCTACAAGAGGATTTGCACGCATTACGTCCAATCCTCGGCCATCGCGACGCTCGAGCGGCTGGGACTGATCGAGCCGATGATGCAGGCGGGAGCGATACGTTCGCGTATCCGCATGTGGACGCGTTGGGGTGTGATCGAGCCGCCTCCACGGAGCAGGGTTCCCGCCGGGATCAACCTGCGCCGCGAGAAGCTCGATCCGCTGATTCGTGAGATGGCCGCCGCGACTCCCGGCGTCGAGCTGCTGCTTGGGCACACCGTGCAGGAGTTGCTGCGCGAAGGCGAGCGGATATCCGGCGTGCAGGCGCGCGACTCCCACGGACAGACGGTCGATCTGCGCGCCCGACTGGTGGTCGGCGCCGACGGTCGCGACTCGCGCGTGGCGAAGCTGTCGGGGGTACGCACGCGCAGCGTGCCGCATGCGCGCATCGCCTACGGTGGCTACTACGAAGGCCCCGCATACGAGGGCGCGCCCGCCGCGACCCTGTGGATGATGGATCCCAACATGGTCGGCGCGTTCCCCACCGACGACGGGCTCACGTTCTACGCGGTGATGCCCACCAAGCAGCACCTGCCCGAATTCCGCGCCGACCCGCAGGCGGCGCTCGAGAAGATGGTCTCCGAGGTCCCGCAGGCTCCGCCGATCCTCGCCTCGCGCCTGACCCAGCCCGTGCAGGGCAAGGTCGACATGACCAACGTCATGCACACGCAGACCGCCCACGGGCTCGCGCTGGTCGGTGACGCCGCCGGCGCGCTCGACCCACTGTGGGGCATCGGCTGCGGCTTCGCGCTACAGACCTCCGAGTGGCTCGCCGACAGCGTCGCGCCGGCGCTGGGCGGCGCCGAGCCGTTGGAACGGGGGCTCAAGCGCTATCGCCGCCGCCACGCGCGTGGGCTCGCCGGCCACACGCGCATGATCCTCGACTACGCGGGCGGACGCAAGATCAACGCGGGAGAGAAGCTGCTGTTCTCCGCGGCCAGCTACGACGCGCGCACCGGCCGGGTGTTCGAGGCGTTCGGAGCGCGCCACATCGGGCCGGTGCGGATGCTCGCCACGGGAGTGCCGCTCGCCGCGTTGGCGCACGCGCGACGCTCTATCGGAACAGGTCCTCG
>Ga0210385_10001984_pt1 | contig 12422 bp, 13 predicted proteins | sample IncBWH26OmetaG_FD_160107 | JGI IMG/M metagenome (GOLD analysis project Ga0210385, IMG submission 160107) | Forest soil microbial communities from Barre Woods Harvard Forest LTER site, Petersham, Massachusetts, United States - Inc-BW-H-26-O ... | reverse complement strand
GTCTAGTTTTCGCGGGCGACCGCGCGGTAGCCGATGTCCTTGCGATATTGCATCCCCGGCCAGTGGATGAGTTCGGCCAGGGCATACGCCTGAAGCTGCGCGGTGCGCACTGAAGTGCCGAGGCCGACGGCACACAGCACCCGTCCGCCGTTGGTCGTCACGGTGCCCAGGGCATCGGTACGCAGCGTCGCCGCATGGAACACCTTGCCGGGCAGTTGCGCGGCCGCGCTCAGCCCACTGATCACATCGCCCTTGCGCACGCCATCGGGATAGCCCGCCGCGGCCAGCACCACGCCCAGGGCCGGGCGCGCGTCCCACTGCGCCCGTTGCCGCTCGAGGCGGCCGGCCAGGGCGGCGAGGCACAGCTGCGTCAGATCTGACCGCAGTCGCGACAGTACCGGCTGCGTCTCGGGATCGCCAAAGCGGCAGTTGTACTCCAGCACATTCGGGGTGCCGTCGGCGCCGATCATCAGGCCGGCGTACAGAAAACCGGTGTACGGCGTGCCATCGGCGGCCAGACCGCGGATGGTCGGATGGATGACTTCGCGCATGATGCGCTCGTGCAGCGCCGGGGTGACGATCGGCGCGGGCGAGTAGGCGCCCATGCCGCCGGTGTTCGGGCCGGTGTCTGCGTCCAGCAGTCGCTTATGGTCCTGGGAAGTCGCCAGCGGCAGCACCTGCGTGCCGGCGACCATCACGATGAAACTCACTTCCTCGCCCTCGAGGAAATCCTCGATGACCACCTCGGTGCCCGCGGCGCCGAACTGGCCGGCGAACATCTCGCGCGCGGCCCGAATGGCCTCCTCATGAGTGTCGACGATCACGACCCCCTTGCCGGCGGCGAGGCCACTGGCCTTGACCACGAGCGGCGTGGCTCGCGAGCGCACATAGGCCTCATCGAAACTGGTCCGGGTGAAGGTGCGGTAACCGGCGGTGGGGATCCGGTGGCGCTGCAGGAATTCCTTGCAGAACGACTTCGAGCCCTCCAGGCGCGCGCCCCGCGCAGTCGGCCCGAAGCACTGCAGGCCGTTGGCGGTGAACGCATCGACGACACCGGCCACCAGCGGGCCCTCCGGTCCGACGATGGTCAGATCGACCTTCTCGTTCAATGCGAGCTTTACCAGCCCATCGATATCTTCGGCTCCGATCGCCACGTTGCGCACGCGTGGCTCGTTGGCCGTGCCGGCATTGCCCGGCGCGACCAGCACCTCGCTCACCCCGGACTCGGCGGCGCACTTCCAGGCGAGCGCGTGTTCACGGCCGCCGCCCCCGATGATCAGAACTTTCATGATCAGTGCCGGAAATGGCGCATGCCGGTGAACACCATGGCGACGCCATGTTCATCGGCGGCCGCGATGACGTCGGCGTCGCGTTTGGAGCCGCCCGGCTGGATGACGGCCCGGACCCCAAGTTCGGCTGCCGCATCGAGCCCGTCGCGAAAAGGAAAGAAGGCATCCGAGGCCATCACGGACCCCGCCACCTCGAGCCTTTCGTCCGCGGCCTTCAGCGCCGCAACTTTCGTCGAGTACACGCGACTCATCTGGCCCGCGCCGACACCGATGGTGGCGTTCGCGCGGGCGAACACGATGGCGTTGGATTTCACGAACTTGCAGACACGCCAGGCGAAATCAAGATCGGTCAGTTCCTGCGCGGTCGGCGCACGGCGCGTGACCACCGTAAGGCCCATCGCCCCGATCAGCGCGGCATCGGCAGTCTGCATCAGCAGCCCCCCGGCCACGGTCCGCATTTCCATCATCGCCACGTCGTCGTCGCGATCCGGGTAAGCGGCGCGTGGCACTTCCAGCACGCGGATCTCGGGCTTGTGCGCGAGTAGCGCGCGCGCCGCCGCGCTCACGCCGGGCGCCGCGATCACTTCGGCGAACTGCCGGCCGATAATGCTCTGTGCCGTCGCGGCGTCCAGTTCCTGATTAAAGGCGATGATGCCGCCATAGGCGGAGGTCGGATCGGTCCGATAGGCTGCCTCATAGGCCGCCAAAAGATTGACACTTTGGGACGCACCGCAGGGATTCGCGTGTTTGACGATGACGCAGGCTGGCTGGGCGAATTGCCGGACGCACTCGATGGCGGCATCCGCATCCACAATATTGTTAAAAGAGAGTTCCTTGCCCTGCAGCGCATGCGCCGCCGCAAGTCCTGAAGGAGCGAGGCCGGCAGGTCGATAGAAGGCGGCCTGCTGGTGGGGGTTCTCGCCGTAGCGCAGCGCCAGAGCCTTTTCAAACACCAGCGGCAGGGTGGCTGGCAGGGGCGCGGCATCCACGCGCTGTTGGCGCATGAGCCACTGCGACACCATGGTGTCGTAGCGCGCCGTGTGCGCAAAGGCGCTGGCCGCCAGCGAGGCCCGCAGCGCGAAACGGGTATGGCCGTCGTGGGCGGCCAATTCTGCCAGCAGCCGCGGATAGTCCGCCGGATCCACCACCACGGTAACGAACGCGTGGTTCTTGGCGGCGCCGCGCACCATCGCGGGGCCGCCGATGTCGATGTTCTCGATGCCGTCCTCGTAGCTGCACTGCGGCCCGGCGATGGCTGCGGCGAACGGATAGAGATTGACGATCAGCAGATCAATCGGCGCGATCTGGTGCTCGGCCATGGCCGCATCATCGATGCCGCGCCGCGCCAGCAGACCGCCATGGATCTTCGGATGCAGGGTCTTGATGCGCCCATCCATCATTTCCGGAAAACCGGTGTAGTCCGCCACATCGCGCGCGGGGAGCGACGCCTCACGCAGCAGGCGGGCTGTGCCGCCCGTGGAGAGGATTTCAATGCCGCGCGCCGCCAGGGCCCGGGCCAGTTCAACGACACCGCTCTTGTCGGACACTGAAAGCAGTGCCCGCCGCACCGGTTGCAGGTCAGCCAGCAATGCCGTGCAGTCGCAGCTTCTTGCGCAAAGTGCCGCGGTTGATGCCCAGGATATCGGCGGCCCGCACCTGATTGCCCTCGGTGTAGTCGAGGACGGCCTTCAGCAGCGGTTCCTCCACTTCGCGCAGCACCAGATCATAAAGATGCGCGGGCCGATGGCCATTGAGACTGGCGAAGTAGTCAATCAGGGCCCGTTCGGTGTGGGTGCGCAGGGGGAGCTCTTTACCGTTGGACTTTACCGCAGCGGCACTGCGTGTCCGACCATTCTTCCTGACTACCATGTGCGCTCCCCGACCGCGTCCCACAGCTCAGGCGGCCCGATTCGCCTCGGCCCACCCGTCAAAGTGATTCTCAGCCAGCCCGAACTGTTCTACCGTGTTCCCCGCGACCAGCAATGCTCTCCGAATACTTTCCGGGACGGAAAGTCGATCGCAGTACCAGCTTATATGTTTGCGTGCGATCCGGACTCCTGATGTCTCACCATAGAACCCGTACAGTGAATCCAGATGCTCAAGAATAATATCACGCAGCTGGTGCGGCGCCAGTGCATCGGGCCGCTTCTCGCCGGCGAGAAGGGCGTTGACATCACGAAAAATCCACGGCGCGCCGTGGCTCGCCCGACCGATCATTACTCCGTCTGCGCCCGTGTGCGCAAGTACTGCGTGCGCCTTCTGCGCTGAATCAATATCACCATTGGCGAACACTGGAATTCGTACCAGGGATTTGATATTGCGGATCGTGTCGTACTCAGCTTCGCCTTCATAACGGTCGGCACGCGTGCGCCCATGAACGGCAAGCGACTGAATGCCGTGACTTTCTGCCAGCTGTGCAATTCGCACGCCATTGATCGTCTCGCGATCCCAGCCCGTGCGAATCTTGAGCGTTACGGGCACGCTCACCGCACGCACCACAGCATCGATGATGGCGGCGACCAGCGGCTCATCGCGCAGCAGTGCTGAACCGCAGGAGCGGCCGCACACTTTCTTGGCGGGGCAGCCCATGTTGATATCGATAATCTGTGCGCCCCGATCGACATTCAGCCGCGCCGCCTGTGCGATGAGCGCAGGTTCGGCTCCCGCGAGCTGTACGACCCGTGGCTCGGGCTCACCGGTGTGATCCAGCCGATGCCTTGACTTGGGGGTGTCCCACAGACTGATATCGCTGGTGAGCATCTCCGATGCGGCGAGCCCCGCACCGAGTCTGCGCGCCAGGATGCGGAACGGCCGATCGGTGACACCGGCCATCGGGGCCAGTACCGCGCGCGCCGGCAGTTGCCAGGGGCCAATCTTCATCAGCGATTGCCCGTGTCGTTCGCGCAAGTGACGTTATGGTCACGCACGCTCATGCACGCGTCGATCTCGAAGCCGGTGGCCGCCTGCCCCGGATCCTGAAATGCGACCTGCACGTCGACGCGCTGTCCGGGGGCCATCAGACTGACCGGCGGCGCGCCCCGCCCCAGGTACTCCGCGGGGATCAGGTCTCGCGCCGCCACACGATTGCCGAAACGGTCCTGCATGACCACTCGCAGCAGGGGCAGGGGCTGATCGCGCGCCGCGCGGTTGCTGATGCTGGCGCGCACCAGCAGGTCACCTGCCGCCACACCGTCGTTGCTGGCGCCCAGCTGCCGGATCTCATAGTTCGCGATGTCCCAGCGCGGCGCCAGCGGCTGGCCGAGCAATTGGTAGATCGCGGTCAAAGGGCCGCGCAGCAGGGAAGTATCGGCGAGTTCGCTGCGGTAGTGATGCACCACCTGCACGATCAGCGTCAGCACCAACGCACCAGCGATGCCGCGCACTGCCCAGCGCGGCAGGCCTCGTCCCGCCTGCTCCGCGGCGAGCAACTCAACGGCCGGCTGCGCTGGCGCCTCCTCGGCGTTGAGCGGCGCCTCGATCGCCGCCATGGCGCTGGCAATCTCGTCGGCCGCCGCCGAATCCACCAGTCCGCCCACCTCCGCCAGTGGCTCGCCCGCATCAGGGGCCGCTGGCGGCGCGATGGGCGCATCGGGCTCGGTGAGCGCAATGGGCTCAGATGGCTCGACAGGCTCGATAGCTGCCGCAGGTTCTACGCCCTGCACCGGCGCAACTGGCTCAATCGCTGCAACCGGCTGATCGACATGATTCGGCTCGATGGCCGCAAGCGGTTGATTGGATTCAACGGGCGCAACGGGTTCGGGCGTCTTTTCCGGCTCAGGCGTTCCGGCCGGTTCTTCGGTGGCAGTGGGCGCGGCGTCCACGGCGGGTGTCGCGGGCGTATCGGCGAGCGGTTCCTCGCCGACCAGCGTAATCGATTCGAAGGTGCCGGTGCGTTCCGCGCCGGCGGCTTCGATGAAGACTTCGTAGATATTGGTCGAAGCCGGATTGAATTCCAGGGACTTATCCGCCTCCGAGGTCTCCGCCGCCGGTGTCGGCGCGGGAGTCTCGGGTTGCTCGGGCTCGGGCGGCGTCAGCGCCTGGCGGCTTTGTGTGTCCGCGGTGCTGAGCGTTTCGGCGGGGCGAGCCGGATCATCGGCCAGTGCCGCCAGTGCATTGAAGACATTGTGGCAGCGCCCGCAGCGCACATACCCCTGTGCCGCGCGCAGGTCGGTCGCGGTGACGGTGAGTCGTAGATTGCACTTGGAGCAGACGGTGAACATGCCGGTCGGTCCTACGCGCGGCGCACGGCTTGCAGAGCAACCCACCCATCGCGCTCGGCAATTGGAGTGGTATGAAACCATGCGTCGTAGGCTGCTGTCACCTCCGCCTGCTGATGCGCCATGAGGCCGGAAAGAACGACCTGACCGCCGGGGCGCACCAGCGCTGCGAAGCGCTCGGCCAGTTCGCACAGCGGGCCGGAGAGGATGTTGGCCAGCAGCACATCCGACGCGTCGGGGAGGTCGGCGGCGACTTCGCAGATAACTGTTGCGGTTGCAACACCATTGGCCTCGGCATTCTGCGCCGTGGCCGCGAGTGCCTGCGGGTCGATATCGTGACACCAGGCGTCCGCCGCGCCGAGCTTCAGGGCCGCGATCGCAAGAATTCCCGAACCGCAGCCAAAATCAATGACCCGCAGGCCCGCCAGCGAGCGCGCATCGAGCCACGTCAGGCACATCGCCGTCGTTGCATGAGTACCCGTGCCGAAGGCCAGGCCGGGATCGAGCAGTACCACGACCGCCCCAGCGTCGGTCACGACCTCGTGGCGCGGGCAGACCCACAGTCGCGCCCCGAATCGCATCGCGTGGAAGTCCTGGAGCCACTCGCGCTCCCAGAGCCGATCGGCGATGACCCGCGACTGAATGCGCCCGGGGGGCACCCTGAGGTGTTGCGTCAATGAGCTGAGCACCGAGTCCGCTTCGGTGTCGGCCGGGAACAGCGCCTGCAGGCGGGTTGCCGGCCACAGGCGTACTTCACCGGGTGCGGGCTCCAGGACGGCATCATCGCCACTGTCGGTCAGCGTCACGGACAGGGCGCCAAGCGCGAAGACCGCTGTCTCGGCGACTTCCGGGGCAAGCCCCTGAAGCTCGAGGGTCATTTCCAGAAACGGCATGCCGCGCTTATCGCACCCCGAGGCGCCGCTCCAGGTAGTGGATGTCCTGGCCGCCGGCACCAAAGGCCTGGTGACTGAAGATTTCCTGATGCAGGGCGATGTTGGTCTTGATGCCCTCGATGACCATTTCGCCCAGCGCGTTCTTCATCCGCGCAATCGCGGCCTCGCGCGTCTCGGCGTGAGTGATGACCTTGCCGATCAATGAGTCGTAATTGGGTGGCACGTTGTAACCGGAGTACACATGACTGTCGATGCGCACGCCGGGACCACCGGGCGGATGCCACAGGCGAATCGGACCCGGCGAGGGCATGAAGGTCTTGGCATCCTCGGCGTTGATGCGGCACTCGATGGCGTGGCCGCGGATCTGCACATCGCCCTGCGTGTACGGCAGCTTCTCCCCGGCGGCGATCAGCAGCTGTGCTTTGACCAGATCAATGCCCGTGATGGCCTCGGTGACCGGGTGTTCGACCTGGATGCGCGTGTTCATTTCGATGAAATAGAACTCGCCGTCCTGATAGAGAAATTCCAGGGTCCCGGCGCTGCGATAGCCGACCGCGCTGACCGCCTCGATGCAGCGCTCGCCCATGAGCTTGCGCTGGCGGGCGGTGATGCCGGGAGCCGGAGCCTCTTCGATGACCTTCTGGTGGCGACGCTGCATGGAACAATCGCGCTCGCCCAGATGAATGACGTTGCCCTGACCGTCGGCGAGGATCTGGAACTCGATATGCCGCGGCCGCTCCAGGAATTTCTCCATGTAGACCTGGTCGTTGCTGAAGGCCGCGAGCGCCTCGGCCTTGGTGATGTTGATGGCATTGAGCAGCGAGGCCTCGGTGTGCACCACGCGCATGCCGCGTCCGCCGCCGCCACCCGAGGCCTTGATGATCACGGGGTAGCCGATGTCGCGGGCGATGCGCAGGTTTTCCTCTGCTTCAGGCCCCAGCGGCCCATCGGAGCCGGGCACGCACGGCACGCCGTGGCCCTTCATGACGCGAATCGCGGAGACCTTGTCGCCCATCATGCGGATGGTCTCGGCCTTGGGTCCGACGAAGATGAAGCCGCTGTTCTCGACCCGTTCCGCAAAATCGGCATTTTCGGACAGGAACCCATACCCCGGATGGATGGCACCGGAGTCGGTCACCTCGGCCGCGCTGATGATCGCGGGCATGTTCAGATAGCTCAGCTGCGAGGGTGGTGGCCCGATGCACACGCTTTCATCGGCGAGCAGCACGTGTTTGAGGCTGTAGTCCGCGGTCGAGTGCACGGCGACGGTCTTGATGCCGAGCTCCTTGCAGGCGCGCAGGATGCGCAGCGCAATTTCGCCGCGATTGGCAATGACGAGTTTTTCGAGCATGGGATTATTCGATGACGAACAGCGGCTGGCCAAATTCAACCGGATCGCCGTTCTGCGCCATGATTGACGTGACCTTGCCGCCCTTGTCGGCTTCAATCTGGTTCATCATCTTCATGGCCTCGATGATGCACAGCACCTGGCCGACCTTGACCTCATCGCCGATATCCACGAAGGCCTTGGCGCCGGGCGTCGGCGCCGCGTAGAACGTGCCCACCATGGGCGCGGTGACGACATGTTCATTGGCCCGCGGCTTGGCCGCCGCTTCGACCGGGGCGGCGACCGGCGCCGGTGCATGGGGGATCGCCGCCGGCATCATGACCGGTGCGGGCGCATGGGTGGCATACGCGCCGGTTGGCATGCGGCTGATGCGCACGGCCTCCTCGCCCTCCTTGATCTCGATTTCGGCGATTCCGGATTCCTCCAGAAGCTCGATCAGCTTTTTGACCTTGCGAATATCCATGCCGAGAATGCTCCCTACGAAAATCTTGGTGTTCTGGTTGTGTGGGTCTTACGCGGGGCCTGCGGTCGAATGCGCCAGCAGCCGCGCGACCGCCCGGACGGCGAGTTCGTAGCCGTAAGCGCCGAGTCCGACGATGGACCCGACCGCGATGTCCGAGAAATAGGAATGGCGGCGAAAGTCCTCACGGGCGTGGACGTTGCTCAGGTGAACTTCCAGGAAGGGCAGTCGCACTGCAGCAATCGCATCGCGCAATGCCACGCTGGTATGGGTGAAGGCTCCCGGATTCAGGATCAGGAAATCCGTGGCTTCCCGCCCGGCCTGATGGATGCGGCCGATCAGTTCGTGCTCGGCGTTGCTTTGGAAGGCGTGGAGCTCGTGGCCGCATTCTTGGGCGACCGTGGCCGAACGGGCTTCGATATCCGCGAGGGTGTCGGCGCCATAGATCTCAGGCTCCCGGGTGCCCAGGAGATTGAGGTTAGGGCCATTGACCAGGAGAATTCGCGCCATAAACGGCGGCGAATTTAACCTAAGTTGCAGGCGTTTGGGTACCTTTAGCGGTGATTTTGCGTCAGATCACGACTTTCCGTCGGCGCTGGCGGTGCGCCCGGAAGGCTGTTGCGCACGCACAATGGCGAGGCTGCGCAGACCCGAAGAGATGGCCTCGCGGGCGTCAGCCAAAGCGACCCTGCCGGCATCGAGGGCAGTGACTTCCCCGAGGATCAGCTGCGCTTCATCCGCATGCAGCTCACCCACCTTGACGGCAACGATATCGCCGCGCGAGTCGGCAAAGATCGTAAAGGGGAACGCGGTATCCATGCCGAACGCGGTCACGGCCGCGAGTCCGGCCTTTTCACCCATCAACAGTGGATAGGTGATGCCCTTGGTCTGGGCATAGGGCAGCACGTCCTTCTGGAAGTCCACCGCCACCCCGACGATCTGAACGCTGTCACCCTTTTGCTGATGCAGGGCCTGCAGCAGCGGAATTTCGCGACGGCAGGGCTCACACCAGGTTGCCCAGAAGTTCAACACCAGCGGATGCCCGCGGTACTCGCTCAGATGATGCGGGTTGCCGTTGCTGTCGGGCAACGTCGCGTCGGGGATCGTCAGTGGCGTCACGCCATGAGTGCTCGTGGTCGAGGCGGGCGCAGAGGCCGGTGCCGAGCCGAGCGTCGCGGGCGCGCTGCTCGTTCGGGTCGGCAGCGGATGACCGTTGAACACCACGTGATAAATCAGAAAACCCGCAGGTCCCGCACCGGCGACCAGGACGAAGCCGAGTATGGCGCGCCCGACGGGCGTCACGAGGTCGCTGCCGCGGCCGTGCCCACCGCCTTGCGACTGAGCGCGGCGAACTCCGGTGCCTTCATGAAGCCGACGACGCGATAGGGCGCGCGTTCATGGCCATCGGTTCCGTAAAAGGCGATGGTCGGCGGTCCGACGATGTCGAATCGTTTCATCAGGGCTTGGTCATCCGTATCGTTGGCCGTGACATTGGCACGCAGCAGCACCACGTCCTTGAGTGTCGCCTGAACGGCCGGATCCGTGAAGGTGTACTTCTCCATCTCCTTGCAGGACACGCACCAGTCCGCATAGAAGTCGAGCATGACCGCATGGCCACCGGCCTGGGCCTGCGTGACCTCATGGTCGAGATCCGCGGTCGACTTGATGGTGCGGAAGGCAAGCTCGGCGTGCCGTCCCGACCAGGACGGAATCGGCGCCAGCGGATCGGTACTGCCCAATCGGGAACCGACGATCAGCACCACGGCGTAGGCAGCGGCCGTCACGGCCACGGCGCGCACCAGCAGCGGCAGATGGCGGATGCCGCGCGCGCCGCGCCACAGCAGCCAGGCGGCCACGGCCGCAGGAACCGCCCATAGCAGGAGCACGCCGCCGGCAGGTGTCACGCGGGTCAACATCCAGGCAGCGACCGCCAGCATCATCACGCCGAACAGTTGCTTGATGGTGTCCATCCAGGGTCCGGCCTTGGGCAGGAGTTTGCCGGCCGAGGCGCCCACCACCAGCAGCGGTGCGCCCATGCCCAGACTCATCGCAAACAAAGCCGCGGCGCCGCGCGCCATGTTGCCGCTCTGGCCGATCACCGCGAGCGTGGCCACGAGCGGCGGCGCCACACAGGTCGTCACGATCAGCGCCGACAGGGCGCCCATCACGGCCACGCCGCCGAAGCTGCCGGCGGCCTGGCGATTACTGGCGGCGCTGAGGCGGGTCTGGATGGCGGCGGGCATCTGGATCGTGAACAAGCCCATCATCGACAAGGCCAGCACGATGAACAACCCCGCGAACAACACGATGATCCAGGTCTGTTGAAACAGGGCCTGGACATGACTGCCCGCGGCGGCCACGGCGATGCCGGCGAGCGTGTAGGTGCAGGCCATGCCCAGTACATAGGTGAGCGACAGCATGAAGGCGCGCGTCGTGGTCACGTTGGCACCGTGGCCCGCGATGATGCCGGAGAGGATCGGCACCATCGGCAGCACGCAGGGCGTGAAGGCCAGCAGCAGTCCCAGCCCGAAGAAGGTTCCGAGCACCAGCAGCAGATTGCCGTCGCGGATCAGGGCCGCAAGCCGGTCCTGTTCGGAGACGAAGGAGGCGGCCCCGGTGCCCGAGGAAGCCGCCGCCGCATCGGGGGCCGCGGCCCCCGTGCCGCCGCTGGCGGCCCCGCCCGGTGGCAGGGTGATCGAGACAGTCTTGGTGACCGGCGGGTAGCACAGGCCCGCATGGCTGCAGCCCTGGTAGGTCACATCGAGGGCCAGGTCCTGACTGGCCCCCGCCCCGGATCGGGCCACCGGCAATGTGGCGGCTACCGCGTTTTCATAGATCTGCTGGGTACCGAAGTACTCATCGGTCTGGCTCTTGCCCTCGGGCAGCGCGAGCGTGCCCAGCTGCACGGGACTGGCGGTCTTCACCTTCATGCGGCTGCGATAGAGGTAGCAGCCCTGGGTAATGGTCCAGTCGAGCCGGACGCTGTCCGGCCCGACCGCCGTGCCCGCGAGCTGGAAGGCCTGATCGGCGGTCAGGACGTGCTGCAGGTCCGTGCAGGTCCGCGCACCGGTGCCCGGGGCGGCTCCCGTGACTGCGGCAGCGGCGGAGTTCTGCGCCTGCGCCGTGCCGTGCAGCAGCGCCAATGCCGGTAGCAAAACCAGCGTGAGCAGCCAGGGGATGCGGCGGCGAGCGACGATTGGATCGATCATGGGTGCACTCTCACTGGGCCAGCCAGGCCAGGTACGGGCCGGAACCGGCTGCGACCGGGATGGCGATAATCTCTGGAATTTCATATGGATGAAGTGTCTTGAGCCGCATTTCGAGGGCCTCGTAGCGGGCCGGTACCGTCTTGATCATCAGAAGCTGTTCCGACGCTTCGCACACCCGTCCCTGCCAGCGGTACACTGAGGCCACCGGGGACAGCCGGTTCACGCAGGCGGCCAGGCCCTCCGCGACCAGTACCCGAGCAATATCAACGGCCACGGACTCGTCGGGGCAGGTGCACAGCACCAGAATGGCAGGATAGTCTGCGAAGGCCGGCACCCTGCCAAGAATACCCTCGGGGGCTGCGGGCGGCCAAAAAACCTCGTTGCCGACTTGAATTCTGTCTCGCCGCCCCTATCATTAGCAGCCGCTAGGGTAGAGTGCTAACAGCTACCCGGCAGCATTCCAATCCATTTAAGTTAAATAGCTTCCTAAGGAGCGATATCCATGAAGATCCGTCCTCTTCATGACCGCGTCATCGTGAAACGCCTCGAAGAAGAACGTACTTCTCCGGGCGGCATCGTGATCCCTGATTCCGCCGCTGAAAAGCCGGTCCAGGGAAAGATTATGGCGGTCGGCAAAGGCAAGATTCTCGAAGACGGCACCGTCCGTGCGCTCGACGTGAAGGTCGGCGACAGGATCCTGTTCGGCAAGTACAGCGGAACAGAGGTCAAGATCGACGGCGAAGATTTGGTGGTCATGCGTGAAGAAGACGTCATGGCCATTTTCGAATCCAAGTAAGGACAAAGATCATGGCAGCTAAAGAAGTTCGCTTCAGCGATGACTCACGTCAACGCATGTTCAAGGGTGTCAACATCCTTGCCAACGCCGTCAAGGCGACCCTCGGCCCGAAAGGCCGCAACGCAGTGCTCGAGAAGAGCTTCGGCGCCCCCACCGTCACCAAGGATGGTGTCTCGGTCGCCAAGGAAATCGAACTGAAGGACAAGTTCG
>Ga0210385_10001983_pt1 | contig 12441 bp, 12 predicted proteins | sample IncBWH26OmetaG_FD_160107 | JGI IMG/M metagenome (GOLD analysis project Ga0210385, IMG submission 160107) | Forest soil microbial communities from Barre Woods Harvard Forest LTER site, Petersham, Massachusetts, United States - Inc-BW-H-26-O ... | reverse complement strand
ACGCGGGAGTTCGGTTGCGGGATTGCTTCGATCACAATCGGCGAATGGCTGCATAGTACGAATCGGGAGCTCTACAGGCAAGCGCTTGCGTCAAAGCCGGACGATTGGTTCCTGATTGCGGATCAGGATGAGTTGCAGGTGTATCCGCGGGATTTGGGATCGATTCTCGCGCAGTGCGATGAACACGGATATGACTACATCGAAGGCTGCTTTCTCGATCGCTTCGCGGCGGATGGATCCTTTCCTGCAGTGCGGCGCGAGGAATCGATCTGGCGGCAATTCCCTCTCGCGGGCTTCGTCTCAGCACCGGTGCTCGAGGCCAATCCAAACAAAATCGTAGCGGCGAAGGGGAGGGTTCAGATGGGCCCCGGGCAACACTTCGCACTCTCCGGGCAAGGCTGTCCAACCGGGGATCTCTACATTCCAGTGCATCATTTCAAATGGGTCGAAGGAATACTGGAACGGTTGGAACAGCGGGCCGCGTTTCGCCGCAAACGAGGCGACCGCTATTGGGAGGAGAGCCAGAGATTCATCGATTACTGCCGCGCGCACCACGGCCGCTTGGATATCGGCGATGCGTCGTTCCATTTGGCGGAAGCCATGCCGCAATATCCGCAGTGGGATGAAGTGAAGCGACTCTCGATTGAGCTGGCCCGCGAGCTCAGGTGAACACCCCGCTTCTCAAGAGGTCTCGGTAGCGATTCACTTCGGCGTAGCAGGTATTGGCAACTTCAAAATCCGGCTGGTCTGCGGCGACGGAAACGCTGATCCCGCAGCGGTCTTCGAGGAAGCGTACCAATCTGGCCGCTGACAACGCGCCCCATTCGCTGTCGTGGAACCAGCCGCTGCATTGAAATCCACGATTGTGCACCGGATGAAAGCCGCCGAAGTTGACTTCGACGACAACGAACTGGTCCTTGGGCGTGCGTGCAACGTCCCAACCGCACAGGGAGCCGGCCACAATGCCATTAGGAAGGCGATCGAGAACTGACTGCACAAAGGCATTCGGCGCATCTCGTTCGCCAGGAATATCTCCCTTGCCGTATCGATGGAAAGTCAGATCGTCGATGACACGATCCTCGAGCGAGTGGACGCGATATTCCACTGCGATGGGAATGCGCTCCTGAGCGATGAAATTTTCTGAAAGCAACTCGCCAGAGCCTTCGCTTCGTTCTACACAAGCATTTAAAATGCGTTCGTTGCGGTCCGGCATCTCGCAATCGCCAGAGGAATCGCCGAGCGTTGGCTTCAGATAGAAGCCCGACGGGAACTTGGCTTCGAGTGCCGCATGCAAACTCGCGTTGCCGGCGTGCCGTTTGAACTCGCTTAAACCATACGTTTCGGGGGCACAACCCGATGCGTAGTGATTCAACACCAGAGCTTGGATCAGCTTGTGTTCTAGTCGCCATTTGAAGACGCGATGCTCGTCGAAGCCGAGCGCGCGATATAGATGCCTGACAAAGGTAACCGGGAAACTGCCCCAGATGTCTTCGTCGAGGCCGTTTATTTCCGACACCGCGAGGCGTACGCTGCGAATGCCATCTGTGAAGCGGCGCGGTCCTGACCAGGAATCTATCTCGGTAATGATCCCGGCGGCGTGCTGCTGTTCGAGCTCAGGCCAGCTCACAGTTTCTTATTGCCTGTAATTTGGATCAAAAGACGGTGCGGGTTTCTTCGAGTACAGATAGGGATCGAGATTCTCCTCTACTCGAAATTGCGCCCGGGGCACATCGAAAGTCATTACCAGATTGATTCGGTCCTGGCTCCCTTCCACACGACGCACACTGTGCAGGCATCGGTCGCCTCGCATGAGCAAAAGCAGGCCCTGGGCGGGAGTAACTAGAGTGCGTTTGCGACAAACTTTGAGCAGCGGCGGCCACTGCAAGAGCGCATCCAGCCAGCGCTGCGGCCGGCTGTTCTTCCATCCGCCCAGATGGATTCGATAGCCGGGGTACATCTCGGTCTCGCCGCCGGAAACCGTGTTCAAGTACAGTATCCCGGTCACCGCGTTGCGGTCGTAGTGCCATCGGTATTCCCCGCCAGGCGGCGTAACATTCACGTTTACGCTTGCGGCACGGTTGCGCAGCGGCGTAAGTTGAGAGCCGAAGTGACCTTTCACCACTTGCTCAACTTCTCGGTAGATGTCGACGAGCTGGGGAAGCGCTTCATGCACTACATCGCCATCGATGACGAAATAGCGCAGCGACCGGCCTGCCACTTCCCGATGGATCAGGGGGAGCGTGTTGGATTTCTGGAATTGGCGAACGGAATCGAGTATCTTTTCGCAATCGTCGTGAGAAAGATAGCCGGGAATGAGGTGCAGGTTCTTATCGGATTTCAAAACAATTCCGCCAGGGCCGATTTTACACCGCCCGCATATGCGTTCCAGTTTTGAAATGCGCTCAGAGACGCGGCAATTGCCTCCTGCCGGAGCCGGTACCGTTCCTCTGTCCAGGACATCGCGTCGCAAATAGCGGCCCGTTGCTGGACAACGTTCAAAGGCTCGATCAACAAGCAGTGTTCTAAAACGCGGTCGTCGATTCCCGACGCGCGCGTTGTAATCGGGACGCACCCGCAGTGCATCGCCTCGAGCAGCGAGCCCATCTGGCCTTCTTCATACGTCGGTATGTAGGCGAACTTGCACCGGCCGATGAGGTCTGAGTATGCGGGCGAATGCGAATCGATCCAGCCGTGATAGAAGATGCTGCCGTTATTAAATCGCGCGAGCAGGCCGTCCCACGGGGGCTCAATTCCGCCGATCACATGCAGTGAGCTACCACGCGCATCGATACCCGACCAGGTCATGAGCACGTCCATGAAGCCCTTGCGTAAGCCGCACTGAGTGGCGACGTAGCAGAAGTCGTTTTGCTTGGGCACCGCCGCAGCACTGGCGTACAGGCTTGCGTCGACCGAATAATTCAGCAATCGCAGCTTGTGCCGCCATTCGGCCACGAACGTTTCCACTGTAAAAGAATTGCCGACCAGAAGCACCAAATCGGCGTCGCGCATCGTGCCCGCGTGATCAAAATGAGCGGGCGGGAAATCCCAAGCAGGGACTGGAACGCCAAAACGCTCCGCGAGCGAATACAGCAGCAGCCGGCGCCGGTCGGGATCCGAAACCGTGTAGAATGCAATCTTCTTCTTGAACCGGTTGCGCTTGCTGACTTCCAGATAGTTCCAGAAATGCCCGACAAACAGGTCTGCATCGAGGCCGGTGGGACGGGCTTCCGCATCGAGATACGTAACCGGGCCGAGTTCGCTCAATATGCCGTATAGATGACTTGCAATCTGCCCCGCTGAATGATTGCATAGGGGCGCCGACGTGCCCGGCTTGAAGTACGAATCGAAATAGCAGAGAACGGAATGCATCCGCGCGCGGGTTAGGCGATGCGGCCGCCGCTACGGTCGATACGTTCCGCATTCAAGTAGGGTTGGAGAGCAGGAGGGACGAGCACGCTGCCATCGGCCTGCTGATAGTTCTCCAGGATTGCAACCCAAGTGCGGCCGATGGCGAGGCCGCTGCCGTTCAGAGTGTGAATGAACTCGGCTTTAGCTCCTCCGATCTTCATGCGGATTTGAGCGCGGCGCGCTTGAAAAGCTTCAAAATTCGAACACGAGGAAATCTCTTTATACGCATTCAGGCCGGGCAGCCAGACCTCGATGTCGTAGGTCTTGGCGGAGCTGAAGCCCATGTCGCCGCTGCAGAGAAGGACGGTGCGATACGGCAGTCCGAGACGATGCAAAACCTTTTCGGCATCCCGCGTGAGCTTCTCGTGCTGCTCATTCGACTGATCCGGCCGCGTGAACTTGACCAACTCGACTTTCTGGAACTGGTGCTGGCGGATGATGCCACGAACATCACGGCCATACGATCCAGCTTCGCTCCGGAAGCAGGGAGTGTACGCGCACAGGGAGATTGGCAAGGTATCGCCGTTCAGAGTTTCGTCACGAAACAGGTTGGTCACGGGAACTTCGGCAGTGGGTGCGAGCCAAAGATCGTGCCCTTCGCACTTGAAGAGATCTTCCGCGAACTTAGGCAACTGACCGGTGCCGTAAAGGCTGGCTGAGTTGATCAGGAATGGCGGCAGCACCTCCTGATAACCGTGCTCGCGGGTATGCAAGTCGAGCATGAAGTTGATCAACGCGCGCTCCAGGCGAGCGCCAACGCCCCAATAAACAGCAAACCGGGCACCCGCGACCTTTGCGGCTCGTTCCATATCCAACATGCCGAGCTCGGGACCCAGGTCCCAGTGCGCTTTAGGCTGAAAGTCGAAATCGCGTGGTGTGCCCCAGCGGCGAATCTCAACGTTCGAGTGCTCGTCTTTGCCGACTGGAACGCCGTCTTGCGGCAGGTTGGGGATGTCGGCGAGAAGATCGCGGAGTTGCTTGTCGAAGTGGGCCGCTTGTTCGTCGCTATCGCGAATGCCGTCATCGCCGGCGCGGACTTTCTGCTGCAGGACAGACGTGTCCTGGCCGAGCTTACGCAGGTTGCCGATTTCGGCAGTGAGGCGGTTCCGTTCGGCTTTATAGTTTTCGCTTTCGGTGATCCAGCGCCGTCGATCGTTGTCGAGCTGTTTGAATTGCTCGACGGGCAGCGTATAGCCGCGCGCTGCCAGACGTTCGCGAATCGTGTCGAGATTATTGCGGAAGAAGTTCAGATCGTGCATTCCGGCGGATGAAGATCAAGAACGCCGGTCGAGAGCGATCCACTTCTGGCCGTCGGGTGCGCCCGTGTAGTCGGCTCGGGGGCGAATCAGACGGTTGTTCTTATATTGCTCCAGAATGTGCGCAGTCCAGCCCGACATGCGGCTGACGGCAAAGATCGGGGTGAAAAGATCAACCGGAATACCAAGTGAGTAGTAAGTGGATGCCGAGTAGAAATCGACATTGGCGTTAAGCTTCTTGAGATCGCACACCGTCTGCTCTACGCGCGCAGACTTTTCGAACAATTCCTGGTGGCCGGTGCGCCTGCCGAGTTCTTCGCTCATCTTCTTCAGATGGATGGCGCGCGGATCCAGGACATGGTAGACACGATGGCCAAAGCCGGGTATCTTCACCTTGTTTTCTAAATCGTGCTTTACCTTTCGAACAGCATCGTCAACGGATTTAGTGGAGAGCAGAAGCTGAATGACCGCATCATTTGCGCCGCCGTGCAAGGGCCCTTTGAGTGCGCCGATGGCCGACGTCACGGCTGAATAGATATCGGACAGAGTGGCGGCCGTAACACGGGCGGCAAAAGTGGAGGCGTTCAGTTCGTGGTCGGCGTGCAGAATAAGTGCGACATCGAACACGCGTTCCATGACATCGTCCGGTCTCATGCCGGTGAGGGTATACAAGAAATTGGCCGCGTAGCCGAGGTTCGGGTCGCCGGCGAGCACCTCCATGCCGTTGCGCAGCCGATCGAAACTGGTGACGAGTGTGGAAATTCGCGCCATCAGCTTCACAGCTTTTCTAACACTCGCTTCGTAAGAGTTGTCGCGCGCCAGGGGATCGTAGAGGCTGAGCATCGACACCGCCGTGCGAAGCACATCCATGGATTGAGCGTCTTTGGGAGCCCCTTTGAGGAAAGCCGTAACTTCAGCGGGCAGTTCGCGCTCGGAGATGAGCGATGATTTCAACTCCTCAAGCTCCCTGCGGTTGGGCAGCTTGCCATTCCAGAGGAGATAAATCACCTCCTCAAACGTGCCCTCCTCGGCGAGAGTGTTGATGTTGTAGCCGAAATAGCTTAGGATGCCGCGGTCGCCGTCAATAAAACAGATTTTCGACGAAGTAGCGACTACGCCTTCGAGACCTGCTGTTGCAGTCGGCATGAAACTGTAGTTTTCACTCCCGCTTTGATTCTATAACTTGCGCCGTTTGGGCGTGCCCGCGGTGAGGCGGGCATGCGCGAAACCAGTGCTAGAGTAAGACTTTCGATCATGCCGAAGGAGAATTAGATTGCGTTGTTTTTTGACCGGATGCGCCGGATTCATCGGCAGCAATCTGGCCGACAAATTGCTTGCACTTGGGCATGAGGTAGTGGGCTACGACAATCTGTCGACCGGCCGTATTCAATTTCTAGCCGGCGCTCTGATGAACCAGCGGTTCACATTTGTCGAAGGCGACGTACTGAATGCGGAACTCCTGACGAAGACGATGCAGGGGACCGGATTCGTCTTTCATCTGGCAGCGAACGCAGATGTGCGTTTTGGCACAGAGCATCCGACGAAAGACCTGCATCAGAACACGATTGGGACAGTGAACGTGCTTGAGGCTATGCGCATCAATGGCGTGAAGCGAATTGCATTTGCCTCAACCGGCTCAGTCTACGGCGAGGCCGAAATCTTTCCTACGCCCGAGAAGCATCCGGTGCCTGTGCAGACGTCGCTTTATGGTGCGTCGAAGCTGGCGGCGGAAGGGTTTATCGAAGCGTATTGCGAAGGTTTCGACATGCAGTGCTTCATCTTTCGCTTCGTGTCGATTCTTGGCGAACGCTACACGCATGGTCACGTCTTCGACTTCTATCGGCAACTGCGACAGCATCCTGAATTCTTGGACGTGCTTGGCGACGGGAAGCAGCGCAAATCATACCTATACATTCAGGATTGCGTCGACGCCATGCTGACCGCCGTCACAAATTGTGATACCAGGGTGACGGTGTTGAACCTAGGTACGGATGAGTATTGCGAGGTGCGCGATTCAATCGGTTGGATCTGCGAAGAGCTGAACCTGCGGCCGGAAGTTCGGTACGCCGGGGGCAACCGCGGATGGATCGGCGACAATCCGTTCATTTTCCTCGACTGCTCGGCCGTGCGCGCGCTCGGCTGGCGTCCGAAGCTGAGTATTCGAGAGGGCGTGCTGCAGACGGTGCGATTTTTGCGCGACCATCCGCAATTGCAATTGCTCGAAGAGCGATGATCATTACGCGCAGCCCGTTGCGAATTTCCCTCGGCGGGGGTGGAACGGATTTGCCGTCATACTATCGCGAGCACGGCGGGTTTGTCGTGTCGGCGGCGATCGATAAGTACGTCTACATCACTCTTCATCAAACATTTTTCGAAGATCTGATTCTCAAATACTCGCAATTGGAGCGGGTCCACAGTTTAGAAGAAATTCAGCATCCCCTTATCCGGGAGGCATTGCGGTTGGCTGATCAGCAGGCAAATTATCTCGAAATCACGAGCATGTCCGATATCCCGGCGGGCACTGGACTGGGCTCTAGCGGTAGCTTTGTCACGGCGCTGCTGCATGCTCTCCACACGCATACGAAGACGCTGGTGCCGAAGCAACAACTTGCGGAGCAAGCTTGCTACATCGAGATAGAGCGGCTGCGTGAGCCGGTCGGAAAGCAGGATCAATTTATCGCGGCATTCGGTGGAATCACGTGCTTCGAGTTCCACAGCGATGATACGGTAACTGTTACTCCTTTGAAAATCGGCTCCGAAGTTTTGGCTAACTTAGAAGACAACTTGGCTTTGTTCTACACCGGCTATACGCGGTCAGCTTCCGAGATTCTCCGCGACCAGGACAAACGGAGCAGAGAACGAGACCGGACGATGGTCGAAAACCTTCATTTCGTGAAGGCGCTTGGCTTCGAGAGCAAGAATGCCCTGGAGGCTGGTGACCTGCGGCGGTTCGCGGAGATTATGCACGTCCACTGGGAACACAAGAAACAGCGCTCAGAAAACATGAGCAACAGCATGATTAATGACCTGTACGAACTCGCTCGAAGAAATGGCGCCCTTGGGGGCAAACTGATCGGCGCCGGCGGGGGCGGATTCCTGATGTTCTACACGGAAGATAAGACAAAATTGCGCCATGCCATGCGGGAAGTTGGCGTGCGCGAGCTGCGAATCCGGTTCGATTTCCAGGGCACCATTCTCGTCACGCAGTCATAGAGAAGCCGGAGTATTGTGGACAAGAGCATGCTGCCGTGCGCCATCCTTTGCGGAGGCCTCGCGACCCGGCTGCGGCCGATGACCGAGAAGACTCCAAAATCCCTGATCACGATCAATGGTGAGCCATTTATTGCTCATCAACTCAGGCTCTTGCTCGCGAACCGCATCAAACGGATCGTGCTCTGCACGGGTTATTTGGGTGAGTTGATTGAAGACTTCGTGGGCGATGGCTCGAAATTCGGTGTCAATGTTGGATATTCCTTCGATGGCGCCCAACTGCTAGGCACCGGCGGCGCTATCCGTAAAGCGCTTCCGATGCTCGACGATGCGTTCTTTGTGCTGTATGGAGATTCGTACTTGCCTTGCGATTACCGGGCCGTTGAAGCGGGTTTCGAATGCGCCGGCACGGATGCTTTGATGACCATCTACCGCAACGAAGGGAACTTCGATTCGAGCAACGTGGAAGCTGCCGGCGGGCGGATCGTGCGCTACGATAAACGTAATTGGACGCCGGCCATGCAGTATATCGATTACGGGCTCGGCGTCTTCCGCAGCTCTGCATTTCGCAGCGTGCAGGCAAACGAGCATCGCGATTTATCGACGATTTATCAAGACCTCCTCGCGGATGGCAGGCTTGCGGCCTTTGAAGTAAGAGAGCGCTTTTATGAGATTGGATCCGCGCAAGGAATTGAAGATTTGAAAACCTATCTCAGCGGCAGCGCTCTCATCCGGAAAGTATGAATTTTTCGACACAGTTCCTCTCCGAAGTGCAGCAAGTTACGGCACAGTTGGATGTGAGTGCGATTGAAAGTCTCGCAATACTGCTAGCCAAGATACGCGATAGCGGCGGTCGGCTGTTTGTGCTTGGCGTCGGAGGCAGCGCCGCGAATGCATCTCACGCGGTGAACGACTTTAGGAAGATCGCCGGCCTCGAAGCGTATGCTCCAACAGATAATGTTTCGGAGCTGACGGCCCGAACCAATGACGAAGGCTGGGCGACGGTATTCGAAAAATGGCTTCAGGTCAGCCGCTTGCAGAGCCGTGACGGAATCCTGGTTCTTTCCGTAGGGGGCGGAAACCTGGACAAGCAGGTGAGTCCGAACTTAGTGGCCGCGCTTGAATATGCGCGCTCGGTAGGGGCGAAAATTCTGGGCATCGTGGGACGGGACGGAGGACATACCTCGAAGCTGGCAGATGCCTGCGTGATCATACCCACGGTCAACCCGTCGCATGTAACTCCGCATTCCGAAGCGTTTCAGGCGGTGATTTGGCACTTACTCGTCTCTCACCCGGCAGTGAAGACTCAGCAGACTCGATGGGAGTCGATTTAGGAAAGATGGTACGCCGCGCCGTGTTTCTTGATCGCGATGGCGTCATCAATGCGGCGATTGTACGCGATGGCAAGCCGTATTCCGCCTCGGATGTTACCGAAACGGTGTTAGTTGACAGCGCGGAGACTTCGCTGGCGCGTCTGAAGGAACACGGTTTCTTGCTAATCGTGGTGACGAATCAGCCGGATGTTCGGCGCGGCACGATGAGCAGGGAGAGAGTCGATGAGATTCACCGTTTTCTGGCCGCCAAACTCCCGCTCGACGACTTCTTCGTTTGTTACCACGATGATCAGGATCGGTGTGCGTGCCGCAAGCCGCAGCCGGGTCTGCTTCTCGAGGCTGCAAAGAAGTACCAAATTGAAGTGGCGCAGAGTTATTTGATCGGTGACCGCTGGAGGGACATCGGCGCGGGTAGTGCTGCGGGATGCCGGACGATTTTTGTCGATCACGGCTATAATGAGCGTGACCCCGAACCTCTGCCGGATATCCGTGTTTACGCGCTATCGGAGGCAGTGGAGCGCATTCTCGAAGAGGTGGAGTAAGAACTGAGCTGCTTATCTAACCTGAACGTCAAGATCTTCGCCGATGGCGCCAACCTGGCCGAGATGTGCGATCTGTATCGGAAGTCGGGCATATCCGGATTCACGACGAATCCGACCTTAATGCGAAAGGCCGGGATAACAGATTACGAACGATTTGCAAAAGAAGCTCTCGCCGCGATTCCGGACCGCCCAATCTCGTTTGAGGTTTTTTCAGATGAGTTCGAAGAGATGGAGCGGCAGGCACTCAAGATCGCAAGCTGGGGGCGCAACGTCTTTGTCAAAGTTCCGGTGACGAACACACGAGGCGAATCCGCCAAAACACTGATTTGCCGGCTCTCAGGAAGAGGTGTGCAACTCAATGTCACCGCGCTGATGACGCTGAATCAAGTTATCGAAGTCTCGCGAGCGATGAATTCGTGTCCAGCGGGTTACATATCAGTGTTCGCGGGACGCATTGCCGACACGGGGCGGGATCCTGTTCCGGTGATGCGTGATGCGCTCAAGGTTCTAGAGGAATGCGGCAGTCTCGAGTTGATCTGGGCGAGTCCGCGAGAGGTGCTCAACGTGTTCCAAGCCGACGCTATCGGCTGTCACGTGATCACGGCGACGCGTGACATCCTGGATAAACTGCATGTTATCGGTAAGCCATTGGAGGAGTATTCGCTCGAAACAGTGAAGATGTTCCGGGACGACGCCGTAAAAGCCGGCTTTTGCATCGATTGCTGACCTTACCGACCTTTTCGAGCCATCGCCATCACTCCGCTGGCAACAACGTTGACAGGTCTCCGGGCGAGCTTAGCGGGTGCAATTCTATGAAGCAGGCGCATCATTGGAGTGGCCGCTGGTACCGGAAAGCGCTCGAAATGGGCGGAAACATACGCCAAGTTAAGAGTTTTGTAATTAGGAACAAACTGAACATCGGTAAACCCTGTAATATCCAGTAAGCGCGCGAGCGACTTACGGCCGAAATATGTGAGATGCTCAGTCTTGTACTCCATCCAATGGCGGCCAAGCAGATGCCGTGACCAACTGTCGAGCGAAGGTGTAACGATTGCGATCATGCCATCAGGCTCTAAGGCTGTGTGCAAATATTCCATGGTTTGTCTCGGCCGTCGCAGATGCTCGATGACATCGAAGGCGGCGATTAAGCTGTAAGCCGACGGATCCAGGCAATCCATTTCGGGAGACCCGACGCGCACCGCGTTGCGCCCGAGTTGCGAGTTCGCTTCGGCGGTGGCGTGCTGAGAATATTCCAAACCTTCCACGGCGTAGCCGCGACACTGAGCCTCCAGCAAGAACTCTCCGTGGCCGCAGCCGATCTCGAGGAGACGCGCGTTGCGTTTAAGGAATGACGCAAGCACATCCAAATAAAGAACGGCAGTCGCGCGCTTCAGTGCCCGCTGATTTTCCAGCGCCTCCGCATTTGTTGACCCCAGGAAATAGTCGCCTGAATAGATTGAGGCCAGCTTTTCCTCGCTCGGCTGTGGGAATTGGAACTCAAGACTGCACGAACCGCAAGAATAGATGAAATCACCGTGGCGTTCGAAGGCAAAACGGGTTGTATCCGAATGCAAGCACACGGGACACGCCGGTTGTTTGGTGATTTGTGCGGTCTCGGGCGCCGAAGCTGTTTGGATCATTCTTCACCCAAATTGTACTGCTGTGCCGGAGACATGCAACGTGTAGAATGCGATTGAAGCTGGAGAGTACGTGACGTCCACAACCGCCGTGAAGTTGCAGCGAGAGCCGATGGGCAAGACTCACCATGAATGTCCCATTTGCGAGTCGCGCAACTTGGAATACAAATTCGTGGTGGATCGGGCTCCTGTTTGTAGCTGTGAAGATTGCGGCTTGCTGTTTCTGAATCCGCAGCCTGGCGCGTCGTCCAAAACTGAGCCGCTCGTACCCGATTCCGCCCGCCTGAGCGGTCTGTATCAGGCGAATGCCGCTGAGAGAATCCAGCAATTGGTGAGTTACTCAGGTTTGGAATGCGGCAATTTGCTGATTGTGGGCGATGACGCCTATCTATCTGCGGCCGCGAAAAAGAGCGGGTTCGACGTGTTCACGGTCGCGATCCGTGAGTTTGAATCTCTCGATCCGGCTGATTTGCCGGCCGAGGTGGACGCGTGCGTGCTCTTTTGCGCGCTGGAAAAGATGAGTGATCCTCTGGGCGCATTGCAGAGGATTCGACGGGTGTTGAAGAGCGATGGGTCGCTGTTGGTACTATCGCCGACAACAGACAGCAGCGCCGCACGGATTTTTCGGACGTCCTGGTGGGAGTTCAATCGCGCGAATCGGTTCTATTTTTCGATAGACACGCTGCAGAACCTGCTCCTCAAGGCAGGATTCGGCGATCCATTGATCGAGCCTGACCACAGTTTCGTCTCTTTGAACTACCTACGCGATAGGCTGAGGCACAACCCACGAGGGTTGCGGCGGTACCGTATTTTGCGCGGCTTGACTTCACTCAGTCCAGTGCTCCGCGATAAGGCTTTTCGACTCATTCACGGGAGAACGCGCTTTTTTGTACGGCCGAAGGCGCGCTCGGGAACGCCTCTGCTCTCCGTCATTGTGCCCGTTTTTAATGAGCGTGCCACGGTGGCTGAACTTCTGGACCAGGTACTGGCGAAGAGAATCGAGGGAGTAGATGTTGAGGTGATCGTTGTCGAGAGTAACTCGACCGACGGAAGC
>Ga0210385_10001982_pt1 | contig 12443 bp, 12 predicted proteins | sample IncBWH26OmetaG_FD_160107 | JGI IMG/M metagenome (GOLD analysis project Ga0210385, IMG submission 160107) | Forest soil microbial communities from Barre Woods Harvard Forest LTER site, Petersham, Massachusetts, United States - Inc-BW-H-26-O ... | reverse complement strand
CGCCGCGCCCGCGCGGCATTCGAATCACGGCTGCCGGCCGCCGAACGCGAACGGGCGCCGCTCCCCGACTCCAAACGCGAGCGCGACACCGTCGGCCGCTTCGCCGACGCGATCCAAACAGGCGACATCGATGGCGTCATCGCCCTTCTGACCGACGAGGCGTGGCTGACGATGCCGCCCGAGCCCTACGAATACCAGGGCCCCGCCAGGATCGGCTCGTTCCTACGTGACCGCACGATCACGCGAGGCGCCCCGCTGCTGGTACCGACGCGCGCCAACACCCAACCAGCATTCGGCGTCTACTTCCGACCGCCCCAGACCGAGATCGCCCGACTGTACGGAATGCTCGTCCTGACCCTCGAGGGCCGGCAGATCTCCGCGGTCACCTGGTTTGGCGGCAACAGCGCCTTCCCGCACTTCGGGCTCCCGCGGATACTCCGATAGGAAAAGCGTAGTCATCGAAGTGGCGAGAGCGGGGTGGAGGTCGCCTGCGGCGGCGGTACCTGCGGTGTTAGGGAAAGTGCTGTGTTAAGGAAACGCGCGCATGGGCCACAATTCCGAGTCCGGCGCTCGGAATGTGTTACGGTCGTGGTCGCGCTCAGTGAGCCCAGCTCTTCGCTTTCCGGGCGACGTCGTCGGTCAGAAGAGCTAGGAGAGGCGGCTCACGATAGCTACTGCACCGAAGGTGCTTGCTCTCTGCTATCGAGCCAGCGCCCTGGAGTTTCGGGTCTCTGAAGAGGAAGCACTGGCGGACTGTGACGTCCGCGTCGTCGACTCACTGACTTATCCGAGTGTCGGGTTGTCGAGCACCCCCTAGCCACTGGCTAGGACTCCCAAATTAGATCACGGAGAATCCATGGCAGTAACAGCTCGCCACGGTCTCTCCTGCAAGTAACGAACACCACGCCAGGAGGCAGACATGAGCGCCACCACAGCATCAAACGCGAGCCGTCAAGCCGACGTTGGGAAGATCGGTATGCAGCTCGAGATCGACATCATCCCGGTGTCCGACGTGGACCGATCCAAGCAGTTCTATGAACGATTGGGTTGGAGGCTCGACGATGACGTCGCCCCGCTGGACGGCCTTCGGATTGTCCAGTTCACACCGCCGGGCTCCGGTTGCTCGATCACGTTCGGCAACGGGCTCACTACGGCCGCGCCTGGCTCGGCCGAGGGGGGGCTGGTTGTCTCCGACATCGAAGCGGCTCATGATGCACTCGTCGGGCGCGGCATCGAGACAACTGATGTGTGGCACGGCCCGCCGTTCCCGCTCGAGGCACGGCAGCCCGGCCCCGACCCCGACCGCACCAGCTACGCATCGTTCTGCTCCTTCAGCGATCCCGATGGGAATACCTGGCTAGCCCAGGAGGTCACGACGCGGCTCCCCGGCCGGATCGACGCGGCTGGCACGGCATTCACATCCACGGCGGACCTGGCGAGCGCGCTTCGGCGTGCGGAGGGTGCCCACGCGGAGCACGAGCAGCGCACGGGGCATGACGAGGACTGGCCCACCTGGTACGCCTCATACATCGGGGCGGAGCAGGCCGGGACCGACCTACCGACGTGACCAGTGCCACGCTCGCCCAGCCGTTACGGCTGCGGCAGCCGAGTGACGTCGCCGGGGTGAACGGGTCCTCAGTGAGCGTTCGCTGAAGTGACCCGCGTGCGCGGGAGCCGTCTGCGGCTCCCGCGCCGAGCCGCACTCTGGTGGACGAGGTGCTTGATCGCGATGTCGGGGGTGCCGAACAGGGCGCCCGCGGCTTGGCGCCGCGACCGCGCTGCTTGAGCAACGCCGCGACCGCGCCGGGCTGCTTGAGCAGCACCGAGACACTGGTCGCCAGCGTGCAGCCGAGCGCCAGCGCCAGGCCTGCGATCATTCGCTCGTTCCCGAGCGACCGACCGTCTTGTGCCCGGGCGGCCCGGTCAGGATCGCCAGCAGCTCGCCGACGTTCTGCTCGCGCGCGATCGGGTCGGGAAGCGGGAAGTGCGTCTTGATCGTGTAGTGGTTGCGGCGCCCGCTCCGCTCGCGGGTGATGTAGCCGGCATCGGCTAGCTCGGCGACGATCCGGTGCGCGGCGCGCTCCGTGATGCCTACCCGCTCGCCTATGTCGCGCAAGCGGATCCCAGGGTCGCGAGCGATACACACCAGCACCTGAGCGTGGTTGGTCAAAAACGTCCAGCCCGGTCCGGTGTTCTCGGCCATGCCTAAATCAGTCTAACATTTCTAGACTCATTTTTCATGCTATGATTGTCAAGTATTGACGAGAGGACCGCAGGATCCCTCCCGCCACCAACGAGGAGGTCCTCAAATGCTCTCCAGGACGCGCGGCATGCCGGTGGAGTTGCCCTCCCGGGGAGTGATCCGCAACAAGATCACGGGCCCCGTGATGTCGTGACGCGTTCCGCGTCACTCATGCAAGCTGGCACTGCAAACAGGACCGTCCGCGCGGGTGAAGGCGCCCTGTCCCAGCCGTCGTCGATGGAGTTCGTCGTGTTTGAGGACAACGGCGGCAGTCATCACTGGACGATCGTCGCCGCCAGCGGCGAAATCCTCGTGCAGTGCGCGAGCTTCGCGTCCCGCGAGGAAGCCAAGCAAGCCGCCCGCATCATGCACGCCAGCGCTGCCTCGGGGTCGCTCGACCACACCACGGGTCACACCCCGCCGATCGATCTCGTCGCCCGCCGCGCCACGCGGCGCGTGCGACACGACCCAGAGGCAGAGCGCTCGCTATAGCCATGACCCACTTGTGCTGCCCACCCTGTCGACTGCGCTTCACTCGTGCCGTCGCGGCTCACATCACTGCCTGCCCTGAATGCGGTGACTCGCCGCAACCGGTCGCCGTCCTCGAGCGGATCCTCGGCTTCCGCCTCGTCGGACCAGGGGACCTCCCATACGAGCTGCCCTGCGCAACCGCCGCATCGATCGCGCTTATCGACCCGGACCGAGCGCGAACATGACCGACCGCCACCTGCGCATCCTCCGGCTAATGGCGCAACAACGCCGGCGGGTGCTGAACGACTATGAAGCGGTCGATCACACTGGTGAAGCCGTCTCTGCCGCCCGGCGGCAACGCCTCGAGCAGGCCGCATCGCGGACCAGCGCGCGCGTGGCCGACGCCCAGGCCCGGCGGCGCCAACCCCGGCCAAGTCGAGTCACCTGACCAGCGAACCGCGAGCCCTCGTCTGCTGCCCCGGGTGTGTAGCCCGAGGGGGTTGTTGAGCTCGTTGAGGCGAGCGACGGGTGCCGCAACGACGCGCCTGGACAGTCCTCTCCTCGCCGGCGCTGCACACGATCACGGGCCCGGTGAGACCTCCGCCATTACCTCGACGATGCACCCGTGCCTCTAGCCCGTTTTCATGATGTTTTCATCGCGACCGCCGGCGTGGCCGGAACGCTCATCGGCCTCTTGTTCGTCGCGATCTCCGTCGCTCACGAGCGTCTCACCGCCGAGGACGAGGGCCAGGCGCACCGCGTCCGCGCATCCGCAGCGCTGACGGCCTTCACCAACGCCCTGTCGGTGTCCCTGTTTGCACTCGTGTTCACCGACGTCGGCTGGACAGCGCTGGCCGTATCGGTGGCAGGGCTGCTGTTCGTTGTCGCGTCCCTCATGTCCCTCCGACGCGTGCGGCGCTCACAACCGGGAGAACTTCGAGACGCCGGATTCCTGGCGACCCTCGTGATCACGTTTGCGGTTCAGCTGTTCTTCGGGCTGATGGTGATTCTCCATCCCGACGACATCTGGCCTGTCCAGGCGATCGCGGTGCTTGTGATCATCTGCTTCTGGATCGGGATCGCACGCTCGTGGGAGCTGATCGGCGCCCCATCAATCGGTCTGCGCGGCGAAATCGGTGCCATCGCCCAGGCGCGGAAGCTCGGGAGCAAGGTCGGCGAGCCCGGCCACGCGGACGAGCCAGACCGATTGGAGTAGGTCAGCGGGTCCTGTGACCCCGCGTCAGCTTCCTCGGGCTGTTCGCAACGTGGTGTCAGTCGCGGCCTCGGGTTGGGGCCGCTTCGGAGTTTCGTCGCCGGCGATGAGGAGGCTCGCGGTCTCGTCAGCGTCTGGGTTGCGGGGCGGCATCTGCGCTGCCGCGTACGCGTCGAGTTCGTCGAGCGTCTCGTCCTTGAGCAGTGCCTGGGCGAGCGTCTCGAGCCGCTCCCGGTGCGCGGTGAGCGTGGTCGTCACTTCCAGGTGGGCGGTGTCGATTAGCTGGCGCACCTCCTCATCGAGCACGCGCTGGGTGGCTTCCGAGCTGTCGCCGGAGCCATCAAGGAGGGATCCTCGTCCGTCGGCCGGTAGCACTCTGACGAATCCGATCGCCTCGCTCATCCCCCAGCGGCCAACCATTTGTCGGGCGATCATCGTGACCTGGTCGATGTCGGATTCGGCTCCGGTGGTGATCGTGCCGAAGACGGTTTCCTCGGCCACCCGGCCGCCGAGCGCGACCTTGATCTTCGCCAGCAGGGCCTCCCTCGTGTAGGAGACCTGGTCGTCATCGGGCGTGGACAGGGTCACGCCGAGCGCGGCGCCGCGGGGAATGATCGAGACCTTGCGCACGGGGTCGGCGCCGGAGGTGAGCATCCCGATCAGCGCATGGCCGGCTTCGTGGTAGGCGGTGCGCTCTCGGTCGACGGCTGACAGCACGATCCCGCGGGGAGCGCCGAGCAGGATCTTCTCCAGCGAGTCAGTGAAGTCAGACGTCTGCACGGTGTGGTGGTTGCGCCGGGCGGCGAGCAGCGCCGCCTCGTTCGTGAGGTTGGCCAGGTCGGCACCGACCATGCCCGGCGTCGTCGCCGCGAGGGCGGCCAGATCCACACTGGCTGCCAGCGGGATCGACCGTGTGTGGACCTCGAGGATCTGGCGACGTCCGACGCGGTCGGGTGGCTGGACGGCGACGCGGCGGTCAAAGCGCCCCGGCCTCAACAGCGCCGGATCGAGAATCTCAGCACGGTTGGTCGCGGCCAGCACCACGACCGCCTCGATGGATTCGAATCCGTCCATCTCGGTCAGGATCTGGTTGAGCGTCTGCTCGCGTTCGTCGTTGGCCCCGGCGATCGACACCGAACCCTGGCGCGAACGCCCGATCGCGTCGAGCTCATCGATGAAGATGATCGACGGCGCCGCTTCCTTTGCCTTCACAAACAGATCCCGCACCCGCGACGCTCCGACCCCGACGATCGCCTCGATGAACTCCGAGGCCGAGATCGAGAAGAACGCTGCGTGCGCCTCACCGGCGACCGCACGCGCCAGCAGCGTCTTGCCCGTCCCAGGCGCGCCTGACAGCAGCACGCCGTGGGGCATGCGCCCGCCGAGCCGGCCATAGCGGGCGGGGTTGCGCAGGAAGTCGACGATCTCGGTCAACTCCGACTTGGCCTCATCGATACCCGCGACGTCAGCGAACGTGACCCTGATCGTCGCCGGATCGATCCGTCGCGCCTTGGAGCGCCCGAAGTTACCCAGCGCGCCCATGCCGCCGCTGCGGGCCGCCCGCCGAGCGAACAGAACAAACAGCCCGACGATTAACAGCGTCGGCCCGAAGCCGAGCAACACCGAGAGGATCAGCGGTGTGCTCTGGGTCGTCGATTGGGCGTTGACCTGGACTCCCTCGGATCTGAGCAGAGCGGTCAGCTGGGCGTTGTTCCAGAAGCTCGGGACCTGGGTCGCAAACAGAGTCGTCGACGTGGCCCCCGCGGCGGTGGGGGGATAGCGCACCCGCGATTTGAACGTACCCTGGATCGTGTCGCCTTTGGACTCGATCGCAGCGACCCGGCCGGATTGCACCGCGGCCAGGAAATACGGGCTGAACGGCACCTTGACCCGCTGCTGGCCGCCGGGCGAGAGCAGGAACACCGACGCCAGGTTGAAGACCAGCAACGCGGCCGCGAACCCGACAAACCAGCGAGAGCGATGCGGCGGCTTGGGCTTGGGCGCTTCGGGCGCGCCGCGCCCGTCCGGTGCCGGAGCGACACGCCAGCCCCGGTGATCACGGGGCATCGGCTTGCGATGGTCAGGCCCTGAGTTGCTGGACATCACTTAGCCCTCACGAACGCCTCAGCGCTCGTGTACGCGGTCATTTCGACTCTTCGCGCTGGTTGGTTGCCACCACTGCACGCTCGTACTGTTTGATGACATAGGAAAGATGATGGTCCTGTTTTCTGGCTGCAGCGGATAGCACGGGCTGGGCGCATCCGGCGCCTCACGGACCACCCGGCGCGGCAATCCCAGCCAAACTAATCGGGCGCATATGAGGATGTACCGGCAGGGCTCCAGGTGCGTTTGTTGTCGTATTGGCCGTAGGCCGACACGCTCACGACGGCCGAGTGCTGGAGCCGGAAAGACGTTGCCCGCCGAGGGTTAAGGCGAGGCTGAACCGATGCTACTGCACTCGTAGAATCTGCCGTGATGGTTGTGTTAGATCAGACGGGATTCGGATTCGGCTTGTGGAGCCGCTGACCGACGGCACCGACCATCTGCGCGTCCTGATTGCCAACGAGCGTAAGGACCGGCTCGCGCTCGTGGCGCCGATCGTGGTAGCGCTCGGTCATGAGGTGATCGCGCGTGAGATCGACGTCGCCGACGTCGGACCGGTGACCGCGCGGGAGCGGCCGGACGTCGCGCTGGTGGGGCTCGGCGAGAGCTCGGAGCACGCGTTGGAGCTGATCGACAAGATCGTTCGTGAGGCCGCCTGCCCGGTGATCGTGTTGCTGCACGCCCGCGATCCGGAGTTCGTCAAGGAGGCGTCGAAGCGTGGCGTGTTCGCCCACATCTCGGACGCCGACGTCGAGGACTGGCAGAGCTCGATCGACATCGTGCTGCGTAGGTTCGCCGAATATCACGATCTCGAGGGCGCGTTCGGCCGCCGCGCGATGATCGAGCGCGCGAAGGGCATCCTGATGGAACGCCACTCGATCGATGACGAGAGCGCATTTGAGATGCTGCGCGAGCGGTCACGGATCGACAACCGCAAGCTGGTCGACCTCGCCGGTGCTGTGGTCGACGGCCACCGACTGCTCCCGAAGGACCCAGATGCCGCACGCCAACGCTGAGTCCTCGTCCGGCTCATAGCGCATTTCCAGCCTGCCGCCCGCGGGTGTACGATTGCAGCGCTTCGCCCTAAACCATCGGCGGGCATAGTTCGCGGCTCTAAATCTCGGCCGACCGTATGCGTTGACTTGAACGGCAATGCATGACGAACGAATTCCGGAGCCACGAGTCGCGATGATCAGTGGCGACCCGTTCCCTGAGCGCTGCTCACCGCATCGACAGTCTGCTGAGGGCCCCGCAGGTGGATTTTCGTCCGGTTGCTCACGTCTGCGGAGTCGACTGACGCTTGGACAGCTGCATTGATCTTGACGGGGACGATTGAAAGGGACCTATGACGCTGACATATGAGCACGGTGCGGTGAACGCGATGATTCGTCAAGGAGAGTCATTCGACCAGATCGAGGATTACATCAACGCTCTGGCCCTCCCGAGCGAGCACCTTGACGCGCTATGGCTCCTGGCGTGGGCGGAGGCGACGGACCCTGAGACGCGGAGCCGGCTGATCGCCGACACGCTATCCGGCCTCGCTCGGGAATCCGGACTGCTGACCAGCGCCGTTGAGTAGAGGCTGGATGTGGTCAGTCCAGCGCGTCGACCGGCAGCACGAAGCGGACCGGTGGCGCAGCCGACGGGCGGTCATCGAGGTGCGAGCCGTGCAGGCCGCGGTGGCGTGTCGATGGCCCGGTCGTCTCAGGTGTTCCTGCATGGGCCGTGATCCAGTCCATGACGGCTGGGAAGTCGGAGCCCGCGGCGAGGATCGCAGCGCGCTCGATGACCACTCCTCCCGACGAGTGCGGTCGCGACAATCTGGTGACCAAGGCATTGATCTCGCTCTCATCCATCTCCTACACCGTAGTCCTTTCCAGCGGTCGGGGAAAGCCGCTGGTGCACGCGGGGTCGTCGCTTCCCTTTCGGTGCGTCTGACCGTTTTCGGGCGGCCGCGAAGATCGCTGCCGTGTCGGGGTCGATGTAGTAGTTGGTGCCCCCGTCCGGTCGGCCTTCGGTGTCGATCGGGAGGACGCGGTCGAGGTGGCGCGAGTAGCGGCCCGGCCAGGCGAGGATCCCCGCGACGCCGTGGGCCCCCTTGTCGAGGCCCAGTCGTCGGGCGATCGTCTCGCCGGCGAACCGCTCACCGGGCGCGTCCAGAAGCAGGTCAAACAGTTCGCGTGCTGGGAGTGCGAGCTTGTGATACAGCCAGGCGGCCTGGTCGGCGTCGTCTGCTGACCAGGCGCTCGCGTCGGAGCGGTGGCGACGGCCGCGACGCCCCCGCTCGCTTGGCGCTGCAGTCCCAGGTTCGGCCGTCAGGAAGTGCGCGAACCAGCCATAGAACTCCGGCACGCGCTCCTCGGGTACGGCAACCGTGATCTGCTTGTCGGCCACCTATTAGACCTCGGAGATCTCGGGAGTCTGTCCGGAGGTCTCGGCTGGTCTGTCTTGGGTCTCGCGTCGCTCGGTCCGGTGAGCGCACCCGTGGCCGTGTCGATGGCCGTGGCGGCGATGCTCGCCGCGCCTTTCCCGCCGGCCGCGATCGGCCAGGAATCGGGCGAAGAACGCGTGGAACTCCGCGAGGCGCTCCTCGGGAACGTCGACTGTGACCTGCTTGTACGTCGTGGGTGTGGGTTGTGAGATGGCTTCCATCTCCTACTCCTTTGTTTGCTTACGGTTGCAAGCATATCACAAGTAAATACTTAAGTAAAGAAGCGAGTGCGCTCGAGCTCGCGAAGAACCTCAGCGCGGCTCTTGATCAGATCGCTGCCTCCAAGCACGCCCCCGCAGACCTTGTCCAGGCGGTCAGCGCAGCGCGGGCGGACCTACTGGCCGGCTGTGACAGCGGCGGGGCGATCCTCGCCGATGACGGATACCGCCAACTCGTGTAGGACCCCGCCGTGACCGAGACGCTGACGGAGATCGGCGGTTGGCTCGCGCCTCAGGACGGCTAGCTCACGGACCACGAAGCGGTGGGACGACACGCTTAGGACTCGCAACAGAACGGCGCCGCGGCGGTAGGCCGCGGCGCCGGTCGATGCGACTGCGTCAAGCACGCTCGCTACCTGAGCGTGCCCATTCCTCTTTCCCCGAGCTCTTTCAGAGACCGCGCACAGCCGCGTCTGCGGCCTGAGCGAGCTCCGTCGCCGCGGCGAAGAACGCGCTCGATTGTCCCGTGAACAGCCCGGTTGCGGTGAGGAAGTTGACCGCCGCCATGGCGCCCCCGTTCTGGGATAGCGTCGGGCGGACGATCGAGCAAGCGGGCAGGTCACGGTCGATGAAGTCACACGGCCTGGGGAAGATGTTGTTCGGCCGCGTCGTCTCCAGGCCCTGCTTCTTGAGATTGGGGAAGAATGTCCCCGTCTCAGGGTCTTTGACCCCGGCCAGCGGTGGTTCGACGACGTTGGCGGCGGTGTCCTGCCAGACCCCGAAGTGATCGACCTCGGTTCCGCCGATGCTGACGATGATCCGCAGCACCTCGACGTCCGTGACCTGTAGCGCCAGCGTGCTGTAGAGGCTCGAGCCCCCCTGCTCGATCATCGCGAAGTGGAACGCCGCGCTGTTCGCGATCGCCTGCATCCGCGACTGCTTGGCCGTCTTCGGAGGAACGGGTTGACTCATGTTCGGCGGCGTGTCCTCGTCATTTAGCGGGATCGCCGGCTGGTCGTTGATTGTCACCGCCTGTCCGAACTTTGCCCCGAAGTCAGGATTAGTCGTCGAGCGGTAACGCAGGTACCAGCTCGTATCGACATTGAGGTGCATGAGGTTCGTAAGCCGCGCCCGGCCTTTGAGCGCACCCGTCGCTTGGCTTCCTTTGAGGGTACGGAACGGCTCCAGGTTCACCGGCGGGGCTCCCTTCGAAACCAAGTAGGCATTAAGGAAATCCGCGTGGCTTCGCTCGTCGCGCGTGTTGCCGGAAATGTACGCCGGCTGGTCAGAGTCAATGTTCGACGTCGCGGCGAGGTAGGCCGGGTTGCCGCCGTCGGCACCGCCCAGCTCGTTGTACTGCTCCCACAGGTCCGTCTCCAGGATCTCTGCCGCCGCGACGAACCTCAGGATGGCGATGTCGCCCGCGGTGGGTCCGCTTGATTTCGCGCTGGCGGACGAGGCCGCGACCGCCGAAACCGGCACAGCCGCGGCGCTCGCCAGAGCCGCCTGCTTCAAGAACGAGCGTCTCCCGACGACTCGCTGCCACAGCGCCTGCAGCTCCTGATCTTGCGCAGAGGTCTCCGATGGCGCGCCAGGGCGCACGTCTTGCACAGTCATGTATGTCCTCCCGCTTGTGAAGACAGTTATTGGTTGGTACTGCCTGGTGCCCACAGGGGCATCACCCAAGCGTCCCGATCTGCCGGTGCGCCGACTCGGGTGAAATCGATGATGGATAAGAACCGAGCTAGTCCAGCTGTCACGCGGCCGATTGACGGATCTTCGGCCGTTATCTTTCTCGACGCCCCCACCCGCGAGTTCCTTCCCGAAAATTTTCCGATCGCTCGCGACCCCGTCCGACTCATCTCGTTGCAGAGGCGCGGGAGCGCCTCAGCACGTGGGCGATCAAGTTGCGTGTCATCGCGACGACGCGCGGATCTGGCGCGAGCGGTGCGTCGGGCGACGCGCTGGGCACCGGCTCGAGGCCGAGCTCCCAGCCCATCGTGCCGGTGTTGAACACGATCGCTCCGGAGCGCGCAGTGAAGATCGTGGTCTCGGCGAGGTCATCGTCGGGGCCCGGGACTGGCTCGTTCGACTCGGGAGTGAAGCTCGTGCAGTGCGCCGCGCCGCTGCCGACGAGTCGCGTCCCGGCGGGCGTGAGCGGGGTGCGTTCGTCGAGCTCGTAGCCCACGATTCCCGGGATCCGCGTCCCCGCCGCGATGCCGGTGCGGGCGAATAGCCATGACGGCTGCAAGCCCGGCGCTGGCGACCATGCGTAGTAGAGGTACGTGGATGGTCCCGGCTGGTGCACCCGGGGGGTGGTGCATCCGAGGTAGGCCGAGTCCGCGAGCTGCGCGCCGCGGCCCGGGAACGGTCCCGTGGGGTCGGATCGGTTGGGATCAAGCGACGCGTGTTCCTTGTAGGCGATGATCATGTGGCCCGGCTGGCCGGCTTCGCTCGACGCCGAGCCGGCGGCGGCGTAGCGCACCCGCCAGCCGAGCGTGTCCGAGCCGAAGAACAACAGGCTCGTGCCCGCGTTCCGGGCGTCGGCGAAGGCGTTCTCCTGGCGTTGGGACCAGTACTCCGAGTGTCCGAAGTCGATCAGCGCGCGATGCCCGGTCAGCTGCGAGGGGTCGGTGTCGACCGACTCGCTCGTGGTGTACGACACCGGATAGTCGTAGCGTTCGAGGAAGCGCACCATCGCGACGTCGCGGGAGAAGAACTGGCCGGCTCCGGTGATGCCGTCGTAAGGACGGTCGTAGGAGACCGCGACACCCTGCGTCGTGCCGGTCACCCCGACCCGGTCCAACCCCCCGGGGTACAGGCTGTCGCCGCCCCAGCCGTTGTACGCCTCATAGGTCGCTGTTGGGAGTTGGGCCAGCAGCGGTTGCGGGCGGGTGGCCTGCACGACGAACAGGCAGTCGCGCCCGCCTCCGCTGGTCGAGAGCTTGGCGATGTACACGCCGCTCGGCAGTGCCGGCGGGATCACGAAGCTGAGCGTCGGATGCCAGTCGCACTCGGTCAGGCCAGTCTCGGGCCGGTGCGTGCACGGTGGCTGGGAGACGATCGGCAACCTGTCGCTTGCGAGCACCTCGCGCCCGCCGGTTCCCCCGTACCAGCCCATCCGGTAGACCCGAATCCGGACCCCCCGCGCGCCCGGCGCGCTCACGTAGATCCGCTCGGTCTGGCCGGGGCGAACCGCCTGCGCGGCGACATAGCCGGTCACCGACCCATAGGCGTGCCCGCCGACGTCCGCCGCCGGGCCTGGCAGTCGCCACGCTGTCGTGCCTGGATGCTCGTTCTCCTCGGCGACCGTCGGTTGGGGCCCGGTGGTGGGCACCAGCCAGCGATACGGCCGGCCCGTACCGGCCGCCGGCTGCCCGTGCGCTCCGCCACCACACCCGCTGACAACGGACGCGAGCAACACCGTCATGGTCATACACGCACGCCCCGCCCCGACCGTACGACGCGGCCGAGGTTGGCGGCAAGTTCGAGGTCGCGGTAGCAGAGAGACCATGCAGGCTAAGCGCGCAGCTCGCGGCGGTGTCGCGCCAGTTGTGATCGCCCATCCGCGGCCCGGGAGCCTCGACGTTAACTCCTCCACCCAAGGGGGCGAGCCGGTAGGTGCTCTCCAGAGCACTCGCGCGTACCACGACACGATCAAGCGCACCGTGAGGCCACTACGTCACGCTCGCGGCTTAGACTCGGCCGGTGGCGAACCGCGGTGCGTATGGCGAGGAGCTGCTGGACCGGTCTCCGCTCTGGCCG
>Ga0210385_10001981_pt1 | contig 12443 bp, 7 predicted proteins | sample IncBWH26OmetaG_FD_160107 | JGI IMG/M metagenome (GOLD analysis project Ga0210385, IMG submission 160107) | Forest soil microbial communities from Barre Woods Harvard Forest LTER site, Petersham, Massachusetts, United States - Inc-BW-H-26-O ... | reverse complement strand
CTCGGCGACATGGTCTTCCATGAGGGGAGCGACGCTAGTCTCTCTGCCAGCTACAAGTCCCGTGCAGCAAATTGTGGACAAACATTTGAAGAAAACGGGGGTAGTTTGCAAACGCGGCGCGGTCGTCAATGCGCTTGATACCCAGATCGCCTTGGTTGAAGCGGACGAAGGGATCGCTATCGTTCCATCCTTCGGGCTGCCCGCGTGCAGAAATCGAAGAGTGGCGATGAACAGGCTGATCGATCCTATCGTGAACCTGGAGTTTCAACAGATTAGCAATCGGGGAAAGAAACTCCCTGCCACCGCCGAGGAATTCACTGCTTTCCTGAAAAGCTATATCGCCAGGTGGGCTGGGAGCGCGGGCGTTTTATAGGCAAAAAAAGGCCACATGGATCCATCGCTCTCTTCAAGTCTCGCTGTGGGAAACGCAGTGCTATCATGTGGCCTTTTTGGGGGGCGCGGAACTCGAAGCCCGTAGAAGCGACCTCATTGACAACCGTTCATCGACGGTTCGTGGGATTGCGCCCGAGTCACGGGCTACCCGGAAACTATCTGCGGATTGGTCGAGCATTGGAACGCGGTGACGAGATTTGTAGCAGATCCCGTGGCACATGCCTACCGACTTAGCTCAGGCGTATCAAGTCGAACCACCTAAATAGAGGTTCACGACGGCAGAACATTTGGCTCTGGAGTCCCCACTCTCCGCCAAAATTCTGTTACCGTTTTGTTACCGTTTTTGGCATACTTCCGTGCGATTGGAGACGAAAGTGGGGGAGAGTGTAGTAAAGGCTCCGTCGCTCAAGTGGAAAAAAACAAGGATTTCCTCAATTTTGTTGGCTTTTTGAATCTGGCCTTTTGTAATCCCCCCTCCCCGCCAGACTTAAAATTCCCCTCAACATAAATCCGCGAGAGAAGCCGTTGCGCCGGCGTCGCGAGATTGAATCGCCCTAAAAAACGCATCGGACTCCCTGGTCAAGACCCGTCGAGTTCTTTTGCTCGCGGGGATCCCGCTTTTTGGCTAAACTTGCTTTCAGCATGAGCGGTATTTCCAGGCGCACAATGCTCAAGGTAGTCGCATCGGAGATGGCCGCGGTTTCGTTAGCCTCCTCTCTTTCATCGGCAAAGGAAGACCATCCTATGCCACGCAAAGAACGCATCCGTCAGTCCGCCTCCCGTTGGTGCTACAAGCAAATTCCCCTGGATGAATTGTGCGAAAAAGGCGCGCAGATGGGCCTGAAAGCCATCGATCTGCTCAATGAACACGAGTGGGAAGTACCGCGCCGTTACGGGCTGATTTGCAGCATGGGCTACGGTGGCGGTGGAGAAATTCCCAGCGCCATGAACCGCCTCGAGAATCACGCGAAGATCGAAGAAGCCTTCCGAAAGTCCATCCCACTTGCTGCGAAACTTGGCGTGCCAAACATAATTACCTTCTCTGGAAACCGCGCAGCGATGACCGACGACGAAGGCGCCAGAAACTCAATCATTGGCCTGAACCGCGTGAAAACAATCGCCGAAGATCATGGCGTCACCATTTGCATGGAACTCTTGAATAGCAAAGTGGATCACAAGGATTACATGTGCGATCACACCGCGTGGGGCGTGCGCGTGATGCAAGAAGTAAATTCACCCCGCGTGAAGCTTTTGTATGACGTGTATCACATGCAGATTATGGAAGGCGACCTGATTCGCACCATCACGCACAACATCAACAGTATCGGTCACTTCCATACCGGCGGAGTGCCCGGACGCCATGAGCTCGACAATACCCAGGAAGTGCAGTGGGATGGCGTGATGCGTGCCATCGCCGCAACGAACTTCGCCGGCTACGTGGCCCATGAGTTCATCCCAACCCGCGATCCGCTCACTTCCTTACGCGAAGCGGTAGATCTGTGCGATGTCTAAACAGAAACAGAACAGCGGCAATTCCGTTGCCTTAAGCCATCCAGGAAATAATCTGTGGGAGCGTAACGGCTGACGTGGACACCGTTCCGCGAGGCGCGGACGGGGAAACCGCCACTGCCTCTTTATGATTCTCAAACCACACCAAAAATAAAGATGTCTCCGAGCCCGGCAATCGCTGCTGGTTGATCCAGTTGTAATAAGCGCCAATGTCCGCGTCCAGCAGCGAGCCCATTGGATCCAATTCCACGGGTCCCCGGCTCGGCGATAGAAGTTGATTCATCGGCTTCTGGCGTTGTCGCGGCGCAAAGCGCACCAACAAAGTAAGTGGTTGAGCGCGGCGCAGCGCTTCACGAGCGGTCCATTGCACGAAACTTGTGCTGAAAATCTGCGTGCCCGAGCCCTCGGTCAACAGCTTCACCTGAAAACGCGCAAGCACGGGATCAACAGATTTGCTCATTCCCAATTCTTCAGGACGCATTCGCGCCATGACCGTACGTAACGCCTCCGGGCCCATTCCAGTTTTCTGCGTCTCCCCTTGCATTTTTGCCAGCAGTTCAGCGCGCGCGGGAGCCAACGTATCGTAGGAGACGCAGGTAATCGCCGGATCGTGAGGCACCTCCTGGCCCCCATCCACATACCAGTGCGCGTACGGAATTGGATTTGCCTTATTTCGAGAAGCTACTGCCTCAAGCAAACCGGGAACGCCATTTTCAGGATTAACGCCAGTAAAATACACTCCATGAGGCCGCAATTTTCGAAACAACGGTTCTTCGGTACCATCCACTCCCTGTCCAATAATCGCGATGCCAAGCCGCGGTATAGGCGGAGGGTCAGGCGGCATTGCGACGCGCAAGCGTTCCGCATACCCGAGTGCTGCGTTGCGGAACGCGTCCATCTGGTGCGTGGTCCAAAGGTGAGCTGACAATTGCTCCACGAACTGCGCGGGAGAGTTCACCCAATCCATTTGTTCGAGCTTCGAAGAAACTTGAATCTCGGCAAAACTGCTGAACCAAACCTTCGTGTCTTCCGCGGAAAGGGAATGCAAACTCGCAAGTTCCTTCTCCAGCGTCTTGCGTTCCGCGGGAAACTTGAAATCGTATTCAATCGCTTCCCGCAACAGATTCGGCAAAAAGCTCAGTGGCAGCCGCTGAAAGGTCCCGAGGTATTCTACGGCGAGCTTCCGAGCCTCCGCAGGATAAGCGTCGAATTGTTCGGGTTTGAGGTCCGCGGGGAGCATGGCGATTACAACAGTTCCGGAATTGGCTTGCCGTGCGCAAGCGCGGGCGAAAATCCCATCATCGAGCCGATCGTCGGCACAAGGTCGGTGCTGTCCAATCGCCGGTCGAACACCACGCCTTGGCGAATACCGGGACCAAGTGCCATCATCCACGTCGTCCGCGACAAAGCGTCCCCAGTGCGATGGTGCTGAAAACCATTGCCGCCCGCGTCTTCATCCGCATCCCTCCCAAAATCGGGCAGGATGAACAGCGTGGTCTTCCCGGCATATTCCGGGTCGGACTCAATGGCCTTCCAAAGTTCTGCGCACAGGCGATCGGTCCGCCGTATACCCTCGATGTACAGCGAATAAGCCCCCGCGTGAGCAATGTCGATGTCGTGCATCGTCACCCACAGCAGGCTGGGCGCCAGTTGCTTCATCAACTGGCGCACCAGGTAAACGGAAAGTTCGTCCGGGCTCGACAACGTGCGCGCGTGACTTTTGAAATCGTCCACGGAAATCTTCAGCAGGTTTTCCATCTGCGCCAGTTCAAACGTGTTTCCGCCGAGTTCCGGCGCGAACAATGGAGTCTCATAGCTGTCGCGAAGCAGGTGGCCGTAGTCCGCGCTGCTGGATGTAGCTGCCGACAAAAGATATTTCGGCAAAATGACCCTCGCTCCCCACCCCGGCCCAAACAACCGATTGTCGCTTTCTCCGATGCGGTTGAAACCGTTGCTCGGAGCGACCACCCAGGCATCCGAAGCGGGCCGCTTCAAATCTTTGCGGAAATACTCAAAAACTGTCGGCGATTCCGGAGGGAGCGAAGCAAAATTATTTATGGTTTCGTACACGCCCGTCGCGAGGCTTGCGGTCGCCACATAATGGCCCAAAATCCCGCGATTCACGATTTGCGCAAAAAATGTGGATTGCGGGATCAGCTCGCGCACCAGGTGAGGAATATTCTCCTGGCCTTCCGGAGCAAATGTCTCCTGGTCGCGCGCCCCGCCACCAAACGTAATCACAACAACTTTCCGCTTGGATAGAGGAGTTGCGGCGTAGGCCAGCGGACTGCCATGCAGCAGCGTACTTCCAAGCGCCAACCCGGCCGAAGCGCGCAGAAATTCGCGGCGGCTGAATGCAAGTTGCTGGGAAAGTTCTCCGGAAGTAGCTGAGGTCCCACGGAACGGCCCGGTGAAACCGTTCACAGCGGTAACTGGCGAGCGCGAGTTCATAGCAAACTCATCGATTTCCGTCCAAGCTATGCTCCAGTAAAACCAAAGTCAAGCAGCGCGAGCGAAACAAAATTTATGGCTTCGCCTGCGCGTCCTGCTTCTCGGAGTAAACGAATTGCCGCACTTCTGCCCGCTGTTTATCGAGGTCCGACAGGTGCTGCTCATTCAACTGCTGGTAAACCTTCAGCTCTTCCTGCGCGCGGTCCTTTTCCCCCACGTGAACATAAGCTTGTGCCAGTCGGTAATGCGCGTCCGCCAAATCTGGATTGAGCTCACGCGCTCGCACATATTCCGGGATAGACTCCACATATTTGCGCTGGTCCGAATAAAGGTTGCCCAGTTGAAGGTGTGCCTCCGCCAGGCCAGGCTCAAGCGCGACCGCTTTTTTCAACAAAGATTCGATTTGCCCCAGATCGAGATTCGGGTCCTGTGATCTCTTGCCCTTCCAAATGCTCATCGCGTAGTAATACACGGCCTGTCCGCTCTGCGGCTGAAGCTCGGAAAACCGTCGAAAGCACTCAATCACCTCGTCGGCCTGGCTTGGCGAACTGTCAAACGCCCGCGACAGAAACGCGTAAGCACGCGGATCCTTCGGATCCAGTTCCGCCCCACGCACCAAAGACTTCACGGCCTCGTCATACTTGCCTAGGGAATACAAAGCCATCCCCAATCCTATGGCCAAGCGCGCCGAATTCGGGTAGCGGCTCGTGCCTTCACGGAAAACCTCAACAGCGGGTTCAAGCGTCCGATGGATCAGCAATTCGCTTCCCCAATCGAAAATATTGCTCTCGCTGGGCTCCATGTGCGCGGCAGTCTGGAATTCATTGGCGGCGCCCACGAAGTTGCCATCCTTCTCCTCCACCTCTGCCAGCAGGTTGTGCAATTCAGCCGTGTCCTTCCGGGCCTCCAGATCGTGGATCAACCTTTGCGCGTCCGCCGTCCGCCCGCTCAGCAGGTAGTCCAAAGACAAGTCATAGCCGTTGTCATAAGACGAGGGATCAATCTGCTGTGCGCGCTCGAGAAACGGCAAGGCCTCTGCATCCTTATTAGAGCGCACGTAGAACTCGCCAAGATTGTGATTGGCGTCGTAGTCCCCGGGGCTGAGCGCAGCGGCTTTCTTGAACTGCTGTTCCGCGAGCTCCGTCTTCCCGAGCCGCAGCAAATTGTTCGCATAATTGGTCCGTGCTGAAGCGGAATCGGGCTTCAGACGAACGGCTTTTTCCAGGTGGTCGTTTGCCCTGTCGTTTCGCGATTGGGCCGCATAAACCAATCCCAGCAGCTCCTGTACTTCGAAACTATCCGGCACCTCGCGCACAATCTCTTCGAGTTGCGCAGCCGCTTCCGGATATTTTCCGGCCTCGTATTGCGCCACGGCTTCCTTGAATTCGTGGTCCAGGTCCGTTTTCTGCGACCTGGCTCGGGGAGCTGCGATGACACACGTCGCGACAATCAGTACTGCGCGCGCCATAAACCAATGCCCTAAAGTCACAATGTTTGGATGGTATCACCGCTCCGCCACAACAGAATCAGGTCCTGCGGAGGCCGGCGAAGGGCGCTTCGAGAAAAGCGCCCTTCCCGGTGGGGTGTAAGGGTCGACTACCAGTAAAACTTCAAAGCAAATTGGATCTGCCTTGGATCGTACGGAGAATCGCGAGTCGAGCCGATTTCGCCAAACGTCGAGCTGTTGTAATTTCCCGAGTTCGGGACAGCCACAACGCCGTTGCCACCAAAATTCGGGGCGCTAAAATTCGGATGGTTGGTAATGTTAAAGAACTCCGTGCGGAATTGCAGGTATCTGGTTTCCGTGATCGGGAAGTTCTTAAAGATTGAAAAGTCCAGTCGATGGTATCCGGGCCCTGGCAGTTGCGTCAGCCCTCCCAGCGCGGCAATCCCCGTCAAGGGCACGCATCCGGCCGGTGTCCCGGGAGTTGGCACGCCTCCCGCCCCGAGCACGCAAGGCTGGGTGAACGCTTTCGGATTGCCGAACCAGCTCAACAAACCATTCGAGTCTGTATGCAACCCGAGGGCCAGCGATTGGCCCGGCACTAGCAGGTCGCCGCAGGCCACTCCGGAAGCGGTAGGTGATGGGCAAGATAATGTGATCGGTTGTCCGTCTTGCAATGTCAGGATCCAGTTTATTGCCCACCCGCCAACGACTTGGTTTTTCCATCCCGAGGCGTCGGATGCAAATTTCTTGCCCCTTCCAATGGGGAGTTCGTATCCGCCGCTGAAGTGGAACACGTTGCGTATGTCAAAAGGAGCCAAGCCATAATCCGCATGGATTCCTATGCCGGGAACGTAGGGAGCCCGGTAACCGTTGATGTTGTTCGCGCCGGAATTGCCAATGCTTCCGTCGTTCAGCAGGTCGTGTGCATCCGTGAGGGTCTTCGAATAAGTATAGTTAGCCAGCAGGTTCAGCCCGCCACCAAACCGTTTTTCGATCTGCGTTTGCAGTCCGTTATAGCCGCTGTTTCCCTCCGTCTGCGCCAGGCTCCCACCAAAACCAAAATCCGGGAAGGGCACGAGGCTGGCTTCCGCAGTATTCACAGGCGCAATGGTGGAGGGCAAATTGTTGTTCGGGAAGACCTCTAAATGGCGCGCCTGAGATGAAACGTAGGCCGCCTGCACCGCGATGGTGGGGCTAAGTTGATATTGCATCGTTAAATTGCCGCCCATCGAGTAGGGCGTCTGGTAATTGAACTGAATTCCGCGCAATTGCAGTCCGCTCGCATTTACTGTCAACGGGTTGAGCGAAGTGCACGAGAAACCGGTTTCAAACGTAGCCACATTTCCCGGACCAGCCGTGGTGCAACCCGGGAACGTAATTGGCGTCACCGTATTTGCCGGCACAAAGTTGAAATCGAACTGGAACGGATAACTTTCTCCAAGGTTCGGCGAGTATCCGCGATTCTCAAATCCGTCGTAGAAGATGCCCCAGCCGCCTCGAACCACCAATTTCGAAGTTACCTGGTAGGCAAAGCCGACCCGCGGCGCAAAATTCGTCTTCTGCGAATTTCCAAGCCCGCCTCCGTAAGCATTCGTGATCGCCAGATTTATCCCATCCTGTGTTAACAGCGACAGGAAACTGGGTGACAAGTTATTCGCGTTTGGTCCCTTAGGAATCAGGTAAGCCGGCCCACCCAGAGGCGCACCGGTCGGAACAAAGTTCGCCTGGTTCCCATGCAGGTCGGACACCAACCCGAAGAAGTCATAACGCAGTCCAAGGTTGATCGTCAATTTGGAAGTGATCTTCCAGTCGTCATTGCCGTAACCACCGTAGTAGTTCTTGCCGTCATCCGTCAGAAATATGTTGGAGACGTAGACGTTGCTGGAACCGCCCACATAGTTGATGCCGCCCGGCACCGTCGAAAGAGTAGGAGTCAATAGAAAGTCCGCGCGGCCGGTATTCCCGGACGTTCCGGCCGGGATATCCGTGAAAGCCCCGTTGTAATCGTACTCACCGTGAGACCAGGGTGGCTGCAGGGTGGTGAACTTCACGTGCTGCCATTCAAACCCCATTTTGAATGTGTGCTTGCCATAAATCTTGGTCACGTCGTCGGTCAGCTGCAACGTCTGGCTAGTCTCATTCGAGGGTAGGAACGAGTTGCTTCCCAAGGTTGAGAGTCCATTAATTCCAAAGGCGGGAAGCCCGCCGTTCAAATTGCCTTGTGGAACGTCCTGAATCCCGTACTCTGCGGGTATTCCTTCTTGGCTGGCCACTGGTCCGGAACGCGTAGTGTGCAGATAGTTGAAGCCGACGCGTGCCTCATTAATCAGCGTGGGAGAAAACGTATGCGTATAGCCAAGAGCTGTGTTCTGGGCTAATGCGGTTTGATTACCTTGCTGGAACGCGCCGCCATCCGCAATGCCGCCGAAGATGCCAGGAATAAATTGCGGATCGTCTACGTAGTCAAACCGGAAGAAAAGCTGATTGTGTTCAGTGATGTTTGCATCCATGCGCGTGTCAAACCCGTTGCGGTGCTCATCCAATTTCGGCGAATTCGCATAGTTGTTGAACAGGTTCCCATTCGTCGGATTCGGATAAAGATTCAAAAGCTTCACGGCGTTTGGATCCAACCGTCCCACAGGTAACTGGTTCAATTGGCAAGCTGCGATGTTGATCCCGGTGAAGTTCACTGTATTCGCCGGGCATGACCCGGTACCGACGTCTCCGAAGGGATTGCGAACATACCCGGTGGACGTCGCCACCAGTCCCGTGACCGGATCGACCGCTCCAGCGGTTACGGCTCGTGTGGTTGCCGGATCAAAAATAGTGCCCAACGGGAAGATGCGGCCGAGAGCATCAGTCACCGCCGAAGGGCACGCGGTGCCCGGCGACCCCGAAAGACAGGCGGCAGGATTTTGACCGGTGATCAAATCAGCAAAGTTTGTGTAACCGCTGGTTCGCTCGGCTGTCGTGGGCACATTGCCCGTCAAAATCGTCCCTTGAATTCGCCGTAAGCCTTCATAGTCCCCGAAGAAGAACAATTTATTGCGACCGTTGATGATATGGGGAATGATCACCGGGCCACCCGCGGTCACGCCAAACTGGTTCTGGCGAAGTTCGCCCTTGGGGACATCGCCTGCATTTTCAAAGAAGTCAGCGGCGTCCAGCTTATCGTTGCGGAAAAATTCCCAAGCGGAACCGTGAAAATCGTTCGTCCCGGATTTCATCGTGGCATTCAAGACCGCCGCGCCCGATCGGCCAAACTCCGCGCTGAAGTCCGAAGTTTGCACCTTAAACTCCTGAATGGCATCGACAGGAGGAAGCACCACGAAGTTCGTCCCGTTCAGGAAGTCGACGGTGTCGGAGTTGTTGTCAATGCCATCCAGCAGGTAGTTATTCTGCGATGGCCGCAGGCCATTGGCGGCAAATGCGCCCGTCTCGGCGTTTCCGCGTGTGTCCGCTTGAGGCGTATTCACTCCCGCCGCGAGTTGTGCCAGAAACGTGAAATTCCGCCCGTTCAGCGGAAGGTCGTTCACACTCTTCGAATCGACCACCTGCCCGACCGCGGCATTCTGTGATTCCAACAGCGGCGGAGCCGCGGATACCTCGACCGACTGCGTGACACTGCCCGGCCGCATCGTGAAATTCTGCACAACGCTGGCGCCGATGTCGACCACGACCCCGCTGGCCGTCATCGTCTGAAACCCTTGCGACCCGACTTCCAGTTTGTAGCTGCCAATCCTGACGGGCGAGAACTTGAACACGCCGTCGGAGCCGGTAGTCGTAGTGAGACTAATCCCCGTTCCTTCGTTGGTCAGCGTAGCCTTCGCGCCGCTGATCACCGCTCCCGTCTGATCCGTGACTGTGCCGATGATGGAACCGGTATCCATCTGCCCGAACACAGGTCTTGGGCCCAGCAACAACAGTGCCGCGGCAAAAAGAAGCGATAAACTCAGGACCCGGATAGAGATCTCTCGAGCGTTCATGCCTAACCCCCCAGAAGTTCTTCTTTTCGGCAAGCCGCAATATCTCGACAGAATGAAAACCTGCGCAACGTCCCGCGAAAACCCCAGCAATAGACATCGCAGGATCGGCCGCGCGAGGATTCGCGGCGCCGTTCCTGTCGCAAAAGAAAAAAATACCCAGAGGGATTCCACAACCCCCAGACCAGGCACCCCAACAAAACAACTTAACCGCTTAACCTTGTTCCGCACTAATACACACACTTTTGCATGGTGTCAAGCGTTTTTTTTCATTTATACTTTGTTTCCCGCGCCACAGAATCTCTCCAGTGGCGATTGTTCGCATCGATTGGTCGAGGACAGGGCTCAATTATGGGTTTGACGATTCGAGAGGTTGCCAAGGCTTCCGGTGTATCGACAGCGACCGTCTCGAATGTCTTGAACAAGACCGGGAAAGTCGGAAGAAAAACAAAAGATCTCGTTCTCTCTACCGTCAAGCGCCTCGGATATCTGCCCAACATACACGCTCGGCGCCTGGCTTCGCGCGATACGCGCACACTGGGAATTATCGTATCCGACATCGAAAACCCCTTTTTCCCTGAAATAATCAAGAGTTTCTTGTCTCGCACGCGGCAGCTAGGCTACGAAGCGATTTTGAGTGACACGAATTATGATCCGCGGCGCACGCAAGAAGCCGCCACGCGCATGATGGCTCACAATGTCAGCGGAGTCGCGATCATGACTTCCGAAATCAGCGCGCGGCTGATCAACGAATTGGCGCGCAGAAAAATCGCCGTGACGTTTCTGGATCTCGCGCCAGCCCGTGGATACGTCAGCACCTTAAGAATCGACTATGCTTCTGGCATCGAGCAAATTGTGAAATACCTGCACGGGGAAGGACACCAAAAAATTGCTTTTGTCGCCGGCCGCCCAAAGCTCAAGTCGAACATCGCCCGATTGGAAGCCTATGAAAAAGCCATGACCGCCTTGGGGTTGGAGCCAGGGCCGGTCTTGCACGGCGACCTGCGCTTCGAAGGAGGACTCGCAGCGGGACTGGCCATTGCGAAAATGTCTCCGCGGCCCACAGCGGTGATGGCCGTCAACGATCTGACGGCGGTGGGCGTGATGAAAGGCCTGACCTCCATGGGCTGCCGGATTCCTCAGGATATTTCCGTAACCGGATTCGATCGGACCAGGCTCGCGGAATATAGCAATCCCTCCATCACGACCGTCGATATCCACCGCGATTTGCTTGGACGCATGGCCGCCGATGTTCTGCACGAACTGTGCAGCTCCACCGATCCGCACGGAAAGAAATACGAAATCTCCGCGGAACTAGTGATAGGGCATTCTTCGGGCCCTGCGCATTCGTCGTGAATCCTCGCAAACTCACTCCTGCCGTCTGGTTAGACGCAATGCCCTCTGGGTGTTAGCATCGGAACCTCGGCACGAGAAAGTGCGAGAACATTCGAAGATGCGGCGTAGCCGGCACGGAATTCAGAAAATCTCTCGCCGAGCCTTCTTGGGCAGGATGCGCTGGGCGCCCATGCTGTTTATTCCGGCTCCTCTCCAGTCCGTAATGCCGCGATGGATAGAAACTCCCGCTTTCGGTGAAAAAAACTCTGCCTTCCCCTTCGCCGAACCCCGCTTTACGCCTCACTACCCGAAAAAATCTCCCCTTGATGATCTGATGCGCTATGTAGCTCCGGGCACGGACGAGTACATCACGGAAAAATACTCCAGCGAAATCGCGCAGTTGCTCGCTGATTGGGCAAAAGAACTTAGATTCAGCCCGCCCGCACTAAGCTCGCTCGGCACAATTCTCGACGCCTCGCTTCAATCGGCCCCTTTAGTCCCCACCGAACAGAACAAACTGCGCGCGGAGTACGGCATTGAAGTGGTCCGAAGAAAATTCAATGGCACGCCAGCACAAGGTCGCGATTCTTTTCTCAAGGAAATGCAAACTTACCTGGCGCCTTTCACTCGCATCGACACCGCCGAATTTCAGATCACGAGAATCGAAGAAACCAAAAGTTCCCCGCTGACGCTTTCCGTCGACATTCGTTATGACTTCGTCGGAATGACCGCGAACGATGTCCGCGAAGAACGTATTGGATTTTGGCAGACCGAATGGTCGCGAACCGGTTCGGACGGCTGGCGCGGCCTCCAATGGAGGGCCACCGAGGAAACCCTCAGTCGCGCCCGCCCCCCCATGTTCCTGGATGTAACGTCGCAAGCTCTCGGTCACTTGGATTCCTATCAGCGCCAACTCGCCCACGGCGTCGACGACTGGCGCACAGTTCTCGACGGCGCCTCCGGCATTGACGTATACGGAAACACGGGCCTCGCGACTGGCGATTTCGACAACGACGGATTTGATGATCTCTATATTTGCCAGCCGCCGGGACTTCCCAATCGTCTCTACCGCAATCACGGTGACGGAACATTCGAAGATGTAACCGAGTCCGCCGGTGTCGGCGTACTCGATGGAACGGCCTGTGCGCTATTTGCGGATTTCGACAACAAAGGCCTTCAGGATCTCTTGGTGGTGTGCTCCACCGGCCCTTTGCTGTTCGTGAATCAAGGAAACGGCAAATTTTCCGTGAAGCGGGATGCATTTCATTTTAAGAATCCCCCCGCGGGAACATTCACCCATGCCGCGGTCGCCGATTACGACCACG
>Ga0210385_10001979_pt1 | contig 12449 bp, 11 predicted proteins | sample IncBWH26OmetaG_FD_160107 | JGI IMG/M metagenome (GOLD analysis project Ga0210385, IMG submission 160107) | Forest soil microbial communities from Barre Woods Harvard Forest LTER site, Petersham, Massachusetts, United States - Inc-BW-H-26-O ... | reverse complement strand
CGAAGATGGCCCGGTCGCGGACGCGGGGATAGCGGGCGATGTGCTCGATCATCTCGGCGTTGTAGTCGGCGGTGACGAACGCCTCGCGCGGGCCGCCGCCGGGCATCGGCAGCCAGCCGACGAAGTCGGTGAGCCAGGCGTAGGTGGCGTGCTTCTGCTCGGGATTCTCGTGCAGGTAGTAGTCGAGCTCCCAGGCTTCGTCGCCGATCCACAGGTCGTAGTCCTCCTCGCGGGCCAGGTCGTGGAAGACCATGAAGTTGGCCAGCAGGATCTCATCCATCCGCCGGATGGCCTGGAAGCAGTGCAGGTCGTGTTCGGCCGACTCGGACTCGATGTGCCCGGACTCACTGGCCAGGTATGCGCTGGCCGGGTGAACGCGCTCGCCGCGCGCTTCCAGCACCGTGGTGACGGGATGCTGGGCGAGCCAGTCGATCTGCAGATCAGGATGCAGCTTGCGCAGCTCGCTGGCGATCGCCACGTCCCGCTGGGCGTGGCCCAGGCCGATCGGTGAGGAGACGTACAGCGCGCGCTTGGGGCGGGCCTTGCCGCGTGCCCAGCGCGGGCGTGGCCGCGGGGGGACGGCGAACTCGCGTAGCAGCAGGTTGACCTGGACCGGGTCGCGGACGTGCGGGCCGTGGCCGGAGCCCTCGAGCAGCACCAGCTCGCCGCCGGCCGCCCCGGCGAGCGCTATCCCGCGGCCGGGCCCGGTGATCGCATCGGCCGTGCCCTGGATCACCAGCACCGGGCAGCGGACCCGGGAGCACAGCTCGCGCGTGGCCGCCTCGTCCAGGCCGTTGCCGATCTCCGTCGCGATGAGGATCTCGGCGGTGGTCTCCAGGCCCCAGCCGGTGCAGTCCTCGGTTGGCTTGGTCGAATGCGGCTCGGTGAACATCTGGGAGAAGAAGAATTCCAGGAAGCCGCGGTAGTCCTGGAGCCAGCCAGAGAACTTGTCTTTCGGCCAGCCCTCGTCGGTGGGCAGCACCTCATCCAGCAGGTCACGCAGGCGATCCCCCGCCGGCGAGGCGAGCGGCACCGCCGGGCAGATGAACACGGCTCCGGTCACCCGGTCCGGGTGACCGGCCGCCAGGATCAGGGCGCGCTGCGCGCCGACCGAGAGCGAGACGATCACCGCGCGCTCGGTCGCCGTGGCATCCATCACCGCCAGGGCGTCGGCGGCGAACTCCGCTTCCCCGTAACCGGTCGCCGGGCGGTCTGAGCGGCCGTTGCCGCGGCCGTCGAACGTGACCACGCGGCAGTGCCGGGCCAGGTAGGGGATCTGCATCTTCCAGTGCCGTGAATGGATGATCGACCACGTCGGCAGGAGGAAGACGGTCGGCTCGCCCGAGCCGTAGACCTCGTAGTACAGGCGCACGCCGTCGCGCTTGGTATAGCCGGAGCTGTCCGGGTACCGTGCGCGTGACTGCTCGCGGCCGGGCCCGGTCATCAGGATATCCATTGCTCGATCCAATCCAGCAGCTCGCGGTGCCCGGTTCCGATGCCGCCCAGGCGCTCGATCATGATCCCGAGGTTGAACGTCATCACCAGCGAGACCAGCGCCTCCAAGGGCACCTCGATGCCAAGCTGACGGCGCGGCTGGTCGAACGCCTCGGTCAGCACCGCCCGCCACTCGGCATTCACCCGGGCCAGGCGCGCCCTGATGTCAGGGTTGTTCCAGGCCAGCGCCTGCAGCTCAAGCCAGATCTTCTGGTAGCTGACATCCTCGCTGACCAGGTAGCGCATTGCCGTGCGCCACTTGTCCGCGAACGGCAGGTCGGCCGCATACAGCTCCCGCTGCCGGGCGATCAGCCGGCCGGTGAACCGTTCCAGCGCGTGTACCAGCAGGTTCTCATTCGAGCCGAAGTAATAGTGGACCAGGCCGTGGTTGACGCCCGCCTCCGTTGCGAGCCGCCGCGTCGTGATGCCCGCATACCCGGCGTCGGCCAGCAGCCGCTCCGCCGCATCCAGCAGCGCCTCCTCGGCGGCGGCGCGGGCCGCCGTCTTCGGCGCGGCCGGGCTCACCGCCACCATGACAACTCTCTCCCTGTCAGCCAGGTGTCACCTAGTTAGTCAAACGTCTAAGTCATTTGACCAAGACCGGTGGCCTCTGTCAAGAGGCCAGCCAGGGAGCTGTCAAGCAGACAGGTAACGGCAGAGGCCGAGACGATCTTGCATCGCGGCGGAGCGGCGGTCGCCGGTTTCGGCGCTTGGCGCCTTACCGGGATCGGCTCCTGGGATCCGCCGGGGTGGCGGCGGCCCTGGCGGCGACGCTGGCCCGCGCCATCTCGCTCGGCCGCGGGCGGATCACGTCATGGCCCGCGACGCGCAGGCAGACGGCCGCGCCGATCATCCAGATCTGATCAGCGTTCCGCGGATCACCATTGAACTCGACCCATACGCAGATCAGGCGGGAGTGTGCGCGGCCTTCATCCGTATTTGGGACGCTCGGAGTGACCATGCGATCGGAGATCACCACCACGGGTTCCGCGGCCGCCGGCGGACCGGCTGGAACCGGCTCGCCGCTGTATGATCACCCTGCCTCGCAGCTGATTCGCCGCTGAGCAGGCCCGCAAGACACGATGCTGGCCGATCTAACCGCCCGTACAGCAGTGGCCGACGCGAGCCGAGGCCGGCGTTCAGCGCGGCTCGCAGATGACCAGCGGGATGTCGCGTTCGGTGCCGCCGCTCAGCCGGTCACCGCGACCGTCGACGGCCAACCGGCGCCCGGATCGCGGCACGAGCGGTCGTCCTGAACGGTCCGCCCAGGACCTGTCAGCAGGCATCGCGACCGCAGTAGCGGTCCGTGGTGGATCATGCACAGCGGTCGCACGCAGCGATAGCGGTCAGTTGGAGGTTTCGTATCCCAGGCGCCGCCGGACACTCTAGGCAATCGATGCTCACGCTCGCCGTGGCAGACCGGCAGTACGCCGCGGTTGCCCGACCCCCTCGACTGTCTGTCGCCCCTGACGCAGCCGCTCAGCCTGCTTACCAACGACTCATCGCGGCTGCTTAAGAAGCCGAATTGTCGACAATCTCGGCGATCTCTACGAACTCAATGGCTGGCGCCACGCCGTACAGCCCGGTCACTCGCTCGCGCAACTCCTCGGAGAAGAACCGCTCCGCCGCCTCTTCGGAGTCCCAGACGTAGAAGTTGACCGCTCGCTGCTGCTTCTCATCGAAGGTAAAGAACTTAAACCGCAAGCCCGGCATGCCCTCGAACATACCCCGGGCGTTCTCGGCCACCTTGGCTACCCGTGAGCGATCGAAGTCGCCGGCGTAGGAGAAAGTGACGGTGACGCCGATCATGGGTGCTCCCTCTATTGATGGCAAGATCGCCTTGCTTCACCGTGAGACGCTACGCCCTTGCGCCACGAACGGCCAGCTACGCCAGCTCGGTCTCCACTCACGAGCCAACCGGCGCTCGCGCTCACCGTGGCAGACCGGCAGTACACCGCGGCTGCCCGCCCCACTCGACTGCCTGCCCCCTCCGACGAAGGCCGCCACAGCCTGCTCACCAGCGACCTTCATCGCGGCATGAGCGGAAGTCGCATCGGGGCGACGCCGTGACTACATGGACAGATCGGGCCCGGCATGGCCCTTGACAACCAGATACCGTCAGTATTAGATACTGCGAGTATGAGAACAGGGCAGAGCCACATGAGCCGGGACGAGCAGGTGGAGCGGAACCGCCGTCTGGTCCTTGAGGCGGCGAGGCGGGTGTTCCTGGCGCGTGGCTATGCCAGCGCCTCGCTCGATGCGATCGCCGAGGAAGCCGGCTTTTCGAAGGGAGTGGTCTACTCCCAGTTCGACAGCAAGGCGGACATGTTCCTGGCCTTGCTGGAAGCCAGGATCAGCGAGCGGGCGGAGCAGAACGAACAGCTCGCGGAACAGCTCGGTGGCAGGCAGCTGGCTGAGGCGGTACCGGCCCTGGCCCTGTCGCTCCGGCGGGCCGAGCCCGAGTGGATGCAGCTGGTCATGGAGTTCCGCCTGCACGCGGCTCGGGTACCGGAGCTGAACCGGCGGTATGCGCAGCTCCACGAGCGCACGGTCGATGGGCTGGCCTCGGTCTACGCCCGGCTGCACGAGCGGGCGGGCACCACGCCACGCTATCCGGCCCGGGTGCTGGCTCAGCTGGAGCTGGCCATCAGCCGCGGCGCCTTCCTGGAGGAGCTCGCCCATCCCGGCGCGGCTGACCTGCCGGTCACGGAAATCATGAGCGACCTCGTGCTGCAGACCGCCCCGCCGGCGGCCGCAGCGGCCATCCAGTCAGCAGACGGGAGGGAATCTGATGCCCGCTGAGCTCCTAGCCCGGCAGGGCGGCAGCGCGCCAGCGTTCAGCGACCTGCGCGGCCGCATACAAGCGGACATTTTCGCCGGGCTGCCGGGGCACTTCCGGCGGCTGGGCTTGGCCCCGGATCAGCTGCGCGACTGGCAGCGTGACCGGCTGCGCCGCGTCCTGGCCACGGCGATCCAGCATTCCGCCTTTCATGCCAGGCGGCTGCGCGGCGTCGACGCGGCCCGTTTCGAGCTCGCCGACCTGCCGAGCCTGCCGGTCATGACCAAGGCGCAGATGATGGATCACTTCGATGAGCTGATCAGCGACCGGCTGCTGACCCGCGAGGCGGCCGAGCGCGCTCTCGCGGCGACCCGCGCCGAGCCGCAGCCGTTGCCGGGCGGCTACCTGTGCATGGCGACCGGCGGCAGCTCCGGTCAGCGGGGCATCTTCGCCTATGACCCGGCGGGCGTGGCCGAGTGCGTCAGCCTGATCTTCCGGACCCGGCTCGCCGCGCTCGGGGTCGCCGCCCCGGCCGCGGGGCCGGTGCAGGTTCCTGAGGTCACCTTCGCCATGGTCGGGGCCTCCTCCGCGGTCCACGGAACCGTATTCGTACCGTCGATGCTGGCTGGCAGCCCCGTCAGGTTCGTCAGCGTACCGGTCACCCTGCCGGTCACCGAGATCGTCGGCCGGCTGAACCAACTGCAGGCACAGGGACTGTTCGGCTATCCGAGCATGCTGGCCAGGCTGGCCGCCGAGCAGCAAGCCGGTGATCTTAAGATCACGCCACGGCTGGTGAACTGCACCGCCGAGACGCTGCAGCCCGAGTTCCGCGCGGCGATCAGCAAGGCGTTCGGTGCCCCGATCTTCAACACCTTCGCCAGCACGGAGGGCCTCTTCGGGTCCAGTGGGCCAGACGACCCGGCCATAACGCTGGCCACCGACAGCTGCATCGTGGAGCTTGTCGACGCCGGCTACCAGCCAGTGCCACCCGGAACCGCCTCAGCCAAGGTCCTGGTCACCAATCTGTTCAACCACCTCCAGCCACTGATCAGGTACGAGCTGAATGACTCGTTCACCCGGCAGCCGGACGCCGCGGCGAACGGGCACCTGCGGGTCAGCGTGGAGGGGCGGGCCGACGCAATCCTGCGCTACGGTGACGCGGAAATCCATCCGCTGGCGCTGCGGTCGGTCTTGCTGGCCAACCAGGACGTGCTGGACTACCAGGTCCGGCAGACCGCCCGCGGTATCGCCGTGCAGGTGCTGCAAGAGCGCGAGACCAGCCTGGCACCGCTGCGCGATCAGCTGCGCACCGCGCTAGCCCGGGCCGGGCTGACCAACCCCGAAGTCACCGTCGATGCCGCTGCCGCACTCCCACGGAACCCGGAGACCGGCAAGCTGCGGCGCGTGATCCCAGCCTGACATCACTGCCAGCACCGCCAGGACCCCCCGCCACGAATATCAAAGGCGTCAATCCGGACGAGCACCGCCCATACGACCAGAACACGCTCTCATCGGCAGTTCCGGGCGTCAGCCAGTATGCAGGTTATCCGCGGCCGGTGACGGCGAGAATCCGGGCGATGCTGTCGGCAGCGCGGGGCAGGGCATCGGGGTCTCCTGCGCTGCGAGTCGGGTTGAGCTCGCCGATCGACAGCACTCGCGCCCGCGGATCTCGCGCGGCCAGGATGAGGGCCTGTTCGGCTTGGCCGAGGGTAGGCCCGGCGTTGCGGCCGCCGGTGTCTTCGGCCAGCGGGGTGTCGGTGAAGTCCAGCACGCCGGCGTCGATGTGAACCGCGAGCGGGCCGGCCGGGAGGCGGTCAAGCGCGGTCGCGGCGGCACCGGCTGGATCGGCGGCCAGGTCCTGGCTGGTCGCTACGTGAGGCCGAGCCGGGCCGTGTGCTCGCGTTCCCATCCGGTCGCTCGCTGCGGCTGCACGCCCACGATGGAGATCCGGCTCACCGGGCGAGCATGCCGGCGTGCGCCGCAGCGGACAGGTCAGTCCGGCCCGCGGGACCGCGATCCAAGGTCGTGAGCCAGGACGGCCCGGACGCCAGGCTCCTGAACGATCACGACCGTAAACGCTCACGGACTACGCCGGCATGACTGGGCTCTGACGCCCTGCCGGAGCACTCCGCCTTGACTGCGATGAAGGTATCAGGCACTTGAGTCCGGCTGGTGCGAGAAGGCCGCCGCTGGCCGGCGTCCTGGGCAGATACGGCATGCTAATGGTGGTTCCCCTGCGCAGGAAGGACTGTGCATGCCGTATATCGCCTTGAACTCCGCAGAGCCGGGTATCCGGGGGCTGCTCCGGTACCGGCCGCAGACGGGCCGCCCGCTGAGCGAGCTGGCCGAGGTGCTGCTGCGCGGGCCGAGCACCTTGACCCGCGGTGAGCGGGAACTGATCGCGGCCTACGTGTCGGCGCTGAACCAGTGCCGGTACTGCTCGGCGTCGCATTCTGCGTGCGCCGCGGCCCAGCTGCCGGGCGGGATGCCGCTGGTGGAGCAGGTCCGCTCCGACCCCGGCAGCGCACCAGTGCCGGCCAAGCTGAAGACCTTGCTGGCGATCGCGGCGGCCGTGCAGCAAGGCGGCCTCCACGTCACCGCCGAGCTGGTGGCCCGGGCCCGGGCAGCAGACGCGACTGACCTGGAGATCCACGACACCGTCCTGATCGCGGCGGTGTTCTGCATGTTCAACCGATACGTCGACGGACTGGCCACGACCGCCCCTGACGATCCCGCCCTCTACGCCGCCGGGGCGCAGCGCCTCATCAACCACGGCTACCTGCCGCCATCGGATGAACCCCGCCGCCAGACCTAACCCCACCTGCCGGCCCCGCAGTTCCGCGGGCCGGCATGCCCAGCCAGAACCCGCGCTCACAGGCCACAAGCGAGATGTCACCGCGGAAACGCGGGAGCGATAGGCAGACCGGTCAGCGGCATGACGGTCCCGCGCGGTCTGCGGAGACGGGCGCGTTTCCGCGGAAACGGCTTGTGAAATCGCGCACATGGCGTCTCCGCGGAAACGTGGTAGACGTGGCCAGCGCCCCTGTACGCGGCAGAACCGGACGTTCACGCCGGTCGCGGCGATGCATAAATATACGGTCCGTACGACTGTCCGCTGGGCCGTAACCAGGAACTGCTATGCAGCCAACGACGCGAAGAGCTCTTGGTAATCGCGCGCTGACCCGCCTGACCGGAGCGGCAGGCGACTCCTTGGCGATCACCAGTCGAGGCACAGATCGGGTTGTTGTGCGCGCCGGCGTCGCCCAGGTCTGGCGAGGGCCGGATGGCCGGTTGCGGCGACCGCAAGGGCTGCCGCAGTAATGCCAGTTGCCGTAAGCGACCAGCGTACGGACCTGCAGCGTGACCGAGGACTGGTCACCGAGCCGGCCCCTGGTATGAGCCCTGGCTTGGTACCGGGGGTCAACCCCTGCTCCGATGCCCCGGCGGGGTGCAGCGGCGATAGTGGGTGATGCCGGCATCCGCCCGGCACGATCTCGGAAAGAAAGCGCAACGATCATGTTCCTGCTAGCTCACAGCCTCCACCTGACCGGGCCCCTCGCCGTCCTGTTCTCCATCGCCATGATCGCGCTCCGCGTGTCCATGCGCCGCGTCCGCGGCAGCCGTGGCCGGCGCAACTAACCTCGATTCCCGAGAAGTCGGCTGTACCCAGCGCTTGTGCGCTCCTCGCATCGCTGACCAGGGCAGACACTTTAACCTCAACGAGTCTTCCTGAACAGGCGCCAGCGAGGATCCTCTGTCGGAACCGGACAGCGCTGACGGCCCGGGACCTGCGCGGCGGGGAGGGCCTGGCGGCTGGACTGGCGATCCGGACCGCGATGACCAGGCTGGGCGCGCGCCTGCTGGAGGACCTGCTGGCCCTGGATGCCGGGTATGACGGCCCGGTAGTGAGCTGCGGGGCCGGGCACCAGGCCAGTCTGAGCCATGATCACCGCCCGGGGATGCGGGCGGCCGCCTCGTACGATGATCTGGCGCGGAGCAGGCGCCTGGCCTGCACGGTGGGCGGCGGTATCCTGGTCCGCGACCGCCGGGCCGAAATTTTCCTGGCCATTGCCTGACGCGACTCGCATCCGCTGGAGCGCATCGTGGAATCGGGTTTACGGCAGGTCGACTGATCACTGCGCCACCACCCGGCCGCCCCCGGCCGCCCGCCGCCACCTCCACCTGGCCAGGCTCATCATCGCCGACATCCCGCACCGCCACCCCGGACCCTGAAATTCCCCGCGTCCAGCAGACGGCCGGTGCACGAGCGTCGCTGGTGCAGGGCTCGCCGGTCACCGCAGTGATTCGTCTCAAGCCACCGGCCACGCGGCTACTTAGAGACTTGGGTGCAGGGTCGGGTCCGGCCAGACTCGGTCCAGGTGCCCGGCGGGATGCTCCCACAATGCGGCTGCCCGCCGTTGTCATTGGCGTGGCTCTCACATGGCCTGCTTCTCGCCGGGTGCCGTGCGAGGGGAGGCTCCAAAGGGGTTTGCCCAGCTCGAAGTAGCAGTGCCCTCCTCGCCATAGGTCTTACTGAGAGCTGAGGAGGAACGGGTGGGCGTGATCATCGGAATGGATCCGCATAAGCGCTCGGCAACGATCGAAGTCATCGATGAGCGGGCGGTGGTACTGGCGGCCGGAAGGTACGGCACCGACATCGGCCGGTATGCGCAGATGCTCGCCGCAGCCCGCGAGTTCACCGGCCGGATCTGGGCGGTGGAGGGCTGCAACGGCATCGGCCGGCACCTGGCCCACCGCCTGGTCCATGACGGCGAGGTCGTCTTTGACGTGCCGCCGAAGCTGTCCGCGCAGGTCCGGGTGTTCGCCACCGGCAACGGCCGCAAGACTGACCCGGTCGACGCGCACTCAATCTCGCTGGTCGCCCCGCGCACCCCGGGCCTGGTCCAAGTCCAGGTCGAGGAAGACCTGGTGGTGATGGGCATGCTCGCCGACCGCCGCGATGAGCTGGGCCGGGCCCGCACCCAGGTCATCAACCGGCCGCACCGGCTGCTGCTGGAATTAGTGCCCGGCGGGGCCAAGAAGTTCCTGTCCGCCCGCCAGGCGCGCGCGCTGATCGCCACTGTCAGGCCGCGTGACCTGGCCGGCAAGACCCGCCGCAGGCTCGCCGTCGAGCTGGCCGTCGAGCTCGAGGCCACCGGCAAGAAGACCAGAGCCCTGGATAAAGAACTCACCGAGCTGGTCACAGCCCGCGGATCCACCCTGATGGACCTGCACGGCATCGGGCCCTCGGGCGCCGCCCGGCTGCTCGCCGACGTCGGCGACATCCGCCGGTTCGCCAGCCGCGACCGGTTCGCCTCCTGGAACGGCACCGCGCCGCTGGATGCCTCTTCCGGCAGCCAGACCCGCCACCGGCTCTCCCGGGCCGGGAACCGCCGCATCAACCGGGTCTTGCACATCATGGGCGTCGTCCAGCTCCGGAACCAGACCAAGGGCCGCGCCTACTACGACGCCCGCCGGGCCGGCGGCATGCCGTCCATAATGGCCATGCGCGCCCACGGACGGCGCCTGTCCAACGTCGTCTTCGCCTGCATGCTCGCTGACCACAAGCGGCGGGAAGCGGGCCCGGGCGGGCAATCGGGGACGACTCGGGGACTCCAGCGCGGCCGGCCCCGACGCCTAACGCTCGCCGAAAGCAGGGCCTTGACACAAAGGGGTGCCTACTTGTGCGTGTCTGCAGCGCTCCCAGCGGAGATCCCAATGCGCGATCTACCCGGTCTGCATAAGCCTGGCCGGAGCAACCGGGAAGGAATGGGCCGCGCTGGACGGTGCTGTCAGCCGCCGGTCAGCGCCAGCGGGCTCAGAGAGCGGCTTAGTCGACTCGGCCTGCAGCCCCCGGGCAAGACCGCTCGACGGCGTTGATACGCGGCAGATCGTCTGGCTTCTGAGTGCCTGGCTTTGCTGGTTGGTCACGAAAAGCCCGTCAGATCCCCGGCAACCCTAAACGACGGACGATCGCGTGGCAGTTCAGCCTTCTGGCATGGTCAAAGGCTAACGACCGGCGACCGCGGCCGGCTCCCCGCAGTCTTCAGCGTGAAACGACAACGGGCGACCGCTCAGTCGTCACGACCACGGGGATAGCGGCCGCAGCGTTGCGTATGCGTCCATTTACCGGGCCTGTCGCCGGATGCCCGGTAGGAGTATCGTCAGGGTATTGCTCCGGACCCACAGGTGCGGGCAAGGGGGGTTCTGTGACTGAGTCGCTATGCATACCGGCAACCGCGTGTCGATTCCTCGGCCAGGCGTATCGAGCAAGGTCTGATAATCCGCCTGGGTTCATAGCCCAGGGCCGACGAACCGGCAGTTCAGTCTTGACGAGTTAGCCGTGCGGCGCCTGGACAGTTGCGTGCCCGTTCACATCCCACGTTGCGAGTCCGGCACCAGGGGTGGCGATGCTGGTCATCACCCGTGCGGGAGGACACAGCCCACAACTGGAAGGAACACTTATGAGCGACGTACCTAACCAAATGTGGCAGCCGCCGCAACCGACGCCAGCGACTCCGCAGCCGAACCAGTATGCGCGCCCCCCGGTGATGCCCGGGCCGCCGCAGATGGCCGGGCCGCCGCAGATGCCCGGGCCGCCGGCGCCGTCAGCTGCTGATCGGGTCCGCCTGGCCGCGCAGCGCCGGGGTGAATCCGACTACTTCTTCAGCTACTGGTCGGCGTTGGGATGGACCATACTCACCTTCGGAATCTACGGGTTCTATGTCTTCTACCAGCTTGTCCGCCGGATGCGTGACCACAACGCGCGCCGGCTCGAGCTGCTCGACGCGGCGGTCGCTGTCGGTTGGGAGCAGGCCGGGCGGCAGGGCTTGCAGCAGGAGTTGCAGCCGTCCTTCCAGCGGGCCGCGGGTCACCTGGCGGTGCTGCGCCGGATGACCCAGGATTTTCGTGATCCGGTCATCTGGCTGGTGATTGGCATCGTGGCCCGCGGCATCGCCGAAATCGTCGCGTTCGTCCTGCTCGACCAGGACCTCATCAAGCATGACCAAGCCGAAGTCGGCGTCGAGTACGAGCTGTCGGTGATCTACGGCCGGCTCGGCCAGCAACTGGCCTATCCCGATCAGGGCCGGGTGAAGGGGCCGGACAATTATGTCGGCCGGATCGTGGCCACGATCTTCTCGTTCGGCATCTATATGTACTGGTGGTACTACAACCAGATGGAGGTGCCGAATAAGCACTTCGCCGTCAACTGGGCTCAAGAAGACGAGCTGTTGAAGGTCGTGGATGCGTTCAGCTGGAGGAATTAGCAGCGATGACAGAGCTGGCCTCCGGGCGAGGCCAGCCAAGACCCGGACGCCGGTACCGGAACCGGTGGATCCGCCGACCAGGCCGTCCGCTCTGCAGCCGTGTCGCATCGGTGCACTTGCGGATTGTGGTGAGGTGCTGCTTCACGTGCGCCTCACGAACGCGGGGCGCAGATATGGAGGAAGAGCGGGATCCGGTGCCACTTGTCGGCCGGGCTGGGGTCGCCCACTTCGCGGATCCCGTTCGATTAGGAACCCGGCGTTCGCCCGGCTGATCCGCCGCTGAGCGGGCCCGCAAGAACACAATGCTGGCGACCTACCGTCCCCGTACCGCAGTGGCCGGCGCGAGCCGCGGCGGGCGTTCAGCGCGGCTCGCAGATGACCAGCGGGATGTCGCGTCCGGTGCGGCGCTGGTAACTGCCGTAACCGGCATAGGCGGCTACCACCCGGGGCCACAACTCCGCCTTCTCCTGTGGCGACGCCCGGCGGGCCCGCATCGGGCGGCGCCGGCCGGCCATGGTCAGCTCGATGTCCGGGTGAGCGATCAGGTTGCGGTACCAGTCCGGGTCGCGGTCATCGCCGCCCTTGGAGGCCACCAGCACCACCCGGTCCCCTTCGATGACCGGAGCAGTGAGCATGGTCGAGCGCGGCTGGCCCGACGTGCGTCCCACCGTGTGCAATTCGACAGCCGGCATTCCGAAGGCCGAGCCCAGCACCTGGCCGCCGGTGAGATGGACGATGGCCCGGTGAAGCTGGCTCATGGCCTTCAGGCTGATATCGGCCAGGTACTGCTGCAGGTCCATGCCGCGACCCTAGAACACCACGGGCACCCCGCCAGCCACGGAAGGCCCACGCCGGGCCAGCCGGCCGGGCCTGGCCGCCACCCAGCCAGTCACCGCGACCGTCGACGG
>Ga0210385_10001978_pt1 | contig 12453 bp, 12 predicted proteins | sample IncBWH26OmetaG_FD_160107 | JGI IMG/M metagenome (GOLD analysis project Ga0210385, IMG submission 160107) | Forest soil microbial communities from Barre Woods Harvard Forest LTER site, Petersham, Massachusetts, United States - Inc-BW-H-26-O ... | reverse complement strand
CGGTTCGAACTCTGCAGCATCCGCCGGACGGATCGTCCTCGGTGCCCGCCCCGTTCCCCACGCCGTCGAATTCTTCGTCCAGGATTTCGGTGCCGGTATCGCCTCCGAGCATCTTCCCCGCCTGTTCGAACGCTTCTATCGCGTCGACAAAGCCCGCTCCCGCGAGTCCGGAGGCACCGGCCTCGGTCTCGCCATCGCCAAGCACATCATGCTCGCCCACGGCGGCTCCATCCGCGCTGAAAGCGAACTAGCCCACGGCTCAAAGTTCCTCTTCACCCTCCCCACCGCCTAGATCGCCGCAACTCATGTGGCAACGGCCCCCGCGAGCCTGCACTGTCTCGCTGGGAAGCCCGGCCCGAAAGAGTTACCCTCGTTTCATCGGCCCGGCACACCTCGGTGTTAGAATCGTCGCAGGATTTCCCTTCGGAGTCGTTATGAAGCAAATAGCCCCGTTTCTTATTCTGGCCGCCGCGACCGTTGCCTGGTCAGTACCAGCCCATGCTCAACCCGAAAACCGAAGCATCGGAGAAAATAGCCGCGAGGCCAAGAGGGCGGCCAAGCAATACCAAAAAGCGGGAAGGAAAGCAGCCAAGAGACAACAGAAACAAATGAAGAGATACCAGAAGGCGCAACGCAAGGCAGCCAGGCGCCAGCAACGTCATCACTAACTAGTCGCCGATAACCTCTGAAAATTTACCTCCCCGTAACCCACTCCCGGTAAAGTAAGCCTATCCTGATGTCATTGACCTTCCATTCTTATGAGCGCAACAATAGGCTCAGCCAGTCAGGCGGCGCGCGTCGTTCCACTCCGCGCCCAAGGGATACCCTCATGAGCACTGCCAGCGTCGAAGGCCTCACCCCCGAACCAGCCCATCATCACATCGTCCGCCGCACCATCGAAGCCTGTCGTCTGGCCAAAGAAGCCGCCGCCGCTGCCGCCGAAGGCATCGCCACGGGTTCCGGTCCGCTGCTCAACTCTCTGCGCCAGCGCGAGCGCGAACTCGACACCCTCGACATGGAAATCGACAGCGCCGTCACTTCGGTCATCACCGAAGTCGAGCCCACAGAAGCCCGCGAACTCCTCGCCTGCATGAAGTTCATGATCAGCCTCGAGCGTATCGGCGATCTCCTGCTCAGCTTCGCCAACAGTGCTCAGGCCGCTTCCGGCCGCATCGATTCCGAAGACACCCGCGACCTCACCCACATGGCCACGATCCTCGAGAAGATGTTGACCGACGTAGGCAACGCCTTTTCCGCCCGCGACGTCGGCAAAGCTGTCGACGTTCTCCGCGCCGACGCCGAAATGGACCGCCTCCGCAACCTGATCTTCCTCCGCCACATCGAGAATCCCGAAAACATCGCCCGCCAGGCCAGCCTCCAGGTCATCTTCATGACCCAGTCCCTCGAACGCGCCGGCGATCATGCCAAGAACTTGGCCGAAGAAGTTTGCCACTTCGTCAGCGGCCACACCGTCCGCCACGTCCTCATGGCCTACGACAAGCCCGTGGAACAAATGTTCATCGACTATCTCCGCCGCCGCGACCACCACTAAGTCATGCCTGTGTGGAGCGGGCGCCCTCGCCCGCGACGTCGCCAATTCTCCATAAGAAGCCTCGCTCCCGCATTGACCCTTTTCCCGGACGCTTTTACAATCCGTGTCTCGACATGAACTTCCTTTTCCGGGGTCCAATGCATGAGCTGGATATCGGCTAGAACATTTGCGCTCGACTGCGCCTTACTGACGCTGCTGCTGGCATCGGCGGCTGTGTCTGCGCAGTCTCAGGGCGCATCCCATCATGACGTCGTAATCAAGAACGCCACTGTGATGACCGTGACCCACGGCAATATCACCAATGGCTCGATCTATATCAAGGACGGCAAGATCGCGGCGGTCGGCGAAACCGTAAACGCTCCCGCCGGCACCACCGTCATCGATGCCGGAGGCAAGTACCTGACCCCGGGGATCGTCGATTCGCACTCTCACATAGCTCTCGATGACGACGTCAACGAAGCCACCAGCCCCATCACGCCCCACATGATGATGAAAGATGCCTTCGACTACCAGGACAAGGCCATCTACCGCGCGCTGGCGGGCGGCGTCACCACGTCGCTGTTGCTGCACGGATCGGCCAACATGATCGGCGGACAGGCGGTCGTCATCAAGCACAAGTACGGCGACTCGCGTGATGCCATGCTCTTCCCCAATGCGCCCCGGTCGATCAAGTTCGCCAGTGGCGAGAATCCCAAACGCGTCTATGGCAGCCGCGATCAGCTTCCCTCCACCCGTATGGGTAATTTCGCCGTCCAACGACAAGCTCTCATTGAAGCGCAGGAGTACATGCGCGAGTGGGATGGCTATAACGACAAGGTCAAACGCGGCGATAAAGATGCCACTCCGCCCAAACGTGACCTGAAGCTCGAAGCCCTCGCTGACGTGCTGCGCGGCAAGATCATGGTGCAGATCCACATCTACCGGGCCGACGAGATGCTCACCGAAATCGCGATAGCCAAGGAATTCGGCTACAAGATTCGAGCCTTCCATCATGCCCTCGAAGCTTATAAAGTCGCCGACCAGGTCGCTGGTAACGACATCGCGATTGCGACTTTTGCCGATTGGTGGGGCTACAAGCAGGAGGCTTGGGACGCGATCCCGTGGAATGCCGTCATGTGCATGCGCAAAGGTGTGCGTGTGGCCATCAAGAGCGACTCCGAGGATTACACCCGCCGCCTCAATCAGGAAGCCGCCAAGACCATCCGCTACGGCGGAGCGACCGAAGAAGAAGCCTTGAAGATGATCACGCTGAATCCAGCTTGGATCATCGGCGTGGATGACCGCGTCGGTTCGATTGATGTCGGAAAAGACGCAGACCTTGTGATCTGGGACGGCTATCCACTCTCGACCACGGGCGTGCCCGAAAAGGTCCTGATCGACGGCGACGTCTACTTCGACCGCGCCCAGCCGGGTTTAGGAACCACGCATTACAAGGAGGGCGAATGACGCAGCCAACCAAGCCCGTGTGGAGCGAGCGCCCCCGCCCGCTGCTCTTGACTTTGACTTTGATTTTGACTTTGACTTTTCCCACCCAAGCCCTAACCCAGGACAAGCCTATCGTCCTAAAAGGCGGCAAGGTCCTGACCGTAAGCCACGGCGCAATTGAAAACGGCGCGATCGTAATGCAAGGCGGAAAGATCGCTGCCGTCGGCTCCGCAAGTTCCGTCAATATCCCGACCGACGCACAGGTCATCGACGCCACGGGCATGACCATCTATCCCGGCCTCATCGATTCCGAAACGCAACTCGGCCTTACGGAGATCTCCGCCGAAGAGATGACCAATGACTTGGTCGAGATGAGCGACGAGATCATGCCCCACATTCACACTGCCGAGGCGTTCCACGCGGAGTCGGTCCTGATTCCGGTAGCGCGCATGAACGGCATCACCAATGCCGTGGTCGCCCCCGACAGCGGAGACACCTTGCCCGGCCAGGATTCTTTCATTCAACTTGCCGGAGCCAACGCGACCGAGATGCTCCTGATCCGCGACAACGCCATGCCGCTTAATTTCACCGGTGAGCAGCGCCGCAACAAAGGTGGTTTCGAGAAGAGCAAGTTCCCCTCCACCCGCATGGGTCTGGCCGCGCAACTGCGTCAGGCTTTCCTCGATGCGCAAGACTACCAATCAAAGTGGAAGGACTACGAACGCAAGAAAGCCGACGCCGCACAAAGCAAAGACACAAAAGACAGTAAAGACAAAGTCGCCAAAGACAAGAAGTCCGAGCCCACGCCTCCCAAACGCGACCTCAAGCTCGAAGCTCTGCTTCCCTACCTCGAGGGCAAGAAAACAATCGTGCTCGCCGCCGAAAGCCCCAGCGATCTTCAAACCGCTGTCAGTCTGGCCAACGAGTTCAGGCTGAAGTTTGTGCTCAACCACATCAGCCACTCCCAGCCAGTGCTCGACTACGTGGCCAGCTTGAAAGTGCCCGTGATCGTCGGTCCTATCTACGAGGCGCCGAAAGAGGACGAGCGCTACGATACGGTCTACAGCCTCCCGGCTCAGCTCTACAAACGTGGCGTGAAGATCGCCTTCGCCTCTTACTCCGCCCACAACGTCCGCAATCTGCCCGACCAGGCGGGATTCGCAACCGCCTTCGGTCTGCCCTACGACGAAGCGCTCAAGGCAATCACTCTGAACGCAGCTGAAATCTGGGGTGTCGCCGACCAACTCGGCTCGCTCGATGTCGGCAAGACCGCCAACGTAGTGGTCGCAAACGGCGATCCGCTGGACATAAAAACGGATGTGAAGCAGGTATTTATCGCTGGACGTGAAGTCCCAATGACCGACCGGCAAGTCCACCTGCGGGACGAGTATTCCAAATAAAGAAGATGTCTATGTCATCCTGAGCGGAGGTTGTGCTTCGCGAAAGCGAAGCACAACCGCAGTCGAAGGATCCCTACCTGCTGCACCGCCCCAGCCTCACAGGGCATTTCTGCCCCGTTAATTTGTATGATTAAGCACGCTTAACTCACAACAGTAGTAGGATTCAAAGCGTACCTTTGGATGTGGGCATGACCAAGCAGCAGAAGCGCGACCAATGGCTTCAGGACATTGATGCACGCCAGCGCAATATCGTGTTCCCGAACACGGTAGAGAACGAGACCCGATTCTGGCGCAACCTCGGAACGGGACCTTCCAACACCACAACCAAGCTCGGCTTGGCCGTCTTAGCGATTTTTGTTTTTGGCCTCGGCGCCACTATCCTGGTCGCGAGCTACAAAGCGGGCGCTATGTGGTCGCTTCTCTTGGCCCTCCTGCTCTTCTGCGGCCCACTGTTCGGCGCAATCGCTTGGGCCACTCGTAGAAGTCTCCGCGATATCGAGCAAAGACGCCGCAATTCCAAGATGCGAGGGCACTAACATCGGGTCGCAATCTTCCGCCCATCCGCAGGGAAAAGGTGTGAGCCCGAAAGGCTCGCTCCAAGGCTTGGCGCCGCTCTGAGCAGCTTCTGCCAAGCCGATCCTGCTCACGTCAATCCCCAACCCTTTAGACCTCGACCGTGCCGTGAAGGTACAAGCGTGCCCTGCCGGCGATCTTCACGCGATCGCCGGCGATTGTGCACTGCATCTGTCCGCCGCGGGCACTGAGTTGTTGCGCACGCAACGTGTCCTTACCAAGCCGCGTCGCCCAATACGGAGCCAGGGTGCAGTGTATCGAGCCGGTGGCGGGGTCTTCATCGATACCGACCGATGGTGCAAAGAATCGGCACACGTAATCCATGTCACCTTCGCCTGGAGCAGTAACGATGGCTCCGCTGATCCCGATGTCTAGTTTGCCAAGGGTGGCAATGTCGGGAGAAAGCGCTCGCACTTGCTCAGCCTGATCGATCACCACGAGGTAATCGCGCGATTTCGTCACTAACGCCGTTTTCAAACCCAAGGCTGATAAGAGACCAACTGGCGTTTCACAGGGTTGAGACGGCCTGGCGGGAAAGTCCATCTCAAAGCTGTCACCATTCCGCGCGACAGTCAACATGCCGCTGCGGGTGTGGAAGCGAACCGGCCACACGTCGTGCTTCCGCAACGCCAGCACATGAGCGGATGCCATGGTCGCATGCCCGCACAGATCGTCCTCGATTTTGGGCGTAAACCACCGCAGGTCGAAATCGCCATCCGCGCGCGAAACAACAAAAGCGGTATTGCTGTGCCTGTTCTCAACCGCGATTTTCTGCATGGTGCTGTCCGCGAGAAAAGCGGAAAGGATGCAGACTCCTGCCGGGTTACCTGCAAAAAGCTCACCCGTGAACACATCAACGTGGTAGTAGGGAATTGCCATGCCCTAAGCGCATTCCTCAGCCGTCTCAACTTCAGCAGCCGCCAGAGGTACCTCTGGACGTTTTACTGCTACGGCTCGTTCACCACGCCGGATCAGCACAATCGCTCCTAGAATCGCCACCGAGGCCAGCACCACACGCAAAGTCAAAGGCTCCCGCGCCAACAGCCAGCCCAAAATCACCGCCACCACCGGATTCGCATACGTGTGCGTCGCCACCAGCGTCGGCGGAACCCGCTGCAGCAGCCACGTGTAAGCCGTAAACGCAATCACCGACCCGAACGTGATCAGGTAGCCCAATCCAAAAAGAGACGGCAATGTGATGCTCGACCAATGCGTCTCGCGGAATTCACCTGTAACCCCTGCCGCGATCAGCAGCAGCGCCGCGCCGCAAAGCGTCGGCAACGCCGTCCGCCCCAAAGCATCCGAAGGCAACTTAAGCCGCGGTGAAACCACAACTCCTAATGACCACGACAAAGAACCCAGCAGCACGGCCAGCAATCCCCACAAGCTCGACCCTTTCACTGTAAGTTCCGCGCCCGTCAACACAGCCACGCCCACCACGCCCAAACCCAAGCCCAGCGCGCTAAGCAGGCCGATCTTCTGCTGCCCCATCATCCAGCCCAGCACCAGGATGAACATCGGTTCAGTCGCAATCAGCAGCGCGGCCAGACCTGATCCCACATACTGCTCTGCCCAGTGCAGCGAACCGTGCCCGATTAAGAAGAAGAGCGCGCCCAAGGCAAATCCCGCCACCCACTGCGGCCGCGTCGGGCGAAACCCGCGCCACCAGGCCCAGGTCAGCATGATGCCTCCGGCCAGAGAATGCCGGATCCCGGCCGCAACCAGCGGCGGAATGGTCTCGACTGCGTAGCGGATAGCCAGATACGTCGACCCCCATATGACATAGATCGCCACAAAGGCCAGCGCCAGCTTGATGGCGTGGCTGCGTTCGCGCGAATTCACGGGTTTGCTTGCCTCAGGAACGATCACAGGTCTACCTCCAATATGCATCATCTTGCCGTTGCGAAGCATGGCTTTAATCTGCGCGGAGCGATCGGGAATCATGGAAACAGCCCTCCGATTCAACTAACCTGTTAAAGTGTGTTAACAGGTTATGCAGAATGTTAGACACTCTGATATAACTTGTCAAGATGTTTTTAATGGTTATATGATTCTGAAGGAAGATTTCACCAATTTGACAATGACGGAAACCAAATCCGAAAGACGCCGGCCGCCTCTCTTTGAACTCCTGGGAAACGTCTGCCTCGATTTCATCAACACACTCGACGATCGTCCGAGCGATAAGCCCAACGAATTGCTGAAGAGCTACTACGACTTGGCGCGATTCGGCGAAGACACCGGCATCCTCACACCTGAGCAGCTTGATTATTTTTTCGAACGAGTTCACCTCATGCCCGATGAGGCCGAGGAGGCGCTCCGCCGAGCCATCAGGCTGCGCGAAGCCATGTACGCCGTCTTCTCAGCGGTGACGATCCAGCAAACTGTCCCGCCTGGGGCGATGGATACACTCAATGCCCACATCCGGAATGCGGCGCTGCATTCGCGGCTGGTGCCCCGCCAGGGACGCATGGAGTGGCGCTTCGAAGACCTGGGATCTGCTTTCGATGCGATGTTGTGGCCCATCGCGCGCGCGGCTGCGGACCTGCTGGCCTCGAGCGATCTCGCGCTGGTGCGCGCCTGCTCGTCACCCACCTGCCAGTGGCTCTTTCTCGACACCAGCAAGAATCACCACCGCCGCTGGTGCAGCATGAAGTCGTGCGGCAACCGCGCCAAAGTGCGGAAGTTTTATGCAAAGAAAAGGTCGAGCGCCTGAGAATCCCCGCTGAGCGCAACCAAGTTACAATCACCCCATTGGTAATTGCAGATCGAACTGCCCCGGAGGTCTTCAGTGATCGCTCGTCTGCTTGCTCTCGTGATGCTGGCCGGCACAATATCCGCGCAAAACACGGTTCACTACACCGCCACCAATACCAACGTGAAGTACCTGTTCGCGACCGCCGAACCGGTGGCGCATTTGAAGTCGGGCGACATTCTTGACACCAATACGCTCGACTGCTTCGGCAACGTGCTCAGAAAGCCTGGCGACACGCTGAGCATGGTGAAGGGGGACAATCCCCTGACCGGGCCTTTTTTCGTGGAAGGTGCGGAGCCCGGGGACACGCTGGCCGTCAAGATTCTCGAACTCGACGTGGATGGAGATACCGGCGTAGGAGCATTCGCCCCGGGATTTGGGGCGCTCAATGAGACCAACTACACGCCTATGCTGCATCCGCCGCTGCCCGAGCGCATCTGGTACTACCATATCGATCATGCAGCGAATGCGGCCACGTTCAAAGCCCTCGATTCCAATTTCTCGGTAAAGATTCCAATGCATCCTTTCTTCGGCTGCATTGGAGTCGCGCCAGCAGAGGGTGAGGCCCGTAGTTCGGTGGTTCCCGCCGAATTCGGGGGCAATATGGATTCGCCCGAAGCCAGCGTGGGCAACACGGTCTATTTTCCGGTGAATGTGAAGGGCGGGCTGTTCTACATTGGCGACGGACACGCCGCCATGGGCGACGGAGAAATCGCCGGCACTGCCATCGAAGTTCCGCTGAAGGCGCGCGTGCAATTAAGCGTGATCAAGGGCCGCACGATCGCCTGGCCGCAGTTTGAAAGCGATGATGCCATCATGACCGTCGGCGCCTATCGTCCGCTGGACGACGCGCTGCGCATCGCTTTTACCGAGCTTGTTCACTGGATCCACAAAGACTACGGTTTGTCGGAACTCGATGCTTACGAGCTGCTGTCGAAAGTGGCGAGGATTCATTTGAACGAGATGGTGGATCCGAACTACGTGGTCGTCGCATCGATTGAGAAGAAGTACTTGCCGCCGAAGAAGAAGTGATGCGGCAACAGGAACTGCTAGGGCTAAAGCCCACGTCCGTTCGGGGACGGCTTACGCGGCGCTGAAGCGCAGCTCTTCCACGTCACTGCAAGCGTTCCCGGGTTCTCTCGAACCTGCGGAGGCCACTTATCCACCTTACGCTGCCGGGAGTGTTACCATTTCCTGATCTGGACGCGAGGTCTTCGTTATGGCCGCACAGCCTTCCAGCTTGAACCATAACTCCTGGCCCGAATTGCCGCTTGAGGCATGGCAGGACACTTACGCCACTCTGCATATGTGGACGCAGATTGTGGGCAAGGTGCGGCTGGCTCTAAGCCCGCGAATCAATCACTGGTGGGAGGTTACGCTGTATGTCAATGCACGGGGACTCACTACTTCTGCGATTCCTTACAACGGTGGAAACTTTGAGGTTCAGTTCGACTTCGTCGATCACAAGCTGGTCATCCAGACCAGTTGGGGTTCGTCGAAGATTCTGGCGCTGAAGGCGCAATCGGTTGCTGACTTCTATGCGGAATTCATGCCGGCCTTGCGGTCGCTCGGTATTGAGGTGAAAATCTGGACGATGCCCTGCGAAGTCCCGAACCCTGTGCGATTCACTGCCGACACGCAGCACACTTCCTACGATCCTGAATACGCGCATCGTTTCTGGAAGATATTGGTCTTGTGCGACAACATCTTCCAGGAATTCCGCGCCGGCTTCATCGGCAAGGACAGCCCGGTGCATTTCTTCTGGGGAAGTTTCGATCTATGTGTGACACGTTTCTCCGGGCGGCGGGCTCCCGAACGCGCGGGCGCCGATGCCGTGACGCGTGAAGCTTATTCGCATGAGGTGATCAGCGCGGGATTCTGGCCGGGCGGGGCCGATATCAAGGGTCCGGCATTTTATGCCTACGCCGCGCCGGAGCCCTCTGGCTTGGCCGAGCAACCGGTGCAGCCGGCGGCGGCCTTTTATCATCCGCAACTGCATGAGTTTCTGCTGACGTATGACGATGTGCGCCGCAGCGCTTCGCCCCGGCAGGCGCTCCTCAGCTTTTTGCAGAGCACGTACGATGCGGGTGCGAACTTGGCGCATTGGGATCGCAAGGAGCTGGAAAGACCGTAGAGATCCTTCGACTGTGGTTGTGCTTCGCTATGGCGAAGCACAACCTCCGCTCAGGATGACAAAGGAGATGAAGATGGCTAAGAAATGCAAGCACCTGGATCAGATCAAGTTCAGGACCACCAATATCCACGTCTGTGAAGAGTGTGTCAAACTCGGCGACACCTGGGTTCACCTGCGGATGTGCATGGTCTGCGGGAATGTGGGTTGCTGTGATTCGTCGAAGAACAAACATGCCACCAAACATTTTCATCACACCAACCATCCCGTGATGCGCTCGATCGAGCCCGGAGAAGAGTGGATTTGGTGCTACGTCGACGAAATGATTGCCGGCGAAGTGGCTGCGTGACACGACAGGGAACACCGTAAGGTAACTTATGCCTTGGGGCCGAATGGCGATGGCTGTATTAGCCAGTGGATTCGTGTCGTCCATGACCGACTGGTTGTTCGCGGGCGACTGGCTCTACAAACGCTACGACCGGAATCCGGAGATCTGGCGACACCAAGGTGGTCAGGGAGAAAACAAAGCCATTCTCTGGTCGAGCCTGTTTCCTTTTCTTACCAGCGGCGTTTTTGTTCTGCTGTGCGGCAGCCTGCATCTCCGCACGTACTGCGCGACGTTCAAATTGGCAGCGGCGATCTGGCTCATCGGGCCGCTGCCATTCAACATCGTCAACGCGCTGTGGATCAAGCTGGGTCCCGCGATTGCCACGTCCTACGCTCTGGGATGGCTGGTCAAACTAACCCTCGCCGCACTTGCGGTAGCCCTGATTGTGGGCTGAGCCCCGAACGGTTATCTTTTTCGCTTCAGCCTTTCACAATCTTCTTTGTGCCCGCGTCCCACACCGCGACGGACTTGTTGAAGTAGGCAAAGTTCGCCAGGTGGCAACCAATGGCCGCGTGATTGCCGAAGACTTCATTTTCCGTGACCGGTTTGCGGGTGCGAACCGCATGGAAGAAATTGGCTTCGTGGTCAACCACGTCGCTGTATCCCTGAGGCGTGGTGTAGGACTCGCCTTGCTCGTCCAAGCTCGAAGCCAGCGCGGGCGTTGGAGGATGCTCTTCATGCCACTGCTTCAGGTACTGCTCCCGCAACGCGCGCGGCCAGCCTCCAGTCGAATATCCTTCCGGCTTCGGAGTCGTGTCTTCCGGCTTGAAGGTCAATGTGGAGTCCTTGATGATCAAGCTGCCTTGGGTGCCGTAGAAGGCGATGAACTCTCCGCCATCGTTATTCAGGTTGCAGCGCAGGCTGACCCGGAAATTCGGGTAGTCGTAAACGGTTTCGATCAGGTCGGGGAACTCGCGGCCATCCTTGAAGTGGAAAAGTCCGCCGCTGGATTGCGCGCGCTCGGCGATCGTGTTGGTGCCCGAGATGAAGTGGATTCCGGAAATCAAATGAACGAACAGGTCGCCGCCCAGGCCCTCGCCGTAGTCGGTGAAGCAGCGCCAGCGGAAAAAGCGCACGGGATCGAAAGGCCGCTTAGGCCCGCTGCCGAGGAACGCGTTCCAGTCAATCGTCTTCTCATTGGCGTCGGGAGGGATGGGATAGACCCATGCGCCGCTGGGGCTGTTGCGGTCCCAATAGGCCTGGATCGCGGTGACCTGGCCGAGTTTGCCCGAGTCATAGATTTCTTTAGCTTTAGCGTAAAGAATGGAACTGACACGCTGGCTGCCGATCTGGACGATGCGATTGGTTTTGTGTGCCGTTTCGACCATGGAGAAGCCTTCTTCCACGGTGTGCGACATGGGCTTTTCGCAGTAGACGTCCTTGCCGGCGGCACAGGCGTCTTCGAAGATGTGGCGGTGCTGGTGGTCCATCACGGCAATGATCACGGCGTCGACATCTTTGCGGTCGAGGATGGAACGGTAGTCGCGGGTGGCTGCGACGTTGGGGTTGCCGACGGCTTCCTGCGCGGCAATGTGGCGGCTGTCATAAAGATCGCAGACCGCGACGCACTCGACGCCAGGCACTTGCGTGGAGGCCTTCAGCAGTTCGCAGCCGCGAATCCCGGTGCCGATGCTTGCGAAGCGCACGGTGTCGCTGGGCGCGACCGGGCGCGCCCCGGCCGACAGCAGATGAGGCTGCAGGATATTTCCTGTTACGGTTGTGGCCGCTAGAGCTCCGGTACCGATGTGGATGAACTGCCGGCGGGTCAACGGATTACTTGACATGAGTTTCCCTCACGAAATTAAGGCTGGAGTGTTTATGGGCTGAGATTATGCCACAGCAGAGACGAGTGCGGGTAAATCGATTTCTCAGAGGGGCATGTGGAGGCAGGATGACAGTCGTCCTGTAATTTTTAGATTGCCCGCTGCCCAGAGTCACCAATCAGCGGGAGAAAACAACTCCGTGGGGCTGTCCTGAACCCTTCCATCCATGCGGCCAATCCCGGTCGATAAAGTTGAAACCGGGTTTTCCATCGGAATCGTGAAAGGCTTCATCCAAAGAAATGGCGCCAGTGGAAGGATCGAATTTCAACAGATAAAGCCGCGAATCTCCGGTCCTGCCCGGCGTCACTACGACGCGATTCGTTCTTGCATCCCACCCGGTCCAGTGAGGAAAATAATTGTCGTCAAGCTTAACCCTCGAAACCTCCACCGGCCTGGCTCCATTCGCAAT
>Ga0210385_10001977_pt1 | contig 12456 bp, 11 predicted proteins | sample IncBWH26OmetaG_FD_160107 | JGI IMG/M metagenome (GOLD analysis project Ga0210385, IMG submission 160107) | Forest soil microbial communities from Barre Woods Harvard Forest LTER site, Petersham, Massachusetts, United States - Inc-BW-H-26-O ... | reverse complement strand
AGCCTGGCGTTCAGCTCCGCTTCCGCCCGCGCGGCGAGCTCGGCCGGCAGCTTGATGAAGTGCCCGTCCGCGTCGGGGGGAAGGCAATCAAGTCCATGGGTGGTTGAGGTCCGATTTATCAGAACGTACGGTTTGTTCCCGTCATCCGCCTCGGCTAGGGCCTTGATCACGGCGTCGACGTCGTGCCCGTCGATGTCCCGCGCGGTCCAGCCGAACGCCTCCCACTTGGCCGCGATCGGCTCGATCGTGGTGATCGTGTCCACCGGCCCGTCCACCTGGGAGTTGTTGGCGTCGAGCAGCACGGTCAGCCGGCTCAGCCGGTGGTGGCCGGCGAACATCGCCGCCTCCCAGACCTGGCCCTCCTCGAGCTCGCCGTCGCTGATCATGGCGAACGTGCGGCGGTCTTTGTGCGTGAGCCGGTCCGAGAGCGCGAAGCCGGCCGCCGCCGACAGGCCCTGGCCGAGGGAGCCGCAGACGTAGTCCGCGACCGGCGAGCGCTCGGTGCCGATCGCCTCGACGGGCGAGCCGTCCTGACCGTAGGCGGCGGCCTGGTCCTCGGGGAGGATGCCGAGTTCGGCGGCGGCGGCGAAGATGCCGATGACGTAGTGGCCGGGCGAGACGACGAGCCGGTCCCGGCCGGGCCGCATGACGCTGAACAGGGCGGCGACCTGCTCCGCCGACGACAGCGCCTGGCCGAGGTAGCCGAAGCCCTGCGGCGCGACCATGCGCACGGCGCGCAGCCGGATGATCGTGGCGAGCCGCGCGGGGTCGGTGACCTCCCAGTGCGTGCCGGGGTCAGAGACGCGCGTCATCGCGGGCGGCCCCGGTGTCGAGGTCGAATGTGGCAAACTGGCATAGCCACATTCTGTCTGTCTCGCGCAGATCGGGTCAATAGATGTCAGTGCATAACCAGCGCCGGCCCCGGGCGGTGGCGCTGCCGGGCATTTCCCCGGTCGCCACCGGGCGCCGGTCCGACGACGTGGCCGAGCAGATCAGGAACCTGATCATCAGCGAAAGGCTCGCGGAGGGCGCGCGGCTGCCCGCCGAACGTGACCTGGCCGCGCGGTTCGGCGCCAGCCGGCCGACGGTCAGCCAGGCGCTGCGGTCGTTGTCGCTGATGGGCCTGGTCGAGGTCAGGCACGGATCGGGCGCTTACGTGGTGCGCCGGCCCGAGGCCATGGTCACCGCGTCGGTGAACCTGATGCTCGACCTCGACAGGGACTCGGCCGGGCACCTGATGTCGCTGCGGCTGTGGTTGGAGGAGGTGGGCGCGGCCGAGGCCTGCACTCTCGTCGGTACTGGCGCCGGCAGTGTCGCCGGCGGGGCCGCTGCCGCTGGCACCGGGCCGGGCGCGGATCCTGGCCTGGCCGCGATCTTCACTGCGCTTGGCCGGCTGCGGGACGCGCTCGGTACGACGTCCGAACTCGTCGCGGCCGATACCGTCTTCCACGCGGCCGTGGTGCGCGCCGCGGGCAACCCCTACCTGGCCGCGATCTACGAGAGCGTGCACGGCGCGGTGCTGTCCTACCAGCTGCGGTCGTGGGTGGACACCGACTCGGCCCCGCTCTGGCTGCGGCACGGCGGCCCCGAGCAGCAGTGGGCGCTGCACGAGCCGATCGCCGCCGCGGTGCTCGCGGGTGACGGGCCGGCGGCGAACGAGGCCGTCCGCCGCCACCACGAGGCGATGCTGAGCCACGCTCCTGAAGCAGGTAGCGCCTACGGCTTCTTGGCTACGCCGCCGTAGTAATACACCCGGTCGTCCGTGCTGACGGGCCGCTCGGGCCGCCAGAGCTCGATGCCCACCAGTCCTGGCTCGACCAGATCCCAGCCATCGAAGAACTCCAGGATCTGCCGTCGCGGGCGAGGCGTGGTCCCGCCCGCCGCGGAGTCTGCGTACGCCTCGCTGAGACCTGTCGCGGTGTCGTCCGTGAGGTAGTCGGTGGTACCGTGCGACACCACGAGGTAGCTGCCCGCGGGCACCGCCTCCAGCACCTCGGCAACGACCCGCTTGACCTCCTCGGCGGCTGGCAGGAAGTGCAGGACCGAGACCAGCAGGACAGCGACCGGCTGGGTCAGGTCCAGAAACTCCCGCACGTCAGACGAGTCGAGCAGTCTCCGCGGGTACCGTAGATCCGCCTTCACCGCGCGGACGTACGGGTTGACTTCCAGGAGCGCCCTGGCGTGGGTGAGAACGACAGGATCGTGGTCCACGTACACGACCCGAGCCTCCGGGTTGACTTCCTGGGCAACCTCGTGCACGTTCTGCATCGTCGGCAGCCCGGAGCCTATATCCAGGAACTGCCGGATACCGGCCTCGCCAGCCAGGAACTCCACGACGCGTCTCAGGAAAGCGCGGTTCTGGCGCACCACGACGACACCCTGGGGAAGTGCCTCAAGCACCTTCGCGACCGCGTCCCGGTCTACCTGGAAGTTGTCCTTGCCGCCCAGCATGAAGTCGTACATGCGGGCGACATTAGGTACGGACGTGTTGAAGCTGTACGACCAGACACGCTCTTCAACGTCGTTACCATCGGCCTGGCTATTCATCTCTTCATCTCTCATACCTCGCCCGTAGTCTGGCTGCGTCTCCACGGATCGGCTCGTTCCGAAGCATATGCTCGCCCACCTCGCCGCCGCGGAACGTAGCGGTCATTCCGCCGGGAGAACCTCCAGGCCGTAGCGGGCGGACACCGTCGCCGCCAGCTCCATGTCCGGCGGCCAGCTGACCTCGGCATCCGCCGCCTCGAAGAACTCCCGCCCGCGGCCGGGACCGGTGATGGTCAGGAAGCGGCAGCCGACGGTGCCGTTCCTGTAGGCGTGCACCTGGTAGGCGGGCACGCTCACGCACGCGCCCGCCTTCGCCTCGTGCCACGCCGCACCGTCGAAGACCTCGAGGGTGCCGTCGAGCACCACGTAGATCTCGTCCCAGGGATGGCGGTGCGGCGGCGGTCCCGCCTCCCCCGGCGCCTCGGCCGGCGCGGTGGTCTCGAAAACGTGGACGCCGAGCCTGGCCCCGGCCGGCGTCAGCGGGCGCAGTTCCTCACCGAGGACGTGCAGCACCGGGCTCGTAGCGGGGCTGGTGATGGTGACCGGCATGCGGACTCCCCGTTTTAGGCTTCTGCTATGGCTGAGACGCTATACGAGCATGCCGGCGGGGACGAGGGGCTGCACCGCCTCGAGGAGCTGTTCTACGCCAAGGCGCTCGCCGACCCCGTGCTCAAGACGCTGTTCACCAAGCGCGTACCCACCCACGTCGACCACCTGACCTGGTTCACCGCCGAGTCGTTCGGCGGCCCCGACCGCTTCACCCGCGACCTCGGGTTCCCCTACATCATCAACGTCCACCGTCACCTCCACATCACCGACGAGCAGCGCGAGCGGTTCGTCGCGCTGTACCTGGAGGCGCTTGACGAGGCCGGCCTGCCCGATGATCACCCGTTCCGCCAGGCGGTGAGGGAACACGTCGAGTTCGGCTCGCACGTCGCCCAGCAGAACTCCTGGGCCGAAACCGACGCCGACCTGCACCCAATCCGCCAGGTCCCGGCCTGGCACTGGCCGTCGTAACCTCTCCGGCCCCCACCGGGCACGAGGCGCCGCCGCTTCTTGCTGTTATCAGATTTTCCTGAGCCTTCTGCCCGGCTTTATGGCCCATAGAGCCGGCTATAACCGGCTCTATGGGCCATACATGCGAGGGCCGCGCGGGAGGCCTTGCTCCGCGTGGGCCGGGCAGCGGCGCTAGGCGGGGGTGAGGCGGGACGCGGGGGGACGGGCGGTTAGCAGGGGGTTCTGGGCGCGGGTGGCGCGGCGGGCGAGGAACAGCGCCGCCGCGACGGCGACGGCGAGGGCGGCGCAGATCAGGCCGGCGACCGTCGCCGGCGACAGGCCGGCGGCGATGCCCCACCCCATGCCGCTGGCCTGGCCCTGGGCGTTGATCAGCCGTGGGGCGACGGCGAGGCCGGCGGCGACGCCCGCGACGACCCCGATCGCGGTCACGATCGTGGTGCTGACCACCAGCGTGGCCATCACCTGGCGCGGGGTGAGTCCCATCGCCTGAAGGATGCCGGTCTCGTGCACGTGGTCGCGCAGGCCGACGTAGGTCGCGGTGAGCAGGTTAGCCATGGCGATCATCGCGAGGATGACGACGGCGACGACGATCACCACCCGCATGACCCCGAGCCGGGCGGCGGGGTTGGCCACCGGCTGGACGTCGAGCCGGTCGCCCGACGCGCTGAGCAGCCGCGCGCGGGCGGCCGCCGCGGAGACGCCCGGCTTCAGCACCAGGCTGTAGAACATCGGCGCCGACGCGTTCGCCGCCGGCAGCGCGTCCAGGCCGAAATCGAGCACGTCGCCGTTGTCGTCCGGCTCTATGGTCCGCCCGACGATGTGCACGATGACCGGCACGCCGTCGATGGTCGGGTCGATCCAGGAGCCGACCCGGACGTGCATCAGGTCGAGGAAGCCCTGGCCGGCGACCGCCTCGTCCGGCGCGCCGAACATCCGTCCCTGCACCGCCTGGAACGGGTACGGCGCCTGCGAGGTGCCCATCGCGCGCGCCACGAACGTGCCGTTGTCGCCCGGCAGCAGCGTGTCGAACTGGGCGCCGGGGTAATAGGCGCTGATCTGGCTGTCCCTGGCGATCAGGGCGACCGTCTGGGCGTCGTTCAGGCCGCCGGGGTAGACGGTCAGCGCGCCGGCCAGGCCGATCCGGCCAGGATCGGACGTGAAGGCGCCGACCGTCGACCAGCAGGCGAGCGCGATCGTGATCATCGCCATCGGGATGGCCACGCCCGCGACGGTGAGCGCCGCGGGCAGCCGCCTGGTGAGCGCGTCGCGGACCCCGAGAACGAGGGCGGCGGGCAGCCGCACGAGGAGCGACAGCCGGGCGATGGGAGACAGATGGCCGCCAGGCGGGCTCACCCGGACGGCCGCCACCGGGGACACCTTCCCCGCCCGCCAGGCCGGGATGGCCGTGGCGATCACCACGGTGAGGATCGTCCCCGCGGCGATCAGCGCCGTCCAGGAGCCGGGCAGCGGCGCGAGCGTGACCGGGATGCCCGGCGCCGGGCGGGCGAACTCCGGCGACGTCGCGATCCGGGCGATCGCGAGCCCGAGACCGGTTCCGGCCACGCCAAGCGCCGTCTGCTCGGCGATCAGCATCCGCACCACCTGGCTGGGGGTGAAGCCGAGCGCCTTGAGCATCGCGATGTCCTGGCGCTGCATCAGCACCCGGCCCGACGTGACGTTGGCGATCGCGCACGGCGCGGCCACGAGCGCGATGATCCCGAACAGCGCGAGCAGCAGCCCGAGCAGCCGGTCGTCGCTCGCCATCGAGTCCATGACCTGCTGCCTGGTCACGATCCGCTGCACCGGCGAGCTCTCGCTCGCGCCGTTGTAGTGGTCGAAGACTTCCTGGGTGACCTGGCCGATGCCTGCCGCCGACGGATCGGACACGCGCAGGCCCACGACTTCCGTCGTCTCGCTCGCGGTGGGCTCGACCCGCGCGAGCAGGCTCCGCTGCGCCCAGATAAGGCCCGGCGTCCACTGCGGGTAAAACCCCTGGTCGGCGGTGTCCGCGATGCCGATCACCCGCATCGCGACCGTGGTGCCGTCCACGCCGTCGAGGACGATCCGGTCCCCCACTACCACCCGGGCGGCGGCCGCGAACGACGCCTCGACCACGACGCCGTCCGGGCTGCCGGCCCGCAGCCAGCTACCCGCGACGACCAGCGGCGCGGACATCGCGGGCAGGGCTTGTGTCATGCCGGATAGCTCGACCGGTGACTTCTGCGCGCCCTGGACGAGCGTCGCCGGCGCGGCGTCGTAGGGGGTGGCGACCGCCTGCACGCCGGGCAGCGCGCCCAGCGGTTTGGCCTGGGTTCCGTCGGCGAGGTAGACGAGCACGTCCGCGCCGCGGGTCCGGGCGAACAGCGCCTGCCAGGGGTTGAGGGCGCCCTCGAGCAGCATGGTGGCGAGCACAAGGGCGGCGACCAGGGCCGCGACGACGGCCACCGTCGAGACCGACTGCGCGCGGTGCGCGCGCAGGTCGGCGCGAGTCCACCGCAGGCTGCCGCGCACCGCGGTCAGCCCTTCAGCTCGAGGACGTCCCGGACGGGCGCCGCCTTCCGCGGCGCGGGCATGACCGTGGCGTCGTCGGCGACCATCCCGTCGAACAGGCTGATCACCCGGTCCGCCAGGCCCGCGACCTTGGCGTCGTGCGTCACCATGAGGATGGTCTGGCCGGCCGCGTGCGCGCGGCGCAGCAGGCGCAGCACGTCGCGGGCGCTCTTGCTGTCGAGATTGCCGGTCGGCTCGTCGGCGAGCAGCAGGCTCGGCTCGTTCGCCAGGGCGCGCGCCAGCGCGACACGCTGCTGCTCGCCACCGGAGAGCCGGGATGGGGCCATTCCCGCCTTGGACGCGAGGCCGAGCTCGGCGAGCAGTTCCTCGCGGCGCCTGCGCGCCTGCTTAGGGGTCACGCCGGCCAGCAGCGCCGGCAGCTCGACGTTGTCGGCGACCGTCATGGTGGACAGCAGGTTGAAGAACTGGAACACGAAACCGACGTGCTTGCGCCGCAGGACCGCCCACGCGGAGGCCGACAGCCCGTCCACCCGCTGCCCGCGCAGCCAGATCTCGCCGAGCGTGGCCCGCTCGAGGCCCCCGAGAACGTGCAGCAGCGTGGACTTACCCGAGCCCGACGGCCCCATGATGGCCACGAACTCGCCGACACCGACCTCGATGTCGACTCCCCGCACGGCTTCGACGGACACGCCGCCCGACCGGTACACCTTGACCAGGCCCCGGGTCCGCAGGAGTGCCGGTGTGCCAGGGGGCGGGAGCCCCCCATACGGGGGGGCAGAGTCCGGTGCGGAGTCCCTCACACGAGCTCCTCCTGGCAGCGTTCCAGCCAGTCCAGGTCCGCCTGCAGGTGCAGGACGGCGCCCTCGACGAGCAGCCGCGCGGCCGGGCTCGCGCTATCCATACCCGCTTGCATTTCCATCAGATTGCGCATTATGCCGAAATAGTGCCGGCGCTGGGAATTAATCAGCTCCATCCGGTCCGCCAGGCCCGCCAGCGGCGCGAGGACGAGCTTCATGAAGAACTCGTCACGCACCCGCGGGCCCTCGATCGGCTCCCCCACCCACGCGGCGAGCTGCTGCCGGCCGGCGGGAGTGAGCTCGTACACCCGCTTGTTGGGACGCCCATCCTGCTCGACGTCCTGGCTGCGGACCAGCCCGTCCTGCTCAAGCCGCTTGAGCGTGACGTAGATCTGCCCGATGTTGGGTGACGGGTACGCCTGCCCGAAGGTCTGCTCAAGGGCGAGCTTCAGCTCGTACCCATGCGCCGGTTCCTTCGCGAGCAGCGCCAGCAGGGGCTGCCGCACTTCTTGCCTCCTGTCGTGGAGCCGCTTTGCCCAGATTATCGTCGCGCAACGATCGGGGTAAGTCCGTTGACACCTACATAACATACGTGCATAACATGCATCTATCCCAATGGAGGGCTGGAGGCAGCATGAAGCGGCGGCGGCAGCTACGCGTCGCCGCGGCCGTGGCAGCGGCGGTGACGGGGCTCGCTCTCGCGGCCGGCTGCTCCGACAGCCCTCCATCGGGAGGCCCCGCTCCTTCCGCCGACGGGATCGGGCCCATCACGTTCGCCGTCGGAAAGGACTACGCCCAGTTCTTCACGGCGCTGATCCAGCCGTGGAACAAGGAGCACCCCAACGAGCGGGTCACGCTCATCCTGCTGCCCGAGGCCGCGAACGGCCAGCTCGCCCAGCTCACCGCCAACCTCCAGGCGGGCAGCCCGGTGTACGACGTCATCGCCATGGACGTGGTGTGGACCGCGGAATTCGCCTCGGCCGGGTGGATCATCCCGCTCGACGCGGGGATGTTCCCGCTCGCCAGCTTCCTGCGCCCGGCGGTCGACACCGCGATGTACGACGGCCACCTGTGGGCCGTGCCCTACTACAGCAACGCGGACCTGCTCTACTACCGCAAGGACATCCTGGCCAAGGCGGGCAAGCAGCCGCCGAAGACATGGGCGCAGCTCGAGGATCTCGCCAAGACGGTGGCGCCCCGGTACGGGATGCAGGGCTACGCCGGACAGTTCGCCCCGTACGAGGGGCTCACGGTCAACTTCGCCGAGGCGGTGCAGTCCGCCGGCGGCTCGATCCTCTCCCCCGGCGGCACCTCGGTGACGGTGGACTCGCCGCAGGCCGAGACCGGCCTCGACTTCCTCGTCGACGGCCTGCGCCAGGGCTGGATCGCCAAATCCTCGCTCAGCTACGAAGAGGAATCGTCGGCGGCCGACTTCGAGTCGGGCAAGCTGCTGTTCCTCAACAACTGGCCGTTCATCTACAGCCAGGCCAGCCAGCCCGGCCCGGGCAACAACGTGGTCGGGAAGTTCGGCGTCGCCCCGCTGCCCGGCCCCGACGGGCCCGGGTCCAGCTCGCTCGGCGGCGCGAACCTGGCGGTCAGCGCCTACTCGCGGCACCAGCGGACGGCCCTGGCGTTCATCCAGTACCTGACGAGCCTGCCCGAGGAGAGGCAGATGCTCGCCGACAGCGGCTTCCCGCCGGTGTGGACCGCGCTGTATTCCGATCCCGCCATGATCAAGCGCTTCCCCTACCTTCCCGTGGTCGAGCAGGCCATCCTCTCCGCCCAGCCCCGGCCGTCGATCACCAACTACGGCCAGGCCAGCCTGGCCATCTCAAGCGCGGTCTACCAGGCGCTCACCTTCAAGAAGTCGCCGCAGGCGGCCCTCGCGGAGATGGCCGCGCAGCTCACGCAGATCATCCGGGACGGATAAACGCGGACCGGAGAGAGTCAGGCGGGTCCGTTCGGAACAAAAAAAAATTACTACTCACCATGACGAGGTGGTGTCTTATGAGCAAGAGACCGATGCGATGGCGTGCCGCGGCGGTGACTGTCGCCGTCGCCGCGCTCGCGACGGGAGCGGCGGCGTGCAGTTCCGGCTCCTCCAGTTCCACGGTCTCGGCGAGCGCCCCGCAGACCATCGTGTTCGCCGAGTCCGGGCTCGGCACCGAGGGCCAGCAGACGCAGGTCGCGATCAACAACTTCGAGAAGGCCAACCCGAACATCAAGGTCTCCGTCCAGGTGCTGTCGTCCGACTCCACGACGTACCTGTCGCAGCTCGAGCATGACTTCATCTCGGGCTCGTCGACGCCGGACGTGTTCGAGTCCGACGTGACGTACCCCGCGAAGTTCGCCCAGGCGGGCTGGGTGCTGCCGCTGACCCAGTTCAGCCCTAACATGAGCCAGTTCTTCTCGCACGAGGTCGCCGCGGGGACCTACAACGGGACCTATTACGCGGTGCCGTGGTTCGACAACCCCGAGGGCCTGTTCTACCGGACCGACCTCGTCAAGACCCCGCCGACGAGCCCCGCGCAGGTGGTCAGCGACGCGGAGGCCGCCATGAAGGCGGACCCGACGCTCAAGGAGGGCCTCGCCTTCGAGGCCGACAAGTACGAGGGCGCGATCACCGCGTTCCTCACCGTGGACTCGGCGTTCGGCGGGACGCTCGACCCGTCCAACGTCAACACGCCAGGCAACGTGGCCGCGCTGAACTGGCTGCACGACGCCATCTACACCAGCAAGATCGCGCCGCAGGCGGTGACCGGCTGGCAGGAGGGCCAGGTCGAGGAGCAGTTCGTGTCCGGCTACACGGCGTTCGCGATCGACTACCCGTTCGTGGAGGCGCAGCCGATGGTCGCCGCCGTGAAGGGACACGTCGCGTACATCCCGTTCCCGGCCGGCGCGGGCGGAACGCCAGGGTCGGCCCTCGGCGGCGAGATGCTCGCCATCAACGCCAAGACCGCGCACGCGGCGGCGGCGTGGAAGCTGATCCAGTACCTGACCAGCCCGGCGGTGGAGACCGCGCGGGCGATCGCGGTCGGTGACCCGCCGTCCCTGCCGAGCGCGTACACGTCCGCGCTGTACTCCTCGGCGCCCTACTTCAAGGACGTCTACACGCTGAACACCTACTCGGCGCCCCGTCCGGTGACGCCGAACTACCTCACGGTGTCGGCTGACCTTCAGACGCTGTTCTCGTCGGTTTACGCGAGCTCAAGCTCGGGCGCGGCGGCCGCCGCGTTCTCGGCGGGCGCGCCGGCGATCAAGGCCGCCGCGGCGGCTACAGCGGGCAGCTAGCCCAGATGGCTGCCGATGTAAGCACGGGGGCGGAAGGGCGGCCCGCGCGAGCGGGCCGCCCGGCCCGTGCCTGGCGCGCGTGGAAGTCGGGGCGCCCGACCCGCAGGCGCCCGGCTCCCGTCGGGCACGCGCGGGAGCGGGGCGACCGCCGCCTGGGGTACGCCCTGGTGGCGCCGGTGGTCATCCTGCTGCTCGCGATCACCGCGTACCCGCTGGTCTACAACGTCTGGAACTCGTTCCACTTCGACAACCTGTCCTACGGGAACCTGCCGCACAACTTCGTCGGCTGGAAGAACTTCACCGCGATGTTCGACTCGTCGCAGTGGGTGGCGGCGCTCCAGCGCACGCTCATCTTCACCGTGGTGACGATTGTCTTCGACCTCGTGGTGGGAATGGCCCTCGCGCTGATGATGCACCGCCAGTTCCGTGGCCGCGGCTTCCTGCGCGCCTCGATCCTGGTGCCGTGGGCGATGCCCACGGTCGTCTCCGCGATGCTGTGGAAGACCATGTTCGACCCGAGCAACGGCTTCGTCGACTACATCCTCGGCGCGTTCCACCCGGCCTGGTCGAGCATCGCCTGGCTCAACATCAGCGTCTGGCGGTCGTGGGTAGCGATCTTCATCGCGGACTCGTGGAAGAACATCCCGTTCGTCGCGATCATCCTGCTGGCCGGGCTCCAGGTCATCCCGAACGACGTCTACGAGGCGGCCAAGATGGACGGCGCGTCGTGGTGGCAGTCCTTCCGGTCGGTGACGCTGCCGATGCTGCGCCCCGCCCTGTCCGTGGCGCTCATCTTCCGCACCCTGCAGGCGCTGCTCGTGTTCGACGTCATCTACATCATGACCGGCGGTGGCCCGGGCAACTCGACGGAGACCCTGTCGTTCCTGAGCTACCAGACGTTCATCATCAACACCGACTTCGGCTTGGGCGGGGCGATGTCCCTCGCGCTGGTCATCCTGGCCCTGGTGGTGTCGTTCGTCTACGTCCGGGCGTTCCGCCCGCAGGTCACGTGAGGGGGTCAAGAGGATGACTAGCGCAGTCGCGGACGGCGTTCCGGCCGCTGCGGTGACCGTACGCGGATCCCGCCGGGCCCACCGGGTTCCCCCCGGGAAGGTCGTCAGGGAAACCCTGTTCTACCTCGCGGTCGTCATCGTGGTGCTGATCGCGCTGTTCCCGTTCTTCTGGATCCTGCGCACGTCGCTGCTGTCCAACAGCCAGATCGCGGCGGGGGTGGGCGGCGCGAACGGGATCATCCCCTCGCACCTGTCCGGTGCCGCGTACAAGGACGTGTTCACCAACAGCTCGTTCGGGTTCCTAGACCCGCTGCTGAACAGCCTCATCGTTTCGCTGGCCACCACCGTGGTCACCGTGGTGGTCGCCTCGATGGCCGGCTACGCCCTGGCGCGGCTGCGCATCCGCGGCGCCGGGGCGATCCTGGCGTTCATCCTGCTGGCCGGGTTCTTCCCGGTGCTCGCCATGATCGGGCCCTTGTTCCTGGTCCTGCGTTACCTGGGGATGCTCAACAACATCTACCCGCTGATCATCGTGTACCTGGTCTACACGCTGCCGATCGCCACCTGGCTGCTGAAGAACTTCTTCGAGCAGATACCTCTTGAGCTCGAAGACGCCGCCCTAGTGGACGGGGCGACCCGGCTGCAGACGCTGCGGAAGGTCGTCATCCCCGTCGCCATCCCGGCCGTGTTCACCGCCGCGATCTTGTCCTTCATCCTGGCGTGGAACGACTTCGCGTTCGCGGTGTCGTTCCTGACGTCGACGAACCACTTCACGGCACCGCTGGCCATCACCACGTTCGGGCAGAGCCAGTACCAGACCTTCTACAACCTCATCGACGCGGCGGTGGTCATCATCTCGATCCCCATCGCGCTGCTGGTGCTGTTCGCGCAGCGACGGATCGTCTCGGGGCTGACGGCGGGCTCGTTCCGCTAGGTCCTGGCGGCGTCAGCGGACTCTCACCGGGTTCGCCTGCCCCATGGAGCACACTAAGGCTCACTGGTCTCGCCCCGGTCCGGGGGGCCTTCCAGGCCGTGGCGGGCGGCTCCCTAGCGTTGCGCCCTGACCTGGGCGCAACGCTTGGGACCGCGGGCGGGAGGCAGGTTGGCCTGATGGGGAAATTTCCGGATTTAGCCGTACGAAACGGGCAGACCGTGGCCCTTGATCGCGACGATAATTTCTTTTGACGTTTATCCGCACGCAAAGAGGCTTATCCAGGGCGGCATTAGAATACCCTCCTGCGGTATTCCGCCAGGCACATTTTCATGATCTAATCAATCAG
>Ga0210385_10001976_pt1 | contig 12458 bp, 16 predicted proteins | sample IncBWH26OmetaG_FD_160107 | JGI IMG/M metagenome (GOLD analysis project Ga0210385, IMG submission 160107) | Forest soil microbial communities from Barre Woods Harvard Forest LTER site, Petersham, Massachusetts, United States - Inc-BW-H-26-O ... | reverse complement strand
GACCCTCCATATGTAATGGCCGATCAACGAGGTGCTTCTTGACTATCCCCTTGTACGTAGACTTTTTTGTGAAGATGGGATGATGGAAAGAGATGTAGAAGTAGGAAGAGTGATTGCTGGAACGAGAAGCTCGAGCGGGTGAAATGGGACCTAGTTCTAAAGGTTGTCACTTTTTAGCGGGAGTATCGGCCTGTGCCGGTTTGGGCGAGGGTTGCCGCAGACTTACTGCCATCAGGTGCCTTGGGACTCCATTTTCGGTTGGGGTGCGCTTTAGAAACAACACCGCGGTGTCATCGTGTTTCAAGTAAGCGTTCAAGAATTCCAGAGTGTATCGCGCCATCCAGTTGTAGCTCGCTGCCCCATCTTGCAGCGAATAATCTGCCGAAACAAATTGCAGCCCTTCCTTCCTGAACCGTTCACTTTTCTGATACAAGGAGCTGAACTGGATGTGTGAGATCGCAAGCAACTGCACGTGAAGCAGGTCACCATGGGTCCATTCATTTAGGACATTCGGTGCGCAGGTGCACTGGCTCTTGTCCTTGCGCATTGCATCCCAGGCCTCAAGTGTCTCCTCGGCTCTGCTGAAGACCAATAGCGGAATCGTCATCCGATCGGGATGAATATCTACCGCTCTTTCAACTGAGTCAGGCGAATAGCGAAACGAGCCATCCAACGAGATAAGCGCATCGATGCGTTTGTCTCGGCCCGCAGCAAAAAGTGCCCCCATTCCTCCCCAGCTATAGCCCATCGCCGCCACTTCCGACATATCCGTGTCCGGCAATGACATTGCAAAGCCGATCAGAAACGAGATGTCCTGGGCTTCCGCGTTTGCTCCCGCGACATCGACCGTCATAGATCGGGAACTCGCTCCCATGCTGGGACTGGCAATCACCACAAAGCCTTCACTCGCCAGATATTCGCAAAGCTCGATGTTCTCCGTAGCAGGCGCGTTTACGCTTGGTGCATAGATCACGACAGGAAATCTGCCCGGCTGCATCTCGGCGTCCCGAACCGCCGACGCCGGCAAGTCTGTTGTGCCTTGCATGAAAGATTCGACGAACTTCTGCGGCTTGCCGTCGTCGACCGGCTTGCCAAAGCTGGTCTCGGTCTTGATTAGGGCTTCGTAGTCTCCAAATGTCATCGCGCGACCGCTGGAACTTTTAGCGGGATACCACACCAGCGTCTGCAACGGGCGTAGGCTGCCAGCACCTGTCGGCCTTTCCGATGATTCGCCTTCGAGGAGAAAGGTGCGCGAGCGATCGTACTGTTCAACAACCCTGAGTCCGACGCCATACTGGCCGGGTTTTTCAGTGAAGGCGAAGCTGAACGTCGAGCCACCCTGTCCGGCAGCAATTCCTAGGCCGGAACATACGAAGATCCCAAATGCGGCAATGCTTGTCGCGAAGTGCACCCTGAACTCCTGCACCGAGTGATTACGCTCGTACCAGTCCAAGATATCTGCCTCGGTCGGTCTTCGTCCCTGTCTCTGTCGATCAGAACACTGTCGGCCGCGATTGAGATGGACCTCGAACCGCTGCCTTGCGCAATCCCGTCCGTTGGCTTCCGGGCGTCGAGCCTCCCCATTCAGCGCCTATGAATTCCTTCAAGGAGAGTGTCCATGACTCAGATGCAGATGCAATCTGTCGCGAGAAGCGCGGCAGCCCAACCCGTCTCGTCGCGCCGGTTTGTCACCCGGTTCGTTGTTAGTTCGATCTCCAGCCTGGCTGGTTTGATCAGTTTCATCCTGATCGGGCCAACCATCTACCACATCGCCGCCTTAGACCTAGCACTGGAAGCGTTCTACGGTGCGCTCCTTGTTGGCTGGTTCGGGTCCCTGGGAAGGATGTGGTTTCTTACCTATCGAGATCGCAACCGCCTGTAATCAACCTCAACCATGCACATCAAATCTGGAAGAAAGGAGAGCTTTCATGCAACCCAGTTTAGGAAAGATGTCCGCGTACAAGTTGTTCAGCTGGCGGGACCGCGCTCCGAGTTCGATCGAGCAGACTGTCGCTGCCTTTCTGGAACTCGGCGAAGCCATTGCCACCCGCTGGGTCCAAACAGCCAAAGGTGTCCTGCTCCTGCAGATGGTGTCGGACAACAGTGAATCAGGAGCGATCTACCTCTTCGATCGCTTGACGGAGCAGTGGTATCTATTGTCGTTCGAAGATTGTGAAGACCGGTTCACGTCGGAGAAGTTCGACCGCGTGTTCTCCGAGTACGATCTGTTCCGCTTGGTTGAGCGGCCCGGCCTGCTGCTCACTGAGTGCCAGCCGGCCAACTCCTAGCCAGCCTCGCTACACCCAATCAAGCAAAGCCATCGTTTTCCCAAGGAGGAGCCGTCATGCGTCTGTCCGCAAGTCGTATCCGCTCGATCAACCGCGCGATCGCCAGAGTTCAGTCGTCTGCCTGGTCCGCGTCAGAAAGAACTCCCGGCCGCTCGGCCCCCAGCCCGGCGCCAGTCGTCTCCATGAATGCACCCAAGTTCGTGAAGATCGTCGTCGTTCCAAGGAGCAAAGCCGCGTAGGGCCTTCAACCGGAACAGGCGAGGAGACATGCTGGGTCAGCGTGTCTGCTCGCCTAATCCGAAAATTTGACCGAGTTTTGGACCCGGGATACAACCACACAACGGATGAAGGAGGCAGGACGCCATGTATGCCAAGTTCTGTGTAAACCGGGAAACGGCAAGCAATTTCATACGACTGTTCGTGAACCGGCGTGCTTATGCCATTCAGGGTGAGCGGCCGCTTCCGAACGGTTCCGTCCCCTATTACCCAGCACGGGATTGGAAGACACGTGAACCAAAACCGCTTGATGATGGCGTGGCGCGGATGCACCTCAATGGCGACGTCACGATCAGTCTCTATGCAATCAATCCGGAAACGCAGCGCTCGAAGTGGGTTGCAATTGATGCCGATTTCGATGGAGCTTTGGAGTCCCTGTTCCGGCTGCAATGGGAGCTTAAACGGGATGGAGTGGACGCCGCGCTGGAGCAATCCCGCCGCGGCGGCCATCTCTGGATCTTCGGCGCCGAGCCGCTACTGGCGTCCGAATGCCGGATCTATGTCTATAACCTTGCGCTCCGACTCGGTGTTCCGGTTAAGGGTGGCGGTCTGAAGGAGGGTATAGAAGTCTTTCCGCGCCAGGACAAGCTCGATCACGGAGAATACGGCAATGCCATCCGTGCTCCGCTCGGCGTACATCGGAAGACCAATCGGCGTTACTGGTTCTATGAAGCTGAGCTCACTCCCGAAGCTCAACTTGGTTATCTCGAGCGGTTGACGAAACTGACCGAGGCGGAGTTGAGGACATTCATTGAGGGGATGAGCCTTCCCGAAGCGTACAGGCCGGCTGCCGCAATTCCGTATTCTCCACCGGCCTCACATCCCCGCCACCCGGAGTTCCGGATTCTCGACTATGTGCGGACGACGCGCCGAGACAGCCGAAACTGGTGGGCCCGGTGTCCCTCCTGCGCAGCGGCCGGCAACGACCGCTCGGGCGACAACCTTGCCATTCAGGTCAAGGATCCCCGGTTCTACAAATGCTGGGCCGGCTGCACAAAAGAGGAAATTCGCTCCGCGCTGGGTCAGCCGATCCAAAAGCGCGCGGTGGTGTAGGGAGCGAGAACGATGAATATTTCCGAAAGGCAGAACCCCGGAACCGTCTCTACTCGCCATGCTCTTTACGGATTGGCGTTACCGTCAAACGTGCTGAAGGCGCTTCAGAAGAGGGGCATCTACTGCACGCCTGGAGTCTCGCTCGAACATCAGCACCTGGCCCGACGTTATGTACTGCGCGGAGTGGAATCCGGAGGCGCAGTCTCCGATATGGGACGGGCTTGTGCTTTCGTCGCGGAAAACGGGTCGCCCTTGCCATGGCTACAACCCATCCATTCGATCGCCGTGAATGGCCGTCACGCGATCTTGCTGGCGGAAAGCATGGTGCGCATTGAGATGCTTCGCAACGAACGGACCTGGGAGCTGGCGATCACGCTGCATACTCTGTCGAGTGTTTCGGAACGAGCGCGCCCACAGATAGTCTCGAAGCAGCTCTTTCGTGGCAGGGATGGAGTTCATTCAGTCGATCTCTGGAAGGAAGAACACCGGGCGCTCCGCGGAAAGCTGGCTCCAATCTTTTATAGCCGTGCCGGCGAAGCCTTGACTTTCCCACCATCGTTTGAAGAGGCGATCCGAAGGACAACAGCGGCCGTCTGCTGCGTCGGTTGCAAACACACGCACGTCGGAGTGCCCCGGTCGTAATCAATCACGTCACCAACAACGGACCACCAGCATGACAGACCTCAATCAAGTTGCGGTTACAGTCGGCGAGCCGAACTGGGCTCCCCTTGAGCGTGCCGTTCCAGCCACGGAACTGGAGAACTTCATGTACATGGGCCGCGCCGGAGAGATCGAGCTTTATAAACATCGGTTGACGCGGCGCTACATCAACATTGGGCGGAACTCAGGAAGGTTCTACCGGTACGTCAACGGAGAGTACGTCGAAATCTTTCGAGCTGCGGCGCTCGAACACGTGCGCAGCTGAAGCCTCAGCAAAAAGGAGCACGGCCATGTCAAAAGGTGTCAACAAAGCAATCTTGCTTGGACATGTGGGCAAGGATCCCGAGATCCGTTCTACAAACGGCGGGAGCATAGTTGCTTCATTCTCACTCGCCACCGCCGACCGCCAAAAGGACGGCCAGGGAAACTGGCAGGACAGAACGGAGTGGCACAACCTCGTAGCTTTCAACCGCGTCGCCGAGATCATTCGCGACTATGTGAGGAAAGGCTCGCAGCTTTTGATCGAGGGCAAGATCCAGACCCGCACATGGGATGACAGGGAATCCGGCCAGAAGAAGTATCGGACCGAAATTCTGATTTACGACCTCACACTGCTGGGCGGTCGACCGGAAGACGAAAACCGGACCTCCAATGGGAGAGGTCATGCCCGAACGGGAAGCGCGGGCTTTGGTCAAGCGCAACCTGCGAATGGCGAGGAGTACTCCGATCAGGGCATCACGGCGGACGACATTCCCTTTTGATGGACTTTCACGACGGCGACTCAGGCGCTCTTCGGAGCGCCATTTCTATTTGAGGAGATACGACGATGGCAACGGAAGATGTGAAGTCGAACCCAGAGCCGGAGGCTCTGTTCACGCAACTGGCGGAGCCCTTTGATCCTTCAGAAATCAAGTGGCGCGTCACGCACACGAACCGGGACGGCAATCGTGGCGCGGTCATTGCTTACGCTGATCCGCGAGCGTACACAGACCGCCTCAACCAACTGTTCACTCCGACCTGCTGGTCTCGGACCTACGAGGTCTCCACGGTATCGGCCGTCACTCGCATGAAGAGGGACAAGCTCATCCAGACAGGCAAGGTGCTGGTGACCTGCACGCTGACCATCACCGGGCTGGGTTGTCACGCCGGCAGCGGGGAGGAATGGGCAGACGAGGAGAATGCATTGACCGCGGCGGAAGCACAGGCTTTCAAGCGGAGTTGCGTCTGTTTTGGGCTCGGCCGCTACCTCTACAACTTCGCTGAGATGTGGGTGCCACTCAACGAATATCGCCAGCCTATTGAATTCCCAAAGCTCCCGAACTGGGCGCTGCCCAAAGGGAGCATACCCGCAAAGAGCCATCCTGCATCCGGCTCACGTCCCCCGGCGGCGCAACGAGGGCCGATCGATCAGAAGACAACGGCGAGGATTGAAGGATTTCGGCGCATCCTTGGAGATCCAATCCATGGGGAGATCCTCTGGCGCGTCGCGCATGCACGCCGAGCAAACGCCATTCCGAATGCACAGTTGCAAGCCAATGTTGCCGAGGCGATGGAGCGAGCCTCCCGCGGAGTCAGCAAGGCGCAATCTCTCGCCGACCAAATTGGTGAGACATCCTTCATTGCGATCCTCGACAGATTGCGAATCGAGTCCATGACGATGATTCCCAGGCTCGAAATGCTGAAGACCCTGGTGGCCGAGCTTGAACGTGAAGCGGCCCGAACTGCAGCCTAATCGCACGAACTTTCCACCTTGGACCCGCCGGAGGACAGATGCGCAATGTATTGATGATTCGCCGCGAGCCGGGCCTGGTTTCCATCCCTGTGGAGGACGCCGTCTATTGCGAGAACTGTGAAACAGTCTCGACATCAACTGGGAGCCGCTGCGGACTCTGCGGCTCGGAGGACATAGCTCGATTGGTTCTCCCGATTCCAGGGCCGTGGGATCCGAGCCCGGCTCCAGCCATGGCCTTGGCCGCATAACAACTCTGATTGATTCGCGGTACGAATCCCAGAAGACTGGCGGCCTGCTTCTGGTTTGCTCGTGAATCGGGAAAGACCTCGTTCGGAGCCATTCTTGCGGCTCCCAACGAGAGTTCCTCCCGAATCATGAGCATTGTGCAAGGGTTTGTTCCAGTCGTGCACGGTTTAGTGTCGATCACGATCCGAATCGATCTTCCAGGCGTCGCTGCTGGTGGTAACCAGCGACGGCGCAGTGGCTCCGGGAGAAGTGAGTTCAGAAACGACCGTGTGGATTGCGCGCCCGCCGTTGGTTACAACAAGCATGAGCTTAATGACACCTTTGGATCCGAAAGGAACCGGCACGTTCAAATCGATCTCAGCAGTCCCAGTGCAATCCGAATTCAAGGTGTACGTTCCGGTCTCACCCGTGGAGAATACAAACCCGGTCTCCGCATTGCCGTTGCCGACATTGGGGACACCGGCGGTGATGACGAAATCTCGTTGTGTCAGCTTGCCTGCTCCATCGAATTCCGTAACGGCAACCCCTTTGATCGGGCTTGTCGTGCCATCGGGATTTGGCGAGAATCCCTGGATGGTGAAGCCGTAGCTGCCGACGAGCGTAGCGTCACTGCAGCCCTCGGTTGCCGCAACTGCGGGTGCGGAGTGAAGCGCTAACGAGAGGGCCGGAACGGCCAACCATCTGACTAAATGCTTGGTAGACGGCGCGACAAAGGCGACGAAGTTCGAACTGGCTGTGCGCATGAGATCTTCTCCTTGTCAATTGAGGGGTTGGCCTCCGGCCGAACGCGTGCGACCCAGACCAGAGGAATTGATGGTGATTAGCCGAAGGGCGCGCATGACGGTCGGCGTCGGCATCGCGAGAGCCCGCTTGTGCCGTCATTCAGCGGCCGTCTGGAATTGGTGCTCCACCGAAAATGGAATGTGTCTCATTCATCCATCGGGTTCATTGTTCTTCTCCTTCGCTGGTGGTGGTTCGTGCGGAATGTGGACTTGCTGAACTTCGCTGGGCTCGGAAAGCTGCAACAGCGACGGAAGGCAGATCCGGGTCGAGCTGCCGGCCGAACGCCAGACGTGTAGCAAGCCGGCGCGTATTCCGCCCTGCAGGTGGGCGACGGAAGAGTCTTCGCAGAGCATCACCTCAACTTCGGCCTGACACTTCGGGCACCACTCCATCACGGTCCGGCCACGGCAAACAACCGTAATGGCCTCGGTCTCGATCGTGATTTTTGTAGTCTTCGTGATCATTGCTGGACTCGGAGTGTGCGGCCCGTTTCGAGCGGCGTTGAATGAGCGAATACTGCCCCAATCCCGAGCGCGAAGTCTTTAAAGCGGGTATCAAATATTTCTCAAAGACTCTCAATGAGCGGTTTGGGCTCGGAGAATCAGCAGCTTAGAGTCGTCGTCCGACACACACGAATATGGGATTCAAACCACGGCGGCTCGTGGTAGATTGCCGGTATATTCCTCGCCATGTCGGGCGACGCCGCACCACGCGCTTGACCATGAACAGCGATCGCAAGTTCGTGTACGAATTTGGTCCCTTTCGCATGGACCCCGACAACAAAGTCCTCCTTCGCGAAGGGCAGCCTGTCGCCGTCACGCCGAAGGCATTCGAGACGCTGCTCGTGCTGGTGCAGCGCAGCAGCGAAGTGGTGACCAAAGAGGATCTGCTGAAAGCGATCTGGCCGGACTCGTTCGTCGAGGAGGCCAATCTCAACCAGAACATCTTCATGCTGCGCAAGGCGTTGGGCGACACCTTGGAGAAGCGCCGCTACATCGTCACCATTCCAAGCCGCGGTTTTCGATTTGCTGCTCCGGTCAGCACTGTCTTCGTGGAAAGCGAGACACTGATCGCCCAAATGCGGTCGCGCACTGAGATCGCAATCGAAGAAATGGCCTCGGCTTCCGATAAGCAGAACACCGGGTTGCGCGCCGAGCGGAAAGGAACGGTTGCCCGAAACGTTTTCTTCGCGGGAATCATCTTCGTCGCTCTCTCACTCGTGGGGGCGGGATTTCTAATTCGCCGAGTAGTTGGGAAGCACGGCGTGGTCGCAAACTCCGTCGCATACCCGCTGATAGAGCAGCGCGTCACTTCGAATCCGCCCGAAGCTCCCGTCCACGGCGCGGCTGTCTCTCGCGATGGCAAGTATGTCGCCTATGCGGACCCGACCGGGCTTTACTTACGCCAGCTTTCGACAGGCGAAACCCGGCCCTGGACGCTGCCTAAGGGCTTTGTAATGCGGCCGGAGAGCTGGTTCCCGGACGGTACGCATCTTCTCGTTCTGAGGGTCGATGGACAGCCCGGAGCAGACGGTTTATGGAAGCCGAGCCTCTATAAACTCTCCCTGCTGGGCGGCGAGCCGCAGAGGATTATGGATGATGCCGCACGAGGAACCGTGTCCCCGGATGGATCGCGGATCGCTTACCTGCCAAAGCCCGCCTTCGGCAACGAACTCTGGGTGATGGACTCGGACGGAGCCAATTCCCGGAAGGTTGTCTCGGCAGCAACACGCGGTCAGCAGGTTGCGATGCCGAGCAGGATCGTCAATTCGGCCTGGTCGCCGAACGGGAAGCGTCTGGTCTATATCGAATTGCATTTCGTACCCGGTCCCACTCCTGTCGGGCCTACTTTCTCCGTGCAAACGATCGATCCGAATGGGGGGAGTCCGACTGATGTCCTGGACGATCCTCGGATTGGACAGTCTCTGTGGTGGACACCGGATGGGCGCATTCTCTTCGCATATCGTGAAGATCCGGCCGGCAAAAAAAATGACTACGGAGTCTTCTCCATCCAGGTTGACGAGCGGACCGAAAAGGCCGCCAGCGCTCCGCAAGTGATTACACAGGCAGAGGGCCGAATCAGCGGGTTAAGCGCCACAGCGGATGGCAAGCGGCTGGTTCTCTGGCGATCCAACTCGCCGGTCGAGGTGTTCATCGCCAAACGCGATACACGAAGCCGTCAATGGAAAGAGCCCCGCCGCCTGACCTTGGACTCGAACGACAACATTGCCGATGCATGGACGCTGGACAGCAAGGCTGTCCTTTTTGTATCCAACCGCAACGGCACGTGGAAACTCTTTAAGCAAAACATTGATGAAACTACTCCCGAGCTCCTGGTAGAGGGCCACGGTATTTCTCTTCCGCGCCTGAGTGCGGATGGAACGCAGGTTCTCTATCTTTCAGCATCCAATCTGGAGGACCTTTCGTTCCCGGCATCCCTGATGAGCAAGCCTCTCGCCGGCGGGCCTCCTCACCTGGTGCTGCAGGAAAAGGGGATCATCAACCTCGAGTGTGCGCAGGCGCCCGCGAAATTGTGCATCTTCAGCAACCTTGCCGGGAGCGACCTCATTTTCCGGTCGTTCGATCTCGAACACGGAGCGGGCCGCGAGGTGGTGAGAATACGCAACGGCTACACCAACTGGAGTATTTCTCCGGATGGCTCGAAGCTTGCTCTTTTCCTCGATCAACATCGAATCCGGGTTATCTCTACAGAATCAGCTGTAGCTCACGATGTCACCGTGAAGAACTGGAACCTCCACAATGGGGATTGGTCAGCTGACAGCAAGACCATCTTTGCGGCGAGTGTCACGCCCAAGGGAGTTCCGGTCATTCTCGAAATTGATCAGGCAGGCAAGGCAAATGTGGTCTTGGAGGGGAGTGCAAACGCCCAGTTTTGGTGTCTGTATCAGTCTCCCGATAGGCAATATGGTCTCTTGCTGGAAGTAATCCCCGCTGAAAGCAATGCCTGGATGGTCGACAACTTCTGAGTTGCCAGATCCTTCGCGGTCGAGGTAGTCAGCACTGAAATGTCGGCATGCCGACTGGAATCCGACGACCTGCGCTCGGGAATCAGTCGCAGCCCCAATCGGCGCTTATCGGTAAAAATCCAGAGCGACGTCGCTTTCTAAATCCTGATGCCATCCGGATGGTTCGGCGTCAGGCGGCATTGATGGACACGACTTTGTTGTCTCGCAGGGTCTTGATATCGCGTATAGGTGGCTGGCCGAAGAAGCGACTGTACTCACGGTTGAACTGGCTTACGCTTTCATAGCCGACCTCGTAGGCCGCGCTGGTGGCATCCATGCCGTCCATCAGCATGCGCTGCCGCGCCATCTGCAGGCGAAGGCGCTTCTGATATTGAAGCGGGCTCATCGCCGTGAGAGCACGGAACTGGTGGTGGAGCGTTGAGACGCCCATGCGGGCCGTGGTCGCGAGGTCCTCGATGTGCAGGGGTTTGGCGTAGTTGGCGCGAAGCCAGGCTATGGCGCGTGCGGTGCGGTGGCTGAGTTCGCCCGTGGTTGCGATGGCGCGGAGGCGTTCGCCTTGCGGAGTGCGGAGGATCCTGTAGAGAATCTCGCGCTGGATCAGATGATCGAGGAACGGTATGTCCTCGGGAGTATCGAGAAGATCGATCAGTCGGGAGCAGGCGTCGAGCAGACCGACGGTGGTTTCGCCGACCGCGATTCCGCGAGGCTTTACGGAGGTTGCAGGCTCGGGAAGATCTTCGCGGCTGAGGACCTCACGCACGGTGGGCATGTCGAGACGCAAAAACATCGACAGCATCGGGACCTGTTCTGAGGCTTCGATGATCTGGCTCTCGGCGGGAACGTCGATTGAGGAAAGCAGGAAGGACGATTCGTCGCAAAGGTACAGGATGCCGTTGAGATTGACGAGCTTGCGGCCCTGAACGAAGACGGTGAGGCTGGGCTCGTACGTAGCGAGAAAGCAGGCCGTGGGCGTGGTGCGGCGGTACAGCGCCATGCCGGAGACAGAAGTTGGGTTCTCACCGTGCGACGGCGTGTGCGCCGCGATCTTCAAGGCGAGTTCATTGCGCATGCCGATCGCGGCTGCGTTCTGGGTGCTGCGTTTTTCGGGCGGTTTCCCCATAATTGGTTGCGACGTCTCCATTTCCAGCGTACTGCGGAAGACAGGCTTGTATGCACAAAATGTGGTGTACAGACAGAATCAGGCAAAAGATTGGCAGGATCGGGAAAGCGGCAGTTCGATCCCGTTCGCTACTGTGAAGGTTGTGCGATAGACGGAGGAGAGGCGATGCAAAAACGCAAGCTTGGAAAGAGCAACTTGGAAGTGTCGGCGATTGGACTGGGCTGCATGGGAATGAGCTTCGGCTACGGGCCGGCCGGAGACAAGCAATCGATGATCGCGTTAATACGAGCAGCAGTGGAGCGAGGGGTCACCTTTTTTGATACAGCCGAAGTGTATGGCCCGTTCACAAACGAAGAGCTTGTGGGGGAGGCGTTGGCTCCGGTCCGCGATCAGGTGGTGATCGCGACGAAGTTCGGGTGGGAGCCGAACCCGCAGGACGGCGGCAAGTGGAGCGCGTTGAATAGCCGGCCAGAGCACATCCGGCAGGCGTTGGAGGGCTCGCTGAAGCGGCTGAAGGTTGAGGTCATCGATCTTTACTATCAGCATCGCGTCGACCTGAACGTGCCGATTGAGGATGTTGCAGGCTCAGTGAAGGATCTGATCCGGGAGGGTAAGGTGAAGTATTTCGGACTGTCGGAGGCGGCCGCGCAGACGATTCGCCGAGCTCACGCAGTCCAGCCTGTGACGGCACTGCAGAGTGAGTATTCGCTGTTTTTTCGAGAGCCAGAAGATACAGTGATGTCTACTCTTGAGGAGCTCGGAATCGGCTTTGTGCCATTCAGCCCGCTTGGGAAGGGTTTCCTGACTGGAAAGATTGACTCCGAGACCAAGTTCGATAGTACCGACTTCCGCAATACGGTGCCGCGCTTCAGTCCGGAGAATCGCAAGACAAATCAGGCATTGGTCGATATGATTACCGCGTTCGGGGACAAGAAGAAAGCCACGCCCGCTCAAATCGCCCTTGCCTGGCTGCTCGCGAAGAAGCCTTGGATCGTTCCAATTCCGGGCACAACGAACCTTTCACGTCTGGACGAAAACCTGGGTGGCGCAACCATCGAACTCACGAGTGACGAAGTACAGTCCCTTGAGGACGCTTCATCAAAAATCGAACTGGAGGGCGCCCGCTACTCGCCATTCCACCAATCGTTGGTGGGCCGATGAGCGGCGCGCGTATCAAGACAATTGCGTGCGGCGTCCTTGTCGCGATGGCTCTCACTCTCTCCGTGCCGGCGCAAACTGCAAGAAAGGACAGTGCGCGAGAGAAGTTGATCGGCGCATGGCATCTGGTCCGCATAGATGCACCCGGCCCCGATG
>Ga0210385_10001975_pt1 | contig 12462 bp, 7 predicted proteins | sample IncBWH26OmetaG_FD_160107 | JGI IMG/M metagenome (GOLD analysis project Ga0210385, IMG submission 160107) | Forest soil microbial communities from Barre Woods Harvard Forest LTER site, Petersham, Massachusetts, United States - Inc-BW-H-26-O ... | reverse complement strand
TGTCTCGGTGGAAACTGCCGTCATCGACACTTCTTACATCAACAAACTCAGGCTCGAAGGCCGCGGTATCCTTGACGCGACATACGAAGCGTCGCTCGTGCGCTTCCGGCCCATCATGATGACGGCGCTTGTGGCGTGCCTGGGCTTGCTCCCAGCAGCTCTTTCGACCGGAATCGGCTCCGACTCGCAGAAGCCTTTTGCCATCGTCATCGTCGCCGGACTTGTGTCCCGCTTGTTCCTGGGCCGGATTGTGAGTCCCGTTCTTTACAAAATGGTGGCAAAAGAAGGCGACGTCTTACAGGTATGAGCTTGTCGGATTGGCTGATAAAGAGCAAAAATAGTAGCCACGATTGCCTTTGTTGTCGCGTCTAAGTAACATCTGGGTGGGGTGCTCGGCTAGATATATGCGTCGGCGAGTAACATTCCGAGTCGTAGCTGTTCTGGTGGCTGCGTTCGTGCTGTCTTTCGCCTTTCAGGCGGCCGGCCACTGGCACAATCAATTCGAGGATCAGCACTGCCGGGTCTGCCATTTTGCCCATTCCGCAACCGTTGACCTCTCGCATGGCACGGCGCTCCCGATTCCGCAAGCAGTCGCCTGGCTGAATCCGCTGAGGTCCATTGACCCGCAGTTGGAACTTGTTTTCCACCAGACTTCTCCCCGCGCGCCTCCCGTCCAGTCGTAATCCATCCCAAAAGAAAACCGGCACGCGGATCTCTAGTTTTCCGCTCATTCGCAAAGCGATGAGTTCCGCTTAGGTTTCCCACTACAACGACTGGACCGGCCAAACGGCCTCTAGGGAGAATCTAAATGCATCTCAGGAAACTTTTCTGGGCAGTACCGGCTTTGTGCGCCCTTTTGCTTTTCAACGTCCGCGGCGTGCAAGCGCAATCAGCATCCATCACCGGCACGGTGGTAGATCCGTCCGGCGGCGTTGTTCCCAATGCCACAGTCACGATTCACAATCCTGTAAGTGGATTGGAACGGTCCACCACCACCGACGCGGCCGGAAATTTCGCCTTCCCCAACGTCCCATTCAATCCGTACCACCTTACGGTAAATGCGACTGGATTCATGCCGTACGCTCAGGATGTGGAGATACGTTCCTCGGTGCCTTCAACCGTTCAGATCACGTTGAAGATTGCCGGCGGGACTAGCACTGTAACGGTCGAGGGCGGTGGCGATCTCTTGGAGAACGATTCAACTTTTCACACCGACGTAGATCGTTCGTTGTTCGAGAAGCTTCCTCTCGAGAGCCAATCGTCCTCACTCAGTTCGCTCGTCACGCTGACGACTCCTGGCATTGCTGCGGACTCGAACGGCCTGTTTCACGGACTCGGCGACCACGCGGAGAACTCATTCTCCGTTGACGGCCAGCCCATCACCGATCAGCAAAGCAAAGTCTTTTCCAACCAAATCCCGATCGATTCGATCGATTCTCTGGAAGTCATCTCCGGCGCGCCGCCCGCCGAATTCGGCGGCAAGACGAGCGTCGTGATTGTAGCTACCACGCGCTCGGGCCTGGGCGTCACCACGCCTCACGGCAGCGTCACGGCCTCTTACGGCGCATTCGGTTCCTCCTCCGTAGGTGCGGACTTAGCATACGGTACTCAGAAATGGGGAAACTTCATCGCCGTGGGGGGACTCAACTCCGGGCGCTTCCTCGATCCGCCAGAATTCTCAGTTTTCCATGACGAGGGCAACCAAGAGAACGTCTTCGATCGTGTGGACTATCAAATCTCGACCGGTGACTCGATCCATCTGAATTTCGGATACACACGTTCCTGGTTCCAGACGCCCAATTCTTTCGATTCCCAGAATGCCACCATGTGGTTCGGGGAGGGCATTCCAGGCCATGGCGGTGTAGGCGTCAGCAATGGAGGCTTTGCTCCCAGTCTCGCACAAGGTTGCACCAGTTCTCCATTTTGCGGCCAGGCGGTCGGCGCTGCGGACCAACGCTCGAAGATCGGCACGTTTAACATTGCCCCGTCGTGGACGCGCTTGATTAGCGCCAACACAGTTCTAACAGCTGGCGCCTTCGTTCGCCGCGACGCCTACAATTACTACCCCAGTACCGATCCCTTTTCTGATCTCGGCCCGCCGAGCCTTCAACGAGAGTCTGTCTCCCAAGATCGAACGCTCACTAACGCGGGACTTCGTGCCAGCATTTCTTACGTCAAAGGCATCCACAACATTAAGGCGGGGATCACCTACGAACAAACATTCCTAACCGAGAAAGACAGCCTGGGAATTGTGGATCCCACCTTGAACGCGCCTTGCTTGACGATCAGCACGGAAACTCCCGCAATTGGCCCTGCGGGCGTCACCTCGCCCACTCAATGCGCAGCGCTTGGATTTGCCCCAAACGACACCACCAATCTGAACGCGCCTGCCAACCCCGCAAATCCAAACTTCAATCCCACCTTCGCCAACCAGTATCCCCTGTTCAATCCGGTATTGCTGCCCTTCGACCTCACGCGTGGAGGAACTCTATTCCGTACCGCTTCATCATTTCCTTTGCACACGGATGTAAAGGAACTGGCGATCTACGTCCAGGACACCATTACCTGGAAAGACTGGTCGTTCAATCTGGGCATCCGCGGGGACAAGTACAATGGCTTGACCACCGCCGGCCAGGCCGAGCCTCGCTCAGGCCTCGCTTACAACATCAAGCCGAGCAACACCGTTCTGCGCATTTCCTATGCGCGAACTCTCGAATCTCCCTTTAACGAAAATCTGGTGCTCTCCAGCATCGGGTGCACTAATGACGTCCTAAACCCCCTGCTGGGGTGCGCCGCAAGTTCCACCAATCCTATCGCGCCCGGCTTTCGCAACGAATTTCATGCCGGCCTGCAGCAAGCCTTCGGGAAGTTTTTCGTTCTCGACGGCGAATACATCTGGAAGTACACCCATAACGCCTACGATTTCAGCGTTCTTGGTAACACCCCGATTACTTTCCCCATTCAGTGGGACCGCTCCAAGATCCCCGGATTCGCAATCCGCGGTTCCGTCCCGAATTTCCACGGTTTGACGGCTCTTGTTGTCATGTCCAGCGTGGCTGCCCGTTTCTTTACGCCGCAGGTCGCCGGAGCCGGAGCAAATCCCACGGCTCCCACCGGCGTTTTTCGCATCGATCACGACGAGCGATTCAATGAGACGACTCACCTGCAATATCAGCCGTGGAAGAAATACCCCTGGGTAGCTTTCAACTGGCGGTACGACAGCGGTCTGGTGGCCGGCGCCACTCCCTGTTTCGGTTTGGAGTCTTTCAACACCTGCCCGGGCTCGATTCTCATCGGTGGTGTGCCCAACGTGAGCATGGTAGCCAGCAACGTCGGTTCAATCCCATTGTCCGCGGATCAGGAATTCGAAGCCGGGTTCACCTGCAACGGCGTGCATGCGACTCCCACAACTCCACTACCCTTCAATTGTGTGGCCTCGCAGTTCTCCTCAACGCTCATAAAAGTACCGGCGCCGAACAAAGAAAATGACGACCATGATCCACCGCGAATCCAACAACGTAATCTGTTTGACCTCGCTGTGGGCCACGACAACATTTTCCACGGGGACCGTTACAAATGGAGCGCGCGGTTGGAGGTGATCAACCTGACCAATAACTTCGCGCTGTACAACTTCCTGTCAACGTTCAGCGGAACACACTACGTCTCGCCACGCGCAATTACCGGCACCGTGGGTTTCCACTTCTAGAGGACTCGAGTAGAGGAGAGGGCGCCTTGTTTGGCGCCTCTCCCCGTTTCCTCGAACCGCTAAGGACAGGTGAGTTATGCCGAAGATGACACCCAAACGCATTCGGAAAATCCGGAAAGCGCTTGGATTATCTCAGGAAGACTTCGCGCACATCTTGTGGGTGACCTGGTCAACCGTCAACCGTTGGGAAGTTGGCAACGCCGCTCCCACCGGAATCAATCTTAGAATTCTGATCCTGCTGGAGCATGGTCTGGCCACGCCGTCCTTTCGGAAAATTCTCCGGGATCCTAGAGCCGCAGATCCCATGTTTCTGCTCTATCGCCTCTTGGAGCCCCTATATGGAGACCGTCGCGCATAATCAGCAGGTGCTGAACCGCTGCGCAATACCCTTCCTTGACGCATAGACATTGCTTTGTTAGGCTCCCTCACTACCTGTGTGCTTCGCGGGCGCGGTGTCCCACGCGATAGCAGGCGATTCGGCAATCCCTTCCCCCGGGAGAATAATGGAAACATCTTCCGCGCTTTTCGAACTCGCGAGCGTGTCGCTGGCGTGTCGCGATCAAGACACATTGCTCAAGACTTTTGCAGCCCGAGTGGGTACCACGCTCGGCGCGCGCGCCGTTCTCGTCTGGATCGCAAATGAAGCCGGCGAAGAATTGGTTTGCCGTATGCGCTGGACTGAACCGGGCGAGCGCCTGCATCCTATGGAGCGCCCCGTCAGCGAAGGAACTCTGGCGATTTTGTATCAGTCGGCTGCCACACGGCGCTTGCCGGCGCGCGAGATTGCGCCGGAAGATCTGGAACATCTCGACGAATTTAGCCGCACCCGCGTGAAATCCGCCCTGTATGCCTCTTTGCCTGGAGCACACAAAGCCGAAGGCGTGGTTGAGGTTCTCAATAAGCGGGTTGGAGACTTTTCCGCCGAAGACGCCCATTTCCTGGAAGAAGCATGCCAGCTGGCCGGCCGCGCCCTCACGAATCTAGGCGCCATCGAATTAGAACGTAACGGGCAGCTCGCCACACTGGAACGCCTTACCGCCTTGTACGATCTCGGCCGCACTTTCACCTCGACTCTCGAGCTCGACGAGCTCCTCCCCATCGTGGCCGGAAAGATCCGCGACATCCTGGGAGCCGGCGCTTGCAATCTGTGGCTGGCTTCAGCGGACGGACAAGAGCTCACGCTTGCGGAACAAATTGGCGAAGATCCTACAGTTGCGGAAGATGCCTCGGCATCCTTGAGCGAAGGTCTGTTCGCCGAGATTGCCCAGCAAGCCAACCCTCGATTGCTCGAAGAGCCGGGCGAGGAGCCTGCCCTCGCTGAACGCATTAAAGCCGGGGGCGATTTCGAAATTCAGTCCTGGATGGGGGCGCCGCTTCGCAAGGACGATGAAGTACTCGGCGTGGTTGAAATAATCAACAAGGCAGACGGCACGCAGTTCAATGAAGATGATCTGTTCTTCCTCTCCAGCATCAGCGAACAAGCCGCCGTCGCCCTGCACAACGCAAACCTGCTTGAGTCCGAGCGTAAGGTCCACGCGCTTGACGCCCTTTTAAAGATTTCGCAGGAAATTACTTCCACTTTGGATCTAGACCACGTGCTCACCACCGTCGTGGCGCAATCCTCTTCCGTAGTTCCCTTCGAGAGTTGCGTCATTGGATTCTACGATCGCGGGCGCTTTGTTCTCGGCGCCGTCTCCGGGGAAACTGAGGTTCCCAAGACGCGGGAAATGAGCGATCTGCGCGAACGCATGGAGTGGGTAGCCGAGCAGGACAACAATGTTTCAGCGAATCTGCATGAAGACGGTTGGCAGGTGGAACCGCAAGAAACGCACGCACAGATTGTCTCCTTTTTGGAAGAGCACGGGCACAAGGGTTTCTATGGCTTGCCTCTGCGCGACGACCAGGGGGTTCTCGGCGCTATGATTCTTCTGAGCACCGAACCCGATTTTCTGTCAGAGAACAATTTGGAAACCCTCGCGATCCTCGCCAGCCAAACTACCGTAGCCATTCGCAATGCCCAGCTTTATCAACAAGTGCCGCTGGCGAATATTCTCCAGCCCTTCGCGCAGAGAAAGAAAAAATTTATCGCGGCTATGCCCAGAAGCCGCGTAATGCAATATGCGCGCCGGGGGGCTATTATCGCCGCTCTCCTGATACTCATCCCCTGGCCCATGCGCGTGGGCACTGATGCCACCGTAATTCCAGCCGACCGTCGCGTGATCAGCGCGATGCAAGGCGGCACCGTCAAGCAGGTCTTCGTTCATGAAGGTGACGCGGTAAAACCCGGGCAGGTCCTCGCTCAGTTGGATGATAGCGAGGATCGCGTTAAGTTGGCGGAAGCTGACGCTGCATTATCACAAGCGCGGCGTGAACTGGCCGAAGCGGAGTTTCGTAACGATCCCTCCGCCGCCGGGCAAGCCCAACTACGCAACCAATTGTATTACGCCGAAGTCGCGCTCGAGCAGCAGCGCATCAATGAAGCCCGCTTGACCTCACCCATCGGCGGCATCGTGGTTACGCCAAAAGTGGAAGATAAAACTGGGACCATGTTAAAGGCCGGCGATACTTTTTGCGAAATAGTTGCCCAAGACCGCATGGCTGCGGAAATGAGCGTCCCCGAAACCGACCTACCCCTGGTGCAGCCGGGAGAAAAAATAGCGTTAAAGTTGAATGCGTTCCCAACCATCACATTCAAGGGGACTGTGGAACGTCTCGGCGCGCAGACTCGCACAGATTCCGGTGATCAGTATTTTCTGGTGCGTGCTATCTTCGAGAATACCGGAGGAAGCGCGCGCGACGGCATGGTCGGGCGAGCCAGAATTGAGTCGCACGGGGGATGGTTCAGCAGCGGATGGTACCCCATAGGCTACGCCATATTGCGCTCGCCGTTCAGATGGATTTGGCAAAAGGCATGGGCTTGGCTGCCGTAGGAAAAAGGGAAATGGCCGATATGAAACGCGTAATGATGTTCTTTGTCGTCGCAGTCGCCATTGGCGGAATTGGCTGTGACAACTCTTCGGTAGCTTCCAACGCCAAAGTAGCGCCGGAAGCAGCCGCCAAACCGACTCCCTCTCAACCTTCACCCTCAAGTGTGGCAGTAGCGAGGCCTTCCGAACCCGGCGATATTCTTAGCGTCCTCACCGTGGAGCATCAGGTGGATCTCTCCTCGCAACGCGATGGCGTAGTGACCTCTGTGACGAAAGATGAAGGCGCGACGGTGAAAGCAGGCGATATTCTGGGCCACCTCGATGACCGCACCTTGCAACAGGAACTTGTCAAAGCGCGTGATGATCTCAAAGTCACGGAAAATAACCTGCAATTTAAGGCCGCGGAATTGAAAGCCAAAGGCGCTGCTTACCGCCGCCAACAGCTATTGCGTGATGCCGGCCTTTCCAGCCAGGCCGATCTCGAAAAAGCCGAATTTGAGGCTAAAGGCGCCGAATACGATATGCATGGATACGAAGCCCTGGTCGAAAGCGGCCAGGCTGAGATGCACCGCCTGGAAATTGAGATCGATCAGACTGTTTTGCGCGCGCCTTTTTCGGGCGTTGTCGTGCGCCGCTATGTTCGGCAAGGGCAAGCCATCGCCAAGGGAGATAAGTGCTTCAGAATTAGCCAGCTTTCGCCGCTTCAAGTCCAATTCCAAGTCTCCGAATTGGCTGGCCCTCGCCCCGTATCCGGCGCCCCCGTAAATTTGGTCCTCTTGGACGGGTCCAATCGCACGCTGAACGCAAAGATTGTGAAGGTTAGTCCTACGGTGGACCCCTCCAGCGACAGTTACAACGTGTTGGCCCAACTCACCGGCCCCGATCTCGCAAATCTGCGCCCTGGAATGGCTGTCCGTGTGGGATGGCCCGCTACGTCGCAATCGAAGCCTTAGAGGACCTCACTCATGCGTTTCGGGCCCACCAGCCTTCAAGTTTCCAGCGTCCTCGCGAAGGGCCTTAAGCGCCCCAAACTCCGCACCGATCTGCGCATCAGCGAACAAGTAGTAGCTGGCGAAACCAGCTACGTCATCAAGAACCGCGAGTCGAATTCTTATAACCGTTACGGCGTCACCGAATATCGGCTCCTCTCGCTTTGTGACGGAACACGCACCCCTGCGGAGATTGCTCAAGCCATTACCGAAGAGGATCCAGCGTCGCAGACCAGTGAAAGTGAAGTACTGGAATTCCTCGACTCCGTTGACGCCGACATGTGGGAGCGATCGATCGGTGAAAAAAATCTAGCCGTCCTCGAACGCATTCGCGACGAAAGGAAAGGTCGCATCGATCAATCCAGCGTCCTTTACATTAGTTTTAAAGCCTGGAACCCGGACAAGACCTTGACGAAATTAGACAAATACCTTGGCTGGATGTTCACCAAAGGCTTTGTGATCTTCTCCTTGTTCGTCTTTGTCGTGGCTATTTACCTCCTGGCTGGCGATTGGAATCGGGTGCAACAGGACACCTCCGCCTTGTATGATTTCGCCAACAAGAGCGCTTACGACATCTGGATATTCTGGGTTCTCCTCCTTGGCCTCGGGGCCATACATGAATTCGGCCACGGACTTACTTGTAAGCATTACGGCGGAGACGTGCATCAGATGGGCTTTTTGCTTATTTATTTCACCCCCGCTTTTTTCACCGATACCACCGACATCCTGCTCTTCAAAACCGGAACTCCTCGGCAATGGGTCATCTTCGCGGGAATCTGGATCGAACTCGTAATCTGTGGCTTAGCCGCCTTGGTATGGCATTTCACCGCCCCGGGTTCGTTGGTGAATGATTTTTTTTACAAGATGATGCTGCTAAGTGGAATTCAGGGTGCGCTCGTTAATCTGAACCCATTGATCAAAGCGGATGGCTATTATGCGCTCTCGCAATTCCTGAACGTCGATAACTTGCGCGAAGAGTCCTTCGAGTTCCTGCGGGCCTGGATGCAGAAATACGTTCTTCGGCATGACATTGACCTACCGCCGGCCAGTAAGCGCCAGCGTCGTATTTTTTTTCTATTCGGAGTTTCTGCCATCGTTTACAGCACGTCGCTATTAATTTTAGTGCTCCTCTTCGTCAAAAACGTACTGGTAAGCAGACTGGGTGACGCCTGGGGCTATCTGGCAACTCTAGGAGTCATATATTTCTTCGCCAGAAAAAGCTTGCGAAAGGGTTTACCTGTCGCCCGCGCTTGGATTCGCGACAAGAAGGAGAAATATATGGCCTGGAAAATCACCCGCACACAGCAGGCTTGGGCGCTAGGACTGGTTCTTCTTTTCCTGCTGCCGCCATTCTCATCGAGCGTTACCACCGACTTGGTCCTCGAACCCGGAAAGGACGCGCGCGTTCGAACCCTGGTGGACGGCAGAATCCAGAAGGTGTTCGTACACGAAGGCGATGAAGTAAAAGCAGGTCAGTTATTGGGTGTCTTGGAAAACCCTGAGATCGCCGCCGATGTTCAATCCTTCACACGTAGACTTGCGATTGCCAATAGCAATCTCCGAACTAACCAGGATCGCTCAGACCTGGGCCAAACGGCACATGCGGTTCGAGATCGCAGGCGTCTCGAGCAAGAGCAGAATGTAGCTCAAAAAAGGCAGCAGGATCTCGAAATTCGAGCGCCCATTGACGGCACCATTGTTACCCCAAACGTGGACCAGCAGACCGGAACATATCTCTCCGCCGGCGACGAGTTTATCCACATCGTCGACCGAAATACGATGAAAGCTCGACTCCTCGTGCAGGACCGCGATGTTCAGGATGTTCAGCCCGGCGCTCTGGCCAAAGTGAAGGTGCTGCCCTATCCCTTCCGCACTTACCCTGGACACATCGATAGAATCCTTCCGGCCGCCGCCTTGGATCATCCCGTGACACAGACTGAGAAGCTCCAACGTTTAGGCCAGGATCTGGCGAATTACCTTGCCGTCGAGGTGGATATCCCGAATGCCGATGGATCGCTTCGCGAGGGGATGACCGGAAAAGCAAAGATCTCTGGGAATAGACGGTCCTTGGGCTCGCAGGCTGGACGGGCGATATGGCGCTGGCTACGTTCGCAATTTTGGTAAGGCTGAAGACCAATTCCAAATAAAAAAGGGCCGCCGTTCCTGGGACGGCAGCCCTTTTGGTACTGCAACTGCTAACTTGTGGCCGGCGTGAAGCCCAGCCTTACAGATTCAAGCAAATCCTAACCGAGCGCTATTAGCGAACGTGAACCGTCAAAGGCTTCACTGATCCGAGCTTCTTTCCCTTTTTCACTGGTTTTGCTTTTGCCATGTTCTTAAGTCTCCTTAGAACTTTTTGATTTCCTACCGCGCCTACGCTACTACTAGTGCAATCAGCGCGCCAAACTTGAAACCGCTGACCGTCAATCACCATACTTGATTTCAAAGAACTTATTAGTACTCGCAGAGGAAGATCTCGGTGATCGGTCACCCGATGTGTTTAATTTTTTTTCGGGAGTTGAATAATTAAACATGTGAGGGTGCCTGGCAGCCAAGTTCTAATTCTTCGGGAGCGACCCCGAGGAAGGTGGAAAAAGATCGCCCGGAAGATGCTTATAGCAGGGTCGCTTATGGATATTCGGGGGGAGGTTCCACTCAAAAAAAAGGACTGCCACCTTATCGGCGGCAGTCCAAAGCTCTAAGAATGAGCTAGACAAAAGCGTAGGCGGAAACTGCCCACACCTGCCAGACTATAACGCTTGGATACCTATCCCCAAGTGTTTCTGGTCAGGGGCTTTGTTTGCTCAAGCTTTTTCGCTTTCTTCAAAGGCTTCTTCGCCATGTTTTTTCCCGTTAAAGCTTCCCGCTCATCTCATGCAGAAATCACGATACTAACGAATCATCGTCAAGGACTTCGTTGCTTCGAGCTTCTTTGCCTTCTTCAAGGTTTTCTTTGCCATGTTGGTTCCTCCCTTTAGAATTCCTGCTTGGTGACATTTGGTTATAAGCAAAAGTGCTTCCAAGGTCAAATCTAAATGATAAAACGCTAAGTTTAACAATTAAAAAGACTTAATAAATGCCGTACTTGCGCCGGTTGGCTTGAGGCCGGGAAACTGTTGAAATTGTCATCCGCGCACTTAAAAAGTCAACCGATTCAGACTACAGGTTGTATTTGCGACATAAGTAGTTGAGCCGGTTGCGGTCCACGCCTAGCAGCCTCGCCGCCTCTGCCTTTACCTGTTTTGCTTGCTCCATTGCTTCCTGCAGCCAGCGACGCTCGACTGTTTCCAGTTCCTTGTCCAAGTTGATCCCACCTGACGGCAAGCGGAACCGGTTTCGCGAATCGCGACCGGAAGCTTGCACGATTTCACTGGGTAGATCTTTCAACGAGATCGATTCGCCATCCGTCATAATAACCAGCCGTTGAATAGCATTCTGAAGTTCCCTGACGTTACCCGGCCAGGGATACCGCTTCAGCGCAAGCATTGCCTCGTCGGCTATGCGTTTCGCAGGTAAGCCGTTCGCAGCGCAGTAAACACTTACAAAGTAATCCGTCAGCACCGGTATATCGTCGACCCTTTCGCGCAGCGACGGCACGAAAATGGGCACAACATGGATTCGGTAATAAAGGTCTTCCCGGAACCGCTCCTCCCGAACCATTTCCTCCAAGTCTTCATTTGTCGCACTGATCAGCCGAAAATCCACCTTGATGGATTTCTTGCCTCCCAATCTAGTGAATGAGCGATCTTCTAACACGCGTAAGAGCTTGCTCTGAAGCGCGGGAGTAAGTGTCGCGATTTCATCGAGAAACAGCGTGCCTTGGTGGGCCGTCTCGACGCGGCCTTCCTTCGCGGCCACCGCGCCGGTGAAGGCCCCTTTCTCATAGCCGAAAAGCTCGGCCTCCATTAAGCCTTCCGGAAGCGCGGCGCAGTTGACGCTCACGAAGGCGCGATTGCGACGAGGGCTTTGCTCATGCAGCGCTCGGGCCACCAGCTCCTTGCCTACTCCGCTTTCTCCCCGGATGATCACGTTGGTGGTCGCCCGGGCCATTCGCTTTATGGAATCGAAAACGTGGCTCATGGCGTCGGTCGAACCGATCAAGTCGCCATGAGTGCTCTTGCGGCTGATTTCCTGGCGAAGAATGCGGTTCTCGCGCTGAATGTGTAATTTTTCAACAGCGCGTTCGAGAAGATGGCGGAGAACGTCCGTATCGATGGGCTTGATAAAGTAGTCGTAGGACCCGGCGTCGATTACCTTAAGAGCAGTGGCTTTGGTTTCGTCCGAACTGAGCACCAGTACAAGCGTATCAATTTCGCTTCCCACCAGCCTGCCGAGAAGCTCGGTGCATTCGCGCACTCCGCCGTCACCCAGCGGAAGGCCTAGTAGAAGGACGTCCAGTGCGGATCCCTGCAGGAGCCGGTAAGCAGCTTCAAAATCCTCGCCCTCGAAGACTTCGAATTGTGAGCGCAGCGCGGAAGCAATCTTCGAGCGCAGGCTATGGTCGTCGTCAACAATGGCAACTTTGGGCTTTGTTACAACCGGGGTGATAGTGGTCTCCGGCGGGAACTGACACGAACAGGCCTGCCCGCGTTGGCCCGATTCTAGGTGCCAAGAGCCGTGCTGTCAACGAAATCGGGCCGCCAAATTCAGCCAGTGATTAAGCCACTGGAGGATTCCCATCCCTCTAGCACTTCAGCGTGAGGCCTTGCGCGGCGGAAGGTATTTTTTTTCCACTTTAGCAATTACCACGTAGTTCGGGTCCACCATTTCGGCCAGGTGAATCGTAGCCACTTTCGAGAGAAGCTCATAGGCGTCCAGCTCTGAGAGGCCGTAATCCTGG
>Ga0210385_10001973_pt1 | contig 12463 bp, 7 predicted proteins | sample IncBWH26OmetaG_FD_160107 | JGI IMG/M metagenome (GOLD analysis project Ga0210385, IMG submission 160107) | Forest soil microbial communities from Barre Woods Harvard Forest LTER site, Petersham, Massachusetts, United States - Inc-BW-H-26-O ... | reverse complement strand
AGGGAGATCCGGTCGGCGCGCGGGTCCCAGGTGTCGACCCCGGCGCCGAGCGCCACCTCGTCGAGGAACCGGTCCAGGTCGCCGCCGCAGCGTGCGGCCAGCGGGCCGAGCACGTCGGCGGCGGCGCGGATCGCGGCCTTGGTCCCGGCGCGGTCCGCCCGGTCGGAGCCATCGCAGGCCGCCAGCGCCACCTGAACGGCTCCGGCGAGCCGTTCGGCGACAAGGCTCAGTCCGGCTGTATGGCCCACACAGCCGCCTATAACCGGCTGTATGGGCCATACATCCGGCTTAGCGGCTGCCGCGGGCGCGCCAAACCTAGCCAGGATCTCCGGGACGCCGGGCGTCTCCGCCAGCCGGGCGTGGGACCGCCGCTGGACGGGGAACCCGCGCTTCGCCAGGGCCTCGCCGACGGCCGCCGCCTGGGCCGTGGTCCGGTAGAGCACGGCGAAGTCGGCGAAGGACAGCTGGTGCTGCGCCCGGTCCCGCGCGTCCACGGCGCGGCTGTCGAGCGCGTGGAACGACGCCCCGCCGAGCAGCCGCTCGACCTCGGCGGCCACCGCCTCGGCTTCCGCCCGCTCGTCCGCGGCGGCGAGCAACGCGACCGGGCCGTCGGGGATGTCCGTCCTGGCCGGCACCAGCTCGCGGCCGGGCACCAGCGTGCCCGGCCGGATGAGCTGCATGGCGGCGCGCACGATCGTCGGCGCCGACCGGTAGCTCCGCGTCAGCCGCACGGCCCTGGCGGCCGGGTAGTCCTCGGCGAACCGCAGGAAGTAGCCGACGTCGCCGCCGCGGAACCCGTAGATCGCCTGGTCAGGGTCGCCGATCACGCAAACCCGGGATTCGGGCGTGGTCAGCAGCCGCAGCAGCCGGTACTGCAGTTCGTCCACGTCCTGGTACTCGTCGACGAATACGTCGGTCCACCGGGCGCGATAGGCGGCCGCCAGGGCGGCGTCGCCGCCGAGCAACCCGACCGGAACCGTGACCAGATCGTCGACGTCGACCAGGCCGCGTTCCCTCAGCGCTGCGTCGTACCGCGCCGCGAGCGCGGCGTCCTCGTCCTCGTCCGCCCCCTGCGGGGCGGAGGGGGAGGTGAGGGGCGAAGCATGCGTACGTTTCGAGGATGAGATGCGGGAAGCCAGCGCGGCGGGACTGCCGCCCTCGGACATCAGCCGCAGCACCGCCCGGCGCGTCGGCTCGTCGGCGACCTTCAGGCCCGCGTCGAGGCCGAGGCGCTTGCACTGCTCACGGAGGATGAGCAGGCCAAGGCCGTGGAAGGTGGCGACGGTGACCCGGTCGGCCGCTCCGCCTGGCAGCAGCGCGGCGAGCCGCTCGCGCAGCTCGTCGCGGGCGCGGCGGGTGAACGTGACGGCGAGGCAGCCCTCGGGCGGCAGCCCGCCGGCGATCCGGTGCGCGATCGCGTGGGTGAGGACCCGGGTCTTCCCGGCGCCCGGGCCCGCCACGACGAGCAGCGGGCCGCCGTCGTGGGTCACGATCGCCCGCTGCTCGGGGTCAAGGCCGCCGGGCGTGGCCGACGGCATGACGTCTTCCGGGGCCGCCGGGTCCGCAGCGTGCGCACGCGATCCGGCGGCTCGGGCCTTGCGCGGCCCGCGGGGCAGGTCGAACAGCGCCGCGCCTGCCAGTTCCCCCGGGTCGAACAGCCGGATAGTCCCGTACACGCCGTCATACCCGGCCTCACGGTGGACCTCGCCGCGGCGCAGCCGGGCGATCGCCTCCGCCACGATCGACGGCGCGCCGGCCGCCAGGTCGTCGAGCGGCACGTCGCCGAGGATGGACAGTTCCGGCCCGAAACGCTGCACCAGGGTCGTGACCTGGGCCACCACCGACTTGGACTTCGGGCCGACGCCGGCGATCTCGCCGAGGATCTCCGGCAGCGGCACGAACGACGCGAACCCGGACACGTCATCCGGCCGATAGCCTTCCGGGCGGTCGGCGAGCGCGTCGACCCGGTGCTGCACGCCGATCGTCGGCGTCTTGCCGCAGACCGGGCACTTGCCGCCGGCTTCCCTTGTCTCCTCCGGGGTCATCCGCACGTCACAGGCGCGGTGACCGTCGAGGTGGTACTTGCCTTCCTCGGGGAAGAACTCGACCGTGCCGCCGAAGCCGGCCCCGGTCCGCAAAGCCTGGTACATCCCGAAATAGTCGGGCGCCGGCAGGTCGAACGTCGTCGCCTCCCGGCCGAGCATCGGCGGCGAGTGCGCGTCGGAGTTGGACACCAGCCGGTACCCATCGAGGCTGGACACCCGCCAGTTCATCTCCGGGTCGCTTGACAAGCCGGTCTCGATGGCGACGATCTGATCCGCCAGGTCGGCATAGCAGTCGGACACCCGGTCGAACCCGGACTGCGAGCCGAGAACCGCGAACCACGGCGTCCAGGCGTGCGCCGGCACCAGGTAGCAGCCGTCCCCGCCCTCCAGGGTGATCTCGAGCAGGTCCCGCGAGTCCAGGCCGAGGATCGGCCTGCCGTCGGCGGTGAGATTGCCTACCTTCGCCAGGCGGCGCGTGATCTCGTCCACCGCGTCAAGCGACGGCGCGTAGAGCAGGTGATGCACCTTCCGCGTCCGGTCGTCTCTCTTGTAGATCGTGGAGATTTCTGACGACAGCATGAACCGGACCGGCGTGCGGCACGCGGGCGGGAGCGTGTCGTGGACGGCGCGCTCCAGGTCCTGCCGCAGCCGGAACAGGCCGGGCGCGTCGGGCACGAGCTTCGCACCGAGCTCTTCGCGCCACGCCGGGTGCGTGAAGTCGCCGGTCCCGATAACACTGATGCCTTTGCGCCCCGCCCACCAGGCGAGATGTTCCAGGTCACAATCACGGCTACAGGCGCGGGAGTACTTGGAGTGGATATGCAGGTCGGCGTAAAAGCGCACCTAGTAATAATTCCGAACGGACCGGTGCTTTGCCTCAATCTTCGGGGAAAGCGCCCCAGGAGTCGGGGACGAATTCCTTGCCGGTGACCGGGTGCTTGTAATGGAACGCCAGTGTTGTCGTTTCCGGCCACAGCCGCGGCGCGTTCTCCAGGAGCACGTCGGGCCCGTAGGGGTCGTCAGGGTAGACCTCGGTCGCGTTCGGCACGTAGTCCGGCTGTGTGTGCGCCCAGCCGTCCTCCACCGTCCCGTGCCAGAACGCCCGGTAGAACAGCTTCTTGATCTTCCATATGCCGTCGGTGTTGGTATAGACGTTCTCGTACACCCCGCCCTCGAACCACTGCCGCAGGGGCGCCTGCTCCGACGCGGCGAGCTCGTGAGTACCCGCCTGCATGAGCGTCCGGTACCTGGCGTAGGCGGAGCGGCGGTCGGGTGCCACGTGAATGACGTCCTGGAGCATCGGGTGGTCGAGCAGCCGGCCGAACTGCGGCCCGTTGTGCCCCTCGGCGAAACGGCTGCGGAACCGGCCCGTGTACAGCCGTGCGATGCTTGCCCGCCCCTTGTAGACACCGCCGATGAAGGTGACCTCGCCATCCTCGTCGAACAGGTCGAGCACCTCGTCGTAGTAGCATTTGTCCAGGTAATAGCCGTAGGCGTGCTGCAGCTTCCTGATGGCGAGCTCGTCTTCGACGATGCCGACCCGGTGCTCGAGCTCGGCGATCCTGTCTTCTGCCGTCATGGGAGACCTCCTCGTCATCCGACTCGCTGCGCGAGTTGCTCATCACTCACCCAGTTGCCGTGCAGGCCGCCCGGCATCCGGATCGGGATCTTCAGCGTGGCGACCGGTTCGGCGGCGACGTCCTGGGCGTCCAGGATCAGCAGGTCCGTGGTGCCGGTCGCGTGCCGGTCCACCAGCTGCATCACGTACCCCTGTCCGTTCGGCGTGTCCACGCCGGGCGGCACGAAGATCGCCTCCTGGACCGTGCTGTCCCGGCCAGCGAACCGGGTCTTCATCTCCCCGGTGCCGGGGTCGATCGAGGCCAGCCAGCGGAACCCGGGCAGCCCGTCGTCGGGCTTCTCGCCGGGCACGTCCGTGAGGTTGATGACGCCGAACCGGTAGCCCCGCGTGGCCCAGCGGTCATCGGTGCGCGGGAACTCACCCGAGCAGTCCGTGAGCCGCCGCTCCGCGAACGAGGTCGCCCCGTCGCCGAGGTCCGCGCGAGCGGAGGTGTCGATCGTCCACCGGGACAGCTGCGCGCTGGCCTTCTCCGGGTCGAACGGCGCGCCCGTGATGTCCGGGAACCAGGGGAACGCGGACTTCTCGCCGACGGGCGTGTCGATGTAGATGTGCCGCCCGTCGTCGAACGCGTTCATGATGTGGGAAGCGAACCTGTTCGTGCCCCGGTACCAGCGGACTTCGCTGCCCCGCCGTGGCACGACCCCGAGGTAGACGTCCTCGGACCCGTCCCACACGTACAGCGGGCCGCCCGCCTTCAGCCGCTCCGGGCTGGCGGTGAGCGGGATGATCGGGAACACCACGAAGTTCTCTGTGACCGCCCAGTCATGCACCATGGACGAGTACGGCGCCTCGAACCAGGCCTCGTGCACGATCCGCCCGGACGCGTCCGCCTCGTAGTAGGCGATGTCCCGCGTCGCCTCGCCCTTGGCCATGTACCCGAAGAACACGAGTTCGCCGGTGCGCGGGTCAATCTTGGGGTGCGCCGTCGCCGTCTGGGACGACAGATCGCCGTCCCAGTTGAACTCCCCGACCGTGTCCAGGGTGTCCGGGTCGATCTGGACCGGCGCGCTGTCCTCCTTGGAGGCGAGCAGGCGGCCGCCGTGCCAGTACACGTTCGTGTTGGCGAGCCCGCGCGACAGCCCCGCGACCGACGGGTCGTCGGTGAACGGGTTCCGGTAGGCGCCGAACAGCGAGCGCCGCGCCTCCCGTTCGGCGCTGAACCGGGGCGTACGCACGTACCGCGACCGGAAGTCGCAGTACCCGTTCTCGAACCGGAACATCGCGACCATGCCGTCGGCGTTGAAGTAGAAGTCACGCTCGACGAACGGCGGCCAGGCCGGGTCCGCGCCGACCCGGTAGAACGTGCCGCGCAGCGAGGCCGGGATCTCCCCCTGGGTCACCTCGACCCCGCGGATCTCGCCTTCGAGCCGCACCGGGGCGAACCGGCCCTCGAAGCTAGGCTCGTCAGGGAACCGCACTGACATCTCGCACCTCCCGGGTCGCGCTGAGCGTAACTCCGGCGGGGCCGCGGGAGAAGGGGCGGGAACGCGCATTCGGCGAACTCGATGTTGTGCCCGCGCACAGGCGTCAGCGCGGGCGGATGCCCCGGCTGATCACCGCCGCGATGGCCCACCGCCGCCCCGGGTCGCTGTTTTCCCCGCTCATCTGCACCGGGCCGAGGAGCAGCGCGAAGACGAGGGTCTCGAGCGCGTCGGCGAGCGCGCCGGCGGGCAGGTCGTCCCGCAGCGTCCCGGCCTGCTGGTCTTCGGCCATGCGGCGGGTGAGCCGGTCGTGCGCCTCGACGACGGCGGGCAGCCCCATGAGCTCGGCGGTGTGCTCCGGCTCGTTGCCCTGGAAGATCCGCATCGCCAGCGGATGCGCGGCGAACTCGGCGGCCACCCGGGGAACCAGGCCGTGTTGCGCGGCCGTGCTGTCAAGCGCGAGCTGTCGGCCGGGCCCGACGCCGCCGTGAAGGGCCTCGAGGACCGGGGCGACGTCGGACTCGAACGCGGCGTGGAACAGCTCGAGTTTGGAGCCGTAGTACGCGTGCACGGCGGGGGCGGTGACCCCGGCGTCCCTGGCGACGGCCGCGACCGTCGTGTCACGGAAGCCCTGGCTGGCGAACCGGGCGACGGCGGCATCAAGGATGCGCTGCCGGGTCGCCGTTCCCTTGGCGAACGGAGTTGAGGCGGGACCGGAGTACATGCGAGAAGTTTACCTACTTAGTCTTTGACAAAATTCGTCACTTAGTTAATGCTTAGATCCATCACTTCCTTACTAGAAGGAGAACCTCCGATGCCCTCTCCGGCGGTCAAGCTTGCCTCGCTCGCGATCCCGGTCGCGTCCCTGCTCTCGCTCACCGCGTGCCGCGGCGTGGTCGTCGCCGGATCGGCGGTTACGCCCGCAGGCACCACCGCGGTGGCCAGCACCGCGGCCCCGACGGCCGCCAGCAGCGCCCCGGCCACCTCCGCCCCGGCCACCTCCGCGGCGAACACGCCGAGCGGCGCCGGCACACTCAGCGTCTCGATGACCAGTCCCGTGTCGGAGAGCGGTACGGCGGCCGCGAGCGTCACCTGCGCGCGGACCGCCGTCCTCTACGTGGCCAGCGCCAATAACGCCCAGGTCGCGGGCTACGACCACTCGTTCACCCTGCGCGTCGGCAGGTACCGCGGTCCGGGCACCTACCCCGGCGCCGCGCTCACCTACACGGTGACCGGGCCGGAAGGGGGCATCGCCTCGGTGACCGGCGTCCTGGCTACCCCGGTCACGATCACCAGCACCGGTGGCTCCTTCACCGTCGACCGCACCGGGCGCAGCGGCACGACGCTAGACGCCACCGTCACCTGGACGTGCCCCGTTTAGCGCCACTACATGCCGTCCATGGTCGTTTCTGCTTCGATACGGGGCAGGGGTATATTTTGGACATGAAATCAATGATCACGAAAACTTTACGTACGTATGAGCGACTTTATTTTCATCAAGAAAAATGTTTACGTGATCATGGAGCAGCCGCTTGCCCTTTTTGGGTGAATAAATCCTGAAATTTCGTGACCGCGTACCCGCCCGAGCCGCATAAACAGCCGGGGCTACATGGTCAGGATTCGGTGTCCATGACCGCAAAGGAGGCGGCCGGGAGGGAGATTACTCGTGAATCGACCGTTATGTCGGGACTGGATGCAGCGAGCGGCCTGTCGGCACGTCCGAGATCGACCGGGATCCGGACCAGCTCGGGTCCCAGGTTGGCGGCTATCCGGAGGGAGCCGCGGGTGATCAAGAGCCAGCGGGCTTCCTCGTCGTAGTCGACGTGGACCTGGTCCAGACTGGGGTTGGTCAGCTCCGGCCGGGCGCGGCGCAGGGCGAGCAGCTCCCGGTACCAGGCGAGCAGCGACAGGTACGGTTCGCGGTCGGGCTGGCTCCAGTCGAGCTTCGAGCGCAGGAACGTTTGCTTGTCTTGCGGGTCGGGCACGTCGGCCTCGTTCCAGCCGTGCGCGGCGAACTCGGCCTTGCGGCCGGCGCTCACCGCGTCGGCGAAGTACGGGTCGGTGTGGTCGGTGAAGTACTGCCACGGGGTGTCGGCGCCCCACTCCTCGCCCATGAACAGCATCGGCGTGAACGGCGCGGTGAGCAGCAGGCCCGCCGCCACGCGCAGCAGCCCGTCCCGCCGCGGATGGCCGGCCAGCGTGGCCGCGATGCGGTCCCCGACCGCGCGGTTGCCGACCTGGTCGTGGTCCTGGATGAAACAGACGAAGCGGTAGGCGGGGACGCGCAGCACGTCGACGGGCCGGCCGTGGGTCCGGCCGCGAAACGACGACCAGGTTCCGTCGTGGAAGTACACCCGTGTCATGGTCTTCGCCACGGCCGCTATCGAGGCGAAGTCACCGTAGTACCCCTCCCGCTCCCCCGTCACCGCGCAGAACAGCGCGTGGTGGAAGTCGTCGTTCCATTGCGCGCTGAGCCCGTAGCCGCCGGCCTCCCGCGCGGTGATCAGCCGCGGATTGTTCAGGTCGGATTCGGCTATCAGGACGGCGGACCGGCCCGCCGAAGTGGCGAACGCGTCTACCGCGGCGGCCAGCTCCTCCAGGATGTGCAGGGCACGGTGGTCTTCAAGCGCGTGCACCGCGTCCAGGCGAAGCCCGTCGATGTGGTAGTCCCGCAGCCACATCAGCGCGTTCTGGACGATGAACGACCGCACCTCGTCTGAGCCGGGCTGATCCAGGTTGACCGCCGGACCCCACGGCGTCATGTGCGCCTCGGTGAAGTACGGTCCGAACGAGGCGAGCCGGTTCCCCGGGCCGACGTGGTTATAGACGACGTCGAGCAAGACGGCCAGCCCCCGCGCGTGCGCGGCGTCAACGAACCGCTTCAGCGCGTCCGGCCCGCCGTACGGCTCGTGCACCGCCCACAGCCCGATCCCGTCGTACCCCCAGCCGTGCTCGCCGGGGAAGGCCGCGAGCGGCATGAGCTCCACGGCGGTCACTCCGAGCCTGGCCAGGTAATCCAGGCGTTCGATGGCCGCGTCGAGCGTCCCCGCCGGGGTGAACGTGCCGACGTGCAGTTCGTAGATGACCGCCCCGTGCAGCGGCGCGCCCGGCCAGCGCGCGTCGGACCACGCGAAGGCGGAGTGGTCGTAGGTCCGGCTCGCCCCGCCCGGCCCGTACGGCTGGCGGGGCGACCTGGGGTCCGCGAGCGGCTCCCCGCGGTCCAGCCGGAAGGCGTAATCCGTCTCCCCGGAGACGGGAACCTCCGCCCGCCACCACCCCGGACGGTCACCGGACTCCATCTCGTGCCGCGGGGCGGCGGCCCCGGCCCCGGCCCCGGGCCCGACCTCGACCTCGGCCCGCCGCGCCGCGGGCGCCCACACGCTGAAGACGGTCATGACGCCTCCGGAACGAGCTCTGGAACCAGCAGGGCCACCGGCAGCGTCCGGGTCAGGTCCGCGAGTAGCACCCGACCGCCTTTGTGCACGACCCCGGTTAGCACGTCCACCCAACCAGCGGTGGCCGCGGGGAGGGGCAGCACCGTGTCGGCCCAGCCGCCGAGGCGGCGCAGGCCGACCGGCAGGCGGGTCGCGACCGTGACGGCGTGGCCGCCACGCTGGTCACGACGCTGGTCACCACGCTGGTCACGACGCTGGTCACCACGCGCGAACGCCACCGCGTGGCCGGCCGCGGCGCCCGCCGCGGCCACCGGCTCGTAGCTCCCGGCGAACCAGTCCGGCTGGTCGCGGCGCAGCCGCAGTGCGCGAGACGTCACGAGCAGCTTCGCCGCGTCGAGATGCGCGACGGGATCGGCGTCCAGGCGGCCCGCGTCGAGGTCCGCCAGCAGGGACCGGCGCCAGTCGAAGTCCACCGGACGCCGGTTGTCGGGGTCCACCAGGGACAGCCCGGTCAGCTCGCAGCCCTGGTAGACGTCGGGCACGCCCGGCATGGTGAGCTGGACCAGCTTGGCCCCGAGCGAATTGGCGAGGGCGTCGTGGGAGATCGACCCCACGAACGCACCGATCGAGGCGGTCAGCGTCTCGTCGTCGAGCACTCGCGAAGCCAGGCCGAGCACCGCCGCCTCGTAGGCGGGGTCGGGGTCGGTCCACGAGGTCCGCCGCTTGGCCTCGCGGATCGCCTTCGTCAGGTAGGCGGCGAGCCGGTCGCGGCTGATCGGCCACGCCCCGACCAGTGTCTGCCAGAACAGGTACTCGGTGTCCGGGTCGACTGCCACTCCGCCGGGACCGAACGACCGGGGCGGCACCGCGCGCTCGTGCCATTCCGCGACGCGGCGGCCCCATTCGGCGGGCATCTCGGCGAGCACGGCGAGCCGGGCCCTGACGTCCTCCTGGCGCTTGGTGTCGTGCGTGGACAGGGTCGTCATGGTGGCCGGCCAGTCCGCCGCAAGCCGGCTGGCGGCGGCGTGGAAGTCCTCGGGGCGCACCCCGAACCGGTCCGGGTCCCCGCCGACCTCGTTCAGCGAGACCAGCCGGAGCCAGCGGTAGAACGTGGTGTCTTCCACGCCCTTGGCCTGCGCCGGCCCTGACGTCTGCTGGAACCGTACGGTCAGCTCGCCGGAACGGCCCGCCGCACCCTTCACCGGCCCCCGGATGCCGAGCGCCATGGCGCCAACCTCGGCGGCGAGCCCGCGCAACCGCCGCGGCAGCCGGCGGCGCGCAGCGTCCACCGCCGCCTGTAGGACCGCCGACGTTTCCGCCGAGGGCGGCTCGCCCGGGTTCACGTACGCCCGGTAGACCGGCAGGGCGACCAGCACCTCGGTCAGCACGGACAGCGCGTCATCCAGGGTGGTGTCCGGGCACAGGTCGCCGACCAGGCGCGCCACGTGCGTCACGTCCGGGTGCAGGGACCCGGTGAGGATCTCGCGCTTGGCGGCCTCGGCTGTCTCGATGAACGACGGGGGGTCGCTGTCGGCTCCCAGGCGACGGCACAGCCCCGCGTATTCCGCCCACAGCGGCGCGCCGCCCGCGGGATCCGTGAAAAGCCCGTCGGCCAGCCGGAGGGTGTCGTACCCGGTGGTGCCGGCGCACGGCCAGTCGCCGGGCAGCCGTTCGTCCCCCTCGAGGATCTTCTCCACGACCACCCAGGCTCCGCCGGTCGCCGCCGCGAGGCGGCGCAGGTACCCGCGAGGATCGGCCAGCCCGTCCGGGTGATCCACCCGCAGCCCGTCCACCAGCCCCTCGGCGACCAGCCGGATGATGACCACGTGCGCGGCGTCGAACACCGCCGGGTCCTCCATCCGCACCCCGATCAGCGTGTTGATGTCGAAGAACCGCCGGTAGTTCAGCTCGGTCGCGGCGTCGCGCCAAAAAGCCAGCCGGTAGTGCTGGGACTCGAGCAGACCGCGCAGCGGCAGCCGCGACGTGCCCGGCCGCAGCGGAAGGCAGTGGTCGAAATAGTGGAGCACCGGGTCGCCGTCCGGTCCGCCGTCGGGCTCGACCCGCAGGTCGCCTACTGAGTCCTCCACCGGGCTGCCCAGGATGGGCAGCAGCATCCGCCCGTTCTGCGCCGCCCAGTCGATGTCGAACCAGGTCGCGTACGGCGAGTCGCGACCGTCCCTGAGCACCGACCAGAGCTGCCTGTTCAGCGGTATTTGATCGGGGATGGCCATGTGGTTCGGCACGATGTCCACGACGATGCCGAGCCCGCTGGCGCGGAAACGCTCGGCCATCGCGCGGAACCCGTCTTCTCCGCCGAGTTCCGCGCGGATCCGCGAGTGGTCCGTGACGTCGTACCCGTGCTGCGATCCCGGTACCGCCTCGAGCACGGGCGACAGGTAGACGTGACTGACGCCGAGGCGCGCGAGATAGCCGGCCAGCTCACCTGCCTGGGCGAACCCGAAGTCCGGGGTGAGCTGCAGCCGGTAAGTCGAGACCGGTGCCCCACCAGCCGCCACGTTCCCCCCGTCCGCTCGCGTTGTCAGTCCCGCATTCTGGGGTTTCCCAGTAATAGAACTTCCGAACGTCTCCCTGCACCTCGGCATATTACGACGCCGTGTAGTCTCGTTGAGGTGCCCGGCCTCCCGCGGGCCGGAAGGTGGTCTTATCCCTGGTGAGCGCCGTCAACGTCCGTCTCGATGTCGAAGCTCCTCCTGAGCAGCGGCAGCGCTCGCTGCCCGGTGCCACGGTGCGCGCGTACGTGGCACTGTGCAAGCCGCGGATCGTCGAACTGCTGCTGATCACGGCGGTCCCGACGCTCTTTCTCGCCTACCGCGGGGTGCCCTCGCTGCTCGTGACGGTGGTCGTGGTGGTCGGCGGCGCGCTGGCGGCAGGCAGCGCGAACGCGCTGAACTGCTACATCGACAGGGACATCGACGAGGTCATGCACCGGACCAGGGGCAGGCCCCTGGTGCGGCACGCGGTGGCGCCGCGGTCCGCGCTGGTGTTCGGCGTGCTGCTCGGGGTGATCTCGGTGGCGCTGTTCGCGGCGACCACGAACTTGCTCGCGGCGGGGCTGACCCTCGCGGCGATCGGGTACTACGTGCTGATCTACACCGTGCTGCTCAAGCGGCACACGTCGCAGTCCACCCTGTGGGGCGGCGTGTGCGGCGCCGCCCCGGTGCTGATCGCCTGGGCCGCGGCCACCGGGTCGCTGTCCCCGGCGCCCTGGCTGCTGTTCGCGGTCATGTTCTTCTGGCAGCCGCCGCACTTCTGGGCGCTCGCCATCAAGTACCGGGAGGACTACCGCCGCGCGGGCATCCCGATGCTGCCGGTGGTCGCGTCCGTCCGGCGGGTGCTCACCGAGTCGGTGGTGTACAGCTGGCTGATGGTCGCGGCGTCGCTCGCGCTATGGCACTGGGCCGGGCCGGTCTACGAGGCGGTCGCGGCGGTGGCCGGCGCCGCGTTCCTGTACGAAGTGCACCGGCTCCACTGGGCCGCGCGCGCGGGTGGCGGCGACCGGCTCGTCACGATGCGCCTGTTCCACCTGTCGCTGATCTACCTGACGGTGGTGTTCGCCGCAGTGGCCGCCGGCGCGCTGGTCCGCTAGCACCGGTCCGCGGAAAAATGCCGGCGGCCGGTTGAACCGGCGACGGTCCTGCCACGTATACCCAGGTAGAGAAGGCCCGCGGGTGGACCAATCGACGCTCCCAAACGTTATTCATGCCCGCGGGCCTCTTACTATCCCGTTCCCCGGCGCCGGGGGATAGACTCCAGCGCCGTGATCGTGATCGTGGCCGGCGTGGCCGGAAGCGGCAAGACGAGCGTCGGAAGGCAGCTCGCCCGCGAGCTGGACTGCCGGTACGCCGACGCAGACAGCTTCCACCCGCTAGCCAACGTGGCGAAGATGCGGGCCGGCGTCCCGCTCACCGATGAGGACAGGGCGCCGTGGCTGCGCGCGATCGG
>Ga0210385_10001970_pt1 | contig 12474 bp, 7 predicted proteins | sample IncBWH26OmetaG_FD_160107 | JGI IMG/M metagenome (GOLD analysis project Ga0210385, IMG submission 160107) | Forest soil microbial communities from Barre Woods Harvard Forest LTER site, Petersham, Massachusetts, United States - Inc-BW-H-26-O ... | reverse complement strand
CCCTTCACGTCCTCGCAGCAGCGCGTTGGTCAACCCGCGCACTTCTCCATTTGGGAAGACCAAGCTGAGCGATGCAAACAAGTCCGTATCCGGTACATCGATCGAGAGCCAGAGGCGCAGATCCATTCGGCCGCTGATATCTGTCTCGGACGTGAAGGGGGATGCGTGAAAGACCAGTCCGTTTCCGTGCAAGCCGAAGCCTGGTTGCTCGACGCCGCTGAACTCGTCGGGCTCGGACGGATCAGCGCCGGAGAGATCGTTCGGATCCGAGATCCATTGGCCGCCTTGGGTGCCCTTTTGCATTTGAGAAAGGCTGCCCGATTGATAGATACTCTTCGCGCCGCCTGTGGCATCGAGATACAGCGTCAATGATTTCGGAGAGACTTCTTTCAGTGATCTGGCCGATCTCCAGCATCCCGAGTCCTTCGAACCCCAGACATAGTACACGACATGATCCTTTAGAAAAGCGGGCCGCGGCTTCCCCTTCATGGCGTGGTCATACCAAGCGAGTTCAAGGCGGCGGATGTCCACCAGACCGGCAGATCCGAAGTGCATATCTACGTCCTCCTTCGGATCGCGTGTTCCGCCGTGTGTCCATGGCCCTATCAGCAGATAGGTCTGCGCCGAATTACCCGCATCAGTCTCGTGATCGTTGTGAAAACTCAAAGCTCCGTTCTCGTCGCCATCATTGATACCCGTGATCTCCATTATCGGAATATGAATTGCCGCCACCTGTTCGGCGGTCCCGCCGCGTAGCTTCCAGAAATCGTCGAGATCCGGATGCTTGAGGAGTTCCTGAAAGAGTGCCGACTTACTTCCTGAGTAAGAATCGAGATCGCTAAAGGGCGCCTTATCCAGATACCATCGCCTCCACGAACTGGTCCACAGTTTTTGATCCCCAGCTACCTGGTTGTAGGCAACGTGGCCGCTCGTGAGGGCTAACCACTCTGTCATATACGACCACACAATGCGGTGGATGCTGGGATAGTCTGCCCCTGCGCGCGCACTCGCCACGGGAACAATTGTTACGAGATGAGGAGGATGGGCCGCAGCCACCAAAAACTGATCCGCCCCGACATACGAGCCGCCATCCATGCCGACCTTACCGTTGCACCACGATTGCTTTGCGAACCATTCCGTGATGTCGTAACCATCTTGCGCATCATGCGCAAATGGATCGAATACGCCTTCCGAATCACCGCGTCCGCGCACATGCACCGCAGCGAAGACATAACCGTGAGCTGCATAGTAGCTCCCGTTTGTGCGCGCGTCAGGATATGGAGTCAATTGGAAGATGACAGGCAAAGGTTCTTTCGTCCCGACGGGACGATAGACAGTAGCATTCAAATGCGCACCGTCGCGCATTGGAATACTGACCTGAAGTTGCACCTGGTAGTCAAAAACAGGGTCTTCAGCGTGCGCTGAAAGAGCGACTTCGAGAAAAAGAAAAAAACATAACAAACGAGACAGGCGATTGAAATGAATCACGATACTCCTGATCGCTTAGCGCGAGGTTTATTTAAGGCCGCAAAATCTCGTTTTGCTTTCGTATTACGCGATGGTGAATTTATGAAGAAGCGTCCGGGAGATGCCAGGCTTCGTTATTGAGGATAATGCAAATTGACCGGTCATCTTGTATTAAAATGAGCACTAATATGGCCTTCCGACCCGCAACTGAAAATAGATCTGGAGCCCTGATGAATTCTCATTCCTTTCCAACCGATTATGCGACGCTGTCAAGAACTCAGATAGGATCGAGCCGGGCACTTTGCCGGGTCTTCGATGACATTCGCATGGTGTCTCCGCTTGAAAGTGCTGTCTTAATCCAAGGTGAGACAGGAACCGGTAAAGAGTTAACCGCCCGGGCAATTCATGAACACGGATCGCGGCGAAACGGTCCCTTCATCGCAATCAATTGCGCGGCAATCCCAATGTCATTGCTTGAAAGCGAACTATTCGGTTACGAGAAGGGTGCGTTTACAGGTGCTGTAAGACAAACCAGCGGCAAATTTCTTGCAGCGCATCAAGGCACGCTCTTTCTCGACGAGATCGGGGATATGCCCCTGGAATTGCAGCCCAAGCTTCTGCGCGCGCTTGAAGAGCAGCAATATCATCCGTTAGGTGGCACTCGAATCGTGCGGATGGATGTGAGAATTATCTCCGCCAGTAATCTGGACCTTCAAAAGAAGGTAGAGGAGAACAGATTTCGAGCGGATCTTTTCTATAGACTGGCGGTCTTTCCCATTCATCTACCCGCATTGCGCGATCGTAAAGACGATATCCCGTGCCTCGTTCATCACTTCGTTCAAGAACTCGGACACAAAATCGGGCGTAGCGTACAACATGTGCCTCCCGAAATATTGGAGATAATGTGTCAATATTACTGGCCGGGAAATATCCGAGAACTCAAAAACTTTGTCGAGCGGTCTCTAATTACTTCTCCCGGAAATGCGCTTACTCCGCGGCCCGGTGAGCTGGAAGCTCTTATGTCGGCTAAAAACACTGCACCCAACACACTTTGCGATGTGGAGCGTGCGCACATAGTACGGATCCTGAAGGATACAAATTGGAAGCTCAGCGGGATGGATGGTGCTGCAGCGCGCCTCGGGATGCCCCGCACCACACTTATCTCACGCATGCATAAACTTGGGTTATCCAGACCACCAGCAATGGTTCCGAACGCGGTTGGCTAGCGGACGCCGGTGTATCACAACAGAAATAATTGTTCACGTTCAACGCACAAAACCAGATAGCGATACATCTGACTTCACCGCGATCAAGCAATGAGTGTAGAAAATATAGTCTGACTACGATGGTCTCGCTACACTCGCTCACTATTCATCACTTATGCCGGTGCTTTTAATCTGAGATGGACTGACGATTTCTAAGGATTGTCTACGGCTTAAAAGACCGCCATTATTACGTAGCAAATACGAGATGGAAGTTGATTTGGTCCTTCAGAAGGCCTAGAGGTATTTTCGCTCGTCGTTAACCTCTTTGAATCTTTATCGCCATACGCTCGCATATTATCTCTTTGTCATGAGGTGACATGCCGCAATGAGTCTTCATGCGGAACTTTATTAGATCCGTCTGATACGGCTCGTGTGAGATGGATGGGCAGTGAAGCTTTGCTACTTCGCTGCCCATCATCCATGTTCGACGATTCTGAGCGACTGGTTTAGATGACCTCGAGCTTTTCTTGCGGGATCTTGGCTGCCAACTCCTTATCGATACCGAGGTGCGCTTTGAGCATCTCACTTGGGACCCGACGGAGCCACTGGTTTAGCGATACATCCATGAACCTGTCAGAGGCAAAGAGCTCCAAGAAGACACAGTCCGTGTCTCCCGTGTTCTCAACGTAGTGTGGTGCGTTTGAAGGGATGTATCCCACATCATTAGCGTTGAAGTCCACCGTGCGGGCATTGTCGACTGGAAAGAAGACCGTCATTCGGCCCTTGCCAGCGATCCAGAATTGCCACTCGGAGGCATGCGGGTGCCAGTGCAGTTCTCTCATTCCGCCAGGTTTCAGCGTGACCAACGCTCCGACGATGTGGGTGGACAGCGGGAAAACGTTGGGGTCCACAATTCGAACATCACCGCCCTTGGTGCTCTTGTTTGGTTGCGCCCCTTTAAGGCTGTATGTGAATTGACTGTCAGAGATATTGGCCAGTCCAATGTCAGCCTTGTCCGCCTCCAGGGATGGAGGAACCTGGCCAGGAAAGATGTAGAGCGGCTTGCGTGGGAATGCGTTGATCGTGCTGAGGGGTAATCCCGTGTTTTTTGCGAGAACCTCCGGTGGAGTATGCGCCATCCAGGCCGAAAGTAGCATCGTGCCGTCTTCCGAAAAGCCACCTTGCGGAAAAACGAGAAGGAATTCGGTGCCGTCGGGGCCCAGACCTTGAATCGAGTGGGGGAACCCGGCGGGAAAGATCCAAAGATCTCCCTCGCTAACGTCATTGATGAATATCTTGCCCGTTTCCGGATGCATCACGGTGACGCGCGCATGCCCGTAGAGCACGTAGGCCCATTCATCCGCGGTATGCCAGTGCATTTCGCGATAGCTACCCGCGGTCAGGCGCATGTTCACGCCAGCCACATCTTTTGAAGAAGGCAAAACCCGCTCCGTTACTTCGTGTGTCCATCCACCCTCTTCGACGCGTTTCTTGACCAGATCAAAGGAATACCAAAGGGGAACGAGATCGCCGTGGTCCGTGGCCGGTGGCATGTTTGAGTTTGGGTTCAGGGCGAGAAGGCTTTTGTTCTCTGGGCCCGGGTCGCTCGATGAATGATCCTTTTCCGCTTTCTCAGTGCTGGAACGCTGTTGGGCATTTGCAGTCAAACCGGAGAGGGCAGCTGTCGCAAGGGCGACTGAACTCATGCCGAGGAAATTCCTGCGGGACGGGTGCTCCAATATAGATCGCTCTCTTGTGTGATCGTTCACTTGATCGCTTATCATCCATACCTCTAATTTTCTGAATAGACCGGCCGTCAATGACCGCGTCCAGGACCGGCATTAAGCCTGTCTTAAGAATTCGAAATGCAAACCCTGTGCCAAAAGCCTGCTGAGTAAGTTGAGGTATCTGAACTGGCGTGATTGTCGGTGTATTCATGGATACTTTCTGATAAACGACCTTGTCATGCGCGACGAGTTCTCCCCAATGCCTCGCATGGTCGTTATGACGAGATCTCGACAAGAATGTCGAACGCAGGCCACTGACTGCTGGAAGAGAACAACGTCATCGCCCTCCTCGCTGAAACATAGTTGGCGCGGCAACGTGTGAACGTTCCGTGCTTCTAAGGTGCAGTCCAAATAAGGTTTTCCGGACATCACCAATCGGAATATCGACATAACCGCTCATCTCTCACGGCAGAGGAAGTAGAGGCTATTCAGGCAGAGTCACCTCAGATCAACGCAGCTAGAGCTGCGATAAGTCATCATTTGCGAACTCCTGCTCCCTTTGGATAGTAGGCAGTTTTGGTGGCACTAAGAGTGGCTATTTACGTGCACCTCTACGCCACGGGGGCCGAGCACCGTTGCTCGGAGCCCGAAGTATCGTGACAAATTCCGAAGTATGAACACGAAGTGATGGCTGGATGTTCCCTTTACAGGGGTGTAACTCATCTATTCAACACCAAGACAAATTGTTTAACGCGGCTCATTCAAAAGGACTCTTTATGCTGAAGGCAAGTTCGCTCTTTTCAACCGTGCTTTCTCTCTTGGCACTCGCATCAACAAGTACGGCCCACGCTCAGAAAACGCCTGTGAAGAACATCGTCCTCGTGCACGGCGCGTGGGTTGACGCGTCCGGCTGGAAGCCCGTATACGACATCCTTATCAAGGATGGATATAGCGTATCGATGGTCCAGGAGCCTCTTATCTCCTACGACGGTGATGTTGCGGCCGCCCGACGGATCATCGATATGCAATCCGGACCGGTTGTCCTTGTGGGCCACAGTTATGGCGGCAGCGTTATCTCGCAGGCGGGAAATGACCCTAAGGTTGTGAGTCTCGTGTATGTAGCGGCACATATGCCCGATGCTGGCGAGAGCGAAGCTGCTGACGGCAAGAAGTTCCCGAGCGATCTCGCGAAGTCGATGTACGTCAAGTCAACGCCCGACAAATTCAATTATCTCGACCCGTCGGCATTCCCCTCTTATTTCGCAGCTGATTTGCCCAAGGCTCAAGCTGTCTTTGAGGCACACTCTCAGATACTGACCGCAATTGCCAACTTTGAAGGAATTGTCACTAAACCAGCGTGGCGTACCAAGCCGAGTTGGATGATCGTTGCAGGATCTGATCGGGTCATCAATCCTGATCTCGAGCGTTGGTACGCCGCACGCGCGAAGAGCCACACGACGGAACTCGCCGGCGCAAGCCACTCGGTTTATGAATCGCGCCCGAAAGAAGTTGCCGCTGTGATCGAAAAGGCAGCGCAAGAAGCATCCAAGTAACCCAATCCACCGCCAACCAAAACAGAAAAGAGGAATCGAGATGACGCTGCTTGACATTCAAGCCTCGCCACGAGGCCAGCTTTCCAATTCAATCGCATTGACGAATGCATTCATAGCAGCGTCACTTGAAATCAACCAGTCAATCAAGGTCGACACGCTCAACGTATGGAATGAACACCTTCCGGAATTTGACGCCGAGGCCATCGGAGCGAAATACAAAGCGGTGAAAGGCACCGCAATGACTGAGCCGGAAACCGCCATCTGGAAACGTATTCAGTCACTCATCCACCGCTTTCAAAATGCCGATCGCATCATCCTGGGAACCCCAATGTGGAATTTTGGTGTTCCTTACAAATTGAAGCAACTGATCGACCTCGTCGCGCAAAGGAATTATCTGTTCACCTACGACGGAAGGCAGTACGGTCCGCACCTTCAGATTGAGAAGGCAATCGTGATCTATACTCGCGGCTCGCAATTCATCGAAGGAACTCCTATCCCTCCCTCCCGTTTCGATCATCAGGCAAGCTATATCGATTTCTGGCTCAAGCTGATCGGGGTGAGAGATGTCAAGGGCGTGATGGTTGATAATGCATGGAATCAAAACCCTGAGCAGTCGGAACGGAGTTTGGCTAAAGGAAAGCAAGAGGTCGAAGCCTTACTTGATTGGTTCTGGTAATGCATATTTTCGGGTGTTCAACCATTACCTCTCGAAAGAAATGTCGGTATTTCTCATACATCTCTTTGCAGCGGACTACGAAGGCATGGACGGATGACGGTCCCTGAAACATGGAAACCAGCAAAGCTGAGACTGCCGCCAAGGTCAGTCGGGCTGAAGCTGGAGGTTTCCTTCCACTCGCCGCTCTTTTCGTCCTTCTGCTGACTCAATCGTGACTTGAAAGAGGTCACTCATAGCGCCTCATGCTAGACATACGACATTTAGCGTGAAACAACACGACAAAGATTGTGAGAGACAATACTCACGGTGCCGCGATCGTAAAGGTTTGGGTCGTGCTGTTGGCCGCATCCGTTGCGGTGAGCGTTACGGTGTATGTGTTATTTGAACTGCTTCCCGATCCAGTTTGCGTCGACGAGAAGTTTCAAATGCCACCCGGAATCCCCGTTGAGATTGCATCGGCGATTTTAGTCGTGGCTTGATGCTCGCCGATACGAAGGTATCGATCGGTACCTTCGTCCAATGGCCGCGTCTTATTTTCTCTGGCTTATCACTCCATCAGATTCACGACCGTTGTCATGCGGCCGGTCTGGCCCGGAGGCGGTTGAGTAACCAACGCCGCTTTCATCTGGCCAACCGTCGAAGGAGTCAGAGAATGGGAAAGTACAGCGAATTCGAAATCCGGACACAACCCTGGTTCGATCAGTCGAATTTCAACGGGTTCAACTTTGCCATCCCGATGAAGACCCTGGTGATCTACTGCGTCGATCCGCGCGCATCCGACATCCCGCAAGCGGTCGCCAGGTATTTTGGTGACGAGGTTTACCCGGGCGAGATGGTTCTCGACGAAGCCGGCAACCGGGTTGGTTCCACGCGGACCATATTCACCGTGACGAACGGAGGCGGTCGTGCCGCCACCGCGCTGATGACGGTAGCGGAAATGGATTACCTGTTCCATGTTCAAAACGTCGTTGTGGTTCACCACTCGTTTTGCGGCACTTCTTCCTACATGCCTGAAGGCCTCCTCAAGAAGTTCCACGATGATTATCACGCTGAGATCTCGACGTTGTTTGATCACGATAGCCTGGCCATTCCAGATTTCGAGAAGTCGCTCCGGTATGACATTGAGCTGCTTCGCTCGAGCCCGGCAGTGCCGAAGCATGTGAAGCTCTACGGCTTCTTCTACGAGATCAATTCCGGTAAGTTGACCGAGGTGTTGCGGGATATACCTGCATTGAGGCGGTGTAAGGAACAAACCTGGATCTCGATGGGTTGTTTTGATTGCTCCGATAAAACGGGCCACGCTCTCTCGTCGCGGCCCCCGGGTCGAATGAACATATTTACTTCTGTTCAGCAGTTGGGCTCAGATGGAAGACGGCCGAATGCTTTTTCCAGATGGGATATTCAGTCCCAACACTGTTCCGCCACAGAATTGCGTTGAGCCGTGCTGTGGGCACATCGTCCGGTTCCTGCCAGTTCATTTTGCTCGAGGCGAGTGCGTCAGCCTTCTTTTGCCCATTCAGAGAATTCAGGTCGGGATTGCGCTCATAGATCGATTGCTGCGGCTCAACCGCCTGATATGGGGTTAAATCCGGAGTTAACTGAAAGCTCTGCCGCATATCGTTGGCGATCAGATCGAAGAGTGACATCGGAGGAACTCCGAGGATCAACTCGATGGTCTTGACCATGCTTACCTGGGAATAGAAAGTCGAATCGATCGAGCCACGCTTGGTGTACGGGCTGACAGCGAGGGCCACAGTGCGATGACCGTCAACGTGATCGAGTCCGTCCTGTGCGTCATCTTCGACGATCAGAATGAGCGTCGACTTCCAGAACCGAGAGTGCGAGACGCCCTCGACGATCTGTCCCACAGCCAGGTCGTTATCCGCAAGGCACGCCTTTGGAGTGGAGAACCCAGGCGTCGTACCTTCGGTATGATCCGACGGCATCTGAATCATCACAAGATTCGGCATGTTTCCTGTGCCTTCCCAGTCTTTGAGATGCCGTAGGAAAATTCGGGCGCGGGTTACATCAGGGACCTTCAGGCCATAAGCGGGAAAATCAGGAACGAGGTACTGATTGAGCCTTGCGATCGGAGCTTTGGTGTGGAATGCGCCCACGAAATCGCTTCCCTGCTTATATTGCTCGAGAAGCGTTGCTCGCAGGTCTCCGTTTTTTCCGCCCATCTGGCCGACGTATTCGCCGAAATCGGCAAAGGTTTTGTGGTGCGTGATGAGGTGATCCCACAGAAAGCCGGAGCCAGCGAAGGCCAGCGGATCGTCGCCGTTCTTGGGGTAGCTGCGACCGTTGTAACCGGGCCAGTAAGTGTAGTCTGTCTCCGAAGCCTGGGTAAGCCATTGATGACCATCGGCGCTGTTTCCGCCATTGGCGAAGAAATTATCGAGGAGGACGAATTCGCGCGCCAGCTTACGCTGGTTAGGAATGACGTCATCCTGATACTGGTTCAAACTGGGATCGCCATTTCCCTTCCCCAGCGAACCAAAATACTGATCATAGCTGCGGTTTTCCTTGATGATGTAGACGACGTGATCGATCGTCGACGGTTCTCCAATGCGCGCGGGAACAGGACGCGGCACCGCGCCGGCATTTCCTCTCGAGCGCACGGAGTTGTTGAGGGGACTCTCGCCCGGCAATGCCATGTGATTATTCTCGGCAACGGCGACACTGTAACGTTCGAGTTCATCCTCATCCGGGACGGGAATGATATGGACCGTACCGCGATCGGCATGAACATAGCGGCGATGGTCATTCAGTTCCGGCTTCATGCCATCCCGCTTCTCGCGGGCTAACAAATTCGGGCTATTCCATCCCGAACCTACGCCCAGCAACGTGGACACCGCGATATATTTTCCGTCGGGGCTCACGACAACATCGTTCGGATACCAGCCCGTAGGAATGAAGCCCGCCACATGTGGATGCTGACTCCGGAGATCGATGACTCCGACTGCATTGATGCCCGCGCAGGCAACGTAGAGCATTGCATGATCGGGCGCAACAGCGACGGACTCGGGAGATATTCCGGCAATTTTTTTGTTGAATGGTTGCAGATCGATCGTCTCGGTCAAACGGTTGGTCGCTGTATCTATGACGGAGATCGAGTCAGAGTTGCTATTCGCAACATAAAGCCGCTGATGCGACTCGTCCCATGCCATTCCGGATGGATGCAGCCCGACGGCGATTGTCGTAGTTACTTTGCCGGAGATCAGATCGACGCGAGTGACAGTTCCGCTGGACGCGATACCCCGCTCATCGACCACCACCTGATCAGCATTCGTTTCAGGCCCGGTGGCAGCGGTTTGTTCTCCGGGATTGGGAAAACGGCCGCCCCAATTACTCACATAGGCGACGGAACTGTCATGGTTGACCGCTGTGCCGAACGGAGCGATACCCGTTTTGACCTTCGCGATGCTTTGCTTCGAGCCGAGATCGACAAGCGCAGCTGCGTCATCAAAGGTAAGAGCTACCACGGCGAGACGGTGTCCCTGAGAATTCTTCGTGAGCCCCAGACTCACGCCTCCAGCCTGATGGGCACCAAGCCCCTCTGCAATCATGGAGCTTTTCTGACCGCTGAGTGAAACAAGCTCGACTAGAGAGTCCTTGCCCTTGGCGCTTCCCGATAAGCCGCTCATCACCGGCGTGTGCGTGACCGGATCGTAGACCATGCCTTGCATTCCCGCGCTGGTTGAAGAGTCGATCACAGATATCATCTGATTCGTTTTCAGATCGATCTGGTAGACGTGGGAACCCTTTTGGCCAAGAGTCGCTGCGTAGATCGAGCCGCCATCTTCTCCAAAAGCAACTCCATTTACTCTGCTCTCGAAGACGCTTTGAAGACCTGCGGGGGTGATGCCCTGTCTGCTGGGAATGATTCCTGGGTCAACGACGGAATTCGCCGGCGGCGCGGCCTTCGAGGGCTTCGCTTCTTCCTGTCCGACGGGCCCCATCTTCTGAATGTTCGAGGATGGCGAATCCTGATCTTGCGCCTTCACCGCTCCTGGTATGAGATAGCCTGAGGCAGCGAGAAGGATCGATACTTTCACCGCCATAGTTACATTTCGCCAGATTGTCATTTCCTGTCTTCCTGATGAAGCACTTGTCTATTCTGTATTTCACATTCCACATCGCCAGATAAGCCATGCAGAGAAGCCGTGCGAACTATTTGCTGACAACGAGAACGCAGAAGGTGCCATCGGTGATGGTCTTCTTCGGCTTTTGCGATGGGTCTGCCGCAGCCGTCACTACTACTGTTGCCGTGGGGAGAAAGATCTTGTGTGTCTTAGTGTCGAATGCCATGGTCTTGGCGCTGGGCTGCGTGGTGATGCTCGCTTCGGCGACGTATTCGTTTGCGGATCTCTGTTGAATCACGGTGAGATTGCCCTCGCCGTTTGAGAAAAAGATGAGCTGATTCTTCGCATCGAATCCGCCAGCGTCAGTACCTGAGCCGGTTGGCAGGCTTGCGATCTGTTTGCCGGTCGATCCATCCAGAACCACCATGGTCTTGTTATGTCCGCCAACAAAGACGCGATCATTTTTCGTATCAACCGCGAGCCCGGTAGGAGACTTTACACCTTCGAGTGGAAAGTGCTGTTTGACTTCCAGCGTTTTGGGATCGAAGACCGCAACTTCATTCTTGTCTTCGAGGGCAACATAGACAAGACCATTTTTCCCGGCAGCGGCTCCTTCGCCGTTGCCTCCTACATTCACTGTACCGACTACGTCGCCGGTTGCCGCGTCGATGGCGGTGATGTCATGCGAGTGATGGTTATTGGTGAAGACGCGCTGCGATCCAGGATCAAAATAGATGCCGTCCGGCCCCTTGCCCACATCGATTTTTTTGATAACGGACAGGGTTTTGGTGTCGAACATAGTTACTTTGTCTTCTTTGCCATTGCTGGTAAAGCCATGTTTCAGTTTCGCAGCTATTGCGATTCCGTGAACTCCGGGTGTGTCTTCAATTGTGCCAACCGCATTACCAGTGTCTGCATCGAGGACATTGACGCGCACTCCATGCGAAACGTAGAGGCGGCGCCCAGCGCTGTCGACGGTGATGTAGTCCCAGCCATCGCTGCCAGGAATCGGATAACGGGTTTGTACCTTGTAGTCCGCGGCCTGAGCTCCCAGACAGCTTGTCAGGACAAGGGCAAAGAACATCGTCTGCTTCATGAAATACCTTTCTCGACCAGTGCGGCCAATTTAGTGCAAAGGCCGCGTGCTCTTGCCGACACGCGACCCTTGAGGAGCAGCGAATCAGAATTCGGCCTTCAGGCTGAATTGCAGCTCGCGAGGTGTCCCCGTCCCAGTGGCGTTGGTGCTGTAGGAGTTGGTGATCTGTCCATAGTTAGAGGCTCCAAAGGTAGCCGCCGGAGTTCCAAGCTGAGCGCGGTTGAGAACGTTGAAGGCTTCGGCACGGAAGTTCAAGCCTACTTTCTCCGTCACAGCGAAGCGCTTGCTTACTGCCGGGTCGATCTGCCAGATGCCAGGTGCGCGGACGGCATTCCGCCCCAGGTTTCCCCAAGTACCATTTGCCGGAGCAACGAGTGCATCGCTTTTCAGCCAGTGTGCCGGTGTTCGTTGTGAAGGATAGAGTGGGACACCCGGAACACGGTTCGGGCGTTGGTTTTTGTTGATTTGATCAGGCAGCGCGTTGGTGCTGCGGCTCATGGTGATGTTAACGGGCAGCCCGGTACGCGCGGAAGCGATTGCGCTCAACTGCCAACCGCCTAGAAAGAGGTCGGCAACACGGCCATTGCTGTTTAGAAATGAACGTCCGCGGCCGAATGGAAGCTGATAAATCGTACTCGCCCTGAAGTAAGAACGTACGTCCTGGT
>Ga0210385_10001969_pt1 | contig 12478 bp, 9 predicted proteins | sample IncBWH26OmetaG_FD_160107 | JGI IMG/M metagenome (GOLD analysis project Ga0210385, IMG submission 160107) | Forest soil microbial communities from Barre Woods Harvard Forest LTER site, Petersham, Massachusetts, United States - Inc-BW-H-26-O ... | reverse complement strand
TCGACGATTCTTCGCCGTCTCCCGACGATGCTGACTCGATGCCAAAGGCCGGCATTCATCGAGGTGGTGATTCGCCTTTCAGTCCAGTGTCAGGGCGACCTTGATGGAAGCGTCTACCGCGGATTTCTCGATGTAGCCAACGGCTTTCGGATTGGCAGCGACCGCCTTCTTCACCGCCGCGGAATCCACCATCTGCTTCGGAGGCAGCCCACGCCCTGTAAAGATGATTCGCGACCAGATTGCCTTTACCTGGGCGAGATCGCGGCCGGTAGCCTTCTTGTAGAACTCCACATAGATTGGTGAGCTCGCGGCCTGGTCAATCGGTGTCAGGTCGTTACTGCGACCCAAATACACATCGGCTATCTGCTCTTTGCTCATTCCGGCGGCCGCGGAATTGACGATGACTACGAGCTCGTCGGCGCGCACTTGCCCAATGCCCAGCACGAGGAGGACCAGGATGTAACGTCCGGTGGATTTCATGGATATCCCACCACGGTCAGAACACAAAATCCATGGTCAGACTGACAATGTGGGCCTTGTCTCCCGGTCGCGCACCCGCCTGGATGTCGGCAAAGGCCGCAGTGTCATCGACGCTATCGAGAGTGACCCGCTCGATCTGCAGCTTGACATCGAAGTTACTCACGAAATCCCAGCGTAAACCGGCCGCAACGGTGTGCTCGTTGCCCAGATGCGCAAGATCCGATGTACCTTCGGAAGTGGCATGCGTGATCGCGTAGAACCCGTAGGGGGTGACATTGCCAAAGCGAACTCCAGCACCGATGTATCCGGCGACTGCGCCACCAAAGATTGAGTTGTCCGCATAGTTGCAGGCGGTCATGACAAAATACGCGCCAGGATCGTAGGTCAATCCCATCCCGAAGAGATCCTGCCGGATTTGGAGATACCCCGTGTGCTCGTAGTGCTGATACACCAGCTCACCGCTCACGTTTCCGTATTGCAGCGTGTCACTGAGCAGTTCGCTTCCGGCGCGCACGGTTCCAAAGTCCGCCCCGGGACTATTTTCATCGCTGTAACCAACCTGCGCCTGCAACAGTTGCGAGATCGGGCCGGTTTTCATCTGGTACAGCAGTTCGATGCCATCGCTGTGTTCGGTTGAGTCCGCGTAGTTGAACTCAAGCGGGATGCGCACCCATGGCAAGGCGTAGCCGACATTCTGCACATCCGCGAGTTGAAACGTGGGCAGAAGGATGCGCCCAATGCGTACGGAGAACTCCGTCGTGAAATCGTACTTGAGATTGCCCCATTCGAGACTCGGGCTGAAATTTCCGGACGCGTTTTCTCGGGAGAGCACCTGCACCACGCCCGTCAGCCGGTCGGTCAGCGTCAAATTGGCTTGCACGCCCAGATCACTGTCGGGCGTGAAACTCCAGCTGCCGCCAAAGCCAGCGCCCGTTGGCTGCACGACGTTACCGGTAAAGTCCGCTCGGTCATAATCCGAGTGCACCACCCCCAATGTGCCAAACTCGCTGAACGAGAGGTATTGGTCCACCGTCTGCCCGGCATGCGCCTTGATCGCAAGCGCCAGCGCCAGGGCAGAGGTGGCGACAATCGATCGACTGCTATGACCTCTTTTTTCAGTCATGATTGAATGCCAGGTGTGGGCCTTCGTAGGTGACTTCGCCCTGGTCCGCAAGCAGTACCCCGAACTGATCGGCCGGTAGTGGCCGACTGAAATAAAAGCCCTGGATTTCATCGCAGGCGTGCACGCGCAGAAACTCGGCCTCCTCTCGGGTTTCCACTCCCTGCGCGACGATGTTCAGACCCAGTGTCCTGCCCATCGAGATGACGGCGTCGGCGAGTTTCGCGCTTTCAGGGTTGCCGACGATGCCGCGAGTAAATGCACGATCGATCTTGATCGTATCCAGCGGCAAGCGCCGCAGGGTCGACAGTGTCGTGTAGCCGGTCCCGAAGTCATCGACCGCGACCCGAACGCCAAGGCCCTTGAGCGCCATGAGAATCCGTGCCGTCGCCTCTATGTCCCTGATCAGTACACTCTCGCCGATCTCGAATTCAAGGAGCCTCGGTTCCATGCCACTGCCTGCCAGCGCCGCTTTCACGTCCTCCAGCAGCCGTTCGTCGAAGAATTGCCGGGAGGTCAGGTTCAATGCGACCGCCAGCGGAGGCAATCCGGCCTTCTGCCAGGCCATGTTTTGCGCGCACGCCGTCTGCAGAACCCATCTGCCAATTGGGATCGTGAGGCCGGTCTCCTCTGCGATCGGCAGGAAACGCATCGGCTCAACCAGCCCAAGATCTGGGTGTTGCCACCGCAGCAGCGCCTCCATCCCACACACACGTCCTGTCTCGATGTCGCGCTTGGATTGGTAGTGCAACCGGAATTCATTGCGCTCGAGGCCATGGCGGAGGCTGGATTCAAATGTGAGGCGCTCTATGGAATTGGCATTGAGCTTCTGCGAATAGAACTGGAAGTTGTTCTTGCCTTCGGCCTTTGCCTGATACATCGCGATGTCCGCGTTCTTGGTCAGCGTCTGCTCGTCGCGGCCGTCCTTCGGATACGTGCTGATGCCGATGCTCGCGGTTACCCGAAATTCCTGACCGATGAGCGAAAACGGTTTCGCCGTCAGCGCAAGTATTCTTTGTGCCACGGTTGTTGCGTAGCTGCCATCGCCGGTATGCGATAGCAGTACCACGAATTCATCTCCACCAAGCCGCGCCACGGTATCGAACTCGCGAACACAGGCTTTGAGCCGGATGGCGACTTCCTTCAGCAGCTGATCGCCGGCCTCGTGGCCGAGGGTGTCATTGATCTGCTTGAACCGATCAAGATCCAAAAAGGCCACCGCGAACGGACTGTCATCACCGCTCGACTCTGCAATACGCTGACTCAGCAGCCTGCTGAACATACTTCGGTTGGGCAAGCCCGTGAGCGCATCGTGGTAGGCCATGTACTCGACACGCTCGGCGTGCGCAATCCTTGCCTCACTTTCGCGAGCCCGGCTCTGCGCCAATAGCCAGCTCTGTCGCCCGAGCAGTCCCATGAGGCCGATGGCCAGGACACTGCCAAGGACCGCGCGCCACATATAGGTCAGTATCTCGGCATGCGTCGCCCGCAACTGCTCCTCGACCGAAAGTCCCACGAAGACCGCGATGGGAAAGCCGTAGAGATTGCGCGCACTGGTCCAGCGCCGGACCCCGTCCCAGCTGTTAGCCTCAATCCCGGGGTCCGCAGCTGTGACGTCGGCGTACTTAATGAGGGCTGCATAGTCGATCCTCCCACCGGATGTTGCGTCATCTCCGGTGCGCCGGACACGAACCACGCCATCGGCACCGACGAGGCCCAACACCCCCCGGTTTCCGAGCTTCGCGGAGTCATAGCCGCTGGTGAAGTAACTGGCGTCCACCGCGATGGCGACAATGCCGTCGAAGGATCCGTCCGGGTTGTTGATGCGGCGGCTGAAGTGCAGCAGCGACCCGCCGCCCGAAACCGGCATGGGCTGGGAGATAATGAAGCTCTCGCTCGCTCGCTGCGCGAGAAAGTACTGCTCGTTTGACACATTCATTGCGGCATCGTCGTCGGTGGTATCCACAATCTTGCCGGCGCGATCGACAATGCTTTCCGCAAAAATCAGACCTGGTGGAAGTAATCCCCTGTCGGCGAGCTTCGCCAAAATCGGTGTTTGATGCCCGGCTTCGCGCCACAGTTTCACAAGATTCAAAGTCTGGTCAATCTCGCGTAAGGCCCGCACGACTTGGGCTTCATAGGTACCGAGTAGCTCACGGCTGGATGCGGCGGCTGCCTGCTCCGCATCGGCACGTTTGAGCTTGGTCAGTTGAATGGTGGAGGTCCAGATTGCCGCCAAAAGAATGCCCGTGATCGCCGAAAACAGAATTCTCGGATCCGAGATTCGATTCAGCGCCCGCTGCGCTGCAAGAGGTGCAGATTGGGGCGCTGCCTGCGTTTGCGGATGCGCTGACATCGCCTCTTACTTCGCGTCCGCCGCGGACTCCCCGAAGGGCTTCCATCTCTGTGCCAGTGACTCGAAGTGCGCTGCCGGTGCCGCCTTGCCAAACAGGAAGCCCTGGGCCTCATCGCAGTCCTGCTCGCGCAGCAGCCGCAATTGCTCACCGGTTTCGACGCCTTCTGCGAGGACCTTCAACCCCAGGCTCTTGGCCAGCACCACGATGCCCCGGACCAGTCTGCCGCTCTCAGGATATGCCGCCATTTCCCTCACGAAGGATTGATCGATCTTGATCTTCTGGATCGGGAATCGCCTCAGGTAGTTGAGCGATGAGTAGCCGGTCCCGAAGTCATCGATCGAGATGCGAAACCCCATCTCATGCAGCCTTTTCATCACTTCTACGCTCGCATCCACATCTTTCATCATGAGGCCCTCGGTCAGCTCGAACTCCAACTGCGCAGGGTTTACCCCGCAGGCGGCGATGGTTCGAGCGACGCGCTCGACGAAGTCCCTTTCGTGAAACGGCGCCGCCGACACATTCACCGCGATCGGAAGGCTGTGGCAGGGAGTGTTCCGCCACGCCGCCAGCTGCCGCACGGCCTCCCCGATCACCCACTCGTCAATCGCCCGAATGAGCCCACGCTCTTCGGCGATGGGAATGAACGTCCCCGGCATGACCAGTCCTTGCTCCGGATGATTCCAGCGAATGAGGGCCTCCGCCCCGATGAGCTCACCGGTCGTAAGGCAAATCTGTGGCTGGTAGTGCAGCACGAACTCCTGTCGCTCAAGCGCTCGGCGCAGCCCATTCTCCACCGAGAGCAAGTTGAGCGCGCGCTGGTTGAGCGTTCCGGTATAGAAGTGGAAGCGGGCGCGACCGTCGCCCTTGGCCTGATACATCGCCGCGTCTGCATTGCGCAGTAACTCCTGCGCATCACGGGCATCGTCCGGGAACATCGAGATTCCGACGCTTGCGGTGATCGTGATCTCATGACCCTCCAGTTCGACCGGCGGCCGCAGGGCTTGCAGCAGCGCGGTGACGCAAGTGGTTGCCTGCGCCCCATCTTGCAGGTGTTGAAAGACGACGACGAACTCATCGCCTCCCATTCTCGCCACCGTGTCGTCCGCGCGCACGGCGTCGCCAAGACGTCGCGCCACGGTTTGCAGCAGCTCGTCTCCGGCGTTATGCCCGAGCGAGTCGTTCACCTCCTTGAACCGGTCGAGATCGATGAAAGCCACCCCCACCCGGGTGCCCGCGCGCTGCGCCGTCTTGATGGCCTGTTCCAGACGGTCGGCGAGGAGCACGCGGTTCGGCAATTCCGTGAGGGCGTCGAATCGCGCCAGGCGGGTGACACGCTCCTCCGCGGACTTGCGCTCGGTGATGTCGGAGAATATTCCGACGAAGTTAGCGATTGACTGGTTGTCGTCATAGACGACGCTGATTGAGAGCCATTCCAGATACAGCTCACCACATTTGCGCCGATTCCAGATCTCCCCGCTCCAGGTTCCCTTGGCGAGCAGGGTATTCCACATGGTGGAGTAGAAGGCCGGACCCTGACGGCCGGATTGCAGCAGCCGCGGATTCTGGCCGATGACCTCTTCGGCGCGGTAGCCAGTGAGTCGCTCAAAGGCGGAATTCACCTTCAGGATGCGTTGGTCTGTATCGCAGATGAAGATGCCTTCGACACTGTGCGAGAGCACATTCGACCACAGCCGCAGCTCCTGTTCGGCGGCAAGTCTGGTGGTCACGTCCTGCGCCATGGCCAGCACTCGCGTTACCTGACCACCGGCATCGCGCATCGGCGAATTGAACCACTCGCACCAGATTCTGCGACCGTCCTTCGTCATGTTTTCGTTGACCACGCGAATCGTTTCGTCTCCGGCCCTCTCCCAATCCAGAGCACTGCGAACATGGGGGCGGCGTTCAGGCGGGATGAGAAAGTCGTACGGCGAGCGGCCGAGCACCTCCTCACTACGAAAGCCGAATATGCGCTCCGCGGCGGGATTCCATGAGCGGATGGTCAGATCCGGTGTGGTATCCGAGACGATGAGGGCCATGGGCGAGCGGTCGCACTGCAGATGCAGCTCGCTCTGCAGTTGATCCCGTTCGGTCGTGACCCGCTCGCGGCCAACCTCGGCACGCACGCGCGCAGTGATGTCGTTGAAGGTGACGATTCGCTCGCCGCCAGCGAGCGTGGTTCGCGCTTCCACGACGCGCTCCGCGCCGTCTTTGCGGCGGACCCGGGCGACGATCAAGGACGCGGCGCCGCCGTCGATAGCGGGGAGTGATTGGCGCCACTTGCGCAAGATCTCGGCGCGGTAGGCGACTTCGGGGAAAAGCCGCCTGAAGCATTCGGCAAGGGTCGGAATCTCCTCGTGCGCGTACCCAAACAGACTTATGGACGCAGGGTTGAGTGCGAGGATCATGTCGGTGCCGTCCACGATCACCATGGCGGTTGATGCCGCCGAGAACACGCCCTCAAATCGTTCCTGGAGCTTGCGGCCGTCCCCAGGTGCATGCCGGAACGCCGCACGCTCGATGAAGTAGCCGCGCCCCTCGATTGCGCCACCCTGGGCCTCAAAGGTCGCATGGGCGTCGATCCATCGCGTTCCCGGACCATCCTTCAGGGAGAATGTGTGCGCCCAGGCGCGACCGCTGCGGGCGGCACTGCGGAAGCTCTCCCAAAGGGCGTCCCACTGTTTTAGGGGAATTGTGGATAGCGCTGCCGCGCCATTGGCCATCACAAGCTGCGCCTTGACACCGAAAAGCCGTGGACAGGCGGCCCCGACGTAGCGGAAGCGGGGCAGTGTCGCCCCTGCGGCCAGCTCCGCCACGAAGGCCACGAACGGCAGCTCGGCCTCCACGTGGCCCCAAGATGATGCCGCCGAGGTCTCTTGCTCGAACGGAAATATTGGAGATCGAACTTTCGCACCCAAGATGGCACTCCTTCTTGAATGCAGATATAGAGGACGGCGAGGCCTCGCGGCGTGACGTACGTCGCCGGCGGCCATGATCCCGGAGCGCCTTGCGGAAAGTACCTACGTCGCGGTGCCCGCCATACGCCAAAGTCTGCGCAACTTGTCCAGAATGACGCTGCGCTTCGCGACTTCAATTCCGTTCTCCGGCAGCTTCGCGTCGCTTTGGCAACGGGGCCGCCAGGACTCGAGTAATGACTTATTGAAGGTTTGCATAGCGATCAGGCGTTGTGTCTGTGCGGTAACACACTTAATTAGACATGTACCTTGCGGAAGGCTTTCCATGTCAGACGCTCTAGATGCTCCGCCTCATCAGACCGGAAGTGCAGGTGGAGGGACGCTCGGGACAAGGTGTCGAGCTTAATCTCGATAATCAGCGGGTTGCCCATCTTTGAACCCCCGTGCCCCCCCCGGGGTTGGTGAGGACGGCAGTGCGGGTTTCCGCAATAGTACTCAATGACTTTTGGTGCCTAAACTCGATCGGTACCTTCCATGCTTAGTCGGCGGCCTTCATGGGTCAAAACATGCAAGCTCGGATTCTCATCGTTGATGACAATGCGACAAACTTAAAGCTCGCGGCCGCCACGCTGAGGTACGAGGGTCACGAGGTCATAACGGCTGTCGACGCGGAGTCCGCCCAGTCATTGATCGGTGCCGGCCCGGAATTCGACCTGATTCTGATGGACGTGTCGCTGCCAGGGATGGACGGTTTGACGTTTACGAAATTGCTCAGGGCCGACCCTCGCACTGCGCAAATACCCATTGTGGTCCTGACAGCCTCCGCCATGCCGGGTGACGAGCAGAAAGCCCGTAATGCCGGAGCGGACGCATTCATTGCCAAACCCATCAGCGTCGGAACTTTCCCGCAGCTCATTGCCGAGCACCTCAAGCATCGGGGCTGATGCGACTCGCGGTCCTGCGAGCCGGCTGTCAGCCGTGTTACAGCGCGAACGAGACCGGCGCCATTGGTGCGTGACCGGCCTTCCGGGCGGCCGAACGCAGACCTTAAGCGCCGCTTCGGCGCGAGTGCTATAACGGTCAGCACGCAGTCCTAAGTCGGCGTGCGCAGGACATCTCCATGACAGATCGCCGCGAAGATGATTCCGACCCTGCGGGTCGGCAAGGCGAGTCCAAGCTGTCACTCAACGAAGAACGGATGCATCTCCTCGTGGACAGTGTCAGCGGTTACGCGCTGTTCATGATGGATCCCGGCGGAATCATTTCGAGCTGGAACACCGGCGCCGAGCGCCTGAAGGGATATAGGTCCGAGGAGATTATCGGCCGTCATTTTTCATGTTTTTATACCCCTGAGGACATCGCCCGGGACCATCCGGCGTTCGAATTAGCTCAAGCAGCCGACCAGGGAAGGTACGAGGAAGAGGGTTGGCGTCTCCGCAAAGATGGTTCTCGCTTTTTTGCGCATGTCCTGATATCAGCGATGCGTGGCGCGAACGGGGAGGTGGTCGGCTTTACAAAACTGACGCGCGATGTTTCCGCGACGCGCGAGTTGAACGATGCGCTACGGACCCAAGCCAAGATTCTCGATCTTGCCAACGACGCCATCTTCGTGCGCGACAGTTACGATCGGATCACTTACTGGAATCAAGCCGCCGCGCGCGTATACGGCTGGAGCGCTGAGGAGGCGCTGGGCGCAATTAGCCACGAGTTGCTGAAAACGACTTTTCCAAAGGCGCTGCTGACGATTGCGGGCGAGGTCAGGCAGCAGGGGCGGTGGGAGGGCGAGCTCGAGCATACTCGCAGAGACGGCACGCGTCTCCTGGTCGAGAGTCGCTGGACAGTCATGAATGATGATGATGGACAGCGTTCCGGCGTGATTGAAGTGAACCACGACATCACGCAGCGGGAGCGACTGGCGGTGGCGTTGAAAGCCGCCAACCGCGAGTTGCAACAGGCGCTCGAGGCAAAGGACGCGTTTCTGGCAATGATGTCACATGAGCTGCGTACACCACTTAACGGGATCATCGGCTTCTCTGAGCTCTTGTATCGTGGCCGGCCGGGGCCGCTCAATGAGCAACAGCGAGAATTTATCGGCGATGTCTTGGAGAGTGGCAATCATCTGCTCACGCTCATCAATGACATCCTCGATCTTTCCAAGATCGGCGCGGGGAAAATGGAGCTGAGGTTGGGGGAGTTTTCGATAGCAGAGTCCCTGCGCCAGGTTTGCAGCGCGGTTCAACCGCTGGCTGACAAGAAGCACATCGTCATCGCGCAACATCTGGATGATGCGCCCAAGCGAGTTCTCTTGGACGAAACTCGGTTCCGGCAGGTCGTGTGGAATCTGCTGTCCAACGCCATTAAGTTCACGGATGCGGACGGGCAGGTTGATATCGATGCGGCTCGGATGGGGGATGGGCGATTCACTGTCATTGTGCGCGACTCCGGAATCGGCATTGCGCCGGAGAACATGCACAGGCTTTTCAAGTCATTTGAACAACTGGATGACGGGCTCAATCGAAGGTATGAGGGGACGGGCCTCGGCCTCGCCTTGACGCGCAGTCTGGTGGAACTCCAGGGAGGCTCGATTGCCGCGAAGAGTCAGAAGGGCATTGGTTCGGTCTTTACGGTGGAGCTGCCGATCAGACTCGAGGAGGCCACCGAAAATTAGGACTGAGCGCCAGCGTCAAATCCCGCATTCATGGCCATCCGAGCCAGTTGTGCGAGTGAGCGCGTGCCCATTTTGCCCATGATTCTCGCGCGGTGTAGCTCGATCGTTCTCAGACTGAGATTCAGATCCGTCGCGAGCATTTTGTTACTTCCTCCGGCAAGCAGTCGAACCATCACCTGATGCTCGCGCTGCGTGAGCGAGCGGAAGCGCTGGGCGATCGCCTCCTGAGCGAGGAGTTGCCTACGGGTCTCTGCATCTGCCGCCAAAGCGGCCCTGACAGTTTTCAGGAGCGGGTCATTGGACACTGGCTTTTCCAGAAAGCCAAAAGCACCTTCACGCAGCGCTTCGACACACATAGGAATATTCGCGTGGGCGGTGACAAAGATGACCGGAATGACGGCGCCGATCTTATTAAGGTGTCGCTGCAGTTCGGGGCCGGACATCATCGGTAACTGCACGTCCAGAAGCACACACCCAGGCTGGGTCGCATCGTAGGCGGCGAGGAAATCCTGGGCTGTGTGCACAACCTGGCAGGCGATCTGCTCCGTCGTCAACACCGCCGTGAAGTAGCGACAGGTGGTCGCATCGTCATCAACGATGAATACCGTCGACGCCAAGTCACTCAAGCCGCCCTCCGCAGATCGTCGCCGCGTTCTACAGTACCGACAAGTTCATCCAGATACCAAGGCCGTTGAACCTATTTATGTGGCGATGCAGTAAGGTGGTTGGCCTTGCGGTCATGGACACGGACCTGAGCGTTGACTTAGACGGATCCATTCGGGGCCAGAGCTCCAGGCGCTGACTGCTCCGGGCGAACACGATCAGTGGATGCCGCTTGGCCGGCCGCCTCCCCGCAGGCGTTCCTGGCCGAATGCCAGGCCAACACCCAGCGCGCCCAGCAACAGTGAGGCGGTTAGCACGCCTTTCATTCGCGGGCTGAGTTTGCGTTCGTTTCGCGCCTCGAAGGTCCAGACTTCGAAGCGCTTCAATTCTGCAGGGCCGAAAGCCGTGCTAACGGCCACATCCGCCGCGTCACGACCTCGGGCGATGATCAGACGGCCAATGCGCCTCGCATTGTTGCGGGGGTCGAAGACGTGCCACTGACCCCCCAGAAAAACCTCCATGCAGGCCGCGAAGTCCATCGGTGCATCCACTTTCGGTACGCCGATATCGCCGAGGTAGCTGGTGACGTAACGTGCTGGGATCCCCAGCGCCCGGCAAAACGCAATGGCCAGATGTGCCATGTCCCGGCACACGCCTTGCTGCTCGTCGTAGGTTTCCCGCGCCGTCTTGGTCGGCCGAGCGAACTCATATCCGAACCTGACATGCCGGTGGACGAAGTCACAAATGGCCTGCACCCGCGACCAACCGGGTGCGAGTTCGCCAAAGAGCCGCAGCGCTTCAGGAGCGAGCAAATCGCTCTCGCAGTAGCGGCTCGGGAACAGATACATCAAAACCTCGAGGGGCATTGCACCAATAGGGGTCTCGCCGGCGCCCAAACATGTGGGCTCTGGTCGTCCAGAGTCCTTTAGCAGTCCGTCTGCCCATATCCGGATGACGCCAGGTGGGGCCTGCAATCGAGTACAGAGGTTGCCGAAGTCATCCCGAACCTTATCCAGCCTGACCTTCGGGTCCGTATGAATGACGTCGGGCACCAGGAACCGTTGCGTGGCACTTGGCGCAGCAGACAACGCGAGCACCATCGCAGTCTCACGCTCACACTCGTACGTCAGGTCGAAACCAAATCGCACTCTCATGGCCGCCTCGCAGGTTTTTCATTCCAATACTAGGCATGGAATCCGTTCGGCCGCGAGGCCGCGGCACTCAACAGGCCGTAGGAGAAGTCCTTACTGAGCGCATGACCGGTTTGAATCAAGGTGTGGCTTGGCGGTACGCGTGCTTCCCTTGGGCAGCGTTGCCGTGCAGTGACTCGATGAACTGGTCCATCAATTCATATGCCGGGCGTTCGGGGAGTTCGACAGTTGTCATTTTGTCGCCTATCTCCAAGACGTATTCGCGCGAATCGAATGCCGGCCACTCTGGAACATCGTTGCCATTCGGATTGCCGGTCTTCGCAAAGTTGGTCCAGTACGTTTGAATTTCATCGCCAATATGAACGTCCAGGTCGGCTCGGATCGCAGACTCCACTTTGAAGAAGGTATTGCGAGGCGGGAACCCAAACACGTAGCTCAACTCCGCTCCGTGAGACACGCCGATCTTCGTGTAGGGCAGAAATGGCGGCACGTGGGAGAATACGTACAGAAACGTGTTGTGCGCCCCTGCCTGCCGGTTCAGGCGGGCCCACGTGATGGACTGCCAAGCGAATCCCTCTTCGGTTTGCAGTCGTCGCCAGGACTCCTTCGCCTGTTCGTCGGTTTCGCTCGGATAGAGAGCCAGGATACGATCGGCGAAATCGCCGTATAGTCGCTTCACGTTCGACCGATAAGCGGATGCATCGGCAGGCATGACGGGAGCCCCGTCATTTGCCGTGTAGCCCAGCAATAGGTCGGCGCGCTGTTGATCATGATCGGCATATGCCTCAGAGCCGCTTTTGGGAAGGACGTAGCCATCGACATTCGGTGGTAAGGGAGGGGGTGGAATCGACAGGATTGTGTCGACCGGAAGCCGCCGCAATTCGGCGATGGTGGCGGCATGGAACTGGGCGGCGAATGCGGCGCCCGCCTGCTCGGCAGTTTGGAGACTGGGGGGCCCGTCCCTGGTGTCGACCGGTCCTAAATCTCCCCCGCTCTCCGCAATCGCGCGCTGAAACAGTCCTTTCGCCAGCGGCGAGACCATCAGATTGGAAATATCGTAGGCGCCGGCCGACTGGCCAAATATCGTCACGTTTCCTGGATTACCGCCGAATTTCGCGATATTGCTCTGAACCCAATGCAGTAGGGCAATTTGATCGAGCAGCAGGTAATTGCCGGAAACGCCGTGG
>Ga0210385_10001968_pt1 | contig 12481 bp, 11 predicted proteins | sample IncBWH26OmetaG_FD_160107 | JGI IMG/M metagenome (GOLD analysis project Ga0210385, IMG submission 160107) | Forest soil microbial communities from Barre Woods Harvard Forest LTER site, Petersham, Massachusetts, United States - Inc-BW-H-26-O ... | reverse complement strand
AGGACGCCGGGGAAGTCGACCTGCTGTGTTCCGGAGTGGAGCGTGGGGGCCAGTTTGGCCGCGGCGAGCTCGTGCCGTTGGTCCAAAGTGCCACGATAGCCCGGTGGGAGGTTGGTACGTCCGGGGCCTCGGCCGTAGCGTTCGCAGAAGAAAACGCAGTTCTCTTCAAAGACGGTGGCGCGGTGGGCGATGGCGGAATCCTGAAAAACCATGGCGCAGTCGCCATAGGCGAAGAGGGCGTCGTCGGAAAGGGTGAGGGCGGCGAACTGGATTTTCTGCTGGTAGTTGAGGAACACCAGTGGCTCGGCGGACTGGCGGGAGGCTTCCATTTCGGTTGCGGCGGGGCGGAGGAGGCCGGCACCTCTGAGGTCGTAAAAAGTGCCCAGCAGCTTGTTGTCGCTCTTGACCAGCCCATATACTTCGGCGAAGGCGCGGACGCGGACGGCGCGCGATTTTTGGACCGCATCCCGGAAGCGGCCGAGAACGGGTTCTATGCCCCGGGATTTGGCGTCGTCTTCGGCCGATTTTACGCGGGCGGCCAACGCGTTCTTTTCGGCCGGTTCTTGAGCTGCGCGAACGTTCGGGAAACCGCAGTCCGTCTGACAGCGGACGCAGAGGCGTTCGTGAGGCAGGACAGGTTGGCCGCAATTCGTGCAGTTCACCAGGCCAATTGTATACGTTTGGCCGGAAACCTAGCCGAAGCCGGGCATCTTGTAGCTGGCCGCCGAGTCGTCTGCGCATTAGAAGTCGCGCAAGGTCGCGGAGTATCCCGACATCACCTCCCAGCGTCGGCGGTCCAGAAGCTTTGTACGTAACGGGCAAACCGTCAATTAGCCAACTTCCGGTTTGTCGACGCGAGTTTGTTGAAATTCAGTGATGTTAACCCTCCTACGCGCCCTGAATTATCCAAATAGTTCCACAAGAGCTAGGCTCGCTCTGTAAGTGCTTGTAAACGCTGGTTCGCAGAATTGGCATTAGGCGCGCTGGTCGTTTAGCAATGGTTAAACGAGGTGGAGCGGGGATTCACTCGCGCCGGGCTTCGTGCGGACTGCCCGGCGGCGGGTCTTTCACGCTCATTAGCAATAATTCGCGGTTTATCCGCAAATTCTCTTTCAGTACAACCGACAAACCATCCTGGGGGGTTCAATATGGGATCCGTCTACGTCCGCGAGCTTTCGGCCGGCGAGGTCTTTCGGAGCATTGGAACGCTCTACAAAGAAAACTTCTGGCAGACTTATCTCTCCTATGCGCTACCGCTGTTACCCGGCTATGCGCTGGAATCATACGCCATGCAGATCAATTCATGGTCGCTGTTGCTCGTTTCGTTTTGCCTGCTTTCGGCTGGATCGCTCGCCTGCTATACGGCGCTGGCGCTGTGTATCTCAGACGCATGTTTGGGCAACACGCCTAATTTGCTGCGCTCCGTCGCGCGAACGAGCAGGCTCACGATACCGCTTGTCTTGACATCCATCGTGCAGTCTCTGGCCATATTCGGCGGCCTGCTATTGCTGATTGTTCCGGGGATCGTGCTTGCGGGTTGGTTTGTGTTCGCGCCCATTATTGTGGTGCTCGAAGGCCGCTCTACTGTGGCGGCTCTGCGGCGCAGCAAGATGCTGGTGAAAGGATATTTTCTGAAAACCTTCGCCATGGTTGCGCTGTTAACCGCGATTGTTTTTGGCTGGGGAGCAATCGGCAGCGGGCTGGTCACTCTTTTGCAGATAGCCTCGGTGCAGGGTGTTGGACACAGGGGCGTGATCCAGTTGGTGGCCGGGACAATTCAATACATCCTGATCTCGTTGTCCTTACCGATCATCTTTATCGCGCTCATTCTGATGTACTACGACCTGCGGGCACGCAAGGAAGCGTACGATAATACGGTGCTCGCGGCCGAACTTGCAAGGTAGCCCAATGCCGTGGACTTCGACTGCTCTAATCGTCCTGATCATAGCCGCGGCGATCGTGGTGATTCTCCTGATATGGAAAGGCCGCGGCGGCAAGTTCGTCAAAAAGAACGGTACCTGGGAAGCGAGTGTCAACGATAAACCTTCTGAGGTGAAGGTTGCCTCCGGCATTCAGGTGGGCCAAAAAGGCGAAGTAGGCAATGTCACAGGCGCCGAAGGCCCAAACCTCCGCTTGGGCGATGTCGACGTGGCAAGCCAGGCAAAGATCGAAGGGAAAATGGGCGACATCACCGGAGTGAAGTCGACCAGCTCTGAGAAGACGAGCTTCGAGTAAGTCGAAATTCGGCAAATGACGTTAAACGACCGGCGCCTGGCTCAGTTTGTTGACCGCACGCGCGAGATGGAGCGCTTCTGCGGCATGCTGAAGGATCGCCGGAAGCTCATTATGGTTGTGACCGGCGAGACCGGCTCCGGTAAGTCTTCGCTGATTGCGAGGATGACTCACGAGTGTAGTGTGCAGACGCTGCGGAAGACGGAGGTCGTCTGGACCGATACTCGGAATTACAACTATCTAGCCCTGATGCGAAAGATTCGCGACGATTTAGGCGCGAACTACTTTGCCAATTTCACGACGCTGGTTAACGCGTTCTACGACCCAACGATGAAAGTCGAACTCACGATCACGTCGACGGGAGCAGTAACTGTCGGCAGTGGAATGCAGGTGAGCCCTGGCGGACAAGTTGGCAACATCACCGGGATCAATGTAGAGCAGGCCGTTGTTCGGGATTGCATGTTCGTCGATCCTCGCGGCGACCGCGAAATACCGGAGGAAGAGCGGCGCACGCGTCTCACGGATCAATTCCTGGAAGATTTCTCAGGCATGCCGGAAAGTTCGACAATCGTGATGTTCTTCGATGCGGTGGAGAAGATGACATCCGAGACTCGCGCCTGGATCTGGGACGAGCTTATGATGGCGATCTGCGATGGCCGGCTGAAGAATGTTTGCGCTGTGCATTGCGGGCAAGTTAAACCGTCGATCTCAAACGATCTACGCTCCATGATTGAGGACGCTGCGCTTGGGCCTCTCGGGATAACCGATATCGAAGAATATCTCGTGAAACGGGAGGCGCCCTGCCCCATGAGTGCTATCGGCGAAGTCGCCAAGATGATCTTTGCGTTCAGTAAGGGGCAGCCGATAGCGGTGGCGAACGCGGTCGATTCTTATATCGAGCTTTCGAGGAGCGCAGCTTAGGTGGGCGATGCTCTTTCGGCGTTCCAGAACCTGCTTTCCCAACTTCCGGAAGAGGCTGGACCGGGCGGATGTGAACTCGTCCTTGCACAACTCGACCCGGTGACAGCACGATGCGTCCGGTTGGGGGCGATTCCTCACTATATCGACCTGACTGTGCTTTCGGTTCTTTGCACCGGGCTCAGCGGCGGCGAGTTGAAGCGCGTCTATGAAAAGATGACCACGCTTTCGCTGGTCGATTCGCTCTCAGGAACAGAACTGGCGCTTCACGACAGCATGCGGCGTTATTTGTTCAACAAGCTCCTGAGCGGCAACCGGCAGCTCTTTGCAGCGACGAGTTCTCGCCTCACTGTGTTTTTCGGCTGCCAGGCGGAAAAATCGGAAGGACAAGACCGGGACCGCCTGTTCCGGCATCGCATGTTTCATCTGATCGGGGCGGATGAACAAGCCGGCATTGCCGAATTCGAGCTCCTGTGCCGGCGCTACCGTCGCGGCAGGCGAATGGATGATTGTTCGGCGATTCTGAAACTCGTTCACGAGTATGACGCCGGTCTGAGCCAGCAGAGTTTGGGCGTCATTACGTACCACGAGGGCAAGCTCGAGTCGGACCGGCGCAATTGGGAACTGGCCCGCCCGCTCTTCGAAAAGGTGCTGGCGAATCCGGAGATCGATGACCGTTTGCGCGTGAAAGCGTGGAACCGGATCGGGCTGGTTGACATCGAAGCACGAAGGTGGGAAGAAGCGATCGCCTCTTTTCAGTCGGCCAGGCAAATCGCCGCACGCAACCAGTATGGTGAATTGGCCCTGATCTACGACAACCTGGCAGTTGCGTACCAGAGGCTTGGGAACAGAGAACGGGCGGAACATTTCAATCGCGAAAGTATTGCGTTGGCAGGCCGTAACGAGGACCGCCTGTGCCTGGCAACCGCACTGAACACGCAAGGTACGTTGCTTGCCAGTTTTCGCGAATACAAAGAAGCCATCCAGGCCTACTCCAGGGCTTTAGACAACCTGGACGAGTCGACTGAGCAACTTCACCGCGCGCAGATCTACAACAACATCGGCGGGCTCTATGCGGATCTGGCGGACTGGCAGCGGAGCCAGCACTACTTTGAGATGAGCCTGAAGATCAGCAGCGAGCATCTGGATACACTCGGCCAGGCTCGCACGCTCGCCAATCTGATCCGCGTGTATCGAAGCGCCGGCCGCATAGTTGATGCTATTGCCGCAGGCGAGCGAGCGATCGCTTATTTCACGGTCATGCACGATGACTGCGGCGCCGGGAATGCGGCGCTTTCACTAGCTAAACTCTACCGGAGCGTGCGCAGGAAGGATGAAGCACTGAAGAAATACGACGAGGCGTTGAAGTACTTTGAGAGCGCCGGTACGATCGCCACAAAAGAATACACCACGGCCAAGACCGACCGGGCAACACTGTTGCATGCTCCCGGCATTCCGTGGTGGGTCTGGACGGCGGCTGCTGTTATCTGCATACTTTTCATTCTGTTTGTTGTGGCCGTGCTTTGGTTTGTCATTACCAACACCCGGCTGCCATAAGGTCATTTTCGCGGCTCAATCGCGATCAGGAGCCAGTCGCAGACCTTTTCATTCCACGCTGATCGCGCTCGGCGCAATCTAGCTCAACTGGCGCAGGCTTTCGGTTGAAGGAACGAAATAGTATGCACCGCTGATGGGCCGCGTATAGCGCGTAAGCGCGTCGCGTACTCCGGTACGAAGGCCCGCCATGCTCTCCAACATAGTGGAAAGCCGCTGCTGATCGGCACTGAAGCCAACGAACATCGTTCCGTGATCGGTGACAGTTCCGTAGGGCATGTTGCGACGGAAGATCTTCCCGTAGGTGTCCTGATCTGTGCTCGCAACGTGCGAGTCCGGCGGCTTGTCCTCCATCTCAACGCTGTCCAGCTTTGTCCGCCCCATTATTCGCTCTTGTTGCGCGACAGGAAGCGACTCCCAGGTAGACGTGTCGTGCTTCCACTTCTGCAGCAACAAGATAGTTCCAGCTTCGCCTGGCATTCCATCGGGTATAAGCGCCACATCGGGAGCATCAATAAGGCTCGGGTTTTCAGAACCATCGATGAAGCCGGTCAGATCGCGATCATGCCGGTAGGCCCAACTGGAGGTCTCTTCGGCTACCGACGCGAGCTCTTTCACCGTGACGATGGCCGCGTGAGCGACATCGAATAGTACGTCGTACGCGCTTCCCGAGAGCCACAAGACCGCGTCATGCTGTGTGCCTGGCATGACGAACCCGTCTTTCCCGACGATTTCCGCATTGAAACCTTGTATGTTTGCGGGCGCGTGGCCGGGAGCGACTTTGCTCCACAGTTCAGGCCTGAACCCGACCACTAAGTTGACTCCGCCGATGGTGGTTCTCGGCTCACGCAAAGCGGAAATGGCGGTAACGAGTTTCTCTGCGTCGCCTGGGTTAACTGCCTCGAATTCCAAGTAGGCATGGGAAGCGGTACCAAGAGCGAATATCCCGGCCTGCGGCGTCTTCATGCGAGTAGGATAGCGGGAAGTTAGGAGTGCAATCGGCGGCGCTTGCACGAAGGCGCTATGATTAACCCAAAGCACTTGATGCCGAAGAATATCTAGGAGGTTCCCGTGACCCGAGAGCTCTCTAAGGCTTGGTGGCTGCTGGCATTGTGTGGAATCCTTGACGCGGTGCACGCGGCCATGAACCTCTTAATGCGGAACCCGGATGGATCGACCATTATGCGCGAATTTGCGGGGGTCCATGCAGTTCGGGATATGGGCATACTTGCTGTGGCTGCAGGCGCCTGCGCGATTGCTGCCGGCGTCTGGAACTCTGGAAGGGAAGATTCCTGGCTTCTATCGCTACATGGGTTTGCGCTCGGAGGATTCGGGCTCATAGCCGTTTCCCCAATTGTGAGAGGTCCACTGAGCTTTCGTCCCGTCTCTGTACTATTCGCGGTGATGGCTGTGAGCATCGGTGCATATGCATTGACAACTGCGCGAGGGCTGCGACCCGGCGCCTCGAAGCAGTGGTTTTCGACTATGGGAGCGGCTTCGATTGGATTTGCGTTCTCGTTTCTTGCCGTCGGCTTTAAATTGGTCAGGCTGGGACCACCGTCCGCCTTTTTTGTCTGGATGAGTTCTTACTTCGGCTTCTGTGCGATCTTCATGCTGTGGCTGGCGTTCCGTGTGGGTAGACACGGTTTTTCCCAATTCGGCCAGACGGAACGGTTATCACCACTGCCACGCCCGCGACACGCGTAGTAAATAGGTAGCGCGGTATCTACAGGGACGTATTTAATTTTTTGGAAAACCGGGATCTGCCTTGATCTCGCGAATCTGGAGAATGTGGCGCTGCTCGTGCGTCGAGATCTCAAGGAGGCATTGGTACGCGTCAACGCCCCACTCGGGCACGACATGACCTCGAAGATCCTCAGTCGTCGATCGAGCCAGTTCTAGCAACTTGGCATGCATAGCGAGGAAGGCTTTCAACGCCTGGTCCGTGTTGATTTCCTCGCCTTTCGGATTTTCGTCCGCCGACGTTTTTTCATGCCGAGTACGATCGATGCCATACCAGAGGACGTCCGCATCGGATGCCTGCTTGGGCAGCTTCTTGGGAGGTTGTTTCAGTCCATCGTTCAGGAGTTTCCAATAGTTCGGCTCTGCGACGACGAGGTGCTGAACGACTTCGGCGATCGTCCACCGATCCGGCGCTGATCGGAAGTTGAACTGAGCACTGGAAAGCGACCCGACCTCACTCGTCAGCCAGCTTTGGGTCATCTCGAGATGCGCAACCAAGTGTTCGCGATCCTTTTGGCTCATCGGATCGGCGAACAGGCTAAGAGCGCCTCCGAAGAGTGCAATGGCTGAAAAAGCCCTTATCCGTAATTGCATGTTGATTCGTTTTCCTGCCTCGAAGTTATAAGCCGCGAGCAATTAGTAAACCACGCTTGAAACTCCAATACGTAAGATCGGGAAGGCGACTCGTCGCGCTCTGACATTCCCGCTGTCCCAATCGCGGGATTCGGCGGTCCCACATTAGGTAAACCCGCAATTATTTAAATCGGGCACAAGCCCGGTTCATTCAAAGTGACTTCTTGCAGGACTCTACCTTGTGTGAAAAGAGTTTCGATTGGGCTTTTGCCATAGGAACACTGGGGACGGATCAGGAACAGAAGACGGAACACATGCCAGTCCGGCCCAAGCGTTCAGTCAGTCCCGTCCTCAAGCAATTCGTGGTCAGTGTTGGAGCTAATGAGCGAACCTGCCATCTTCCTTCTGAAATGCCTGAACCATGACCGAATGTGCGGTTTGCCGAGAATCCTGGCATGATCAGTAAAGGCTACCGCGGATTTCGCGATCTGTCCCTAAACGGAGCCCGAATCAAGATCATTCGGATTTTGGCTTGTCATGCCTCGCATCTTGAAGTCGATCCTGCGGCGATATGATTCGGAAGGGTAGGGCGGCTGATGACCAATTTAAGACGTCGACCCGCTGCCGATCAGGCAGATGAACAGTCACTGTTCCAAACAGACGCAAGACCGCGCGGCATTCGCACTGATCGCGCACAAGGAGCACACGAATATGAAGCCAAAGAATACGATCTGCCTCTGGTTCGACAAGGACGCGCGTGAGGCGGCGAGCTTTTACGCCGTCACCTTCCCGGATAGCGAAGTAACTGCTGTTCACGAGGCCCCCGGTGACTATCCGGGTGGTAAGAAGGGCGATGTGCTGACGGTGGAATTCACCGTCTTGGGCATTCCCTGTCTCGGTATCAACGGGGGCCCGGCGTTCAGACACACCGAGGCCTTTTCTTTCCAGATCGCGACGGAGAATCAGGAAGAGACGGATCGTTACTGGAACGCGATCGTCGGCAATGGCGGCATGGAGAGCCAGTGCGGTTGGTGCAAGGACCGCTGGGGCCTCTCCTGGCAGATCACACCGCGCGTGCTGACTGATGCGCTCGCGGCTGGTGGCAGTGAGGCAAAGCGTGCCTTCGAGGCGATGATGACGATGAAGAAGATCGACGTCGCCGCCATCGAGGCAGCGCGGCGAGGCTGACGTGAACAGGCCGATCCGTCCTTGTTAGTCCTGGATAACGCGGACTCGCTTAGAATAAGAACACTTCCGCGCTCTTCTTGGATTCGGGCCTTCAAAAGCGAAGGCGATACCCTACCTCTTCTCTGGCTTGACGATCCACCAGGTCTATGAATTGGATCACGCATGGTGGAGCCTCTCCGGTGGAACCGAAGCGCTCCCCGCACGCCACGGAACGCGCTTCCAGAAGCCCCGAGGAGTGGGAGTCGAAATTCATGCTGACTGCGGTCTTACGGAGAATTAGTTCTCCAGGAACAAGCCGAACCCGGAAACCGCCGGGCAGGCAGCGGACTCGGTTATGCGGAGACGGACGCGCGTCGTTCGAACTGCGGCGGGCGAATGCAGAATCCGACAGTGGCCAACGCTTGTGCCGGCCGCAAACGGCCGCCAATTGGTGTCGGTCCACACATCCACGGCGCAGCCAGCGATGCGCTGTCCGAGCCGAGTGTTTTCGCCAAGGCGCGCGATATTGAAAGTCACGGATCGGGGGAAATGGAAAACGATCTCGGCGGTGGTTATGCCGGGGTCAGTAGACCAATACGTGTCGGGATTTTCATCCAAGACCAGTTTCGGACTAAAGGCCGTGTCGTTGGCCCTGACGTTCGAAGCCACGACGCTGTCGGCCTCCATGGCGAGATTATGCGAAAAGATCCGGCGTATCAGCTCGCCGAAACCGCGTAACGATCCCGCATCCCGTTCATGGATGAGACCACGACGGTCCGGCGGAACATTGAGTAACAAGCTTGCGCCACGGCCGACGGAATCGTAATACAGTGTGAGCAGTTCGCGGCTGGTCTTAACCTTTGTATTCTCCGCCTCGTGCCAAAACCAGCCCGGGCGGATGGAAACGTCGCACTCGGCAGGCATCCAGAACTTACCGTTCCGGGTTCCAGTTACAGCTTCACTCTCTCTTACATTTCCCGGAGATGGCGAGCCGCCGTCGAGAGCCACGGGCGTATAAGTAGCCCAGCACGGATCGCCCGCGATTCCTTTTTCGTTCCCAACCCACCTGACATCAGGGCCAACATCGCTGAACAGAACGGCGGCGGGCTGTAACTCGCGCTCCATCTTCCAGGTGTTATCCCAGTCGTAATAATGCAGCTTATCGATGACTCGCTTCTCGTGGACGCCGCCGTAGAACCCGTCCCCTCCGTTAGCGCCATCGTGCCAGATCTCGAAGATGGGGCCATAACCGGTAAGTAATTCGCGAATCTGTTGGCGATAGATTGTTAGGTACTCCGGATGGCCATAACCAGGCTGACTGCGGTCCCAGGGAGATACATAGACGCCGAATTTCAGACCGTGGCGCTGAGCCGCTTCTGAGACTTCCTTTACGACATCTCCGTTGCCCCTTCGAAACGGACTATTCTTTACGGAACGCTCGGTAGTTTTTGTGGGCCAGAGGCAGAATCCATCGTGGTGCTTGCAAGTAAGAATTACGCCCTTGCTTCCGGAGTCTTTCAACGTGCTGACAATTGCGTCGGCATCGAAAGCGGTTGGATTGAAGAGTGCGGGGCTCTCGTCTCCGTAGCCCCACTCCTTATCAGTGAAAGTATTGATCGTGAAATGGAGGAAGGTATAGATCTCCATCTCACTCCAATACAATTGGCGTGCCGCCGGCAGGGCGCCGTAGGGCTGAGGCGCTGCAACGTTTCGCGCACGCGCGGGGAGCGCGTTGAATGTGGCTGCCGTGGTCGCGAGGAACGAACGGCGGGAAAGAATCATGTATCGAACCCGAGGTCCATAATCTCACCCGGTAATGGCGAGCCTGCAAACGATGGGATATCGGCATACAAGTTGCCCGTGCACGCCAATTTGCAGAGGGAATTTAGATACGGTTCCGGGGACCTGGCTGCCGAACCACAGGACTCACTGCTTGACCAGTTCGACGCGGCGATTGCTGGCGCGGCCGTCGTCGGTGTCGTTGGAGGCGACCGGCGCGGTGGGCCCGTCGCCGAAAGACTGCATCCGGCTGGCAGCGACGTTGTAAGGCGCAGCGGAAAGCGCCTGCACAACAGCAGCGGCGCGGCGCTTAGACAGGTCCATGTTCGCGGCAAGCGCGCCCATGTTGTCGGTATGGCCCACAACATAGACTTTGAGCTTGGGATCCTGAGCGAGCAAATCTGCGACTGCCTTCAAAGCAGGAGCAGACTCGGACTTTACGTCGGCCTTCCCGGTATCGAAGAGGATTCCGTTCACCACCGAGTGGCCGGAGCTTCCGATGCCGGTAGACAGGTCAGCCGCTGTGGCTACCATGACCTGGGTCAACGCGATTTCCTTGACGATGAATACCTTGAATCCGTCGCCATTGCCAAAAAACTCAATGGACATCCAGGTTCCATTCTTGTGGACCACAAAATCGGCTTGGCTAAGAGTGGGATTTTGCTCAAAGATATATCCGGCAGAATGCAGTGCACTCACCAGATTGCGCAGTACCGGGGCAGTGGTGACGCCCTTTGGAAACCGGTATTCGATATGGGTGAAGTCTCCTTCAATGTCCTTGGTTTTTCTACCGGCGACGCTGAACCTATAGGTATCGTCATCGCGATGGGCGCACGATTCGAGGACGGATCCGGGATAGCGGCTAATGAGCGGCGAGTCCTTGCAACCGGGAGCATCCTGCCCCTGTGCAAAGCACGGCTGAATCAGAAAAGCTGCGCAAAAGGCCAAGGTAAGACGGCGTTCGGCTTTCATGTGGTCTCCTAGGAATGGTGTCTGGATCAAGCCCGTGCTCGCTTAGTCGCTTCTGAGGGTTGTTCCGGCGCCTACCAGAATAATACTCAGGGATCGAAACAGGAGACGGGCAGCTAGCCGAAAGCTATAACTAAGTGAAATCGACGTGGAAATCGGTCAGGGGTGTCTGAGCCATTGAAGACCGGGCTGGTCGAAGCCGAATGCTGTTTTGACCACGGCGTCGGCGATGCTGAGGCCGTTTTCGGAATTGGTGAACATCACGAATCCCGATTTCTGTTCAGGGAGGCCGACCATATAAGCCTTGAATGAACCATTGTCACCCCAGTGCCAGAAGGCTGGACCGGCCGAGGTTTTCTCCAAGCCCAGTCCGAGGCCCCAAGAGATACTCGTAGATAGAGGGGCGACATCAAAGCAATTGACGGTGCAATTCTGCGGCACCGCAGTCTGTGGAGTCTCCATCTGTTTTAGCGTGTCCGGGTTCAAACCTTTTCCGTCGAGGAGCGCGGTCATAAAGCGCGCATAATCTAATGCTGTGGTCTGCAAGGAGGAGGCGGGATTCGCTTCCTTCGGTTTCCATTTGTTCTGAGCCTTACGATCTTTATCGTGTCCGATGGCCGTACGCGCATCGTACTCCTGACGCCAAACATAGCTGCTGCTGGTCATGCCGAGCGGCGTGAATACCATCTGTTGTATGAATTCGTTGAGACTCTGGCCGGTGATACGTTCGACAGCCTTTCCCAGGAAGACGAAGCCTTCCCCCGAGTAGCTGAAGTGATCACCGGGCTCGAAGTGGATGGTGAGTCTTTCCTTAGGGCGCCAGTTGGGAAAGCCTGTGCGGTGGCTCAAGACCAGTCGGGCTGTAATTTTGTTGATGCGCGGATCGCCTTCGATATAAGGCGCATCAAGATAATCTTGAAGGGGCGCATCGAGATCAATCTTGCCCTGATCAGCCAGTTTCAGCACGGCATACGCGAAGACGACCTTGCTCAGTGAGGCCGCTTCGAATATCGTGTCGTTTGTGACCGGGGCATCGCCATCCTTCACGCCAAAGCTTTTCACCCAATAAATTCTCCCATTGCGGATCAGCGCGAGTGACAAGCCTGGTACATTGTTTTTTCGCATGAGTTCGGGCACAGTTCGTTCCAGTGCGCGGGCAGAGGCAGGCCCGGGCACAGGCGATGCAGGCGACCACGCCACCAGCATGGAGACGATGAGCGCCATTGTTCCTAGTGCGGTGAGCGAGCGTCCGGAGGTTAACGAGATCATAAGCGCGGCAACGTGGATTCGTTTTTTCGAAAGGGAGTAAGCGTCACAGGAGCCGTACGCAAGCTAATGTTACGGTATCTGGGTGCGTTTTCTCCAGTCGATTCCAGAAGTGATTGCGGCCATGTTTCAGTGGGAATTCGTTCTGACCTACACGCCCAGGTTGCCACCTGTCAGATTGAATTGGGCGCCGTCCTCTGCGGCCTCGACGGCAGGTACCATCGAAGTGGAGACAAGAGCATGAACAAGATCACACCGTTTCTGTGGTTCAACGAAAACG
>Ga0210385_10001967_pt1 | contig 12482 bp, 14 predicted proteins | sample IncBWH26OmetaG_FD_160107 | JGI IMG/M metagenome (GOLD analysis project Ga0210385, IMG submission 160107) | Forest soil microbial communities from Barre Woods Harvard Forest LTER site, Petersham, Massachusetts, United States - Inc-BW-H-26-O ... | reverse complement strand
TGGAATTACGTCGACGCCACCAACCTCTCCCCCCACGAGCGCCGCCAGTGGATCAAGATGGCCAGGAGCTTCGGCTACGACGTCCAGGCCGTCTTCTTCGACGTCCCTCTCGAGGTCTGCATGGAGCGCAACAAGCGCCGCGAACGCACCGTCAGCGACGACGTAATGAAAAAGATGGCCGAGCGTCTCCGCCCCCCCGACTTCAAGGAAGGCTTTTCGAAAATCACCGTCGTGCGGGTCAAAGGCGCGCCCGGTGCGGACAAAGCGGCCGAAGGCGAGTAGCTTTACGGATTGCTCTTTGCGGAGCGCAGAAACTCGTCGCGGCTCACTATCCTCCATGAACGCGTGCCCGGCAGCGGAGGCAGTGCGTACTCCTCGGCCGACCAGCGGGAACCATCGGCAAAATAAAACGTCTCGAAGGTGAGCACTGCCTGATGGAGGCGCTGGCTGGCAAGCGCGGCATCGGTGTCCTGCCCGCAGCTGGCAAACGTGAGCCGCATCGCGGCCCCGGGCGCAAGCTGGAGCGGTTTCTGGCGTTCCCAGCCAGGCGGCAGGTGGTACACACCGTCATGCCCCAGCCACACCAGCTTCGGCACCTGCCCCTGCTGCACCGACCAGCACGCCGCCCGCGGATGCGCAGCGGTGCCATCGCCCGCCTCGGGGAAGACAAAGAGCATGCCGCCGCTCACGATGGTTTTGGGCGAAACATTCCGCAGCGTGATCGTCGCCGTACGCTGCCAGCCATTCAGCACCTGGACTGGGCTGCCCAGCCGGATCGGCCTCCCGCCGATCGCGACTTCCCGCACCGAGACCGGCCACGCTGCGCTGCGATCCGCGTCGGGAAGAGTGAAAGTCATCGCCGAGGCGGGCGGCTGCGCCTGCGGAAAAGCCGCTGCCGGCATTGTCAGAAGAAACACCGCAAGCGCGAGCCATCGTACGGCCAGGCGAACCATGCGTTCCTTTCGGAATTTCGAGTATCCGAGGCCCCGTGAGAAAAGATTAACCGGCAGCCGGCGATCCTCGGCGTCGGTCTACAGCGAATCGTACACCAGAGCCACAAACGTTCCCGGCTTCAGGTTTCCCTTCGCCCACGCCGCATCCAGGTCCGCGGTCGGCTTCGCCGCCACTGCCTGATCCACGGTGTTGCCCGAAGCCTTCAACTTCTCCACCCGGTCGGCCACATTCACCAGCATTTCGCGATAGCCCTGCAGCGCTGCCTTGTTCCCCAGCGGCCCGTGTCCGGGGACAATCTTCGTCCGCTCATCGGCCAGCGCCAGCACCTGATCCACGCCGCGAATCATCCCGTTAATCGTTCCGCCGCTCGACAAATCGATCAGCGGATACATGCCGTTGAACCACAGATCCCCGGTGTGGATCACGTTGCCGTGATTGAAGTGGATGAAAATGTCCGAGTCCGTATGCGCGTCCGGCGCGTGCGCCAGGTCCAGCTGATCGTTGTTCACCCAAAGCGTCTCCGTCTCCGGAAACGTCTCCTGCGGCAGCGCTGCGTCCGGCGCAGGCTGGAAATGCACATCGTAAACCGCCATGTACTGCGGCTTCTCCAGCCGCACCCGCGTGTTGTCCTGCGCGATGATGAAGGCCCCGTCCAGGTGCAGCGCCGCGTTGCCGTCGGTGTGATCGAAATGCCAGTGCGTATTGATCAGCAGCTTCAGCTTGTGCTCGTCGAGCTTCGACAGCGCATCCCGCAAATGATCGGTGCCCGTCGAAATCCCCGAGTCGATCAGCACTTTGCCATCCGGCCCGGTCTGGCAAACGATATTTCCGCCCACTCCCTGCAGCAGAAAAATCGTATCCGTCAGCTTCGTCGTTTTAATCTTTTCGTTCGCCGCAGCCGTTCGCAGTTGCTGCGGCAGATCGGGGTTCGGCTGCACCGCCGGATTCGTGTTCTCCGCCGCGGGCGCCTGTTCCGGACTGTTCGGCGCGGTGCTCTGTGCTGGCGCAGTCTGCGCCGGCGGGACCACCATCGCGCTCGCAGTTGGCCCGGTGGCGCGGAACAGCAAATTTCCGCGCGTCAGCCACCCGCCCACCGTGGCCATACCCGATCCAAACAGAAATTCCCGGCGCGTCCTCATAAGAGATCTTCGACAGAAACCGGCATACTCGCGAAAACGCCTACAGCAGCCCTGGCGGAAGATTTAACCCGCCCAGCATGCCCTGCACGTTGGACTTGATGATCTCGTCGGCGCGCCGGCCCGCCTCGTTCACCGCTGCCGCTACCAGATCCTCCAGCATCTCCACGTCGGCCGTTGGACCCGTCAGGCTGCTCACCGCCGCCGGATCGATCGTCACCTTCAGAACCTCTTTCTTGCCGTTCATCTTCACCGTGACTGCGCCGCCGCCCGACGACGCCTCTACGACCGTTGCGGCCAGCTTCTGCTGGATTTGTTCCTGCATTTGCTTTGCCTGGCCCAGCATTTCCTGAAGTTTCAGAGGATTCAGCATCGATGGTTGTGTTCTTTCCAAATTGATTTTGTGGCCCGCGGTCCTCAGTTCGTGTCACGGAGATCGAGCACGCTGCGAATATCCGCCTTGAACAGCTCCTGCGTCTTTTTCACCAGCGGATTCTCCATCGCCGCCGACTGCGCGCTGCCGGCCACCGGCGCCGGTGCTTCCTTGCCTGGCCCTTTGTTGCCGCTGGACCCATTCTCACCCGGCACAAACCCGATCTTCTGCGTCGCTCCAATCGCCCGCATCGCTTTGCGCGCGATCGCCTCCGCCTCGGCATTCACGGTCAGCGCCAGCATCTTCTCGCGAATCGCCAGCTCCACCCGGATCCCATTCGCCTGCTGCGTCCAGATTCCCTGATGGATCAGGTTCGCCGCCGTCTCATGTCCCGCGCCAGCCAGCGCTGTGCACACCGCCTCTCGCATGCGATCCAGATCCGGCCCTGCATCCGGAGCCAATGCTAAAGCACCTTCTGTCGATTCCGTCAGCCGCTCGGCCAACCCGACGGTTGCCGGGGGCTTCGCCTCAGCCGCAGCGGCTACCGATGAATAAGACGCCTTCGTCTCCGCCGCTGCTCGTCCCACGCTCTCCGCCGGCGACAGTGCCCGAGCTGCCGGTTCCGCAGTGCCGCTCTCGCCCACGATCTTGCGATCCCGATCCGCCTCAAACGGCGATGGCCGCGGCGTCGCCGGAGCCGTCGCCCGAACCTGTCCCGCCATGGGCACTGTACTTCCTGTGCCCTGTATCCTCTGCCCTGCGCCCTGTCCGGAGCCCGGAGCCCGGATCCCGGTGCCCGGTGCCCGGTTTTCAGCCCCGCTTAAAATCTCTTCGATGGGCAGCAGCCGCTGCAGATGCACCAGCTTCACCAGCCCCAGCTCCAGATGGAAGCGCTGCTCCTGTCGGTAATTCAGATCGTCGAAGGTCCGCAGCATCACCTGCAAAAACCGCGTCAGGTCCTCCTCGGAAAACAGCATTGCCGAACGTGCCGCCCGCGCCCGCTCGTCGGCCGAGATCTGCAGCAAATCGGTATTCTCTCCGCCTACCCGCGCCATCAGCGCGTTGCGCAGATACCGCACAAACTGCCGCGCCAGCGCCGACGGGCTGTTCCCGGCATTCAGCAGCGTGTTCAGCGCTTCCACCACCGCTGCCGTCTGTCCGGCGCTGATCTGCTCCATCAGCCGCTCGAACACCGTGTTCGGCACCGAGCCCATCAGCTCGCGAATCTGTTCCGACTCGAGGTGCGGCTTGCCGTTCAGCAGCGGCGCCGAAGCAATCGCCTGGTCCATGATCGACAGCGCATCGCGCATCGATCCATCGCCCGCCTCGGCCAGCAGCGCCAGCGCCGCAGGCTCCGCGTCGATCTCCTCAGCGGCCGCAATCGTCTGCAGCTGCGCCAGAATGTCGTCGAACTTCACCGCATGAAAACTGAAGTGCTGGCACCGCGATCGGATCGTTTGCGGAATGTCCTCCGGCTGCGTGGTCGCCATCATAAAGATCACGTGTTCCGGCGGCTCCTCCAGCGTCTTCAGAAGCGCATTGAACGCGGCGTCCGTGATCTGGTGCGCCTCGTCCAGGATCCAGATCTTGTACTTATCCCGCGCCGGCCGGTACCGCGCCGCCTCGCGCAATTCCCGCACCTCGTCGATGCCGCGATTGGTCGCCGCATCGATCTCCAGCACATCGACCGCGTTGCCCGCGCGAATTTCGGTGCACGAATCGCAAATTCCACAGGGCTCCTGCGTCGGCCGCTTCGGATCGCCCACCGCCGTCCGGCAGTTCAGCGCCTGCGCCAGAATCCGCGCAATCGTCGTCTTCCCAATGCCGCGATGTCCGGAAAAAATATATCCATGCGCGATCCGCCCCTGCTCCAGTGCATTCAGCAGCGTGCGCGTGACGTGCTCCTGCCCGGCGACGTCGGCAAATTTTTGGGGACGGTATTTCCGTGCCAGAACCTGGTAAGCCATCGAATGCCTGATTGTATCGCCTCGAGCGGACCCCGATTTTCCAGAGCCGGGAAGTCCCGCAGTCAGTGCTTTGAGCCTGGAATGGGCTGAGTCAGACCGCGCGTTCGCAGGCCTTCTCTTCTTCCGTCATTCTTTCTGCTTCCAGCAACTTCGCTGTTGTGAGGATGGGAGTATCCGGCGGCAGGACCGGAACATAAAGTCCATCGACGAACTCCACCTTTAGTCCGCTGGGCAACGTAATGGTTCTCTTCCGCCGCTTCGCCATATCTCCAAAATACAATGTTGCGAATGACCGCGGACGACCTCCACTACCGCCTCGCCACCCCCGCCGACATCCCCCATCTCGGCCCGCTCATCGAGGCCTCCATCCGCGGCCTCCAAACCAACGACTACTCGTCCTCTCAAATCGAGCAGGCCATCGGCACCTGGCTCGGCCTCGACACGCAGCTCGTCGCCGACCGAACCTACTTCGCCGTCGAAGTCCGGCACAATCCCGACCATCGACCCACGATCGGCAACCTCGCCGCCTGCGGAGGCTGGTCCCGGCGCAAAACCCCCTACGGCAGCGATCACCGCCCCAACCGCGACGACTCCTTCCTCGACCCGCGCACCGACGCCGCCAAAATCCGCGCCTTCTTCATCCACCCCGCCTGGGCGCGCCGCGGCATCGGCTCCCGCATTCTCGAGTTGTGCGAACAGGCTGCGCTCGCCGAAGGTTTCACGCGCTTTGAAATGGGAGCCACCCTCACCGGTATCCCGCTCTACCGTCGCCACGGCTACGTCGAGCAGGAGCAGGTCAACCTGCCCCTCGCCAACGGCGAACTCCTGCCCATCGTCAGAATGACGAAAAGCCTCTAACCACGAAGAAGCACTGCAACCGGGTGAGCGTATGATTGCCGGGCTGAGAAGTTCCTGAAACGTCCCCCGCGAAAATCAATCTGGAGGAAGATCGTTATGAAATTCATGACCACCTGGTCCTTTCCCACTGGAAACATTCCTGAAGCCGCCGCCCGGTTCCTCGCCGGCGAGGCAGTACCCCCTGAAGGCGTCAAATTACTGGGGCGCTGGCACAACGCGGACTGCAGCGGAGGTTTCGTGCTGGTGGAGACCAACGATCCGGTTGCGATGTACGCGGACGCCGCAAAGTGGGCGGACTTACTGGAACTCAACACCGTCCCGGTGATCGAAGATGGCGATGCCGGACCTGTGCTCGCGAATCGCTTCAAAAAATAAACCTGCAACCCAGCCGAATTGGCTGGCTACTTCCGGCGCTGTTTCCCGCGCGGCGCCACAGCCTTTGGCCTGCTGTTCCTCCCCGCCCGCTTCGCCGCCCGAGCCCGTCTCCGAATCTCCTCCGGCGAGTACATGCTCTTCCGGCAATGCACCGATCCGCAGTTGCACCGCGCCTCATCCTCGTCGCCGTCGTAGAGGTAGTAATCGTAGGTCAGCTCCTCGCCGGCCCTGATGTGGCGGATCGCCATGATCCACACCTGCCCGTCAATCTCCTCCGTCTCGCAGTTCGGATCGCACGAGTGATTGATGAACATCGCCGTCCCGTGACCATCGATCACCGTCCTGCCATTGCCCACCCCGAACAGATAGGTCGTCGGCGAGTTCTCATACTTCGCATCGGCTTCGTCTTTGGGAATGCGCGGCCCCGTGTACTCCACCACCCGCGAGCCCTTGCGAATGGGCGCCGTCGTGTAGCAGCCCGCCGCGTGAATTGCTGAAGAACGAATGATCAAACTCATCTCCACCACAATACCAATCCCGGCCCGCCTTTCTTCGAATCCAGGCGTCTAAAATGGAAGGAAATGCTGCGCCGCCTTTTCATCACCGGCTCCATCGTCCTGCTGGCCCTGCCGCTCGCCGCCCAGCAGCAGGACAACTCGGCGCCCCCCGCGCAACAGGGGCCGCCCAGCACGCCCGCCTCGCAGAAAAAGGATCAGCCGAAGAAAAGCACCTCCGATCAAAACCCCTTTCCTGAAGCCCAGTCCGAGGCCGCCGCCCACCAATCCCAGCAGGACTCCAGCTCGCAGCCCGACGCTCCAAAGCCTCAAACCGCCACCCCCGCCAGTCCGTCGACCAGGCCCGACAGCCCCGATCAGAACCCCTTTCCCGAAGCGCAGTCCGAGAAGGCCGCCCATCAGACGCAGCCGCAGGACAAGAAGTCGCTCCCTCCGGCTCCCGCCGGATCGAAGGACGATGAGAATTACAGCTCCAGCCAGGTGAAGGGCCTCGACATGCCCACCACCGACGAAGCTGCGCCCGCCAACCTGCCGCCCTCTTCGTTGCCCTACAACCCAAAACTCGCCAAAAAGGATTCAGGGATCGGCGATTTCTACATGGACTCCGGCAACTGGAAGGGTGCTTACGATCGCTTCCTTGAGGCCAACCACTCCGATCCCGGTAATGCCGAAGCCGTCTTCGGCCTCGCCGAATCCGCGCGCCATCTCGGTCACCAGGACGAAGCCCTGCGCAATTACCGTCTTTATCTCGCCGCGCTGCCCAACGGTCCCCATGCGAAAGAAGTTCGCAAGGCCCTGAAAGAAATGGGTGCGGCGCCGCCGGCCTGATTCCGTGCCGGCGGTATAGTGCCCGCAAATCGGTTCCTGTTGTCCTCCGCGGCCCTTGGTATGCATCCAGTTCTGTGCTCGGTTTTCGACTCGTATGCCGCCGCGTTATCCGCTCAGACTGCGGATTGGTGCCAGCTGCACCCCCGGCAGGATGACCGGTTCTGGAGCGCCCAGGAACTCATCGAGCATCTCGTGCTCACCCTCCGCAGTTCCAGCGGCGCGCTCGAAAAGCGCCTCGAGCGTGGGCGGCCGACCGCCGCTCGCTGCACACCCGTGCAATGGATGGTGAAGACGGCCGTGCTCTCCTCCGGCCGCATGCCCCGCGGCGTGTCCGCTCCCGTTTTTGCGCGCCCCGACCAGCTCCACTGGACGCCCATGAACGGCGCCGAACTCGTCCAGCTCCTCCGCCAGGAAATCGATCGGATGGACGCCCTCCTCGACACCTGCCGCCAGCGCTTCGGGCTCCAGCGCATTGCCAGCCACTTTCTGCTGGGGCCCCTGCGTGCCGATCAGTGGCGTCGTTTCCACACCATCCACATACGCCATCATCTCGGTCAGCTGCGCCGCATCGAGTCGTCGATTGGGCAGGCCGCTGCGCCGTCGAACCGCAACCAGCCTGCCACGCGCTGACCCGCGCCTCAGTACTTCGACTTGAATGCGTACGTCAGGCCCATCGTGAACTCGAACGAATTGCGCTTCGTCGGTGGCTCGGTTGCCGGCGGATCGTTCAGATAGCTGTCCAGCGTTCCCACACTGAAGCCGAAATTCTTGTATGCCGGAAACGCGAACGTGTTCGTCTCCGTCGCCGAATACGCGCGCTCGTTGTTGTAAGCCGGAATAAACGCCAGCCCCTGCGTGTAGGTCACCAGCTTCAGCTTCAGCAGATAGTTCGCCGAGAACGTTGACCCGATCAGGTTCTGGCTCGACGGAGTGCCCGTGATGAACGACTGTTTCTCGTACTGCACCGTCGCCTTCAGATCGCCCTCCTGCTTCGGCGTCTTCAGCACTGTCCAGCCCAGCCCGCCGCCGTAGATCTGCTGCAGGTCCAGGTCCTGGCTGAAATTGTGATCGAACTCCGCCTGGCCCAGGCCGAACATCCGTGCCGAGAAGTACTCGTCGCGCTCCGCACCGAAGTGCAGGATCGATGACTTCGTGCTCGTCGACGGCGTAAACACTCCGCCGCTGGTAAAACTCGGCTGCGTGATCTTGCCGAACGATCCGGAAAAGTCGAATGAGGTCCGGTTCCGCGGATCCAGCCACGGTACCGTCGGAATCGTCCGCACCAGCCCCACGCTGCCCGACACCGTGTACTGGTTCTGCGTCGCCGTCACCAGCGTGGCTCCCGCCGTCGCCGCTCCATTCCATCCCGCCAGGAAACTCGGCTCGTGATTCAGCTGCTTGTCCAGAACCGCCGAATCCACGATCACCTCGGCGTTCTTCACCGGAATCGGCGCAATCGTCGTCCCGCTTTCCGGATGCAGCGTCACCAGACCGTTCGCCACCTCCACCGTCCCCCTGGGCAAACTCAGCGCCGCGTGCTTGTTGCGCTTCTTCATCTCCGGCGTCATCACGGCAAAGGCTTCTGAACTGTGCAGGGACTGGATCTTGTCCCAACCCAGTGTCAGGTCCCCCAGCGGATCGCTGTGGAACGTCACCGTGCCTCCGGCCTCCTGCACCAGCTTGCCGTGCAGCGTGTCGCCGTTGCTCAGCACCAGCGTGTCCGGCGCAGCATCGGGCTTCTTATCCTGGGCTGCGCATCGAACCGCGAGCGGCAGAACCAGTATCACGGGCAACATGAAGGCGAAACGGCAAAAACGCGGGAGCAGGCTCATGGGGGTAAAGTCTCCTTCCGAACTCAGTAAAAGGTGAATAATGATTGAGGATAAGGACGCTACAGCTGCGACGCGACTTCGAGATCGCCACGTTGCGGTGGCTGGACTCCTCCATCGAATTCCCGGACAATAAAACTATGCCGCTGACTCGCGAACAGGCCCTGGACTACTTCCACTCCGACGACCTCATTGGCCTGGGCATGGAAGCCGACGCCGTCCGCAAACGGCTGCACCCGGAAGGCGTCGTTACTTACATCATCGATCGCAATATTAACTATACGAATTTTTGCACCGAATACTGCACGTTCTGTGCCTTTTATCGCCCTCTTAAAGGCAAGCAGGCCGGCGAGGGCTACATCCTCGACTTCGAAACTATCTACGCCAAGATCGCCGAAACCCTCGAGATGGGCGGCACCGGCGTCCTCATGCAGGGCGGCCTTCACCCGGATTTAAAGATCGACTGGTTTGAGCGCCTGCTGCGCGGCATCAAGCAGCGCTTTCCCTCCATCTGGCTGCACTGCTTCTCCGCGTCCGAAATTCTCGCCATCGCTGAATACAGCGACCTCTCTGTCCGCGACACCATCATCCGCCTGCGTGATGCCGGCCTCGACTCCATCCCTGGCGGCGGCGCCGAAATTCTCGACGACGAAGTCCGCCATCGCATCGCCCGCCTCAAATGCGGCACCGAGGATTGGGTGCTCGTCCATCGCACCGCCCACCAGCTCGGCATGCGCACCACCGCTACGATGATGTTCGGCGTCGACGAAACCCTCGATCAGCGTGTCAACCACTTCGACGTCATCCGCCGCCTCCAGGAAGAAACCGGCGGCTTCACCGCCTTCATCCCCTGGAGCTTTCAGCCCCACAACACCGCACTCGGGGGCCGCGGCTGGGACGAAGCCACTGCGGTCGACTACCTCAAAGTCCTCGCCATCTCCCGCCTCTATCTCGACAACATCGAGAACGTCCAGTCCAGCTGGGTCACCCAGGGTCTCAAGGTTCTGCAGATGGGCCTCCGCTTCGGCGGCAACGATGTAGGCTCCGTCATGCTCGAAGAAAATGTCGTCAAGGCCGCCGGCACTTCGAACTGCACAACCGAAGAAGAACTCCGCCGCGTCATCCGCGATGCCGGCTTCCAGCCCCGCCAGCGCGACACCCTCTACCGCACCATGTTTCTGAACTAGAGGCGAATCAGCTTTAGGCGCGCTGCACGAGGAAATTGCTGTTGTTTTTGCCGGCCACGCGCCATGCCCGCGCCTCCTGGCCAGCTGTGGCAATCGCAATTTCGCCTGAGGTGCTTCTGAGTTTCATCGGAGGGTGGTTCATCTCGCAAAAAGCGGAGGAGTTTCGAACGGGCAGACGCCGGCTTCCACGGGGAGCTTCCTTTCGTGACCGGCGGAAGGAATCGGAGGAGAGCGAGTCAGCGGTCGCTGGTCGGAGGGCGGCAGAGAATGACGAACAAACGCCCCCGGGCGGCTAGAGCCGCCGACACGAACGTCATCAGGCATCGCTGGAGCGGCTCCCTTCAGGCCGATTGATGCCCGAAACCAAGTTCGCTACTCGTAGGCAAGGGCGTCGATGGGGTCTTTGCTGGCGGCTTTCCAGGCGGGATACAGGGCGCCGAGGATCGATCCCACCAGGGCGATGATGGCGCCGTAGATGCGCCAATGGGTGGTAAGCAGGAAGGTCAACGTCGGGAAGCGGACGTCCATGAGCAGTTTGATCCCCTGGGTGGCGAGAACGCCGACGATGATGCCGGCGATGGACACGAGGACCGCTTCGCGCAGGACCAGGTTGATGACGTAAAGCTTCGAGGCGCCCAGCGACTTGAGGATGCCAATTTCGCGGGTGCGCTCCATGACCGCCGTGTACATGGACTGGAAGATGACGAGGAATCCGACGATGACCGCGATGCTGATGACGACATTCAAAGCGATGGTGAAGGCGGGAATATGCTCGGGGGTCATCATCGACATCCACTCGGCGAGCGTCTGGACCTGATAAGTTTCCATGCTCGGGGTGTGCTGGATTTCGTCGATGACGGCCTGCTCATTCTTCGGATCGTCGGTGCGGATATAGAAGATGGAGGCGTTGTCGGGCGTGCCGTTGAGCACGCCGAGAGTGTGGATGGGCAGGAAGATGCGGCTGCCCTTGCCATGCTCGATGATGCCGGAGATGCGGAAACTGTGACTGAGGATCTGGACGGTCTGGCCCACCTCGGCATGGTGGCTGCGAGCGTAGAGGTCGTCGACCAGCGCGTCGTCGGGGCCGGTGGGCGGACCTCCGGCCAGGAAGACAAACGGGCGCAGCGCGTCATAGCTGGGGTAGTCGATGCCGAAGATGGTCTGGACGGCGCCGGTGGTGACGAGCTTGGCAATCACCGGCGACGCGACCGCGACGTGGGGCAGCTTCGCGAGCACCTGGGAGGCGATCTTCGCGGGTACGGCAGCATCGCTGAGGCCACTGAAATTGCTGGAATTGGGTGGGCGGACCATGATGTCGGCGCCGATGCCGCTGGTCTGGTTGGCCGCGCCCTGGACCTGGCCGATCATGATGGCCACAATGCAGAGGATCATGACGACCTCAATAGCGACGGCAAGGACGCTGATGGCGGAGCGTACCGGGCGATACAGGATGTTACCGAGAACGAGCTTGTTCATCGAATGGTTGGATGAAGCGAGGCCTTTCGCGATGGAAGTAACAGGGTAACAAAAGGGGCGCGGGAGGCTTTTTGGGGCGGGGCAGGAGTTGGCTGGAGAGGTGTTGTATATTTTGTTATCACCCGGAATGGGCTGTAATCCCCCGAGAGAGTGATTCCCGAAAAAAGTTACGTTGGTACTATGATCTCCGCAACACTAAAAGGTAATGTGTTTGCCATTTTTCTTTGACGTTAGTCGAATTTCGGCCTTATCTTGTAGTGGCAAATCCCCTGGGAAGGAAGCCTAACGTGGGGAATTTTGGCGAGGAATTGCGGCACGAACGCGAGTCCAGGGGTGTTCCGCTGGAGACCATCAGCGAGAAGACCAAAGTAATCAAGCGTTATCTCACCGCACTGGAAGACGAGAAATTCGATGCGCTGCCCGGTGGCATTCTGAGTAAGGGCATCGTGCGCGGCTACGCCCGCACCGTGGGGCTGGATGAAACGGTTTGGGTGGAACGCTTTGTGACCGCGAGCCGCGAGCACGGGCAGAGCGACGGCGACTGGTCGGAATTCGTTCAAAATGTGGGAAAAGCGCGGGACCGGTCCCGCGGGCAGCGGAAGTGGGGATTGCGCCGGACAAGCTTATTCGTGCTGCTGCTGATGCTGGCTGGATTTGGCTGGGCGGTTTGGCGGTACGCGGGTGGGCATGTGATGGCCGACGAGGCGCAACAACACGCTGTGAGTTCTGCCGCAGCGGCCACTCCGAATGCCGCCAGTCATTAAAACAGTACTTCTGTGACCTGTCGCAGACAGCAGTTCCCTTCTTAGTCTGCAGGTATGACCCCTCGAAAAGCTGGTGGTCTGATGGCGCTGGCGCTGGTTTTGCCGGGCGTGGCCTGGTGCGCACCGAAACCGCACGTGGTCGCGCTGGGTGCGCCCCGGCGTGAGCCCTATTCGGCGGTAAGCGATCCGGCGGGCGCGAAGAAGGACGAGACGGAGCTGA
>Ga0210385_10001966_pt1 | contig 12483 bp, 6 predicted proteins | sample IncBWH26OmetaG_FD_160107 | JGI IMG/M metagenome (GOLD analysis project Ga0210385, IMG submission 160107) | Forest soil microbial communities from Barre Woods Harvard Forest LTER site, Petersham, Massachusetts, United States - Inc-BW-H-26-O ... | reverse complement strand
CGATTGCAGGGGATTCGACGTCTCAAGCCGGGAGTGACACTCGCTCAGGCCCGCGCGGATATGAGCGCTGTCAGCCATAGCTTGGCCGCTGCTTTCCCCGCCGACCGTGGCATGAGCGCAAAAGTTCTTCCGCTGAGGCAGCAACTGGTCGGTAATGTTGAACCGTTGTTGCTGCTGCTTTTGGGCGCTGTCGGATTCGTGCTCCTCATCGCCTGTGTCAACCTCGCCAACCTGCTGCTGGCGCGCTCCACCGCGCGTGCCCGTGAATTCGCCATCCGCACGGCTCTGGGCGCAAGTCATGCCCGCGTCGTGCTCCAAGTTGTGACCGAGAGCGTTCTCCTCGCCCTCGGCGGCGGCTCGCTGGGCCTCTTGCTAGCCTCGTGGAGCACTCGCGCAGGCCTCGGCGCTCTCCCTACTGCTCTGCCGCGTGCCGAGCAGGTCGGATTCGACATGCACGTTCTCTTCTTTACGATCTCCGTATCCCTGCTCGCCGGCATCCTCCCTGGGCTGATACCCGCTCTCCTGAAAACCTCCCAACTCGACGTGCACAATCCGTTGAAAGAAGGTGGCCGTGGTTCAACCGGTGCTCGCCATAGTACGCAAAGCATTTTTGTAGTGGTCGAAATTGCCCTGGCCCTGGTGCTTCTGATTGGAGCCGGCCTCATGGTCCGCAGCCTCGAGACGTTATGGCGAGTCGATCCCGGCTTCGATCCTCACAACGTGCTTTCCGTCGGCCACTCGCTTCCGCCGTCGATGACGAAAGCATCTCCCGAGGCAATTCGCGGCGCCTTTCAGCAGCTTGAACAGAAATGGGCGTCGATTCCGGGTGTCGAGGCGGTCTCACTGAGTTGGGGCGCCATTCCCATGACCGGTGACGATGAACAACTATTCTGGCTGGCCGGCCAACCGAAGCCCGCCAGCGAGAACGACATGGATTGGGCGCTCGATTATATCGTCGGGCCCGATTATCTGAAGGTCATGGGCATTCCGCTGCGCCGCGGACGGTTCTTTACCGCCCAAGACAATGAGCACGCACCTTCCGTCGCCGTCGTGGACGAAGTATTGGCGCGCAAATTTTTCCCGCACCAGGACCCGATCGGCCAACGCCTCAATATGAACAATTCCGGTGCGCAGGTACAAATCGTCGGGGTAGTCGGACATGTCAAGCAGTGGGGTCTCGATTCGGACAACAATCAGTCGTTGCGCGCCGAAATTTACCTTCCATGCATGCAGATGCCCAACGACTTCATTGCTCAAAGCCCGTCAGGCAGTGACGTACTCGTGCGTTCCGACGGCAAGAATCCGGCGCTGTTTGAGACTATGCGCCAGGCCGCGCGCCAGCTCAACCCCGAAAACGTTCTGTTCGGCGCGGCAACCATGGAAGAGATCATCTCCGATTCGCTGGCAGATCGCCGCTTTTTTATGATTCTGCTCGGTGTCTTCGCCGGGCTCGCCCTGCTGCTGGCCAGTATCGGCATTTACGGCGTCGTCTCTTACGTAGTGGGTGAGCGAACCCGCGAAATCGGCATCCGTATGACCCTCGGCGCCGGCCGTTCAGAGATTCTTCGCATGATTCTCGGTCGCGGCGGAAAACTCGCCGCTGCCGGGGCGGTTCTTGGACTCGCCGCCGCAATCAGCCTCACGCGCCTGCTGTCCAGCATGCTCTATGGCGTCGGCGCCACCGACGTGGCGACGTTTACCGCTGTCACTGCCTTGTTGGCGCTCGTCGCTCTTGCGGCTTGCTACATGCCCGCCCGCCGCGCGGCGAAAGTAGATCCCATCGTGGCGCTGCGCTGCGAATAAACTCGCTCGCTTCACGCTACTTCAGAAGCGCGCCACTAGCCATAACCCGCGGCCCCAATGCGCGCTCTTGCCGAATCACGGAGGCAGTCTCAAACTGGTATTAGTTTGGCCGAAAGCAAGCAAACCGCCGCGGCTGGTCTCGAGGTCACCCATCCTTCCGGCGAGCGGACCCGCATCCGGCTCGAGCCTTTGCCGTTCCGCATCGGCCGCGGGCCGGAGAATCACCTGATCGTCCGCGACAATCGCGCCTCGCGGGCTCACGCGAAAATTTCCCGCGCCGCTGGCGGATTCCTGATCGAGGATCTCGACAGCCTCCATGGCACCTGGCTCAACGGCATTCGCATTGCCTCGCCAACACCGCTCTATGAAGGAGACACCGTCGAATTCGGTTTTGAAGATTCCTATCGTTTGATCTTCTCGGAGCGAGATGCGCGCATCCCTCGCATGCTCGACCAGATTTCGGCCTCGGGCCAAGCGACCGGCGCAGCGGGCAGCCTGTCGCGCTTGCGCGCGCTTGTCGAGCTGGCGCGCTCCCTCGAGACAACGCTCGCCTGGGATGAAGTACTCGGCGCAATTGTGGACGCCGCTCTCGCGCTCACCGATTCCGAGCGCGGATTCCTTCTGCTGCGTTCCGGCGACACCCTCGAAGTGAAGCTGGGCCGGGATGCACGCGGCGCCCAGCTCCCGGCTTCAGACTTGGATTTACCTGCTTCTCTGATCGCCCGCGCCCTCGAAGAACGCCACCATCTGCTGTCCATGAACCTCCCGGCCGGCGAGCAACAATCTGCTCACGCCCTTTGTGTCCCTCTGGTCCACTTCCCCAGAATCAGCGTGCAGGAAACGCTCGCGCTGCCATCTCAAACAGCCACCATCGGTCTTCTGTATCTCGAATCGGCGCGGACTCGTCCCGGTTTGTCTGAGCTGAACCGCGAGCTGCTGCAAACGCTCGCGCTCGAAGCCTCCACCATCCTCGACAACGCCAGGCTACTCGAGGAAGAGAAGCAAAATCGCATGCGAGAACAGGAACTCGCCCTCGCACGTCAGATCCAGGAGAGTCTTTTGCCGCGGGCGCTGCCCGCCTCGGGATGGTTCTGCGCCGCCGGCTCCAGCACGCCATCCACCGGTATTGCCGGCGACTATTTCGATGTGCAGCCGCTCGGCTCCCATGCCTGGGCTGCGGTGATCGCCGACGTGTCCGGCAAAGGTGTTGCTTCGGCATTGCTCGCGTCCCTGTTGCAGGGTGCATTTCTGTTGGGCTCGGAACTGGAAGTGCCGCTTGACGCGCTGCTCTCAAAGATCAACTCATTCCTGGCCGAGCGCGCGCAGGGGGAGAAATACGCTACGCTGTTTTCCGCCGTCATTCACCGTTCCGGCGCGCTCACATGGGCCAATGCCGGGCATGCGGAGCCGCTCCTGCTGAGTACAACCGGCTCCGTTCGCAAACTGCGCAGCACGGGCATGCCGCTGGGCTTGCGTCCCGACGCAACGTTCGAGGTGGACCGCGCCCAACTGGTTGATGGCGACAAGATCATCGCGTTCAGCGACGGCTTGATCGAAGCAGAAAATGAACACGCCGAGACCTTCGAATCCAAGCTGCCCGCCGCACTTGCGGCGTCGAACGGCCTAAGCGCGCAAGCAACACACGATCGGCTGCTCGACGAACTGCTGCAGTTTCGCGGCGCCGCCTCGCTCGACGACGACACCACCCTGCTGGTGATCGAATATCGCGCTGCCTGACGTATCGGCCTTAGTCGTACTCCACCGATATCAAAAACAGCCCGCTCGCCGGAAGCGTCGGTCCAGGTCTGGCCGCGCATCCGGGCCTCAGGCGCGCAAGCACGTCGCGCTCATCCAGATTGCCTTTGCCCACTTCGAACAAAACCCCTGCTATGTTCCGGACCATATGCTTCAAGAAACCTGAACCAGTGACCTTATAGACCAGGGTCTTCTGGAGTCGTGCCAGTGTCGATCGAAAGATGGTTCTCACTCTCGATGCATTCAGCGTGTCTTTCTCGTCCGTGGCGGCGAATGCGCTGAAATCGTGCTCTCCTTCGAGTAGCGGCGCGGCCGCGATCATGGCCGCTTCATCCAGCCGGTAAGGGTAATGCAAAAGATAACGCCTTCCGAAGGGTGGACAGACCTCGTCCCGGAAGACGCGGTATTCGTACGTCTTGCGGCGCGCATCGAAACGCGGATGAAACCCTTCGGCCGCCTCGCGCACCTCGCTCACACGTATAGTGGCCGGCAAAAGCCGGTTCACGGCGCGCCTGAAGTTGTCCGCCGGAATCGGGTTCTCGATCGACACCGCCGCGATCTGCGCGAGTGCGTGCACGCCCGCGTCCGTCCGCCCGGATCCGATCACGCGGACCGGCTTACCCTCGATTTTTCCAATTACTTCTTCCAGGGCGCCTTGCACCGTCGGCAAGCCCGGTTGTACCTGCCAGCCGTTGAAGTCGGTTCCATCGTAAGCGACCTCGAATCGCAGTTTCCGCATGCCAGCGCAACCGCAGAATACCAAGTGCCCAAGCTACCATCGTCTTCGCTCGCGGCTGTTGCAGACCCGCTCGTCCCGTCCCAATATCGAACAGGGGTGCGCCGCCCCAACCAGGTTCCCCCCGTAAAGAGTGTTGAAAATCGGTCTCCGGTCCAGGGCCTATAATTGGAAGCCCTCGTGCACTGTGCATGTTTCGGCCTCGCAATTCGTCGCTGAATTATGAACCGTTGATGCCAATTGCTGCGCTACGATGAGAAATCACGGAACTTGGCTGTTGTATGTGTCGTTTCACTGGCAACGGTCCGACTCTTAAATTCGCAGGCGGAACGCGGCAAACTCATTCAGCCGGCAAAGCCGTCGCAAGCCGCTGACTGTTCGATGATGAAGGTTCTAGACAATATTAATGAGACGCTCCAAAGCATTCCTGTCTTTGCTCTGTACTGGGCTCCTGGTCCTCGGTTCCGCCTCTGCTCAGAACGCCATTCGCATTGAGCCGCCCACCGGCGGACTCGGTTGGCTGACCCGCCCCTATCAGCGGCGCGAGGTCCCGCCGATTAACCTCGCCAATTCGGACCGTATCGAGGCGCTCGTGCGCGGCGGCAATTTGTATCTGTCTGCGCAGGACGTCATCGCCCTCGCCCTCGAAAACAATCTGGATATCGAGATTCAACGTTACACACCTTTGCTGCAGCGCGAGGTCACGCTGCGCGCCCAGGGCGGCGGCGGATTGCGAAATGTGGGCGTGCCGGTTGCGGCCGGGCCGCAGAGCGTCAGCCTGACCGGGGTGAGCCTGACGGCCAGCGGCGGCGCCACCACCACTTCCGGCGCGGGCGTCAGTTCCAGCGGCGGCATCGTCACTCAGTTAGGCCCGGCGATTAACAACTTCGATCCGCAAGTTGTCTTTTACGGAAATTTCGGCCACTACACCAGCCCTCAAAGCAACCTGATCCTGACCGGCACGGCCGCGCTGGTGCAGGAAAGCCGCACTTATCAAGCGCAGTATTTCCAATACTTTGATACTGGAACTTACGCGCAGCTCACTTACAGCGACCAGTGGAATAAGTACAATAGCCTCTCCTATACTCTCGATCCGTACTCACAGGCGAGCTTGGATCTGTACGTGACTCAAAACCTGTTACAAGGCTTCGGTAAGGCGGTTCTCGATCGAAATATCCGGGTATCCAAAAACAACGAGAAAGTCTCTGACTTGCAGTTCAAGAAGCAGGTGATCACCACCGTTTCGGGCATTCTGAATCTCTATTGGGATCTGGTCAGTTTCTATCAAGATCTGAAAGCGCGCAAAGACGAGCTGGCAACCGCACAGGCGCTCTTTGAGGACAACAAAAAGCAGGTGCAGATTGGCACCTTGGCGCCGATCGAGGTAACGCGCGCCGAATCGCAGGTTTATGTCAGCCAGCAGGATCTGCTGATTTCACAAACGAACTTGCTTCAGCAGGAGACGGTGCTCAAGAATGCTTTGAGCAAGAACGGAGTCGCGAGCCCAACCTTGGCGGAAGTTCATGTCATACCTCTCGATACGATTCAGATTCCGCAAAAGGATGAGTCGAGACCACTCGACGATCTGGTGCATGAGGCCCTCACCAGGCGCGTCGAGATCGCGCAAGCCCAACTGAACGTTGAGAGCAATAAGATCAACCTGAGGGGAATCAAGAATGAGCTCAAGCCCACCCTTCAGGTCTTCGCCGAGCTCACGAATAACGGACTAACTGGAAGCACAAATTATCTCGTCAGCCCCCAAAACCCGCCTTCCGGCTACATCTCGCCCGATCCCTACCTTTTGGGCGGCTACGGGAATGCTCTCGGCCAGATCTTCCGCCGCAATTTCCCTAATTACTCGGCCGGTTTGCAGTTGAATATCCCGCTGCGAAATCGTATTGCTCAGTCCGATTACGTGACCAGCGCGCTCGGTCTGCGGCAACAAGAGCTCCAGCTTCAAAAGTCAGTCAACCAGGTTCGCGTCGATGTACAGAACGCCATGATCGCCTTGCGGCAGGCCCGCGTGCGCTACGACTCTTCGGTCAAGGCGCGCATTCTGCAGCAGCAGACCCTCGATGCCGACAAAAAGAAATACACCCTAGGCGCCGCCACCGTTTTCAATGTGGTGCAGGATGAGCAGACCCTAGCCACGGCGGAAAGCACCGAGACTGCATCGCTCGCTACCTACACTCACGCCAGAATCGCCTTCGATCAGGCCATGGGTACGACGCTCGACGTGAATCACATCTCGTTGCAAGAAGCTTTATCGGGAACCGTGGCGCGAAAATCCGTGCTGCCTGCGATTCTTCCGAATCCGGAAGAACCGGTTTCGAGTCCCACACAGGCTCCGGAGCCTGCCCAGCAACAATGAAACTCGTTCTTTCCGCCCCGGCCGCGCAGAAGTGCATCTCGATCGCGCTTTGCATTACGTGTGTAGCTCCGCTCTCCTGGGCTCAGGAGGAGCCGCTTGCGCCCATCAAGCCATCCGGCTCGGTGATTGTTCGGCCTTACAAAGCGGCCATCATCCCGCCGCTTCCCGTCTCCAACTCGGGCCGCCTGCGCGATCTGGTCCGTGCGGGCAAGCTGTATCTTACGGTCCAGGACGCCATCGCGCTTGCACTCGAAAATAACATCGATATCGAGGCTGCGCGTTACAACCCGCTGCTCGACCAATGGAACTTGGAACGCTATCAAGGCGGCGGCGCGTTGCCGGGCGTTCCCAGCGGCCAATCGCTAGCAAGCAACGTGAACAGCGGACAGGGCGTCGCTGGAAGCCAGGCGGCCGCGGGCGTCAGCACGTCGGCGAACACCCAAGGTTCGACCAACTCCGTCGGCGCTACCATCTCTCAAATCGGACCCGTCACTCCCACCCTCGATCCCGCCTTTCAATACTCGGCGGCTTTTCAGCATCGCTCCGTGCTGGAGCCGGACGAGATACTGAGCGGTCTCTATAACGTCATCGACCAGAGCCGTAATTACAGCGCTACTCTCACCGAAGGATTGCTCACGGGCGGTACGGTCAGTGCAACTTACCGCGAGTCCTATCTGAATGAGAACGCGCCCAGTGACACGCCAAACCCGACTTACGGACCCTACATTTCGTTGTCCATTCAGCACAACTTACTGCAAGGCTTTGGCACTGCGGTGAACAGCCGCTTCATCACCGCCGCCAAAGCTACGCTCAAGGCCGATGACCTCACCTTCAAGGGGGAAGTGATCGGCGTAGTTGCCAACGTCTTGACGCTCTATTACGGACTGGTTGCCGACTACCAGGACGTGACGGCCAAACAGAGTGCGCTGACAGTTGCCCAGCAATTCTTCGAAAACAACAAAAAAGAAGTCCAGATCGGCGCCATGGCTCCGCTCGATGTAACTACCGCGGAAGCTCAGGTCGCCTCCAGCCAGCAGGATCTCGTGGTCTCGCAAACGAACCTTGAACAGCAGCAGGTGCAATTGAAGAATGCGCTCAGCCGTAACGGCCTTGCCGATCCTTTGATTGCCGAGGCCGACATCATTCCGCTCGATCGCATCGAGGTCCCCGAGCAAGACAATCTCCCCCCGCTAAAAACCCTGCTCGCCGCCGCGCTTCAAAATCGAACCGATCTGGCGGTGCAAAAGATCAATATCAGCAATGCGGAAATATCGAACCTGGGAACTCAGAATGGTCTCCTTCCGCAACTGGCGCTTCTGCTTGGCGCCAGCGCTCAGGGCCTCGCCGGCCCTTACCAGATCGGCAAGATTGCCAATGCCATACCGGTCACCTCCACAACAGGCACGGGAACGACGACCACGCCTGGCTCGACGGCCGGGACCACCAGTGTGCAACTGCCCGCGGGCGCCATACCCTGCCCCGTGGGAACTGCCCCGGGCACGCTCTGCATAGCCCCCCTCGGTAATTTCGTGGGCGGCATTGCCAACGGCCTGAGCCAAGCTTTCGAACGCGATTTTCCGGCCGAGCGCGCCGGTGGATTCATTTACGCGCCCTTCCGAAACCGCCAGGCGCAAGCCGATTACGGCATCGACCAACTGACTCTCCGCCAAACCCAGTTGCAGCTTCAGCAGAGTCTGAATCAACTGATGGTAGACGTTTCCAACGGCATCGTGGGCGTTCAACAGGCCCGCGTTCGCTATCTGGCCTCGATCAAAAGCCGCGGCCTCGAACAGCAGCTCCTCGATGCCGAGCAGAAGAAATTTTCACTCGGAGCTTCCACCACTTTCCTCGTCGTCCAGCAGCAGCGCGACCTGGCGACTGCCCAATCGGCCGAAATCGCCGCTCTGGTCGCCTATAGCAACGCTCGCGTTGCCCTCGATCAAACGCTCGGCACTACGCTCGAGCAAAATCACATCACCCTTGCCGACGCCGTTCGCGGTCGCGTCGCCCGCCCCTCGTCGCTGCCGGCAACGCTGCCCACTGAGCCAGGCGCCGCCACCGTTCACTAACCTGGACCTGTGCCGCAGCCCGGGTCCGAGCCGCATCGGCCTCGACTTAAAAAGAATTCCCGTTAATCCTTTCCATATCGGTAAAAAATGCGCCCCTCGGCTCGCAAGAAATAGCTAAGTGATTGTAAAATCGCGCATTTTCATTTGGCACGCAAGATGCAGCCAGGAACTGCGTACATGAGATCAGCTCAGGGAATGAATGGTTGCTCCGCACCCGTATCCCACTGCACGACACCCCAGCCTGTACACTTCTTCTAACACCCAACAGCACAGCCCACCCAACCAAATTCCCTGAGCAACGGACTAATAACGGAATGCCGGCCCGCAGCCGGCTTTTTCCTTTTGTGGGGCCGGGAAATGTTTGTCCCGCAGTACACCTTATAGTTGGTTTGTGGAGCTCCGTCTTTTGCCGCTCATCGCGAGCGCGACCGAAATCGTCCATGCTTTGGACCTCGGCGCGTTTCAGGTGGGCCGGTCGCATGAGTGCGACTACCCGCCTGCCGTTCTCAGCCTCCCGGTTTGCACGCGTCCGGCGATCCCGGTCTCCGGGTCGAGCGCCGAAATAGATCGTCTGGTCAAACAGCGCGTCGCTTCCGCTGTCAGCGTTTACGAAGTGGACGCCGCCCTCATTCGGCAGCTTCGCCCGACGCACATCCTTACCCAAACCCAATGTGAGGTCTGCGCTGTGAGTTTGGATGACGTCGAGCGGGCCCTCCAGACCGAGATTGGGATCGGTGCGCGCATTGTCTCGCTCGAACCTTATGCGCTCGAAGACCTCTGGCGCGATATTCGCCGGGTTGCCGCCGCGCTCGAAGATGCCCGGCGCGGAGAGACGCTCGTCGCGACCCTTCAAGACCGCATGCGCGGCATCCGCGAGCGCGCGGCGTCTTCCTCCCAAAGGCCTCGCGTGGCCGCCATCGAATGGTTGGAGCCGCTCATGGCCGGCGGCAATTGGGTCCCGGAGCTGATCGAAATGGCGGGCGCGGTAAATCTCTTCGGCTCGCCCGGCCGGCACTCGCCCTGGATGAGTTGGGAAGACCTGCTCGCGGCCGATCCCGACGTAATCGTCGCGCTGCCCTGCGGCTTCGACCTCGCCCGCACCCGCGCCGAAATGCATTGGCTCACCGATCGCCCCGCTTGGCCTCAACTCGCGGCTGTGCGAACAGACAATGTGTTTCTCTGCGACGGCAACGCCTTCATGAATCGCCCCGGCCCCCGCCTCGTCGAATCGCTTCAGATCTTCGGCGAGATTTTCCACCCCACTCTATTCGAGCCGCGCCTGGAACACAGCGGTTGGGAGCGCCTGTGAATCCTTGCCCTCCGTTCGCAGGCTCTTCGCGATCGCTTCCGCAATCACCTTACCGTGGAACCGCCCGTTCTCGATGAAAATCTCGTTCGTGTGCGTACCCGCCACAATCACGCCCGCCAGATAAACGCCTTCCCGTTCGCTCTCGAGCGTCTCGGGGTTCGTGATGGGCTTGGAAGTCGCCGCATCCAGATGGATCCCGTGCTCGGCCATGAATTCGAAATCCGGCCGGTAACCCGTCATGGCGAAAACGAAATCGTTCTTCACCGTCACTTCGCCCTCCGGCGTCTCCAGCACCACGTCGTGAAGACGAATTTCTTTCACCATGCTGTGGAAGTACGCCTTCACTTCGCCGCTCTTAATCCGGTTCTCGATGTTCGGCTTGATCCAGTACTTCACGTTCTTCGAAATGCCCGCGCCGCGATGCACCATCGTGACCCGCGCGCCGGTCCAATGCAGTTCCAGCGCCGCAATCGATGCCGAATTCTTCGCGCCCACAATCAGGACATCCTGGTTGTTATACGGGTGCGCCTCGCGATAGTAATGGATCACCTTGTCGAGGTCTTCACCCGGTACGTTCAGCCGGTTCGGAATGTCGTAATAACCGCTCGCCAGGATAATTTTCTTCGCCGCGTAACACCGAAGCTCCCCACAGCTCGTCTCCGTTCGGATCGTGAATCGCCCGTCCGCTCCCTCGAACCCCAGCACGCGCTCATACTGATGCACATTCAGCTCGTAGTGCTCGGCCACCCGCCGATAGTATTTCAGCGCCTCCGTTCGCCCCGGCTTTTCATTCAACGACGTCATGGGAATGTCGCCGATTTCGAGCAGTTCCGGCGTCGTGAAGAACACCAGGTTGATCGGGTAATGGTAAATCGAATTGACGATGCAGCCTTTATCGAACAGGACCGGCGTCAGCCCGCGCCGCTTCACCTCGATGCCGCAGGCCAAGCCCGTCGGTCCCGCGCCGATGATGGCAACGTCAAATTGCTCCATTTACAGCAGCGCTCCCACTTTTTCGTACACCTTCTCGAGCGCATCCGGCAGCGCCTGGGGGTCCTTGCCGGCGCCTTCCGCGTGGTCCGGCCGCCCGCCGCCTTTTCCGCCGGTCGCGCGCGCCACGTCGCCTACCAGCTTGCCGGCCTGCACCTTGCTCGTCAGGTCTTTGCTCACCGCCGACACAATCGATATGTTCGAATCGTTCACCGACGCGATCACAATCACCGCGCTGCCCCACTTGTTGCGCAGCGAATCGGCCAACGTTCGAAGCTGCTCCCGGTCCAGGCCCTCCACTCTCTCCGCCAGCACAGTCGCGCCGTTCAGCACGCGCCCTTGCAACTTCTCCATCTGCTGGTGAGCCAGTTGGGTCTTGAGCTGCTCCACTTGCCGTTCGAGAATCCTGTCGCGTTCAAGCAGCTTCTCCATCTGCTCCACCACGCCGGTCTCGGTTGTGTGCAGCAGCGTGCTCGCTCTCGCAAGCTGCGCCGTCGCATCCTGGAATCGCTCGAGCGCACCCGCCCCGGTAATCGCCTCAATGCGCCGCACGCCCGCCGAGATGCTGCCTTCATACACAATCTTGAACAGGCCGATGTCTCCGGTCCGCCGCACGTGCGTGCCCCCGCACAACTCGCGGCTGAATCCCGGAATGCTCACCACCCGCACGCTGTCGCCGTACTTCTCGCCGAACAAAGCCATCGCGCCCGTCGCCAGCGCCTGTTCCAGATCCATAATGTCGGTCGCCACCTCGGCATTCGCCAGAATCTGCTCGTTCACCAGCCGCTCCACTTCGCGCAGTTCATCTTCGCTCAAAGCGGAGTAATGCATGAAGTCGAAGCGCAATCGCCCCGGTTCCACAACACTGCCCGCCTGCTTCACGTGTGTTCCCAAGACCTGCCTCAACGCCGCATGCAGCAGATGCGTCGCCGTATGGTTCCGCATGATCGACCCGCGCAGCGGCCGGTCCACCACCGCGAGCAACTGGTCGCCGGTCCGAATCGGTTGCAGCACGTGTATTTTCTGCACCATCGCGCTCGGCGCGGGCTTGTATGCGCCTTCCACCACCGCGACTTTCTCGCGCGTGTTGGCATCCAGCAGCAGCCCCGTATCGCCCACCTGCCCACCCGCTTCCGCATAAAACGGCGTACTCGGAAAAACCACTTCTGCTGCGCCTTGCTCGACTAAATCAACCGCGCGCTTATCCACAATCAGCCGCGCCACTTCCACCGGCGACTCCAGCGTCTCGCGCCCAACAAACTCGAGCCCCGGCAGGTCTTTATAAACCTCCGCAATCTGTGCCTTATCCGCGCCTCTCCAACTGGCGCGCGCCCGCGTACGCTGCTTCTCCATCTCCGCCGCAAAATTCTCGCGGTCGATGGTCAGCCCGAACTCGCGCGCCATCTCCTCCTGCTCATCCAGCGCCAGCCCGTATGTGTCATACAGCTTG
>Ga0210385_10001965_pt1 | contig 12483 bp, 12 predicted proteins | sample IncBWH26OmetaG_FD_160107 | JGI IMG/M metagenome (GOLD analysis project Ga0210385, IMG submission 160107) | Forest soil microbial communities from Barre Woods Harvard Forest LTER site, Petersham, Massachusetts, United States - Inc-BW-H-26-O ... | reverse complement strand
TGCCGGGCAGCCGCTCGTGGATCACCGCCGGCCCCAGATGCTCGAGGTGCAGCTCGATGTAGTCGTGCTCGGGACCCAGACCGCGGCCCTCGCGGATCTCCAGCGTCATCGCGCGGCTCACCACGTCACGTGAGGCGAGATCCTTGGCATTGGGCGCGTAGCGCTCCATGAAGCGCTCACCCTTGGAATTGGTGAGGTAGCCGCCCTCGCCGCGCGCCCCTTCAGTGATCAGGCAGCCCGCGCCGTAGATGCCGGTCGGGTGGAACTGCACGAACTCCATGTCCTGCAGCGGCAGGCCGGCGCGCAGCACCATGGCATTGCCGTCGCCGGTGCAGGAGTGCGCCGAGGTGCAGGAAAAGTAGCAACGCCCGTAGCCGCCGGTCGCGAGAATGGTCATGTGCGCGCGGAAGCGGTGCAGCGTGCCGGAATTCATGTCCAGCGCCAGCACCCCGCGGCACACGCCTTCCTCCATGATCAGATCGATGGCGAAGTACTCGACGAAGAACTCCGCCGCATGGCGGATCGACTGCTGGTAAAGGGTGTGCAGCAGCGCATGCCCGGTGCGGTCGGCCGCCGCACAGGTGCGCTGGGCAATGCCTTTGCCGTAGTGCGTGGTCATGCCGCCGAAAGGACGCTGATAGATGAGTCCGGAATCGGTGCGCGAGAACGGCACACCGAAATGCTCGAGTTCGATGACCGCCGCCGGTGCCTCCTTGCACATGAGCTCGATCGCGTCCTGGTCACCCAGCCAATCCGAGCCCTTGACGGTGTCGTACATGTGCCAGCGCCAGTCGTCCGGGCCCATGTTGCCGAGCGCCGCGCTGATGCCGCCCTGGGCGGCGACGGTGTGGCTGCGAGTGGGGAACAACTTGCTGATGCAGGCGGTCGAGAGGCCGCTCGCGGCGAGCCCGAGCGTGGCACGCAGCCCCGCGCCGCCGGCACCCACGACGATGACATCGTAGCTGTGGTCGATCAGCGGGTAAGCGCTCATGCAGGGCTTCCGAGCGTGACCCGCAGCACGGCCAGCACCCCGGCCGCAGCCAGCAGCACGTGCGCCAGCAGCACCACCACCAGCAGCAAAGTCTTGCTGCCCTCAGCGTGCACGTAGTCCTCAATGACGACGCGGACGCCCAGCTGCGAGTGCCATGCGGCGGCCAGCACCAGCAGGATGAGCAGGAGCGCCGTCGAGCTCTCACCCATCCAGGCGATGACCGTTGCATGGTCATAGGCCGGCAGTGACAGCAGTGACACGAGGAACCAGATCGACAGCGGCACGAGCGCGATCGAGGTGAGTCGCTGGTGCCACCAGTGATGCACGCCCTCTTTCGCTGCGCCCAGACCGAGTACGCGACCGAGCGGACTGCGCAGGCTCAAGGTGCGTGCGCTCCGACAAAGAAGGCCCAGTAGCCGACCAGCAGGGTCAGGATGATGCTCACCCAGCCGACGAGCCAGGCGCTCTTCTGTGACTGGGCACGTTCCAGGTAGCGGCCGGTGTCCCAGACCAGGTGACGCAGGCCTGCCACCAGGTGATAGCAGAAGGCCGCAATGAGGAGCCCATACAGCAGTTTTGCCCCTGGGGTGGACAGCAGGCGGGTGGCGCGCGCCTGCGCGGCCGCGCCGTTGGCCACTGCCAGGAGCCAGTACACCAGCAGCAGCAAGCCGAGCGACAGGATCAGACCGCTGAGGCGGTTCAGGATCGAGGTCGTCATGGTGTACTTGAACTTGTACACCGTCAGGTGCGGCGATAACGGTCGGCTCGGCATAGACTAGAAATCGATGCAGCGGCCGTTTTTTTCCCAGTCCCCGTAACGAGTCGGTTCGGGTCCGGAAGGTCCGCCGATCTCACGCACGCGCGTCATCAGCCGCATCGCGGGCGAGGTCACTGCAGCGCACTCGGGAGGGGAAGAATCGGGGCCGACGGAGGGATTTTGGCTCTTGGTATCGCTCGTCGTCATACCCATTGAGTCTGCCAGAACTCCGCGATTGCGGCCACGGAAAAATTAGGAAAAACAACGCTCAACCATGCGTGCTGATTGCACTTCTGTGTCATTGAATTCTCTTGGCGTACTGCGGATCCAGGGGGCGGATGCGCTCAGCTTCCTGCAGGGACAGCTGTCGAACGATGTGCTGCAGCTCCAGCAGGCGCGCGCGCTTTTGGCCGGCTATCACAATCCGCAGGGACGAGTGATTGCGCTGCTGCATCTGGTGCAGCGCGCGCCGAACGATGTGCTCGCCGTGCTGCCGCGCGAACTCGTCGCGGGGGTTGCACAGCGCCTCGGGAAATTCATCCTGCGCGCTAAGGTAAAGCTCGTCGACGAATCCGCACACTGGCAGCTCGACGGCTTGCGCGCCGGCACGCCGCCAGCGGACCTCGCGCTCCCCGCCACCGCGCACGCCGCGGCCGCGATCAGGGCTACCCTGGTGGTACGTCTTGCCGGGGAGCCCGCGCGCTGGCTGCTGCTGCGACCGCAGGGCGAGCGAGCCCTGTTCGCGGAAGCCTCCGCCGCGGCGCCGCAGGAGTGGCAGCGTCAGGTGATCGCCGCCGGTGAGCCGCAGGTGTACGCGGCAACCTCGGAAGAGTTCGTGGCGCAGATGCTCAATCTCGATGCGCTCGGTGCGATCGCCTTCGACAAGGGCTGCTACACCGGACAAGAGGTGGTCGCGCGGGCCCACTACCGCGGGCGAGTGAAGCGCCGGCTGCAGCGCTTCGTCACTGCCGCACCGGCCTTGCTCGAGCCGGCCGCCGGCGGAGTGCTGAGTGATGGGCGGCCGTTCAAGGTCGTCGATGCCGTGCAGCTCGAAGACGGGCGCTGTGAGTTTCTGGCGGTGACGCCGCTGTCGACCGACCCCGCGAGCGCGAGCGCGCAGGCCGCCGCCGGCGGCGCCCTGCAGGCGCAGCAGCTGGCGCTACCGTATCCGCTGCCCGACTGAGCTCAAACCGCGGGCGCGCAGTTACTCGGCCTCTGGCCGCAGGTGCGGGAACAAGATCACGTCGCGGATGGAGGGCGCATCGGTAAAGAACATGACCAGGCGGTCGATGCCGACACCCAAACCTGCCGTCGGAGGCATGCCGTACTCCAGCGCGCGCACGTAGTCGGCGTCGAAGAACATCGCTTCCTCATCGCCGCGGTCCTTGCGCGCCACCTGGGCACGGAAGCGCGCCGCCTGATCCTCCGGATCGTTGAGCTCGGAGAAGCCGTTGGCGATCTCGCGCCCGGCGAGAAAGAACTCGAAGCGATCGGTGATGAAAGGATCGGCATCATTGCGCCGTGACAGCGGTGAGACCTCCGCCGGGTAGGCGTAGACGAAGGTCGGATCGAGCAGCGCACTCTCGGCGGTCTTCTCGAACAGTTCGATCTGCAGCTTGCCGGGGCCGTCGTCGGGTTCGAACTTGATGCCGAGGCGCTCGCACTGCTTGCGCAGGTAGGTGAGATCGCGCAGCGACAGCGGATCGATGCCGGCATTGCGCTCGATGATCGCCTGCTCCACGGTCACGCGCCGGAACGGCTGACTCAGATCGTAGGCGCGCCCCTGATAGCTCAGCTGCTCGCGGCCGTTCAGGGTGTTGGCGAGCCCCTTGATCGCCTTCTCCACCCAGTCCATGAGATCACGGTAATCGGCGTAGGCCAGATACAGCTCGAGCATCGTGAACTCGGGGTTGTGCTGGGTCGACAGCCCCTCGTTGCGGAAGTTGCGGTTGATCTCATAGACGCGCTCGAGTCCGCCGACGATCAGCCGCTTGAGATACAGCTCGGGAGCGATGCGCAAATACATGTCGAGATTGAGCGCGTTGTGATGCGTCTTGAACGGCCGCGCCACCGCACCTCCGGGGATCGGCTGCATCATCGGCGTCTCGACCTCGAGGAAATCGAGCGCATCGAGGAAGTCGCGCAGGTAGCGCACGATGCGCGTGCGGGTACGGAAGACGTTGCGGCTCTCCTCGCTCATGATGAGGTCGACGTAGCGCTGCCGGTAACGCGTTTCGGTGTCGGTGAGACCGTGCCACTTGTCCGGCAGCGGCCGCAGCGACTTCGCCAGCAGCGTGAGTGACTCGACCCGCACGGTGAGCTCGCCCGTCTTGGTGCGAAACAGCACGCCGGCGGCGCCGATGAGATCGCCGAGGTCCCAGCCGCGGAAGGTTTCGTAGCTCGCGCCGAGCGTCTCCTTCTGCAGGAACAGCTGAATCTGTCCGGTGCGGTCGCCGATCTTGGCGAAACTCGCCTTGCCCATCTCGCGCCGCACCATGAGCCGCCCGCCGACCGTCACCCGCGTCGGATTTTGTTCGAGCCACTCGCCGCTGCGCTCACCGAAAGCCCCATGCAGCTGACCGGCGAGCGCATCGCGACGGAAGTCATTCGGGTAAGCGCCGCCGAGCTCGCGCCAGTTCGAAAGTTTGGCGCGCCGCTCAGCGATCAGGCGATGCTCATCACCACTGCCACTGCCCCCATCGCCCGCGCCGCCCTCTTTGTCTTTTTTCATGTGACTGCCATTTGCTACAGGCCCGCCTTGAGCGAAGCCTCCATGAACTGATCGAGCGCCCCATCCAGCACCGACTGAGTGTTACCCACTTCGACCCCGGTGCGCAGGTCCTTGATGCGTGACTGGTCGAGCACGTAGGAGCGGATCTGGTTGCCCCAGCTGACGTCCGACTTGGAATCCTCCAGCACCTTGGCGGCAGCGTTGCGCTTGTTGACCTCGAGCTCGTAGAGCTTGGCCTTGAGCATCTTCATCGCGGTGGAGCGATTCTTGTGCTGGCTGCGTTCGTTCTGGCAGGCGACCACGATGCCGCTCGGCAGGTGGGTGATGCGCACCGCCGACTCGGTCTTGTTCACGTGCTGGCCGCCGGCACCGGAGGAGCGGTACACGTCCACCTTGAGGTCGGCGGGGTTAATCTCGATCTCGATGTCGTCATCGATCTCCGGTGAGACAAACACGGAGGCGAACGAGGTATGGCGGCGGTTGCCGGAATCGAACGGCGATTTGCGCACCAGGCGATGCACGCCGATCTCGGTGCGCAGCCAGCCGTAGGCGTAATCGCCGCGCACCTCGACCGTGGCGCTCTTGATGCCGGCCACTTCGCCCGGGCTGGAGTCGATCACCTCGCAGCTGAAGCCGCGCGCGGCACCCCAGCGCAGGTACATACGCAACAGCATCTGCGCCCAGTCCTGCGCCTCCGTGCCGCCGGCACCGGCCTGGATGTCGAGGAAGGCGTTGTGCGAGTCCATCTCGCCGCGGAACATGCGCTTGAGTTCCAGATGGCGCACCGCCGCTTCCAGCTGCTGCGCATCGCGTTCGATGTCGCGCGCCGCGGGCTCATCGTTCTCAGCGGCGGCGAGCTCCAGCAGTTCGCTGGCATCGCCGATGCCTTTGCTGGCGCGCTCGATCTCACCGACGTCGGCGCTCAGGCGCGCGCGTTCGCGCCCGAGCTCCTGAGCGCGCGCCGGGTTGGACCAGACGTTGGGCTCCTCCAGCTCGCGGGCCACTTCCTCGAGCCGCTCGTGCTTGCGGTCGTACTCAAAGAAACCCCCGTAGCGAGCCCATGCGCTCGGCCAGATCTTTGAGTTGTCGCCGCAGCAGATTGATTTCCATACGGGTCCCAGGAGGCTTACGCCGGGCGCTGGATGCTAGCATCGATCAGCTTTCACGAGCGAGCGGCAGCAGATGGTCGACCATCAGCTGCAGGCGTCGCTCGCCCTGATACTCGTTCACGTCCAGGCGGTAGACCAGCTGCACCAGCCCGGCGGGAGGCGCGAACGCGGCCGCACCCTCCTCGATGTGATTGAAGGCGATGGCATCGAAGGCGCGGCCGCTGTGCGGCACTTCCACCCACATCTTCAGGTGCTTATCGCCGATCACGCGCGTGCTCTTGATGCTGAACGGGCCATCGAAGGTCGGCTCGGGAAATGACTGTCCCCACGGGCCACCGGCGCGCAGCGCCTGCGCCGTCTCCAGCGCTATCTCGGCGAGCGTCAGCTCGCCGTCGGTTTCCACCGCATCCGCATCGGCGGCGCCGGCCGCCCAGCGCTCGACTTCCGCATCGAAGGCGCGCGCAAAGGCGTCCAGCTTGCTGCGTTCGAGTGTGAGTCCGGCGGCCATCGCATGCCCGCCGAAGCGGCTAATCAGCTGCGGGTGGCAGGTCGCCACGCGATCGAGCACGTCGCGGATGTGGATGCCGGCGATCGAACGGGCCGAGCCGCGCAGAGTGTCGGCATCGGCGCTGGCGAAAGCAACGACCGGGCGGCGCAGCCGGTCCTTGACGCGGCTCGCCACCAGCCCCACCACACCCTGATGCCAGCCGTCATCGAACAGGCAGACGCCGCTGCGACGGAAGCCGGAGGCCGGGTCGCGCAGCGCCCGCACGGCGCCGAGCGCCTCCTGCTGCATGCGCGCCTCGATCGAGCGGCGCTCCTGGTTGAGCGCATCGAGCTGCACCGCCAGGCGCTGTGCCTGCGCGTCATCGTCCGTGAGCAGACACTGGATGCCGATGCTCATGTCATCGAGCCGACCGGCAGCATTCAGGCGCGGGGCGACCCCGAAGGCGAGATCCGCGGCCGTGAGCCCCGCGGCGGCGCGCGCCGCAACCTCCAGCAGAGCACGGATGCCGGGCACGCAGCGCCCGGCGCGAATGCGCTTCAGGCCCTGCGCCACCAGCACGCGGTTGTTGGCATCGAGTGGCACCACATCGGCCACCGTGCCAAGTGCCACCAGGTCGAGCAGCTGCGCGAGCGGTGGTGTGCCGGCGGCGATGAGCCGGGCGACCTCCAGACGGCGCCGCAGCGCCGCCATCACGTAGAAGGCGACGCCCACCCCGGCGAGTGCCCGGCTGCCGAAGCGGCTGCCGGTGAGATTGGGATTGACGATGACGCTCGCCTCGGGGAGCTGCGCCGCCGGCAGGTGATGATCGGTGATCAGGACGTCGATACCGCCGGCGCGCGCCGCGCTCACCCCGGCGTGGCTGGAGATGCCGTTGTCCACCGTGACGATCAGAGTCGGGGCGCGCGTCGCGGCCAGCGCCACGATCTCCGGTGTCAGCCCGTAACCGAACTGAAAGCGATTCGGCACGAGGAAGTCGACCGCGGCGAAGCCGCAGGCGCGCAAGGCGCGCACCACCAGCGCCGTGCTGGTCGCGCCGTCTGCGTCGAAGTCGCCGATGACCAGAACCCGCCCGGCGCTGCGGTGCGCCAGCAGCAGGTCGACCGCCTGGGCGATGCCCTCGAGCGTGCCGACCGGCAACAGCCGCTCGAGCGAGTGATCGAGCTCCTGCGCCGAACGCACCCCGCGCGCGGCGTACACCCGCCCGAGCACCGGGTGCAGCGGGCTGCCGAACGGCAGACCCGCGGCGGCGCGCCGCACGATGCGCAGCATCACCTGAACCCCTCGAGTCCCGCGCGCCGCCGCCGCCAGAGGCGCCAGCGGCTACGGCGGGTCAGTGTCACGGCGCAGTCGTTGAGCAGCAGCGTCAGGCGCTCAGCCGCTCCGCGCCGCAGCGCCGCGACTGCCGCTGAGACGAACCGCTCATCGAGCCGCCCAAGGGCCTCAGCCAGCGTACCCGCACCTGCTCGCTGCAACTCTACTCCTGCTTCCAGCACCCACACCGTGAGCGGCGCCGGCGCGGCCGCCAACTGCGCCGGCAACCGGTGCAGCTCCCCGCCCTGCAACCGCATGACCCCCGCGAGCCACGCATCGCGCCCGTAGGCGCTGACCGCGTGCGCCGCCGTGCTCGGCGGGCCCGGGCGGATCATCCGCCCTTCCGCGCCCCACAACCACAGCGTCGTCACCGGCAGCGCACCCTGCTGGCGGCGCGTTTCATTGAGCGGTTGCAGGTGCAGCCACATCTCGATCTCCGCGAGCAGGCGTCGCAAGGCTCCCGCCTGCGCGGCGCGCGGCAGCGCGTCGGCGACTTCCATCCCGGCGCGGCGCGCCGGTTCAATGGCCGCCAGCGGCGCGAGCGCCGTAGCGCGCAGCAGGAAGTCACCGGAGACCAGCGCTGACAGCTCGGCACCCGGGGCGAAGGTACGCTGGAAGTCCGCGGCGAGCAGCGCCTGCTCCTGGGGCGTGAGGGCGATCAGCCCGCGGTGATCAAGATGCACGCGGGTGAGTCCGGCGCTCAGGTGCAGTGGTGTGGCGATCCAGTCCGTGCCGCGCGCCGCATCAGGCCGCTCGGGTAGCGCCGCTGCAGCCACGGCGGCGAGCGCCGCGTCGGCTAGATCGGCGCGCCCCAGGCGCTGCGCGAGCCAGGGTCGCCAGCCGCCGGACAGCGCCGTGCGGCGACCAAAGCGCGCCGCCTGCTCGAACCCCGGCAGAGCGTGCCACTCACCCGCCACGGATGCGGGCGCTGCCACGCCCGCCTCGGGCAGATACAGATCCGCGATGACAATGACGATCTCACGCACGACGGGCTATCGTAGCGCGATGAAGTTCACGCTCGAACCGGCCTCCGAGGCCTACCTGGTCCGTGGCTACAGCGCGCACGAGCTGCGCATCGGCAGCGAGCGGCTGACGCGCACTTGTGTGGTGACGCCGCAGCGGCTGCTCAGTGACTTTGAGCCGGCCTGCTTCGCCGCGCTCACCCCCGGGCAGCTCGAGCCGGTGTTTGCACTGGCGCCGGAGCTGGTGATCATCGGCACCGGTCCGTTACAGCAGTTCCCGTCCGCGGAGCTGCGCGGCGCGTTCGCGCGCCAGGCGCTCGGATTCGAGGTGATGTCACTGGGTGCGGCCTGCCGCACCTACAACGTGTTGGTGCAGGAAGGTCGACGGCCGGCGGCGGTGTTGTTCTTCGCCTAACTGCGCAGGCCGGAGCGAGGGCAACCGGCAGAAGACACAAGGGGAGGGTCAACCAACCAAACAATCATTCGAAGCTGACAGACTCGAACAATTGCACTGTTCTTCTTTTTCTTTTCGACGTTATTGCTCTTGTTTGCGACTCCCTCCTCCCTGTGTCTTCTGCCGGTCACCCTCCGTTTTCTGTCGTCGTTGAGAGACAGGGCCGCCATACTAAACGTCTGGCAGAAGCGCGTGCAAGTTATTTGCTCACCTGGAAATTCTGCTGCGTGGGCTCCCGCGATGCTCCGCGCCGGGGCGCCGGAAGAGGTCATTCACTGACCTGAATTCAGGTCAGATATCTTATGTTTTTCAGTGACCTAGAGTCTAACTATCAGGTGAAATACAACTGTCAGGCGGTGCCGCCCAGCAGGGGCACGAACGCCACCGCGCCGAGCAGCTCGCGCTCGACGCGCTGCTCCCTGCGGGTGAAGCGCACCAGCTGCTGCTCGCCCTCGGGACCGATCGGGGCCACGAGGCGGCCGCCCACTTTCAGCTGCTTGATCAGGGCATCGGGCACCGTGAGCGGGGCGGCGGCCACCAGAATCCCATCGAACGGTGCGTGGGTTTTCCAGCCGAGTGAACCGTCACCGTGGCGGAAGCGGACGTTGCGGATGCCAAGTTCCTTCAGCCGCTCGCGCGCGCGCGTGAGCAGCGGCTCGATTCGCTCGATGGTATTGACGTGTGACACGAGCGGCGCGAGCACTGCCGTCTGATAGCCGCAGCCGGTGCCGACCTCGAGCACATTGTCGGCCGCACCGCCTTCCAGGAGCGCTGCGGTCATGCGCGCCACGATATAGGGTTGCGAGATGGTCTGGTTGAAGCCGATGGGCAGAGCAGTGTCTTCGTAAGCACGGCTGCCGAGGGCCTCGTCCACGAAGATGTGGCGTGGAACGTTGCGAATGCGCTCGAGCACGGCGAGGTTGGCGATGCCCTGCTCGCGCAGCCGCTGCACCAGCCGATCGCGCGTGCGCGCCGAGGTCATGCCGATCCCTGCCAGGCGCAGATCAGCCATTCAGGCCCTCCAGCCAGCTGCCGAGGACGGGCAAGGCGCCGTGGCGGGTGAGATCGACCTGCAACGGTGTCACCGACACGTAGCCCTGCGCCACGGTGTCGAAATCGGTGCCGGGGCCGGCATCCTGCTGCGCGCCGGCGGGCCCCACCCAGTACACCGGACGCCCACGGGGATCCTGGGCGCGCATCATCGGCTCGGAGCGGTGCCGGTAGCCCAGGCGGCTGGCGCGGAAGCCGCGCAGTTGCGCCGTGGGCACGTTCGGGACGTTGACGTTGAGGATCAGCGCCGGCTGCAGCGGAATCTTGAGCATCTGCGCCACCAGCACACGCGCCACTTCCGCGCCCGTGGCGAAATGGCCTCCGCCGGTACCACTGGTGCACAGCGACACGGCAAGCGTGGGCAGCCCGAGGAAGCGACCCTCGACCGCCGCGGCCACCGTGCCTGAATAGAGCACGTCATCGCCGAGGTTGGGGCCATCGTTCACCCCCGAGACCACCATGTCGTATTCGAAGTCGAACAGCCCGGTGATCGCCAGGTGCACGCAGTCCGTCGGGGTGCCCGGCACGAAGTAGACGCCGGGCTCCGCCTCGAAAACGCGCAGCGGCACATCGAGCGTCAGAGAGTTGCTGGCGCCGCTCTTGTTGCGGTCGGGTGCCACCACCGTGACTTCGCCGAGGGTGGCGAGCGCGGTGCGCAGAGCGCGGATACCCTCGGCGCGATAGCCGTCATCGTTACTGACCAGGATCTTCACTTGCAGTCGGGTGTGGGTGCGCGAAAGTGGCCGTGACTATACTTTATGCGGACCCGAGGCGGAGCCGAGCGTGACTGCCCTACCCGGCGATGACAAGAGTGACGACGACACCGACGAGGTGCAGCTGTTCCGGGAGGCCGTGCGCGGTGTGCGCCCGCTCGGCAGTGGCGCGCCGCCGCCGCGGCCGCCGCGGGTGCGGCCGCGCGCACGGTTCACGCGCGCCGACCGTGCCGCCGTATTGCGCGAGAGCCTCGAGGGGCCGGGCGCAGACCCTGAGCTGGCCGCCGGCGATGAGCTCGTCTATCAGCGCCCGCAGGTGCAGGCGGCGGTGCTGAAGCGGCTGCGCCGCGGCGAGTATCGGGTGCAGCGCGAAATCGATCTGCACGGGCTGACGGTGGCCGAGGCCAAACACGCCCTGCGCCAGTTCCTGATCGGCGCGCTCGAGCAGCAGCTACGCTGTGTGCGCGTGATCCACGGCAAGGGCCTGCGCTCCGGTCACCGCGGGCCGGTACTCAAAAACGCCGTCAACCAGGTCTTGCGGCGCACCGGCTCCGTGCTGGCATTTGTCTCCGCCCGCCCCGTCGATGGCGGCACCGGCGCGCTGTACGTTCTGCTGGCCGAGCGCTAGTCGGGGATCTCGGAACTGGTGGAAGCCGTGACCAACTCACGCAGCACCGCCGTCGCGAAACAGCCGCGCGGCAGCTGAAAGCGTACGACCACCGCCTGCGCCTCCGCGCTGAGCTCGGGAGCGACGATGCGCAGGCGCAGACTCCTGCGCTCGTGGCGCATGCCGGCCGCAGCGCACAAGGCACACTCGGTCGCGAAGTCCTGCGCGAGCTGCGACTCGAGCTCCAGCACGCGCGCGCGGGTGGCCGGGTGCCCGGCTCCCCACAGGGGACCTGTGGGGTGAATCTCCAGGCGCGCGCAACGCGCCGCCAGCGTGGCATCCGTAAGATCTGCCGCAAAGATGCTGCCGCGCCCGTCGAGGTTGGCGATGTCCCCCTCGAGCAGCTGGTTCCAGCTGCCCTCCTGCACGCGCCGGGCGAGCAGCGCGTTGAAAATCACACTGCGGCTGGCCGAGAGCGCAAAGCCGCGCTCCGCCGGATGCAGCCGCGCAAGCCCCTGTGCGCCGTGGCTGAGGTTGGCAGCGTCGCGCCCGAAGCGCTGCGCGCCGAAATAGTTGGGCACGCCGAGCGCTGCCAGCGTGCACAGGCGCGGTGCCAGTTGTGCGGCGAGCGCCGTGCCGTCGCCATCGAGCGCGCGCACGCGCACGCTGAAGCGGTTGGCGGCGAGCGCACCGCGCGGGAGCTTACGCGTGTGCGCATGCGCTTCGAGCACCTCGAACCCCTCGCCGCGCAGTCCCTGCCAGCTGACCGCGCTGCGTGGCTGGGGCACCGAGAACCATTGCACCGCGACGGAGCGCCGGTCCTTGAGGCCGGCGAAGCCGACATCCCCCGGGCGGCAGCCGGCGGCACGCGCCAGTTCGCGCGCGACCCACTGGGTGTTGGCATTGCGCTTGCGCACCTGGAGCAGCAGGTGCGCACCGCTGCCGGCGGGCGCGAAGCCCAATTCTTCTTCGACCAGGAAGTCCTCCGGTTCCGCCCGCAGGAGGCCTGCCGCCGGAGGGGCACCGTGCGCCTGCGGCGGTGCGAGCGCCGCCGCACGCAGCGCCCGCGGATCGCTCATGCGCGCGCGGCGCGCAGCAGCACCACCGCCTGTGCGGCGATGCCTTCGGCGCGGCCGAGAAAGCCGAGCCCCTCGGTGGTGGTGGCCTTGACATTGACGCAGCCGGCATCGATGGCGAGCAGCTGCGCGATCTGCGCGCGGATGGCGCTGCGGTGCGGTGCGATTTTGGGGGCCTGCGCCAACACGGTGACATCGGCGTTCACCACTGCCA
>Ga0210385_10001963_pt1 | contig 12488 bp, 14 predicted proteins | sample IncBWH26OmetaG_FD_160107 | JGI IMG/M metagenome (GOLD analysis project Ga0210385, IMG submission 160107) | Forest soil microbial communities from Barre Woods Harvard Forest LTER site, Petersham, Massachusetts, United States - Inc-BW-H-26-O ... | reverse complement strand
AGGCGCTCGACATGCTGTTCATCCTGCACGCCGACCACGAGCAGAACTGTTCCACCTCGACGGTGCGGGTCGTCGGCAGTAGCGAGGCGAACCTCTTCGCCAGCATTTCAGCCGGCATCAACGCCCTGTTCGGCCCGCTGCACGGCGGCGCCAACGCGGCCGTGCTCGAGATGCTCCAGGACATCAGGGACCAGGGCGGTGACGTCGGCGCGTACGTCACGCGGGTGAAGAACAAGGAGGCCGGCGTCAAGCTGATGGGCTTCGGCCACCGGGTCTACAAGAACTACGACCCGCGCGCCCGGATCGTCAAGGCGACCGCCGACGATCTCATCGCCCGGCTCGCCCCGAACGATCACCTCCTCGACCTGGCCAAGCAGCTTGAGGAAGTGGCGCTTTCCGACGACTACTTCATCAGCCGCAAGCTGTACCCGAACGTGGACTTCTACACGGGCCTCATCTACCGTGCGATGGGTTTCCCGACGAAGATGTTCACCGTGCTGTTCGCGATCGGCCGGCTCCCCGGCTGGATCGCGCACTACCGCGAGATGATCCACGACCCCGCCACCAAGATCGCGCGCCCGCGCCAGGTCTACACGGGCCTTGCCGAGCGCGAGTTCGTCGACATCGAAAAGCGCTAGCCGCCCGCGGCTCCGTTGCTAACCGGGGGGGAGCCACCCCCCCGGACCCCCCCGGACAGAGTGCTCCGCACGGTAGTGGGCCGCGAGAATGTCGTCGCCGAAGTCGTTCGACGGGTTCCGCCACACCGAATGGACGTGGTTCCCGCCGCCCTGCGTGTTGTCGTGCTCGATCAGCAGGTCCGGTCCCTGGACCCGGTAGTAGTGCCGCTCGCCGGGAGCCACGGCGCCCGCCCACGCGAACGCGAGGTTTTCCGGTCCCGCCGCCTCGAGCCGCGCCATCTCCGCCGCGGCCACCTCGCCGGGCAGCCGCCCCGCGTACGCGGCCACCAGCGCCACCAGGGCGTCCAGCTGCTTGCCGTCCAGGTCGGTGCCCGGCACGCCCTTCGGCCCCTCCCGCACGTACGCCAGCACCGACCGCTCCGCGTCGGAGATCGTGTAGTCAGGCTCCGGCTCAAACACGTGGTCGGGCAGCTCCGCCGCCCCGATCCGCGGCACCATGCGGGTGGCGAAGTCCGGCGGCGGGCGGTGGTGGATGACCGCGGCGGCCCGCTGCGCGCCGGTCAGCGAGCCGACGAACGCATATCCGCGCGCCTCGTCGTCGGCGAGCGGCGCCAGCGTCCCGTAGGAGGCGGGCACGCTGCCGAGCATGCACGGGGTGGCGGAGAGGTACCGCCCACCGGTGACGGTGAAGTTGAGCGACACGTGGTGCCCGGCCAGCTGCCACCCCCACGGCGCCGCGCCGCCCGGCGCCCCGAAGACCCGGAAGCAGTACCGCCCGGGGTCGAACAGGTGTGAAATCGCCGGCGCGGCGAGCTGCGTCAGCGCCCGCCGCACGTGCTCCATCGCCATGATCGAGACGACCTTCGCGTACCCCGGCATGCTCACCGACACCGCGATCAGCTCGTGCGCGAGCTTGCGCTGGGCGTCGCTGAGCGACCCGATCGCCAGCCCGTCCCGCGCTGGCTGAGGTAGGTACGACCACTCGCGCCGCGCCCCATCCACCGCAAAATCGTTAGTCAGAACGGACCGCTGCGACTCATCGAGCGCCCCGCTGAACGTGGCCGCGGCGACCGCCATCCGCGCCGCCGTCTCGGGCGCCAGGTACTTCTCCACGGGGCCGCCTCGTGTTGTGTGTCATCACCTGCACGTATAACGTAACGCCGTGACCGAAGAGCCGGCGGCGGCTGCGGAGGACCAATCGGCTCAGCAGGAGCCAACAACGGGGAAGCCGGCGGATCCGTGGGATAACCCGCGGCTGCCCTGGTCCGGTAAACCGCGCCGGGCGGACATCGCCTGCTGGGCCGGGATCACGATCAGCGGCCTGTACTACCTGCTGCTGCTCCCGTTCCGCGCCAGCCTCGTCGGCACGCACCCGGTGCTGCTTGAGATCCTGAACGGGTCGACAGAGGCGATCGTGTCCGCCGCCGCGTTCGCCCGCGTCGGGCATGGCTCGATCCCGGTGGTCTTGCTCGCCGCGATCCCCGGGCTGATGATGTTCGACCTCTTTTACTGGTGGGCGGGCAGGCTGTGGGGGGAGCGGATCATCCTGCTGTTCTCCGGCCGGCGCAGGCACGGCCCGAGGTTCATGGCCCGGGTCGGCCGCTGGGGCCGCTGGTTCACCTGGCCGACCGTCGTGGCCGCGCCGTTCCTGCCGGTGCCTACCGCCCTCATCTACGCGGTGGCCGGCTGGGCCGGGATGAGCGTGGTGACGTTCCTCGCCCTGGACCTGATCGGCTCGCTGCTGTGGGCGGGCATGCTGGCAGGCCTCGGGTACTCGCTCGGCCAGCGCGCGGTGTCGGTGGCGCAGGCCATCTCCCGCTATGGGCTTTGGGTAGCAATCGCGATCGTTGTTCTTGTGGTCATCGTACAAATACGTGGTGCGCGGATCCATCGTTAGCTGCACGATACAAATGAACGTGCATTTGGCCTTGCATCTGCATGGTTACTCGGGCAGGATGTGTGCTGGCGTCGATCACCCGGACGACGCACGACGCTCCTCGGAGTCACGATGAGCCTGAACCAGCTGGCGCAGTTGCCCACCCGGACCCGGATCGATCCCGCGGCCCGCCGGCCGCCGAACCTCTCCGCCCGGCTCGATTGCGAGGCGAGGCGCCCGCGGGTGGTCCGGATGCCCGCCGACTGGTGGGACTCGCCGTCGGCGGTGGCCTGCCCGCTCAGCCGCGGGCCGCAGTCCGCGCGCGCGGCGCGCCGCCTGACCAGGACCACGCTGCGCGACTGGGGCTTCCCCACGCTCGCCGAGGACGCGGAGACGATCGTCGGTGAGTTCGTCGCGAATGCCGTCACGCACGCCACCGCCGCGCGTGACCGCAAGCCGACGGCCGAGAACCTGGGCCTGCGCCTGTTGCGCCGCACCGGCGAGGTGATCTGCGCGGTGCTCGACCCCAGTGACGTGGCGCCGGTGCTCAAGACACCGGGCGGGGTAGAGGAAGCGGGCCGTGGCCTGCAGATGGTGGACGCGCTCAGCGACGTCTGGGGCTGGAGCCCCGTCGCGGGCCGCGGCAAGGCGGTCTGGGCGATCTTGTTCTGCGCCTGACCACCGCATGCTTAACCGCCCGAGCCGACGCGAGGAGGGGCGTGTCGGGTCGGGCGGTTAACCATCGATCCCGGTGCTAATCTCGCCGACAGAAGCACGCTGACGGAGCGAGAGAGAGGCCCGGCGGGATGCCCTGGAGCTGGCGGTACGAGAAGGCGGACGGCGCGGCGGTAAGCGGTGCGGCCCTGCAGGACGCGATCTTCGCCAGCCAGGGGGACGCCGAGAGCTGGCTAGGAGAGAACTGGCGCGGCCTGCTCGAGGCCGGCGTGGACCAGGTGACCCTGCTCGACGACGACCGCAAGGAATACGGCCCCATGAGCCTGCACCCGGGTAGCTGAGACCCGGGCTAGCACTAGAACTTGTCGCCCGGCTTGAGGCGGGGGGCGGGCATCCGGAACCTGCGGATCTGCAGCCCCCGCATCACCGCGTAGGTCGTCATGCCCCGGGTGGACTCGGCGGGATACCGCTCGGCGGCCAGCCGGAGCAGCGAGCGGCGGAGCAGGTAAGCGTCCACCACGACCACGGCGATGAGCACGAGCACGAGCGGCGAGACGTAGGTGTTCACCTTGGAGTTGCGCGACAGCAGCGCGACAAGAAGGATCACCAGCACGTACATGTAATACTCGCTGGGCCGCCGGTGGCTGTCCACGTAGTCCCTGGCGAGCTTCTTGATGGGGCCGCGGTCGCGCGGGGCGAGCGCCCACTCCTCGCCGCGCCGCATCGCTTCCGTCCGCCGGACGCGGTCGGCCCGCGCCCTGGCCTTGTCGTCGGCGGTGAGCTTGCCCCCCGGGCCTGACCCGGTGGCGCGGCCGCCCGAGGACGACCCGGTGATGGACTGGTACCTGCCGCGCTCGGCCACGCTGCGCTTGGGCGTGGGGCGGCCCTTGCCCGCCTGCGCTGGCGGCTTGGCCTTAGCCGGGGCTTCCTGGCTCTGCGCGGGGTCCTCTGCCGTGCCGCTTGGCGGCCCGGTGCTATTGCGTCGGAACACGCGCATAGCTTAGTAGGTAGCAGCGCGAACTTCGCCCCCGGGCAAACGGGTGCGGACGAGCGGATAAGTGGCTACCACGCGCGCCAGCGCGTAGGGTTGATGGCGGGTAGCCGGCGGCAATTAGCCGCCGCGTGGTGGCGTCGTGCCGCCCGGGGCGGCGCTCAGTTGAATGAAGGGGACGGCCGCGTCTATGAGCGTGATGAAGCGAGTCTCGCTGATTTTCCGGGCCAAGGCCAACAAGGCGCTGGACCGGATGGAAGACCCTCGCGAGACCCTGGACTATTCGTACCAGCAGCAGGTCGAGATGCTGACCCGGGTCAGGCGCGGGGTCGCGGACGTCGCCACGTCCCGCAAGCGGGTCGAGCTGCAGATGAACTCGCTGCAGAAAGAGGTCGACCGCCGCGACAACCAGGCGCGCGACGCGCTGTCGAAGGGCCGCGAGGACCTAGCGCGGGCGGCGCTGCAGAACAAGGCCGGCCTGCAAGGTCAGCTCAACGACCTGCAGGGCCAGTACGCCAACCTGCAAGAGCAGGAAGAGAAGCTGACGGTCGCCTCGCAGCGGCTGCAGTCCAGGGTGGACGCCTTCCGCACCAGGAAGGAAACCATCAAGGCGACGTACACGGCCGCCGAGGCGCAGACCCGTATCAACGAGGCGTTCTCTGGCATCTCGGAAGAGATGGGCGACGTCGGCCTGGCGATCCAGCGCGCCGAGGACAAGACGGCGCAGATGCAGGCCCGGGCCGGCGCGATCGACGAGCTGCTCGCCTCCGGCGCGCTCGAGGACCACGTGGGCGGGCAGCAGGATGCCATCCAGGCGGAACTCGACAAGCTCGGCGCCGGCAACGAGGTCGAGTCCGAGCTGGCCCGGATGAAGGGCGAGCTGGAGGCGAGCGCGCCGCGGCAGATCGAGGGCAACCCCAACGGGGACTCGAGCGCCAACGGCTCGGAGGCCACTCGGGCGGCCGAGCAGCCTCAGGCGGGTGACGGGTCATGATCGTGCGCATCCTCGGCGAGGGCCAGTTCCAGGTCGCCGAGGACGTGGCACCCAAGCTCACCGCGCTCGACGCCGAGCTGGACGCGGCGGTCCACAAGTCCGACGACGCGGCGTTCCGGGCCGCTCTCGGGGCAGCGGTGCGGCTGGTCCGCGAGTCCGGGACGGCGGTGCCCGCCGACACGTTCGTGACGGCCGACTTCATCCTGCCGTTCTCGGACGCCACCATCGACGAGGTGCGCAAGCTCCTCGCCGACGGGGCGATCGGCGGCGACTCGGTTGGCCTGCCGTAAGGTCGATTCGCCGTAGGCGTAACGGCGCGCGGGCCATTCGGGTGTCTCTGTGGGACGCTTCAGCTTGCGCCGAGTGTTCTTCAGGTAGATTCCCCTTAGGGCCAGGCACGCGGACGTATACGGACAAAGCAGCCTGGCATGATCGGAGGTGCCTTATGGCGCGTACCAGGTATGCGCCTGACCGGGGACTGACCGTGCGGATGACCGCGACGATGTTCCTCCTTGGGCTGGTGTTCGTCGCGTTCGTCGCACTCATCATCGGCATCATGACCGCGGCGCACGCGTCGGGCGCGGCCATCGTGCTGATCGCGCTTATATTTGGTGGCGGCAGCGCCATCCTCTCGCTGTTCTACTCGGACAAGATCGCGCTCCACGCGGCCGGCGCCCGAGAGGTGACCCCGCAGCAGGCGCCGGAACTGCACGGCATCGTCGACCGGCTGTGCGCGCTCGCGGACATGGACAAGCCGCGGGTGGCGATCGCCCCCACCCGCATGCCGAACGCCTTCGCGACCGGCCGCAACAGCAAGAACTCGGTGCTCTGCGTCACCGAGGGCCTCATGGACCCCCACCTCGGCCTCACCAACGAGGAGCTCGAGGGCGTGCTCGCGCACGAGCTCAGCCACGTCGCGCACAAGGACGTCCAGGTGATGACCGTCGCGAGCCTGCTCGCGATCGTGGCGGGCCTGCTGGTGCGGTTCGCGTTCTACTCGGAGCTGTTCGGCGGCGGCCGGCGGAGCAACAACAACCAGAACGCCGCCCTCGTCATGCTCGGCATCATGGCGGTCTCCATCGTGGTGTACGCGGTCAGCTTCGTGCTGATCCGGATGCTGTCCCGGTACCGGGAGCTGGCGGCGGACCGCAGCGGCGCCCTGCTCACCGGGCAGCCGAGCGCGCTGGCGAGCGCGCTGCAGAAGGTCGCCGGCGGCATGAATCGCATCCCGACCCAGGACCTGCGCGCCGCCGAGCCGCTGAACGCGTTCTACTTCGCCCCCGCGATGAAGCTCACCCGCGGCGGCGGCCGGGGCGGCCAGGGTGGCGGGCCGAGCCTGTCGGCGCTGTTCTCCACGCACCCAAGCCTGGACAAGCGCCTGGCGCAGCTGGCGAAGATCCAGCAGCAGCTCGGCCAGGCGACCCCGGGCAGCATCAGGTAACCGGACAGGTGCCAATGGGCTTCCTCGACGTGCTGCTCGGCCGGACCAAGCCGGTACAGCCGAAGCTTGACGACCTGTTCGCGCTGCCGTCCGCGGCGATCACGCTGCAGGCGGCGACCGGGTTCACGCCGACCGGCTCCGGCTCGGTCTGCTTCCGCTCCGTGGAAGGCAAGACGTTCAGCGACATCCAGAATGAGGTCCGCGACCTGCTCAACATGGACGCGGGGAAGCCGGGCGGCGGCCTGCCCGTCGAGGTGACCAGGGACAACTACGGCTTCACCTGGCTGGTCAGCAGCCACCTGAGCGACGAGATCGAGGCGCTCGTCACCGACCTGCACGCGGTGAACAGCGCGCTGGTCGACAACGGGTTCGGCCCGCAGCTGCTGTGCACGCTGGTGGCCTTCAGGGACGAGCGCGAGCGCAGGCTCGCGCTCGTCTACCTGTACAAGCGCGGCACGTTCTACCCCTTCGCCCCGCTGTCGGGGGAGACCAGGGACAACGCGCTCGAACTGCAGATCAAGGGCGCGCTCGGCGACGACCTCAAGATCGAGCCGGATCTCACCAAGTGGTTCCCGGTGTGGGGCGCCCCCGGTTTGTGAACCCGCACTCGGGAGAGGGCTACGTGGCAGGAATGCCGGCCCGGGGCATATGGTTGATAGCGAACGACGATGCCGCGCTGGCGGCAGCAGACGTAACGACGGGAGCTAGTCTCAGATGACCGTTCAGGAAGTGACGCAGCAGGGGATCACCCTCACGCAGGCCGCTGCCACCAAGGTGGGCGCGCTGCTCGCCCAAGAGGGCCGGGACGACCTGCGGCTGCGCGTGGCCGTGCAGCCGGGCGGATGCTCGGGGCTGCGCTACCAGCTCTACTTCGACGAGCGCTCGTTCGACGGCGACATCGTCGCGGACTTCAGTGGCGTTGAGGTCGTGACCGACAAGATGTCGGCTCCCTACCTCACGGGCGCGACCGTCGACTTCGTGGACACGATCGAGAAGCAGGGCTTCACGATCGACAACCCGAACGCGACGGGTTCCTGCGCCTGCGGCGACTCCTTCCACTGACCGCCACCCGCATCCGGTAACCCCCCACAATGCGAATAGCTGTCACCGGGTCGATCGCCACCGACCACCTGATGATGTTCTCAGGGAAGTTCACCGATACGCTCATCGCCGGGAAGCTCGACAAGGTGTCCCTGTCGTTCCTCGTGGGCGACCTGGAGATCAGGCGCGGCGGCGTGGCGGGGAACATCGCCTACGGGCTCGGCTGCCTGGGCCTCAAGCCGCTGCTCGTTGGCAGCGTCGGCGCTGACTTCGCCGAGTACCGCGACTGGCTCGAGGCGCACGGCGTCGACACGTCGGGCGTGCGCACGTCCGCGGTCAAGCACACGGCCCGGTTCGTCGCGACGAACGACGCGGTGGGCAACCAGATCGCGTCGTTCTACCCCGGCGCCATGAGCGAGGACAGCGAGATCGACATCGCGTCGCTCGCGGCCGCCAATGGCGTCGACCTTGTGCTGATCGGCGCGGGTGACCCGGTCGCGATGCAGCGGTACACCACCGACTGCCGGGCGGCCGGCATCCCGTTCGCCGCGGACTTCTCGCAGCAGGTGGCCTTCCTCGACGGCGACTCCATGCGGACGCTGATCGAGGACGCCGCCTACCTGTTCTGCAACGAGTACGAGGAAGCGGTCATCGAGTCCAAGACCGGGTGGTCCAACGCGGACATCCTGGAGCGCGTCGCGACCCGCATCATCACCCTCGGCGCGGACGGCGCCCGCGTCGAGCGCAAGGGCGAGGCGCCCGTCGTCGTCGGCTCCGTCCCGGACGCGAAGCTCGTGGAGCCGACCGGCGCGGGCGACGCGTTCCGCTCCGGCTTCCTGGCCGCCATGTCCTGGGGCCTGTCCACCGAACGCGCCATCCAGCTCGGCAACCTGATGGCCGTGCACGTCCTGGAGACGGTCGGCCCGCAGGAATACGACCTCAAGCCGGCCGCCGTCGTCGACCGCGCCATCGCCGCCTACGGCGCCACGGCCGCCGCCGACCTCACCGCCCACCTGAGCTAAGAAACCGTCCACAGGTTCCCGCCACGAGCCTCCCGCTCCGTGGCGGGCCCCTCTTTTCTCTGTCGAGCCGGATGCCTGTGACCGGCAGCCGCCTAAGACCGGCTCGATGCCACGTTCATCCGCCGTCGGCCGCGGGCCGGAGGCTGTGGCACGCCCACGACGACGCGGTGTCGTAGTGGGGGGGTAGCGTAGCGGGCATGGGTCCACTCGCTTCCGGATACACCGGACCGCCTCAGTTGACGCTGCCGCGCGCGTTCACGGAGTGGACCGCCGATCCCGTGATGATCGCGCTGGTGGTGGTCCTCGGCGGCTGCTATCTCGCCGGCGTGCGGAAGGTCAGGCGGGACGGCGGGCAGTGGGGCACCGGCCGCGTGATCGCCTTCTGCGGGCTTGGCCTGGGGTTCCTCGTGATCGCCACGATGTCCTGGGTGGGCGCGTACCAGGCCGTCCTGTTCTACGCCCGCGCCACACAGACCGTGCTGCTCGTGCTGGTCGTGCCGCTGTTCCTCGCCATGGGGAAGCCGCTCACCCTGCTGGCGAGCGCGGTCCCGGCGACCGCCAGAAGCGTGCACGCCGTCGTCCGGAGCAGGGTCGCGCGGGTCCTGACGTTCCCGGCGATCACCGCGCTGGCGCTGGTCGCGGTGCCGATGGTGATGTACTTCACGTCCTGGTACGTGGCGGTATTCCACAGCGGGACCGTCCGCGAGCTCACCTACCTGGCCCTGATGGCCCCCGGGTACGTGTTCTTCTGGACGCTGCTGCGCGTCGACCCGGTGCCGAAGCAGTATCCGTATGGCGTCGCCATGTGGATCACCGCGGCGGAGGTGGTCGGCGACGCGTTCTTCGGCATCGCGGTGATCGCGGACAACAACCTGATCGCCGGCCCGTACTACCACGCGGTCGGCTATCCCTGGGGCCCGACGCTGGCGACGAGCCAGGTCCTCGGCGGCGGCATCATCTGGATCCTCGGCGACTTCGTGGGACTGCCGTTCCTGGCCGTCCAGCTGATCCAGATGATGCGCGAAGACAAGGCCGAGGCCGCGGCGGTCGACGCCGAACTCGACGCCAGGGACGCCGCCCGTGCCCAGCGGCCCGCCGCCGCTGAGCGAGCCGCCGCGACCGCTGTGGCCACCGCTACGGCTGAGCCCGATGGTGCCGAAGACGACGACCGCCCGTGGTGGGAGAGCGACCCCCGCTTCACGGACCGCTTCAAGAACGCGTAACACCGCCTCCACCAGCCCCAGCCTCACCCTCAGCCCCACCCCAGCGTCCATGATCACGAAAAGTTTGTTTTCGGCGAAGGATTTGGGTGCGTATAAGACATTTTGTTTACATCAGGGAAATAGTTTTCGTGATCATGGGTGAACGCTGGGGCGTTGGTGACCGCTGGGTGTTGGGCGAACGCTGGGGCGTTGGTGACCGCTGGGTGTTGGGCGAACGCTGGGGCGTTGGCGACCGCTGGGTGTTGGGTGACCGCCGGGGTCTTCGCGAGCGGTCGGTGCTTCGCGACCAGGGGGCTGAGCCGGGCAAATGAGGGTCACCACGGTCCCGTTCGGGACAACCGAAAGCGGCACCGGGGGCGACCGGATCAGTAGCGGCGGCGGATGCCGAACGACCAGCCTGATCGCAGTTCGCTGCGGAACACGCACTCGTGCGACTTCATCTTGCACCACGCGGGCACGTCCGAGTAAGCGGCGGGGTCGTCGGCGAGAACGGCGATGACGCCGCCGACCGGCACGTCGCGGATCTGCTCGGCGAGCATGATGATCGGGATCGGGCACTTGCGGCCGAGCGCGTCGATCGTGATCAGCGGCTGCGGGGGCACCGGGGTCGGCCCGGGCCCCGCGTCCGCCTCACGAGCTGGCTCAGGGGGGTACGGGGGGCCGGCCGGGGGGTACGGGGGGCGGGAGTTCCCCGTGCGCGAAGTTTGTCCCCCCGGGGCAACAGAGCCCCCCGAGGCAGTGCGGCCCCTGCGGCCGAACCAGGTCATGTTCTCCATACTGCCCCCCGGGCCGCGCTGCTACGCCCGGGAACACGCAACGAAGCCGGATGAATGCCTTAGGTATCGAAACGGCGGTTTGACGCCGAACGCCGGGGGGCGGGTGCAGCGCCGCCGGCGAGCGCGATACTGTTTCCACGACACGCTGTAGAAGACCGTGGACCGGCCCCTGGGCGGGGTGCCCGGCGATGTTGTTGGGAAGGCAACTTCGTTGACTCGATTTAGTCGGCATCGGCGCGGAGGGCGCGGGTGGCGCATCGGTGCGCTGGCCCTTCTCCTGCTCGCGCTCACCGGGTGCACGAACGACACGTTCACCCGCCTGGGCTTCCCGAACCCCGTCACCGAGCAGGGCAAGGTGACGCTCAGCCTCTGGCAGGGCTCGTGGATCGCCGGGCTGCTGGTTGGCTGTGTGGTGTGGGGGATGATCCTCTGGGCGGTGATCTTCCACCGCAAGCGCGGTGACAAGCTTCCGCCGCAGGTCCGGTACAACATGCCGATCGAGATCCTGTACACGGTCGTCCCGTTCATCCTTATCGCGGTGCTCTTCTACTACACCGCCAAGGACGAGAACGTCGTCGACTCGCTGTCCGCCAAGCCGGCCCTGACCGTCAACGTGACCGGCTTCCAGTGGAGCTGGAAGTTCGATTACAACCCCCAGTACCACGTCGTGGAGCTGGGGGAGATGTGGAACCCGGCTCTGCCTAACAGCCAGCAGCAGCTGCCGCTGCTGGAGATCCCCGAGGGCGAGGTGGTCCGGTTCAACCTGACCTCGCCGGACGTGATTCACTCGTTCTGGGTGCCCGAGTTCCTGTTTAAGCGGGACGTCATCCCGGGCCACCCGAACCACTTCCAGATCACGGCCACGTCGACGGGGACGTTCACCGGCCACTGCAGCGAGCTTTGCGGCCTGTACCACAGCAGGATGCTGTTCACGCTCAAGATCGTGACGCCTGCGCAGTTCACGACCTGGATCGCTCAACAGCAGGCGCTCCAGGCCACAGCCTCAGGGAGCACCACGTGACGACTGTGACCGACCGGACGGCCGCGCGCGAGCTCGCCAGGGAGCGGCGCACCGAGCGCAAGGGCTCGGTCCTCGCGGGCTGGCTCTCCTCCACGGACCACAAGATCATCGGGCACATGTACCTGATCACGTCGTTCGTGTTCTTCCTGTTCGCCGGCGTCATGGCGCTGCTGATCAGGATCCAGCTGCTCGGCCCGAACAACAACATCCTCTCCGACCAGCAGTACAACGAGCTGTTCACGATGCACGGCACGATCATGCTGCTGCTGTTCGCGACGCCGATGTTCGTCGGGTTCGCCAACGAGCTTGTCCCGCTGCAGATCGGCTCGCCGGACGTGGCGTTCCCGCGGCTCAACCTGCTGAGCTACTACCTGTTCACGTTCGGCGGGATCATCCTGCTGGCCAGCTTCCTCGCGCCGGGCGGCGCCGCCGCGTTCGGCTGGTACGCGTACTCGCCGCTGACCAGCGCGACGTACTCGCCGGGCGTGGGCGCGGACATGTGGATCATGGGCCTGGCGCTGTCCGGGTTCGGCACGATCCTGGGCGGGGTCAACTTCGTCACCACGATCTTCTGCATGCGGGCACCGGGAATGACGATGTTCCGGATGCCGATCTTCACGTGGAACGCGCTGCTGACGTCCATGCTGATCCTGCTGGCGTTCCCCGTGCTCGCGGCGGCGCTGCTCGTGCTCGAGATCGACCGGCGGCTCGGTGCGCAGGTGTTCAGCGCGCAGAGCGGCGGCGCGATCTTGTGGCAGAACCTGTTCTGGTTCTTCGGCCATCCCGAGGT
>Ga0210385_10001960_pt1 | contig 12494 bp, 10 predicted proteins | sample IncBWH26OmetaG_FD_160107 | JGI IMG/M metagenome (GOLD analysis project Ga0210385, IMG submission 160107) | Forest soil microbial communities from Barre Woods Harvard Forest LTER site, Petersham, Massachusetts, United States - Inc-BW-H-26-O ... | reverse complement strand
AGCCGCCCTTCGATCAGGGAGGCCAACGTCGAGGCGTTCCTCGATGCCGCTGAGCGCCTGCTTGTAAAGGAGGGTGCAACGGGGATCTCGACGCGGCAGCTTGCCCGGGAGGCCGGGCAGAACCATGGTCTCGTGCACTACTACTTCGGCTCGGTCGACGAGCTGTTGCTGCAGACGCTGGAGCGGTTCACCGCACGCATTCTCGAGCGCCAGCGCGCGATGTATGGCAGCGAGGCACCCTTCATCGAGAAGTGGCGCACCGCGATGGCCTTCATCGATGAGGACCTAGCTTCGGGCTACCCCAAGATCTGGGCGGAGCTGCAAGCGCTCGCCTGGAACAAGCCTGAGCTGCGCGAGCGCCTGCAAGGCGTCACCGACAGCTGGCGCACCGTGCTTCGTGACGCGCTCGCCGAGGCAATCGAGGAGTACGACATCGAGGACAGCCCGTTCTCGGCTGAGAGCTGGGCAGCGCTGGTCTCGCAGTTCAACCAGGGCCTCTTGTTCGAGCGGCTGCTCGGCTTCGACCGCGGCCACGAGGCTCTGCTCACAGCCATCGACGCATGGCTCAGCTCGCTGGAGAAGGGCAAGACCGGGAACAACAACAAGACATCCCCCAAATCAACCAATCGGAGGAAAGCACGATGAGCGCAGTAGAAATCGACGAAGCAAAGCTCGAAGAGTTCATGGGCCAGTTCGTAGGCGACCTGGGCGCGGCGATCACCACGCCGCTGGTCCTGATCGGCGACAAGCTCGGCCTGTACAAGGCGATGGCAGACAGCGAGCCGGTCACCCCCCAGGAACTGGCCGAGCGCACCGACTGTCACGAGCGCTACATCCGCGAGTGGTTGTGCCAGCAGGCGGCCAGCGGCTACGTCGAGTACGACGCACCCACGGGCACCTTCAGGCTGCCGCCAGAGCAAGCGATGGCTTTGGCTGACGAAAACAGCCCGGCGTTCATCCCAGGCGCCTTTCAACTGGTGGCGGCCACCGTCAAGGACGAGTCGCAGATCGCCGAACGCTTCCGCTCGGGCGAGGGCTTCGGCTGGCACGAGCACCACCACGACCTGTTCGCCGGCACCGAGCGATTCTTTAGGCCCGGCTATCTGGCAAACCTGGTGGATGCCTGGCTGCCCGCGCTCGACGGCGTGCTCGACAAGCTCTCAGCCGGCGCCCTGGTCGCGGACATCGGCTGCGGCCACGGAGCCTCGACGATCCTGATGGCTAAGGCGTTCCCGGCCTCTCGGTTCGTGGGATCGGACTATCACGAGGGCTCCGTGCGGGCCGCTCGCGCCGCCGCCGAGCGCGCCGGAGTGGCGGATCGCGTGAGCTTCGAGGTCGCCTCGGCCAAGGACTTCGGCGGCGGGCCGTTCGACCTGGTGTGTGTGTTCGACGCCCTGCACGACATGGGCGACCCGGTGGGCGCCGCGTCTCACGTGCGCGAGCAGCTCGACGCCGATGGCACGTGGATGGTCGTCGAGCCCTTGGCGGGCGACGCGATCGAGGAGAACCTCAACCCTGTTGGGCGCATCTTCTATGGCGGCTCGACGATGCTTTGCACGCCCGCCTCATTGAGTCAAGAGGTGGGCCTGGCGCTTGGCGCCCAGGCTGGCGAGCAGCGCCTTACCGAGGTCTTGGGCGAAGGCGGCTTCAGCCGCGTACGTCGCGCCGCCGAGACGCCTTTCAATCTGGTGCTCGAGGCGCGGCCGTGAGCGCCCGAATGGGCAGGCAGGAGCCGGGAACTCCGCCGTGAGCCTCGAAGTCAGACAGGCAAGAGAGGGGAACCCGACCATCGACGTCGCGACGGTACAGACTGGAACCGTCGCGGCGGTCGTGGCCGAGGAGCCCGGTCGGATCGTCGGCCGCGATGGGGAGCAGAGCCGGGCGCGCTACCCGGACAGCGAAGGCTTCGTCGAGCGAAACGGGCAGCGACTGTTCTACGAGGTCTACGGAGAGGGCGAGGAGACGATCTTCCTCCTTCCTACCTGGTCGATGTTCCATTCGCGCCACTGGAAGATGCAGATCCCCTACCTGGCGCGTCACTTCCGGGTGTTGACCATGGACGGCCTGGGCAACGGGCGCTCTGACCGTCCGGGAGATCCACGCCGTTATAGGGCCGTCGAGTTCGCTCGCGACTGTCTGGCGGTGATGGACGCCACCGGCACGGAGTCGGCGGTGATGGTGAGCGTCTCGGCGGGCGCCCGCTACCAGCTCGAGCTCGCGCGGCTCGCCCCCGAGCGGGTGCTCGGCGCGGTCTTCACGGGCCCGATGTTCCCCTATACCCCCTCGCACCTGTGGTTTATGCGCAGCAAGCTCGTCTGGTGGGCGTTTGCACGACCGGCGATCAGCCCCCGGCTCTACCGCTGGTGGGGCCGCTTCAGCGCCGTCCACTGGCATCGGGACTATCCGTTGTTCGCTGAGTGGTTCGTCTCCAGAGCCCTACCGGAGCTGCATTCCACCAAGGCGATCGAGGATGGCGTGGGCTGGGCGCTCGAAACCGACCCGAAGACTTTGGCAGCCACGGTCCTCGACGAGCAATCCGCCCACCGCGCCAACGCGCCGCGAGAGCTGCGCGGGCTCGCGCAAAGCCTGGAGTGCCCGGTACTGGTGGTCTGCGGCGATCGCGACATGATCACGCCACCGCGTGACGCTCGCGCGCTCGCGCGTCTCAGCGCAGGCAAGTTCGTGACGGTCAAAGGCGCCGGGCACATACAGCACGGCCGCAAGCCCGTCGGCTTCAATCTGATGTTGCGCGAGTTCGCGGAGGACGCCTTCAAGCGCCCGCGCACGCCACGCGACCCAACGGTGTTCCGCCCGGACGGTCGTCCGCGTGCGCTGTTCGTCTGCTCGCCGATCGGCCTCGGGCACGCCCAGCGCGACGTTGCGATCGCGCGCGAACTACGCGCTCTGCACCCCGATCTGCAGATCGACTGGCTGGCCCAGGACCCGGTCACCCGGGTCCTCGAGTCCGAGGGCGAGCGCATCCATCCCGCCAGCCGCCACTTGGCCAACGAGTCCAAGCACTTCGAGTCGGAGTCCGCCGAGCACGACCTGAACTGCTTCCATGCGTTGCGGCGCATGGACGAGATCCTGGCGGCCAACTTCATGCTGTTCCACGACATCGTGCGCGAGCAGCGCTACGACCTGTGGATCGGCGACGAGGCCTGGGAGCTCGACTACTACCTGCACGAGAACCCGCGCGAGAAGAAGGTCCCGTTCGTGTGGCTGACCGACTTCGTCGGCTTCCTGCCGATGGGCGACGACGACGCGCATGCGCGTTACGTGACCGCCGACTACAACGCCGACATGGTCGACCACGTCGCCGAGCACCCCGAGGTGCGCGACCTGGCCCTGTTCGTGGGCAGCCCCGACGACATCGTTGCCGAGCGACTTGGCGCAGAGCTGCCAATGATCAGGGACTGGACCGAACGCCACTTCGACTTCACCGGCTATGTCACCGGCTTCGATCCGGCTGACCTAGGCGAGCGCACCAAGCTGCGCGCAGAGCTCGGCTACTCAGACGACGAGCGCGTGTGCATCGTCACCGTCGGCGGCTCTGGCGTCGGCGCGGACCTGCTGCGCCGGGTGATCGCCGCCTTCCCGCATGCCAAGGAAGGCGTGCCGGATCTGCGCATGATCGTCGTCGCCGGCCCCCGTATCGATCCGCGGTCGCTTCCCACTCACGAGGGGCTCGAAGTGGTCCCCTATGTGCACAACCTCTACCGCCACCTGGCCGCCTGCGACCTGGCGGTGGTGCAGGGTGGCCTTACGACCTCGATGGAGCTGACAACGCAGAAGCGACCGTTTCTCTACTTCCCGCTACGCCATCATTTCGAGCAGAACTTCCACGTCCGCCACCGATTGGAACGCTACGGAGCCGGTCGCCGTATGGATTACGACGATTCTCCACCAGAGCTGATCGCGGCGGCGATCGCACAGGAGATCGGCCGTCAAGTCGACTACCGCGACGTGGAGGTCGACGGCGCTGCCCGGGCGGCGCGCCGCCTTGTCGAGCTGCTCTAGGAGGCTGCAATCTGCGGCTTGTGTAGCAGCGGCGAGTCCCGGGTAAGGTGAATGTGAAGTTCGGGCGCCGAGCAGGCGCCGATTTCGGTGCGGCAACGCGCAATGCCCGAGCTGGTGTGTATCGGCGTGACACAGATGAGGGGAGTCGGCCTTGAACGATGGTAATGACCGTCCCGCAGGCGAACCACCGCTGCCGCCGCCGATTCCAGGCACGGGCGAGCCCACATCGGGCGCGGGATATCCGCCCGCTCCACCCGGCAGTGGCTACCAGCCCGCAACATCTGGCCCTGGTGGCCCACCCGTGCCGCCCGGAACCGGCTACCCACCTCCCGTCGACAATCAGGGCGGTGGCAATGGCTGGGCGATTGCAGTCGCAGTCGCGGTCGTCATCGCGCTGGTTGTCCTGGTCGTCGTATTGGTCTCCAACAAAAGCTCCAAACCGACCCCGACGGTCACAAATCAATCGCTCAGCATCGGCCACTCGACGACGGTCAACCCGACGACGGTAACTCAGCAGAAGACGGTCACAGCCCCCACGACGACCGTAACGACGCCGGCAAAGACAGTCACCACGCCTGCTCAAACAACGACCACAACGACGACGGGGACAACCAGCAAGCCGTCCACCACCGGGACGACGACCGCTCCAGCAGGCGCTACACCGTAGGCAGGCCCGCAAGAGGTATGGCGGCCTAGGGTGTGTGCGCAACGGATCGCGGGGTTCAGCGACTGAGGGCTATCTGTTCGAAGTTGGCCGAGCCTCTGACGCCGGAAGGACGGCCCGCGCACGTTACAGTCCTGGCATGGAGCTTCGTCAATTGGGCCACACCGGAGTCAAGGTCAGCCCCCTGTGCCTCGGCGCGATGATGTTCGGCGCATGGGGTAACACCGACCACGAGGATTCCATCAAGATCATTGATCGCGCGCTCGACGCCGGGATCAACTTCATCGACACCGCCGATGTCTACTCGCGCGGAGAGTCCGAGGAAATCGTCGGCAAGGCGCTGGCGGGTGGCAAGCGCGAGCACGTGGTGCTGGCCACCAAGGTGCACGGCAGCATGGGAGACGACCCAAACGAGTTCGGCAACTCGCGCCGCTGGATCGTCAAAGAGGTCGAGAACAGCCTGCGCCGTTTGAAAACAGACTGGATCGACCTCTACCAGATCCACCGTCCCGAGCTCGATACCGACATCGATGAGACGCTCGGCGCCCTGAGCGACCTCGTGCACGCCGGCAAGGTTCGCTACATCGGCTCCTCGACGTTCCCGGCAAGCAGGATCGTCGAGGCGCAGTGGGTGGCGCACGAGCGCGGTCGCGAGCGCTTCGTCTGCGAGCAGCCGCCCTACTCGATGCTCGTGCGCGAGATCGAGAACGACGTGCTGCCCAGTTGTCGGCGCCACCGCATGGGCGTTATCCCCTGGAGCCCGCTCGCGGGCGGCTGGCTGTCGGGTCGCTATCGCAAGGACATCGAGATCCCGACGTCGCGCCGCGCGCAGATGATCCCGTCGCGTTATGACATGTCGATCCCGGCCAACCAGCGCAAGCTGGATGCTGCCGACGCGCTCGGCCTCCTCGCCGAGGAGGCGGGCATCAGCCTGATCGAGATGGCGCTCGCATTCGTGATTCGCCACCCTGCCGTGACCGCTGCAATCGTCGGGCCGCGGACGATGGATCACCTGGAGTCCCAGCTTGGCGCAGCCGACATCGAACTGAGCGAGGAGGTTCTCGACCGGATCGACGAGATCGTCCCGCCCGGCGTCAACGTCAATCCGACCGACGGCGGCTGGGCTAATCCTGAGCTGCAGCCCTCCGCTAGGCGCCGGTAGTCGCAGTCCCTTCCAGCAGTTGTGCGCAACGCCTCCGCTTGATCCGCGGGCTCGCATAGCTTTGGTCGCCATCGATCATGCGCTGAGTCAGAAGCACGAACACTGGCTGTCGCCTCATCCGACTGTCATGCGCATGCCCGTCAGGTATATATGGGAGACCGTCAACGTTCGCTTCTAGAAGGGAGAGCGACATGCACGCAGGTGCGATCCTCGAGGTCTCCGAGCACGAGTTCGACGATGAGGATTGGGACGACGCAGACGAGCTCGACAGCGACGAGCTCGACGTCGATCTCGACGAGGAAGGCCTCGAGCCCGAGGACGATGAGGACTTCTAGCGGCTTCTGACGCGGAGGACCGTAGGCTTGGTCTGTGCCCATCGCATCGACCTCGATCACAAGCAGCTTCGACTCGTTCGTCGAAGCCGCCGGCCAGTTCTTCTCCGATCTGGCGGCGGTCCACTGGGGTGCGCTCACGCTTGGCCTGTTGTTCTTCGGTCTGAATCTGACGCTGCGCTCGCGCGCCTTCTTTCACAGTCTGCGGGCTGCCTATCCGGCGGTCCGCATCCAGTGGCGGCGCATTTGGGGCGCATATGTCGCCGCTGTCGGCTTCAACAACGTCGTGCCCGCGCGCGGCGGGGACATCATCAAGCTGTTTCTCGCCAAGAGTTCGATCCCAGGCTCCTCCTATCCGACGGTCGCCGCGGCCTTCTTCGTCGAGGCGGTCTTCGACGTGAGCGTGGGCGTGTTCGTGCTCATCTTCGCCTTCAGCCAGGGCGTCTTTCCCAAGCCGCCGGACTTCTCGAAGCTGAACTCCTTCGACATCTCATATCTGGCCGAGCATTTCCGCTTCACGCTCTTTCTGATCACGCTGCTGGCGGTCTTGGGTCTCCTGGCTTTCGCGCTGCTGTCCGTGCGCGTCAAGGCGTTCTGGATCCGTGTCCGTCAAGGACTGACGATCCTCAGCGATCGACGGCGCTATCTGCGTGAGGTAGCTGCCTGGCAGGCCGTGGCTTGGGTGTGCCGCTTCATCGCCTTCTGGTTCCTACTCGACGCGTTTCGCGTCGGTGGGTCGGTCGGCAACGTACTGCTCGTGTTCGGCGTCGGGCAGGTGGCGGGCGCCGTGCCTTTCACTCCCGGCGGCGCCGGAGTCCAGCAGGCGCTACTCGTGAAGGTCTTCACCGGCAGCGCCCCAACTGCCGTGGTGGCCGCCTACTCGGTCGGCCAGCAGATCGCGATAGCCGCCTTCACCGCCGTCGTGGGGCTCGGTGCAATCTTCTTCATCTTCCGCTTCCGCTCCTTCAAAGAAGTCATCGCGGCCGGGCGCGCCTCACGTGAGGCCGAGCGCGAGTCCGAACGCGGCGACGGCGGACCGGAGCCGCCTACTGCAATCCCTCGCGCGCCTCGCGCACGAGTGTGACGGCCTCGGGGAACACGACCGCCATCACTTGGCGGATCTGCTGGGCCTGAGCCTCGGCATCGCCTTGCAAGTTCACACGGTTGACGGCCGCGACCGTCATGTCGACCGCAAGCTTGATCGCATTGTCTGCCCACGCCAGCGCCTGCTGGCCCTGCATCTGTTCGGCAAACTGCGCGATGCGCCGCTGAAGCTCGTCCGGGTCGCCGAACAGGTCGCCAAAGCCTCCGCTCTCCATATCGTCATCCTAGCGTTCGCCGTGCAGCAGGCTCCCCGTCAGCCCCGCAACTCATACACTGCCGTGCCGATGGCCCTGGCCCCAGAGATCAAGCAGCGCGTAGCCTTCGAGACGGAGAGGCGGGCCCGCCTCTCCGTACCCGCCGCGGCGGGTGGCGTGCTGTCCCTGCTGAGCGCCATCATCCTCAACGCGGCACTGAAGGAACTGCCAACCGTCGGTCTCGTCCAGGGCCTCGAACCGGCGCTGCGCGGCGAAGCAACGCCGGCTATCAGTCCAAGAGCGGCGGAGGTCTCCTACATCGACCATCATGCCTTCGGTCTGATCGCCGGCAACTTCCTGATGGCCGTCGGGATCCTTGCGCTCACGCTCGTGCTGCTGTTCCTGCAGGACTGCACCCGCTTTCGCCGCCCGCAGACTTGGCCTCTCGGCCGCCCGCTGGTGCTGGTCGGGGGGATCGGCTACGCGGTACTGAATCTGATCCACGAGGTGATCCTCGCGATCGAGGCGCACAAATTCGCCAGCGGCCACGACTTCTCGGGCAAAGCCGTCGAACACGCGCTGCTGACTTCCGGCTCGCTGGGCATTTTTCTGACGCTGCTGGGATTGTTGGCGGCGCTCGGGCTCACGGTCGGAATGATCGCGACGATGGTCGGCACACAACGCGCAGGACTGCTTCCACGCTGGCTCAGCGTGATTGGTATGCTCGCCGCGCTGTTGTTCCTGCCGCTCTTCGGCTCCAGCTTCGTGACCGCGTTCATCCCGGCGTTCTGGCTGGTCGCCACAGCATTCCTGCTGTGGGAACGCTTGCCAAGTGGCGACCCACCAGCCTGGGCCGCCGGCGAGGCAATACCGTGGTTGCCGCAGTCAAGGCGGGGCGCCACGGGCGAGGACACGAAGGACGAGCCCTCGACAGGCATCGGGCAGAAGCTCAGGGGCGCTCTGGGCGGAGGCGAGCCGGCCGCCGAACTTGCGCCGCCGCCAACGCCCGTCAGTGGCGGTTCACGCCGTAAGCGCCGTAAGCGCAACTGACCTCCGGCAACTGCTTGTCGATGTCGCGTCTCGCGGCGACGCACAAGTTTGGATTGTCGGTCGCTGCCAGGACTCGCGCTCGCGCATCGCGATCGATCGCGCGCTTGGCCACGACGTCCCACAATCTCGAGCGATATGGGCCACTTGGGTGGCTGATGTTGACGATTGGCGCCGCCCTGCAGCGGGAATAAATAGATAAGACCGCAGGTTGGCCTTTGGCCACCTCGATCGCGAGTCTTGACAAGTATCAAAATGCCCGTCCGAAAGGGCGGCGCGAAGGGAGGGTCCAATGGAGGCCGCTTCTATCCATCCGCGTGCGGCGCAAGGGGTAAGTCCGCCGCTAGCTCAGACAGACACCGGCGAGCGACCGGTCGCCGGTTCGTGGTCGCCGGCCAACCCGGCGCCACTTGGCCTTGCCGCGTTCGCGATGACGACGTTCGTGCTCTCGATGTTCAATTCCAACCTCGTCAACGAAAAGGGAACGCCCGTCGTGTTGGGACTGGCGCTCGCGTATGGCGGGATCGTGCAACTGCTCGCTGGTATGTGGGAGTTTCGCACGGGTAACACCTTTGGCGCGGTGGCGTTCTGCTCCTTCGGCGCCTTCTGGATCTCGTTCTGGGCGCTCAACGTGTTCTACGCCAAGAGCATCGGCGGCAACGCGGGACACGCGGTCGGGGTGTACCTGGTTGCGTGGGCGATCTTCACTGCCTACATGACGGTTGCGGCTCTGCGCGTCAGTGCAGCTGTGCTGCTCGTGTTCGTCTTGCTGACCATCACGTTCATCCTGTTGGCGATCGGCGCCATCGGGCCGCACACGACCGTTACCCATTGGGGTGGCTACCTCGGTCTCGCGACCGCGGCGGCGGCCTGGTATGCGTCGTTTGCGGTTGTAACCAACTCGACGTTCAAACGAACGGTACTGCCGGTGATGCCACTCGGCGGCGAGTAAAGTCAACCCAGGCGAGTGCGGAAAGGTGATGGGGAACGGAGGAACGATGCCGCGAAGAAGGGCAGCGACGATGGGGACCGGGAGGGAGGCATAGCTCATGGCAATCAATACCGATGCGCTCGATTCTGAGCTGGCGCGGATGCTGGAGGTCGAGCGCTTCGAGTCCCCGCAAGGCTTCCGCGAGCACGCCCTTCTGAACGATCCGGCTGTCTACGAGCAGGCTGCGCGCGACCCACAGGCATGGTGGGCCGCTCAGGCCGGCGAGCTCGACTGGTTCGCCCCGTGGGAGCAGATCCTCGACGACTCCAACCCGCCTTTTTACAAGTGGTTCGTCGGCGGCAAGGTCAACGCCTCCTACAACTGTCTGGATCGCCATGTGGAGGCCGGCCGTGGCGAGCGCGTGGCATTTCACTGGCGCGGCGAGGACGGTGGGGAGCGCGACATCACCTACGCGCAGTTGCTGGCCGAGGTAAAGCGTTTTGCCAGTGCGCTGAAGGATCAGGGGGTAAGCAAGGGCGACGTTGTCGGCATCTACCTGCCGATGATTCCCGAGGTCGTGGTGGCGATGCTCGCCTGCGCACGCATCGGAGCTCCGCACAACGTCGTCTTCGGCGGCTTCTCCGCGGAGGCGGTGCGCGAGCGCATGGAGTTCTCCGAGGCGAAGGCGCTGATCACCGTCGACGGCGCCGCGCGCAAGGGCAAGACCGCCCCTGTCAAGGATCGAGTCGACGAGGTCATGGGTGAGCTGGCGACGCTAAAGACGATCGTCGTCGTGCGCAGCAAGGGCACGGCCTGCCACATGAAGGAGGGTCGCGACGTCTACTACGACGAGATCCTGGCCGCCGCCGATCCAGAGTGCGAGGCAGAGCCGCTGGACGCCGAGCATCCGCTCTACATCCTCTACACCTCCGGCTCGACCGCCAAGCCGAAGGGAATCCTGCACACGACCGGCGGCTATCTGACCGGTGTCAGCGCGACGCATCGCTACGTGTTCGACCTCAAAGCCGAGACCGACGTGTATTGGTGCGCGGCCGACGTCGGCTGGGTCACGGGCCACTCCTACATCGTCTACGGCCCGCTGGCCAACGGCGCCACGTCGGTGATGTGGGAGGGTGCCCCCGACTACCCCAACAAGGGCGTCTGGTGGGAGCTGGTCGAGCGCTACAAAGTGTCGATCCTCTACTGCGCCCCAACTGCCATTCGCGCGTGCATCAAGTGGGGTGCGCAGTGGCCTGAGCAGCACGACCTCTCCTCGCTGCGATTGCTCGGATCGGTTGGCGAGCCGATCAATCCGAAGGCATGGCTCTGGTACCACAAGGTGATCGGCGGGGAACGCTGCCCAATTGTCGATACGTGGTGGCAGACTGAGACAGGTGCGATCATGATCACGCCCTTGCCGGGCATCACCGCCACCAAGCCCGGCTCGGCCACACAGCCCTTCCCAGGCGTGCAGGCGCAGGTGCTCAGCGAGTCCACTGGGGAGCCGGTGAGCGAGGGCCAGGGGCTGCTGGTACTGACGCACCCGTGGCCCTCGATGTTGCGCACGCTCTACAAGGAGGACGATCGCTTCATCAGCACCTACTTCGAGCGTTTCGGCAATGAGACGTATTTGGTGGGTGACGCAGCCCGAGTGGACGCCGATGGCTACATATGGGTGATCGGCCGTATCGACGACGTCGTCAACGTCTCCGGCCACCGGCTCTCGACGGCCGAGGTAGAGTCGGCGATCGTCGCCCATCCAGATGTGGCCGAGGCCGCTGTGATCGGTCAGCACGATGAGCAATCAGGCCAAGCAATCGTTGCCTTCGTGACGCTCCAAGGCGAGCTACACGGAGATGAGGCGGAGGTCGAGGGCATCCGCGAGACCGTGGCCGAGCGGATCGGCAAGTTCGCGCGACCCAAGCGCATCATCTGGGCGGACGACCTACCGAAGACGCGCTCCGGCAAGATCATGCGCCGCCTGTTGCGCGATATCGCCGAGGGGCGTGCGCTGGGCGACGTGACGACGCTGCGCGACCCGGCCGTGATGGGCGAGCTGGAGGAGCGGGTCAAGGAGCTGCAGGCACAAGAAGCCTAGGCTGGGGCCAGCCGAACCGCTGAGGTAGGGATGGATTTGGATTTGCGTTCCTTGAGCTCATAGACACCGGTTGCTAACGCCGCGGTGGCTGATGGGCGGCGCATCGGCGGATATCAGTAGTTAGTCTCATCGGCGATGACTAGCTCCCTCGACGCGGCCGGTTCCGCGATCCAGACATCTGGCCTGACCAAGCGCTTCGGAGAGCGTGCCGCGATCGACAGCGTAGATCTGCAGGTGCCGTGCGGTAGCGCCTTCGGTTTCCTGGGTCCGAACGGGGCTGGCAAGACCACGATGATCCGCATGCTGCTGGGCCTTACGCACGCCAGTTCGGGCAGCATGAGCGTGCTCGGGCGCCCCGTGCCATCAGAACGTGCGGCAGCGCTGGCAAGGGTGGGTGCGATCGTCGAGGAGCCGCGCTTTCATCCGCAACTCTCCGGTCGTGAGAACCTGCGCATCGTCGCGGCGGTCCGTGGCCCGGAGACACACAAGCGCATCGGCCCCGCCCTGCAACGTGTCGGTCTCTCCGACCGAGCCGATGAGAAGGTCAAGAAGTACTCGCTCGGCATGCGCCAGCGCCTCGGCGTAGCGCGCTGCCTGCTTGCAGACCCGCTCCTGCTGATCCTCGACGAGCCCACCAATGGACTCGATCCAGGTGGCATCCAGGAGTTCCGCGAAATGGTCCACGCGATGGTCGAGCAGGAGGGACGCACGGTCTTCATCTCCTCGCACCTGCTGGACGAGGTGGAGAAGATCTGCGACCACGCCGCGATCGTCGACCGGGGCAAAATCATCACCCAAGGGGCAATCGCCGAGTTGGCCGAGGGCAGTACCCAACATGAGCTGATAGTCGGTGCGGACGACTTGGAACGAGCCCTGGTCGTGCTCGACGCCTGCCCACAGGCACAGCAAGCACGTTCTTCGGAAGGCAACTTGCATGTGGTA
>Ga0210385_10001958_pt1 | contig 12514 bp, 9 predicted proteins | sample IncBWH26OmetaG_FD_160107 | JGI IMG/M metagenome (GOLD analysis project Ga0210385, IMG submission 160107) | Forest soil microbial communities from Barre Woods Harvard Forest LTER site, Petersham, Massachusetts, United States - Inc-BW-H-26-O ... | reverse complement strand
TCCATCGATTTTTAGTTGACTCGTAGCGTAAGGCCTGCACAGGATCAAGCCGGGCCGCGCGACCCGCCGGGTAAAGGCCCGCTGCCAGACTCACGAGGAAAGAAAAAACCACGGCGAACGCCACCAGCCACCACGGTACTGCCCAGAAGTGCTCTGGTGGAAAAGACTGACGCTTGAGGTAAATATTCGTTCCCAGGTTGATGACCTGGCCGATCGCCCAACCTAGAGCGACCCCGACGATGCCGCCGAGAACTCCCATCGCGCCCGCTTCCGCGAAGAAGAGCTTCCGGATGTCGCCATCGCTGGCGCCAATCGCCTTCATGATGCCAATTTCGCGGCGACGTTCGAGAATGGCCATCACCAGCGTATTTACGATCCCGATGAAAGCGACTGCCAGGGCGAGGCTGCCGAAGATTCCGAGAAACACGTCCAGCACCTTGAAGAATTGTTGCACGCTGCGGCTGGCGTCAAGGATGGAGAAGGTATTGAAGCCCATCTTCTTGACCGTGTCTTCCACGGCCTGTATTTGACTAGGGCTTTTCACTCGCACACTCACCGAGGAATAGACCGGCTCATCATTCGCAGACCGAGAAATTTCCCGCAAGTCTGTCGGTTGCATCACGTGCAGACTCTCGGCCAGCTTGAGCGGGAGAAAAACCCGCGCCCGGGTAGGCCCGCGCATGCTCTCGGGATCGAGATCGGCGACCCCGACAATCTTTAGCTTCTGCTCGCGCGAGACCACGGAATAGGCAGCGCCGGCGAGACTCCGATCCGCAGGAGCCTTGGAACTGTCATTCGTGGCCTTCGAACCCGCCGCTTCTGTCGTCTCCCGCTGGGCATAGCGCATGGTCAATTCCTTGCCCAGAAGCGGAGCGGCCAGTTCTGCCACGTTGGTTTCATCGATGCCCACCCTGGGCGTTTTTCCCAGGAGTTCCTCGGCGAAAGTCTTCTGAAGAATCACTTCTGGCGCGATATCGGTCGAAAAGAAATGTCCCTGCACCGCATCGAACGCATCGTTTGATTGGGCTGAAGGAGGCAGCGCCGCAACCATGGTCAAATGCGGCTTATCTTCGAAGCGCAACTCGGTGATAAACCGGATGTCAGGATAGGCTTCCAGTACATTAGGCAAGCGCTCAATTTCGCGGCGGGTAGGCTCGTCGAGAATCCGGCTTTCACCTGGGGCAGGCCCGCTGCGTTCTTCTTCGCGGTTGAAGTTGCGCAGATCGCGCCGTGAGGTAACCACCACCGTATCGAACAATCCGGACTTCATCAGACGGCGCGACGCGAGCTGTTGCAGTCCTATCCCCAGAGAAAGCATCGCGACCAGTGACGCCACACCCACCGAGATGCCGATGGTGGTCAGCGAATTTCGCAAAACAGATTCGCGTAGGTTGCGCACGGCGAGTTCTGTCAGGTCGGGAAGCTTCATCGCCGTTCTCCCTCCGCACTTGCATGTGTCCCGGCTTTCGCGGCCACGGTCGAATTCGAATCATCACCGACCAGCTTGCCGTCTGCCAGAAAGATGAGTCGCTGAGCGTAGCGCTCAGCTAGCGCGCGTTCATGCGTCACCATGACGACCGTCATTCGCAATTGCTGGTTGAACTCGCGGACCATGTTCATGATTTCAGTTCCGGTATGGCTGTCGAGATTGCCCGTAGGCTCGTCAGCGAGCAACAGCTGCGGGCGGTTGATGAGTGCCCGGGCCAACGCGGCGCGTTGTTGTTCCCCGCCGGAGAGCTCGCTGGGCCTGTGGTTCATACGTGCCAGCAGCCCAACTCTCGCCAAAGCTTCCCGCGCCAGATTTCCACGTTTCTCGCGATCGACCTCGGCAAAGCGCATTGGCAGCTCCACGTTTTCCGTGAGCGTCATGCTGGCGATCAGGTTGAACGACTGAAAAACCATCCCAACCGTGTGCAGCCGATATCTAGCCAGATCCTCCCGTGACAGTTGCGCGAGGTCGCGCTCCTGGACAATCACGCTGCCCGAGGTTGGACGGTCCAGCCCGGCGATCAGATTCAATACCGAAGATTTTCCGGAGCCCGAACTGCCCAGCAGAGCAACGAATTCGCCGGTGCGCACGTTAAGGGTTACGCCGTCCACGGCTCGGATGAGCGTCTCGCCCATGCGGTAATGCCGGCAAAGCTGTTCCGCACGAATCGCAGGAGCACGGTTCTGCGGGAATCCCGGCGCGCTGCTCATAAGCCTAGCGGACCTCTCCCCTGAGCACCCGCAATGCATCAGCGGCCTTCGCATCGCCGTTGCTCACCGGTACGGAGCCGCCGTTCCCGTCGCCGGGTTCTTCCAGCTTGTCTCCCTCGCCCGGTGCGAGAAACAAGTTATGCTCCACGCCCTGCTGCCGAGTATAGAGATCGTAGTAGCGGCCTTGCGCGTCATAGAGTTGTTCGTGCGTGCCTCGCTCCACGATTCGTCCCTGCTCCATCACCAGAATCTGGTCAGCGCGGCGGATAGTCGAAAGCCGGTGTGCGATCACAAACGTGGTCCGGCCTTGCATGAGATAAGAGAGTCCGTGCTGGATCATCTGTTCCGATTCCGAGTCGAGACTGGAAGTTGCCTCGTCGAGAATCAGAATCCGCGGCTCGGCGAGAATGGCGCGGGCGATCGAGATCCGCTGCCGTTGGCCGCCCGAGAGCTTCACGCCGCGTTCGCCGACCACAGTGTCATACCTGTCCGCAAAAGATTCGGCGAACTCATCCACGCGGGCGATTCTGCAAGCACGCAGAAACTCTTCCTCGCTCGCATCAGGTCGCGAAAACAGCACGTTCTCCCGAATCGTTCCATCAAACAGAAATGATTCCTGCAACACGACTCCGAGACGGGTTCGGTAGGAATCCAAGCGAACGGTGCTCAAGTCCGTGCCATCCACGAGAATTTTTCCTTTCGTGGGCACGTAAAAGGCAGAGATCAGGCCGATGGTCGTGGATTTTCCCGACCCGGACGAACCAACCAGCGCCGTAACTGTTCCGGGTTCCGCGCGGAAGGAGATATCATGCAGCACCTCGTGAATGCCATCGTAGCTGAAACTTACGTCGTCAAACTCCACCGTGCCGCGAATGTCGCCCAGCGCGATGTTGCGCCTCGGGTCCTGATCTTCCGGCCGCTCCCGCATAATTTCCTGGGTCCGCTCGAGTCCGGCTAATGCCTCGGTCAGCTGAGTTCCGATGCCGACGATCTGCATGATGGGCGCAACCAGAAACCCGAGCATCATCGTGTAGAGGAAGAAACCGCCGGGTGTCAGAGTGCCTGCGGCGATCTGGTGCGCGCCTACGTACATCGTGACCGCCCCCACACTTCCAAGCAGCACGCTGGCCGAAAGGCTCATGACCGACGTAGCGGTGAGCGTGCGCATCACATTATCCAAGAGGCGGTGCACGCCCATAGCGAAGACTTTCTCTTCACGCTCTTCGGCGTGATATCCCTTGATCACACGCACGCCGCCCAGCGATTCCGTAAGCCGGCCCGTGACCTCGGCATTAATCTTGCTGCGCTCGCGGAAAATGGGGCGGAGGATCGCGAAGGCCTTGTTCAGCGCTACCGCGAAACACACCAACGACCCGAGTGCGATCAACGTCATTTGCGGGCTGGTGCGGAACAATATAACGAGTGCAATTCCAGAGGTAAGCAGTCCTCCAACGAAGTCCACCAGGCCTGTGCCCAGGAGGTTCCGCACGCCCTCCACGTCGCTCATGATGCGTGCCACCATGTTGCCAATCTTGTTGCCATCATAGAAGGCGACCGGCAATCGGGAAATGTGGACTTGCACCTGTTGGCGCAATTCCGTGATCAGGCGCTGTGCTGCCTTCGATAGCAACTGCGTCAGGGAGAAAGAGGTAATGCCCTGAAGCAGCGTCGCTGCCAGCACCGCAAGAACCAACTTACGCAGCTGATCCATGTGATGATGGAGGATGACGGTATCGAGCAAGAACTTGCTGGAATACGGCAACACCAGCGCCGCGACGCGGTTGATTATCATCAACACGAAGCCGAGCGCCAGCAGCCAGCGCCGCGGGCGCATTAGCTTCCACACCTCCGGCAGAACGGCCTTGAGTCTTTGGACTTTCGGGGGTTTCGGCGGCTGTTTAGGGTCGGTACTCAATCTTTAATTGGACTCCGTCAGGCCTGAGTTGGCTTCATTATTACTGCATTGTGACATGCTTGGGGCAGCCGTTGTATCCTCGGGGCGTGTCACGCCCGTCTTCCTCGGAGCGCTCTCCAACCCTGGGCCTGTTGCTCGGCCTTGTCGTCACCGTCGCAGCGGTCGTGGTGTACTCCGCTTACATCACCTGGCAAGTAGCAGGCTTGCGCAAGCTCCAGGGCGAGTTGATCGACCGCAACCGCAAAGATTCCCTGCAGTTGCTGCGCATCCAGAACGATCTGAACCTGCTCGCAGTCGCCATGCGCGACATGATCGACAACGACGAGCCGTATCCACTCACGGCCTGGTCGGCGCAGTTCCAGCGTATCCACACTGACTTGGATGATGCCATGCGTCTGGAAGCCGGGCTGGCCCCGACGAGCCGGACAATCGAGCAGAGCGCTTCGCTCAGCAGTTCGCTGGCTCAGTTCTGGGATGCCGTCGACCGCGTCTTTGCGCTGGCGGGCTCGGGCCATGGAAAGGAGGCGAGGGCACAGATTCAGCTCTCGCTGCAGGCGCGGCAAGCCGCGTTGAGCACGGCTGTCGCCCGGCTATTGGTGCAGAACAGCGAGAATGAAGAACTGGCGGCACAACGAATTGTCGAGATCTATGACCGGGTGCAGCGCCAAGTCTATGTATTCCTGGTCGCGACGCTGGCCGCGATCCTATTAACAGGATTCTCCATGATCCGGTGGAACCGCCAGCTGTTTGCGCGCATGGCTGAGCTTTCAGAGCGGCGCAGCGAACTCGCGCAGAAACTGATCGCAACCCAGGAGTCAACGCTGCGCTACATTTCGCGCGAGTTGCACGACGAATTTGGCCAGATTCTGACGGCAATGGGGTCGATGCTCGGCCGCGCCGGAGCGCACGCTCCGGAGGGTTCGTCGTTGCGTGCCGACTTACAGGAAGTCCGCCAAATCGCCCAGGACACGCTGGATCGGGTCAGAAGTCTTTCCCAGGTACTGCATCCCGTCATGCTGGATGAGGCTGGACTGGAGACTACACTCGATTGGTACATCCCGACCGTGGAAAGGCAGACCGGAATTGCCATATCCTATGAGAAGACGGGCACGCCGTTCGATGTGAATGGGAGTGCGGCGGTGCAAATCTACCGCGTGCTTCAGGAAGCGTTGAACAACGTTGCTCGTCACTCTGGCGCGAAGCAGGCTTGGGTGCGATTGCTTTTTGAATCTGCAACCTTGGAGTTGGAGGTGGAAGATCACGGAGTAGGCCTCAACGAGCGGCCTGCGAAGCAAGGAATTGGACTGGTCGCCATGCGCGAGCGTTCGGAATTGCTGGGCGGGCGCATTGTCTTTTCCGCTCCCTCTGCGGGTGGCACGTTGTTGCACCTGAGTGTGCCCCGCGAGAAGATTGAGTCGCCGAATAAAGATCGGGGCTAAGAAAAGATAAGACGTTAAAGATAAATTATGACGAAGAAGATCACCGTATTGCTGGTCGATGACCACAGCCTGGTCCGGCGGGGCTTTCGGCGCATGCTGGAGGATGAACCAGATATGGTTGTCGTCGGCGAAGCCGGCGACGGTGAAGAAGCCATCAAGCTGGCCCGCGAGTTGAAGCCGCAAGTCGTCGTGATGGACTGCGCGTTGCCCAAAATGAACGGCCTTGACGCAACTCGGCACATTCTAAAAGATTCACCCCAGACCGCCGTGCTTATGCTCAGCATGCATTCGGAAAACACCTGGGTGCGGCAGGCGACCGAGGCCGGCGCCAAGGGATACATTCTGAAGAACGCCATCAACCTGGAACTCGGGCCGGCCGTGAGACGTGTTGCTGCAGGAGAAACGATCTTTGATCCTCAGGTGGAGCAACACTCGGCGCTTAAAGGCGAGCGCAGCGGTGGACTGACCCCGCGCGAACTCGAAGTTTTGCAGATGATCGTCGGTGGAAAGTCGAACAAGGAAATTGCCACGTCGCTTGATCTCAGCGCCAACACGGTTGCGGTTCATCGTGCCAACATCATGAATGCTCTCGGTATCCACAAGACTGCCGAGCTTGTGGTTTATGCCATTCGTTCGGGTCTGGTAAACGTTCCGTGAATCGTAGATCCTTTCTGCAGGGTATTGCGGGGCTGGCCTCAGTGTCACAGTTGCCGCTGCCGGCTCTGGGTACGGCTTCTGTTGCGGCGGCTTCGTCCGGTTTTCGATTTGTTGATGTAACCTCGAGTGCCGGCATTCAGTTCCAGCACAACAGTGGCGCCTTCGGCGGGAAATTCCTGCCGGAAACTCTGGGTTCCGGCTGCGCCTTCCTTGACTACGACCGCGACGGCTGGCAGGACATTCTTTTGATCAACGGCATGGATTGGCCCGGCCACAAGCAACGGTCCTCCACGCTGCGCCTTTATCACAACAACGGAAAAGGCTCTTTCGCCGACGTTACTTCGCGAGCCGGCCTGGATGTTGAAGTGTATGGCATGGGCGTAGCTGTCGGAGACTATGACAACGACGGATTCCCCGACATTCTCATCACCTGTGTGGGGCAGAACCGGCTGTTCCACAATACGGGCAAAGGATCTTTCGTGGATGTGACCAACGCCAGCGGCTTGGGGAAGCGCCTGGGCTTCAGCACCTCCGCTCTCTGGTTCGATTATGACCGCGACGGCCTGCTCGATCTTTTTGTCTGCAACTACGTGAAATGGTCGCCCGAGCACGACGTGTTCTGTAGTCTCGACGGCAAGCACAAATCCTATTGCACGCCAGAAGCGTATCGCGGCGAGACTTGCTGGCTATTTCATAATCGCGGCGACGGCACCTTCGAGGATGTCACCGCCTCCAGCGGTATTTTCGACAGCAGCTCCAAATCGCTTGGTGTTGCCATGCTCGATCAAGACCGGACCGGCTGGGTCGATCTGCTCGTGGCGAACGACACTCAACCGAACAAACTGTATCGGAACCAGCGCAACGGCACTTTCAAAGATGCCGCGGTCGAAGCCGGGCTGGCTTTTAGCAGCGAGGGAAAGGCGCGAGCCGGTATGGGGGTTGACGTGGCTGATTTCGAGAACTCTGGCCGTTCCGGAGTGGCCATTACCAACTTCGATAACGAAATGATGGGCCTGTACAGATTCGGCGAGAAAACGTACGAAGACATCGCCGCCCAGGCGGGCGTGGGCCTGGCTTCCAGGAACAGTCTGGGGTTTGGATGCATTTTTCTCGATGCCAATCTCGACGGATGGCTCGATCTTGCCGTGGCCAACGGCCACATCGATGAAACAGTGCGCAACATTCGCGGCAACGTGGGATATGCGCAGCCTCCGCTGCTGTTTCTCAACAATGGTAAGAGAAGTTTCCACGACATAGCCATGGAACTCGGCGGCGGATTCGAGCAGCCGAAGGTGGGACGCGGACTCGCCTATGCTGACTTCGATCGCGATGGCGATCTCGACCTGCTCCTGACCACAAATAACGGTCTCGCCTACCTGTATCGGAACGACCAACTCGCCGGGAACCGCAGCATTCGTTTTCGGCTGGTCGGCACCAAGTCGAACCGCGATGCAATCGGAGCGACCGTCCACATCGTCTCTGGGGACTTGAGTCAGTCACGCATGGTAAAAAGCGGCTCCAGTTATCTGTCACAATCCGAACTTCCGGTTACGTTTGGCCTGGAGAAGCGCGATCGCGTCGAGCGCGTCGTCATTACCTGGCCCAGTGGCAGAACCGAAGAGTTCAAGAACCTGACGGCAGGACGATGCTACGAATGCACCGAAGGGAAAGGCATTTCTCCGCAGGATAGGTATTGATTCACGGTTCCGCGAAGTCGGCTCAAGGCCGGGTGATGGTTCCGGCGGCAGTCAGGTCAATGTCGACCGACTCACTGACTCGCAAAAACAGCGTGCTTGGGTTCTTCATGCCCCAATTCGCATAAGGTACCGCGAAGTGAAGCGTCGCGGTCCAGTGATCCGAGGTCACCTCGACTTCAGCCGGGACTGCTAGTTCGTGGTCCGATCCGTGGATGGAAAAGATTCCATGAACCTGCACTAAGGACTTTCCTTGCTGCGACACAGTTCCATCGACGCGATCGGGACGGAAGGCGATTTCTGGATAGCGCTCGCTCTCTAAGACTTCCCGCTGCATTTTCCGGTCACGCATTCCGCTGCCGCTCTCGCCGCTCTTTGCGTCCACTACGATTTCTCCCATGAGCTTGCCTGAGGCAGGATCAAGCCGAAGAGAACCTCGCTTCAAATGGAATGTTCCACGGACCGTGTGTAGCGCATCGCTCAGCGTGAAACTGATGGCAGTGTGCTGAGGATCCAGTTGAAATGCCGCATCCTGAGCGGCGGAATCGATACCTGCAATCGCAAGAAATGCGATGACGGAAAGCAGCCGCAGTAATGTTTTGGGTACTTGCTTCCCGAAAAATGCCTGGGGGGCTGCTTTCATCGGCTAGGCAGTCAACAGACCCCATCCCAAGGTGAGCCCGTCGAGCGCGAGGAGAAAAGGCGAGAGACTTCCCACGTGCAAAGCCACCAATCTACGAAACACTTCGGGGCGCCTGCGAAAAACCCGAAGAGTTCGTTGCTGAAAGCCGGGATGCCCGTCGAGCGTAAGCATCAATCGCGCCATCAGCAGGGGGCGCAATGCCAGGCGCCGATGCGCGGCCTGGTAACGGGCGAGGTTTCCAGACTTGAAACATCGGGCCAGAACCACAGCCTGGCTGAAGGCAAGGCCGAGACCCTCGCCGGTGATTGCATCGACCGTGCCGGAAGCATCGCCGATCAACGCGACATTACCTCGCCAGACGTGTTTCAGCTTGCGATTGGCTGACACGGATCCTCTTTCCACAGAAACCGCCTCTGCCCCTCGAAGCCGCGCATTGAGGTCGGGAAACGCCGGCAAAGATTCTTCCAGGCGAAGCCTGGGATCGTGCGAAGCCACCGCCACACACACTTGTTCGTTACTCACGGCTGTGGCATAGCCCTGAACGTGCTTCCCCCAATAGATTTCCATGCAGTCGGTCCAGGGCGACACCCGGTAATGCTGGCGAAAGGCGTAGCGGAGGCTGGCCCGCGACTGGCCGTCGAGATTCGCCCAGCGGCGCACGCGTGAGCTGGCGCCATCGGCGCCCACAATCCACCGCGACCGGATCGAGTGCTCGCCCAGCTGAACGTCCTGGTTGGAAATCCCCGTGACGGTACTCTGCCAACGCAGATCGGCACCCAGCGCGGCCGCTCGTTCGCTCATGATGCGATGCAGTGCGGTTCGGCGAATCGAGAGCCCGAACCCACCCGAAGGGAACACCGTCTCCGCGGACAATCCCGAGCTGAGAAAACGTACCCCTCGCAGCTGACGGGCATCAGCGGCAGGCACTGCGACTCCCAGGAGCTCGAGCGCCGTAATGGCGTCCGGCATCAGCGCTTCGCCGCAGGCCTTGTCGATTGGGGGTTTGGCACTGTCTGCTACCACGACGCGCAGGCCTTGTTGGCGGGCGGCAATCGCCGCTGCCAGCCCGGCTGGGCCGCCGCCGATTACAAAGACATCTGTCGAGTTCTCCAACGACGCGACCTCACCATTGCAGAAGCAGAAGCTCGGAACAAAACCCGGGTCCCATGGCGGCAAGCAGACCCAACGAGCCCGGCTCAGGGCGCCGGTTTTTCATCACGTCTTCGAGCACACACAGCACAGAAGCCGAAGAGAGATTCCCCACCTTGCGCAAGCAATCCCAGGAGGCATCCAGCTGTCCATTGTGCAATCCCAGTGCGTCTGCCGAAGCATCCAGCACTTTCGGTCCTCCGGTGTGGAGAACGAAACTCTTAAGATCGCTTCGCTTGTGTCCGTTGTCCGCCAGAAATGCGTCCACGTCACGGCCAAGGTTCTCCCGGATCAGGGTCGGGACCTCTGTTGACAGTATGATGCGGAAGCCTTTCTCGGAGATGTTCCAGCCCATCATGTCCTCAGTGCTGGGGTAGAACACCGAGCGCGTGGCCAGGATCTTAGGTCCCGAAATTTCAGTCTCTGGAGATTCAAACTCTGGACCGGTCACAATGACAGCAGCCGCCCCGTCGGCGAATAGTCCCGAAGAGATCAGGTTGGCTACCGACAGATCTTCCCGCTGCAGGGTGAGGGAACAGAGCTCGACCGAAACCAAAGCCGCAGCCTGCTTTGGATATGCGCGAACGTAATCCGAGGCGCGTGCAATTCCCGCAGCGCCTGCCACGCAACCCAGCCCAAAGATCGGAGTGCGGCGAATATTGGCCGGCAGCTTCATGCGGTTGATCAGGAGGGCGTCGATGGAAGGGCTCGCGACTCCAGTAACTGTGGTGAAGAGCAGGCAGCCCAAGTCGGAGGGCTTCAATCCGGCATTGTGCAGCGCCAGGCAGAGAGCTTGCTCCCCCAACTCCTGCGCCACTCTGATCCAGATGTCATTGGCCTGGCCCCAGGTCTTGATATCTACGTATTCCTCGGCGGGAATCGCGAGGTAGCGGCCATCCACCGTCACATTGCGGTGCAGCCGCGCCAGCAACAGAGGGTTCTTGAGTTGGTCTCCCCAATAATCCTGGAGCCGTTCGAGAAGAACTTTCTGAGAGTAGTAATGCTTCGGGAAAGCGCTCGCCGCGCTGGCAATCCTCATGGATTCAGGGTCCTGATTCAGTCTCGGCACGGAATCAACCCCCAAGCCGACCGAATTCAGGAGGTCTCCTCCCGATTCGATGTTTGGTCCGTGCTGGTCGCACACGGGGGGCTCGCGCCGGATTACTTATTGTCGCAGAGTTGGGGGTTTTTGTATGTCCTGGCTTGTCAAAGACACCCCATCACTCGTGAACCGCCCTGTCCCTGCGGCGGCCTGGCGGATGTTCGTCTGCAGCCGCCCTGAGCAAGCTAACCTATTCTGGTTGGTTCGTCCAGTGTGCGGCACTGGGACAGATTGCTGGGGCAGCTCCGCCCACTTAGTCTACATGGCTGCAGGCATGGCTTGTTTCATTTAGGGCAACACAGCAATCGAACTCGGCGTATTTCCCACTCCGTATGTGATGAGAGGGTTCAAGTTGCCGCTGTTAACGCCAAACGCCTGAATTCCCGCGGCGCCGCCCTGGTTCCCCACGAATAAATAGTTTCCGTTCGGGTCCTCTACCAAAAAACTCGGACTACTTTCAGTCGAGAAGGCGAAGGCGCTTGTGGAAGTAGTAAGCGCCACAGGTAATCCGTTGCTAATCGAATAGACGGCAACGTTGTTGGATCCTTGATTCGCCACGTAGAAGAACTGCCCTTTGGGATCCAGGAGCAGCGAAAACGGATCGTTATAGATGTCGTCCAGCGGAGAGCCTTGGACCTCTGTCAAACTGCCCGTCGGTGTGTTAGTCGCACTAATAGCGAAAATAGAGATCGAATTCGATCCCGTATTCCCCACGTAAAGATAAGAGCCGCTCGGGTCGATCGCGAGTCCATTGGGATTGGCCCCGTCGGCGCCGACCAAATTAAAAGGGGGTGCAAGATTTTGGAGGACTCCTGCATTCACGCTGAAGCCCTCGATCGATCCAATATTACTTGTGCCTTGTCCACCTGCGACACTGACGTAGAGAAGGTCTCCGGAAGGCGTCAGCCGCATATTGAGAGGCGTCAGCCCTCCGAGCGAAAACGGAGATTCGGGAATCTGCGTGAGCGCGCCGCTGGTGCTGTCGATGGAGAACACCGAAATGTTGTCCGACAGTGTATTCATCACATAAAGATAATTGCCCGCGGTGTCCATCACCAGAAGTGCCGGCTGCGTGGCACTGCTTCCAGTCGGTGTCCGTGGCGCTACCTCCGCCAAAGTGCCGTTGCTGGCGATGTTGAACAAGGAGATATCGTCTTCGAGCTGCCCCGGATTCGCCACGTACAAGAATTTTCCAGACGGATGGATCACCACCGAGTGCGCTCCGTCACCCACGGTGTACGGAGTTCCTGAAAGTTCCGTCAGCGTGCCGGAGAAGGGGTCCTCCCGATACACCGCCAGTTGACTGGCGGCCGGAATAGTCGCGTAGACAAAGTGGCTCGACGAAGTGCACCCCACCCCACCGGCAATAGCCGCAAGGACGAGAACCAGGACCAGTGCTTTCTGCAGCATCCGTGACTCCTGAGAGAATTTGAAAGCGAAGAACAATAATACCGGGTGACGGGACAATTCGGCATCGAACCAGATATCTTCTATCATACGGTCCCCGGCAGGAAAAAGGGGCGCTGTACCTTACCCTCACTCCAACCGCGCCGGTCCGTATTGTCTGAGACAAAGCAGAAGTCGGCTTGCTTTTGGCCTTTGCGTCCACTCTTGCGATGCGAGGCTGGTGAAAACGGGTTGCACGCGGATGGTCGGGGCCGTCCGAATCAGCTCACTTGAGGGTATTTCGATTCGCCCTTCTCAAGCCCGCAGCCG
>Ga0210385_10001957_pt1 | contig 12519 bp, 9 predicted proteins | sample IncBWH26OmetaG_FD_160107 | JGI IMG/M metagenome (GOLD analysis project Ga0210385, IMG submission 160107) | Forest soil microbial communities from Barre Woods Harvard Forest LTER site, Petersham, Massachusetts, United States - Inc-BW-H-26-O ... | reverse complement strand
CTCGGAAAAAAAGCGGCTCATCAAGCGGCACACCGAAGACGCCGAGGCTTACCGGTTGTACCTGCAAGGTCGCCATCATTGGAACCGCTGGACGGAAGAAGGATTCTACAAGGCGATCGGGTACTTGCAGCAGGCGATCCAGAAAGATCCCAGCTACGCTCTTGCGTACGCTGGCGTCGCCGATTGCTATGTGCTGCTGGGATGGAACAGCTATTTGCCTCCGAAGGATGCGTTCCCGAAAGGCAAAGCGGCTGCCATGACCGCGCTCAAAATCGCTCCCGATCTGGGCGAAGCCCACACGGATTTGGCGGCAGTCTTGTGGCTGCACGATTGGCAGTGGCCGGAAGCTCAAAAAGAATTTCAGCGCAGCCTGGAATTAAGCCCCTGCTATCCAACCGCCAATCATTATTACGCCGAGTGCCTGATGACCATGGGCCGCAACGCAGAGGCTCTCACCAGGATGAAAAAAAGCCTGGAGCTGGATCCTTTGTCGCTCATTATCAATGACGCGATCGGATGGGCCCACTATCATGCGCGTCAGTACGACGAGGCCGTCGAGCAACTGCTGCGTACGGTGGAGTTGGATCCGAATTACCCCATGACGTATTGGCTTCTGGGGCTGCTCTATCGCAAAACCGCTCGCCACGATTTGGCGATCAGCGCGGGTGAGAAGGGCGTGAATCTGTCAGGCGGTAGCCCGCTGATGCGCGCAGCGCTGGCGCAGACTTTCGCTGTGGCTGGTGCCACACAGAAAGCAATTCAGATCCTCGAGGACTTGCAGAGGCTGGCAACGGAAAGGTATGTCGCGCCTCACTTCTTTGCTGGAATCTACGTGGGCTTGGGTGAGCACGACCGCGCGCTTGAATACTTGGAGAAATCCTACGCAGAGCACTGCCACTGGCTAATCTATCTTCATATAGACCCGAGCTTGGATGATTTGCGCAACGATCCTCGTTTCCATGATTTGTTGCGGCGCGTGGGCCTTCCCGCGGCGTCGGATGCGATTTCCAGCTGAAAGATACCCGATAACGGGAAACTAACTCGTCGCTCAGTATTTGATTTGGGGGCCATTACGCAGCCCGGGCGCGCTGAAAGCGTCATTGAGGTGCGACGGGTTCCGTTGATGGCATGATAGCGCCATGGAGTTGGCGGGACGGACACGCTGGATTTGCGAGCAGGCGCGCGAGGTCGGGTTTGATCTGAGCGGCGTCGCGCCCGCGGATGTTTTCCCGGAACTGGCGCAGTATTCCGCGTGGGTGGAGCGTGGGCACGCAGGTGAGATGAATTACCTGCGCGATGAACGTCGCTCGGATCCGCGACGGGCGCTCGCTGGTGCGCGCAGTTTGATTGTGGTCGCGTTGAATTACAACTCTCCGCAGCCGTACTCCACTGAGGACGCCGGTGTGCGCGATGACGACTCGCCGCGTGGATGGATTTCGCGTTACGCCTGGGGCGATGACTATCACGAAGTGCTGCGCGAAAAGTTAAATGCGCTGGTCCTCCGAATGCACGCGCAGTGGCCTGAGCCTTTTGAGGCGCGCGCTTACGCGGATACGGGGCCGGTGGTCGAGCGTGTGGCCGCTAAATATGCCGGGCTAGGCTGGCTTGCGAAAAACACCTGCCTGATCAACGAGCAGGCCGGTTCGTGGCTGTTCCTCGGCGTCATTCTGACGACACTCGAGCTCGAGCCGTCGCTCGGCAGGGGCGAACCACCCGCCGCTGATCTTTGCGGGAATTGCACGCTGTGTCTCGATGCCTGCCCCACGCAAGCGTTTGCCGCGCCTTATGTGCTGGATGCGCGCCGCTGCATTTCGTATCTGACGATCGAGCTGCGCGGCGCGATTCCGGAAGAGCTGCGGCCGGCGATGGGGAATGCCGTCATCGGCTGCGACATTTGCCAAGATGTATGTCCGTGGAATCGCAAGTCGCCGGTGACGCAGCTGGCGCAATTTCAGCCGCGCCGGATTGAACCGCCAGCCCACGCGAAAAGTGAAAATGGAAAAGCGAAGATGGAAAATGGCGCGACGCTTTACGCGCCGCAGCTGGAATGGCTGGCTTCGTTATCCCAGGCAGAATTCAGCCGAATATTTCGTGGCAGCGCGGTAAAACGCGCGAAGTGGCGCGGCGTGGTTCGCAACGCTTGCGTCGCGCTGGGAAATTCGCGTGTTACACGCGGCTCGGAAGCCCACGCGCGCATTGTGACGCTCCTCGAACGGCTCGCTGTATCTGATGATTCGCTAATCGCCGAGCACGCGCGCTGGGCGCTGCAGCGCCTGGGGATGCTGCATCATTCGCCGCGTGACTCCGATTGACTTGCGGCTGCGGCTTCCGCTAGGGTAGCGGCGAACGCCGAAGCGCGTCATCGAAAGCAGCTCGGGGGGCCGCCGCATGAATTTTTCGCACTTGGCACTCTTAATTCACGCTCTGGGGCCGCAATTCAATTTTCCGCAAGGCCCCGCGATCGAGCTGATCATGCTGCGCTGGCTGCACTTGATTTTCGGAATTATCTGGATCGGCCTGCTGTATTTTTTCAACCTGGTAGGTTTCCCCACGATGAAGCAGCTGGATGCGGCGGCGCGCGGCAAAGTGTTTCCGGTGCTGATGTCGCGCGCGATGAACTGGTTTCGCTGGTCGGCGCTGATTACCGTGGTGGTGGGGCTGCGCTACTACTTCATAATTCTTTCCGCGGACGCGCACAATTCCGGCAATCCCGCGCTGACGCTGCGCTGGTTCGGATGGTGGCTGCTGGTGTGGCTGGCGGCCTTCGCGCTGATTTATCCGTTTCAGTTGCCGGGAAGCGGGCTGCTCGATAATCCGTGGGTGCGCGCGATTGCGATTGCCGCGATTGTGATTGCGGCTTCGTGGCTCGTTCTATATCTGAACAGCGGGCCGGTGGTTTCGAACGCGCATCTGTGCATTAGCGTGGGCGGCGGGTTGGGATTTCTGATGCTGTTGAACGCGTGGGGGGTGGTGTGGCGCGTGCAGAAAAAACTGATTGCTTGGACGCGGGCGAGCGCCGAGCAGGGTACGCCAATGCCCGCAGAGGCGGCGCGGCTGGCGCGTTGGGGATTCCTCGCCTCGCGTGTGGGCTTCTGGCTATCGTTCCCCATGCTTTTTTTCATGGGTGCGGCGGAACACTACCCATTCCTAAGCAGCATCGGGAATTGAAGAGGCCTGTACCCTTCGATTACGTAGGCGCGACCTAAATAGCAGCACGGGAGACCGCCATGAAACCAGCCGCTCGCTCCGGTCCAGTCGTTCTGTTCGCGACGTTCGTAATCGTTCTGATGATCGCGCTTCCCGCTCTCGCATATCAGTACCCGCTATCGTCTTCTGATATTCGCAATGCCTATCTGCTGGGCTACGCGAAGGATCAGAACACGACTAGTTTTTTCGCACCATACGCGCGACAGTTCCCGATGCCTGAATCGGGCCCGCATATCGCGACGATTACGCTCAAGACGCCCTACAGCCAACTTGTTGAACTCGGTCAATCCGCTTTGAACGCTGACGTGCAGGGCGCCGAAGAGGAATACGCGAACAGGAAGTTGCCGTTCCTCGTGCAAGTCGGCGTGGATTTGGTGCCTACGTATCCTGGACCGTCTCCATCGGATTCCACCGCACCGCACGGTGTGCCGCTGCCCGATTTTCAACGAGATTTCCCTACCCGGCTGGTTCAAGACGGCCAGGAAATTGCCGTGGAATCAGCGCAGGTCTATTTGCTCTACTCGGACACATTCGCCAACACCTACGGCGTCTCCGGCGCGATCATTGAATATAGATATGACCCGGAAAAAATCGATCCGGATGACGAAGTGACCTTCGAAGTGCACACGCCGGATGATCAGCAGGTTGAAGCAACGTTTGATCTGGGCCGGCTTCGTTAAGCGGGCCGGTGCTGCGCGATCGCGTAGCGCGGTCGTTTGATTATTCGCGCCGTCCTGCGGATTGTTGGAATATTACGATCGCCAGCGCAGCGTGACAGGACCATTCATAGGATGACGCAGCGGCGCGCCGGTGCGCTGGGCTTCCTGATACGCGGCTTTCAATTCGAAATACCAGCGCGCCTGGCGATCGGCATCGTCAATCAGCATCATGCGGTCTTCGTATTGCAATCCCATGGCTTGTTTTTTGATTACTTCGGTGTCCTGGCGGATGAAGCGCGGGCCGAACACATTAATGATGAACGACACGATCGGAAACCACGGCAGGATGTTCCACGCGGCGCAGAAATCCAGGCGGCAGAATTCGCGGCGGATGGGAGTAACCGTGGTGCGGCTGGAAAGCCAGTAGCGTCCGGCGCGAACTTGTTCGAAGCGTTGATTGGGCAGCACGAAATCAATCATCGTGGTGGCTGGCTCGCCGGTAAGCAGCTTCAGAATTTTGTAGGGCGCGCTATTTGCTGACGGCGCGTGCGGGCTCATCCGAAAGCCGCTGGGGATCGGCTCGAAATTTTTTTCTTTGTTGCGGATGCTGTGGCGGGAGCGCCACCACCAGGCTTGATGCACGAAGGGTCCGTGGGCCGGGTCCATCAGGCCGATGATGGCCTGGTCCACGCCGCAGGGCAGGTCAGCGTAGAGGTGCGCGATCTTATAGCGGGCGCTGAAAACCGGCAATTCCGGCGGCGCGGGCGGCTGGTCGCTGATGGCGCGGCCTTCGGGATTGGTCATGAACGCCCAGACGTATCCGTCGCGCTCTTCGCAGGGAAAGCTGCCGGCGTAAATTCGCTCGCACTTGAGTTTGGAATCATCAGTGAGCGACGGGATGGTGCGGCACTGGCCGGTGTGCGCGTCGAATTGCCAGCCGTGATAGGCGCATTCCACAGTCTTACCGTCAAATTGTCCGAACGAAAGCGGAAAGGCGCGGTGCGGGCAGACGTCGCGCAGGGCGAAGGGTTTCCCAGCAGCATCGCGGCCAAGCACCAGCGGCACGTCCAGCAGCATCACGCGCACCAGCTTGTGCCGCCGCACCTGTTCGCTGCGCAGCGCGGGATACCAGAAGCACCACAGCATGTCGCTCGGGCGCGTGTTCGTGCGCGAAGAAGTGGTTTCGTTCATGGATGGGGGGTATCGTAGTACAGCCAGAGGCTGGAGCAAAGTGTGCGCGCACGACGGTTAGTGGGAAGTTTCCGATTGCGTGATTAGACCGCAGTTGGGCGCCACTTGCGGCGGAACCCGCCGAAGATAATCTCTGCTCCGCGACTCAACAAATACCACCAGAGGGTTCCCAAGATCCCGAAAAGTAGGAGTGGATGATCAAAGTTGTAACTGATGGCACCGATGATCACCGACATTGGTACATCAATCAGAAACAAGTACTGCCACGCTGAATCCAGACGCGCTATTCCTATGGTCATGCACGCACATAAATGCAAGAAGGGTAACGTATGGAGCAAAATAAAGCGCAATCTTCGGTTTGGCGGTGCGGGACTGTCCAAACTGGCCATACAACATGATCAGGCACTCGGCCTCTCCAGATAGGCGCACAAAGCTCTTTAGGTGTCTGGAATATAACCTGCCTGGTGAATGCTCTTGCCGAAACCTAACCGGACACACACTCCGCGGCCTGGTTTGACTAGTCGCTGTTTTGCGGCTATTCTTCTGTTTGTGATGACTGCAATGTTCGCCGCGTTCTATTAGCGATACCTCTCGACCCCGCCCGGGGCCGCGCTTCCGAGCAGCTGTGTCCATTTTCCGATTTCCCTTTTCGATTTTCCGCATCTTTGAGGTATCGCCATGGCGAATTTGACGCTGTTCCAAAAGCTCGAAAATATCGAGTCGAAGTATGAAGAGCTGACCCAGCAGCTTTCCTCCCCCGAAGTGCATAACGATTCGGCGCGCTTCCAGAAGCTCGCCAAAACGCACGCGGACATGGCCGAGATGGTGGCGAAATACCGCGAGTGGAAAGAAATTGAGAAGGGCTTGCTGGGCACCAAGCAAATGCTGGTGGAAGCGGAAGACGCGGAACTGAAGCAAATGGCGCACGACGAAGAACACCTGCTCGAAGGACGCCGCGAAACGGTGGAGCGCGAGCTGAAATTCCTGATGCTGCCCAAAGATCCCAACGACGACAAGAACGTGATTCTGGAAATTCGCGCCGGCACCGGCGGCGACGAGGCTTCCCTTTTCGCCGGCGAGCTGTTCCGCATGTATTCGCGCTACGCGGAATCGCAGGGCTGGAAGCTGGAAATTCTGGAAAGCTCGCCGTCGTCCATTGGCGGAATGAAGGATGTGGTCGCCGCGATCCAGGGCAAAAAAGTGTATTCGAAACTGAAATACGAAAGCGGCGTGCATCGCGTGCAGCGGGTGCCGGCCACCGAGCAGCAGGGGCGCATTCACACTTCCGCCGCGACGGTAGCGGTGCTGCCCGAAGCGGATGAAATTGACATCAAGATCGAAGCGAAGGATCTGCGCATTGATACGTTCTGTTCATCAGGTCCCGGCGGGCAATCCGTGAACACCACTTATTCCGCGGTGCGCATCACGCATATTCCCAGCGGGCTGGTGGTTTCGCAGCAGGATGAAAAATCGCAAATCAAAAATCGCGCCAAGGCCATGCGCGTATTGCGCGCCCGCCTGTATGAAATGGAGCAGAACAAGCAGCACGAAGCCATCGCTGCCGAACGCCGCGACCAGATCGGGACCGGCGATCGCTCCGAAAAGATCCGCACCTACAATTTCCCGCAGAATCGCGTCTCGGACCATCGCATCGGTCTGACGCTGCACCAGCTCGATCAGGTGATGGAAGGCAAACTGGGTCCGATCGTGGACGCGCTCTCGACGCATTACGAATCCGAGCGGCTGAAGCAGGAACTAGTCGAAGCGTAAGAGAAATCTTTACTGCACGCGAACGTGGCACAGGCAATCCTGCCCGTGCGGTTTTCCTCCGCGTCAACGAGAACAGCAGCTCGATGAACACCGTGGCAAGCCCAAATCCAATGGACATTCGAGCCGCGCTAAAAGAAGGCATGGCGCAACTGCGCGCGGCGCAAATTCCTTCACACACGCTTGCGACAGAACTGCTGTTGATGCACGCACTGCAGCGCGATCGTGCATGGCTCTACAGCCATCCCGAAGAATCGCTTAATCTGGCGGCTGCAGAGAAGTTCTTAGCGCTGATCGCGCGACGCGCGGCTGGAGAGCCGGTGCAATATCTCACTGGCAAACAAGAATTTTGGGGCCTCGAATTCGAAGTCACCCCCGCTGTGCTTATACCCCGGCCGGAAACCGAGCACGTCATGGAAGTGGCGCTCGCGCGCCTAGGCGGGCGCGGAATAAGGATTCATATGGATACGGGCGCACCACGCGAAACTTTGCGTGTGGCTGACGTCGGCACGGGTTCTGGCTGCCTGGCGATTGCGCTGGCCTGGGAATTGCCGCACGCCGAAGTATTTGCCACGGACATTGTTGCGCCGGCGCTCGAACTCGCGCGGCGCAACGCTGCGCGCCACAAAGTCGCCGGTCGCATCCATTTCCTGCAATGCGATCTTCTCACTGGTCTTGAGACTGCCGATCCGGGCAGTGTAGGGACACGGCACGCCATGCCCGCGCAAACGCAGAAGGCACCGCAATTTGATCTAATTGTCAGCAACCCACCGTACATCGCGCGGAGCGAGGCCGCACAATTGCAACGCGAGGTGCGCGACCACGAACCGCACGCCGCGCTTTTTGGCGGACCGACGGGCATCGAAATGTATCAACGCCTGATTGACCAGGCGCGCGACCTGCTGCGCGACCGCGGCGTCCTGGTCCTCGAGCTGGGACACGATTCCGCGGAACACGTCCGCGGGATTTTCGACGCGCAGGCTGGGTGGACGAAAGTCGCGATCACGATGGACCTCGCCGGCATCCCGCGCGTGCTGGCCGCCGAACGCGCCCGCTAGCCTTCGCGAAACATTGTTGCCCACCCTGGACGCGCGGTGAATTAAGCTGGGCGGTGCCGCCATGACCAAGCTGGCCCAGTACCGCGCAAAACACGATGCGCCGCTCGAAATTGCAGCGGACGCTTCCGCCTCCATCCTGCACATTGATATGGATGCATTTTTCGTTTCGGTGGAACTGCTGGCGCGGCCGGAATTGCGCGGGAAGGCCGTGATCGTGGGCGGGCAGCGCGATCAGCGCGGCGTAGTCACATCCGCGAGTTACGAGGCGCGGAAATTCGGCGTGCATTCCGCAATGGCGCTGCGGACTGCCGCGCAATTATGTCCGCACGCCGTTTTTCTCGATCGTCATCACGAACTCTACGGCCAATGGAGCAATCGCGTAGCCGCGATTCTGGGAAAATATTCCCCGATCGTGGAAATGGCTTCTATTGACGAGGCTTATCTCGACCTCGCTGGAACGGAACGCTTGCACGGCCCACCGCTCGCCGCAGCCCACAAGCTTCTGCAGGAAATCACGGCGACGACAGGCCTTCCGTGCTCTGGCGGGCTGGGCGCGACGCGCCTGGTCGCAAAAATCGCGAGCGAGCAGGCTAAACCGCGCGGCCTGGTCTGGATTCCAGTGGGCAGCGAAGCAATATTTCTCGCGCCGCTGGCGGTGCGGCGCGTCCCCGGAATCGGCAAAGTCACGGACGAGGCGCTGCGAGGGCTGGGCATCGAAACCATCGCGCAATTGCAGAATGTGCCGCTCGAACGCCTGGAAGCAACTTTCGGGCAATGGGGTACGGCGCTATTTCGCAAAGCGCGCGGCATTGATTCGTACGAATTTTTCGTGGATGCCGAGCCAAAGTCGCTTTCGCACAACCAAACGTTCGGTGAAGATACGCGCGACCGGGAGTTGTTGGAAAGCACGCTGAGTTATTTGTGCCAGAAAGCGGCGAAGCGTTTGCGCGACGCTGCGCTACACGCGCGAACGGTAACGCTCACGGTGCGTTTCGCCGATTTCACGACGATCACCCGCAGCCGCACGCTGGCCGAGCCGTCCGATCTCGACACTGTTTTTCTTCAGGCCGTGCGCGAGCTTTTTCAGCATGCATGGAACGGCAAATCGCTGCTCCGCCTGGTGGGCGTGGCGCTGATGTCGTTCTCGGCAGGCTCGGCGCAATTTGATCTGCTCGATCCGGAACGCCGCGAAAAACTCGAACGCCTGGCGCGAGCCACGGACAAGCTGCGCGACCGCTTCGGATTCTCCAAAGTACAGTTTGGCGGTTCGCTGCCAATTCGCAATGATTCCGAATCGTAACCGACGGCAAACTGCGTGTCCGCGCGCGTTGCTGGACAAATCTTCGCTTCGCTTAATCGCATCCGGAATCTTGCCTTATAATCGCAGCTCGCATGGCTACCACTCCGCCGCACACACCAGAAGTGAAACCAAGTCTCGTCCAGCGCTTGCGCGCCTTCTGGGCACGCTTGACCGAAGGCTTCCAGCTCGAGCAGCTCTGGGGGCAATTTAAATCCGAAGCACACGAGGGCTACGTCCTGTATTCGAAGGATGTGGACTGGGAAGCCATCGCGCGCGAAAAATCGAAATTCAAACGGATCCTGTTGTCGGGCTGGGCGCTCTTTCAAGCCATCCTGATGAAGCTTTCGCCGGCGCGGCGCGTGCTGCTGGTTTTCGCGCTCCTGCTAGTAATTTTCCATCCGGACGTGCGCTGGGGAAATAACGAAGTCAATTTCGATTTTGTCGGAGTCGCCGCGCTGATTCTTTTCATGCTGCTGGCCCTGGAGCTGGCCGATCGCGTCACCATGAAGCGCGATCTGGAAATCGCCCGTGAGATTCAACAGTGGCTGGTTCCCAGCGAACCGCCGCTAATTCCCGGGATGGATATTGCCTTTGCCACGCGGCCGCAAAATACCGTCGCGGGCGACTATTACGACGCGTTCTTGCGGCCGGTACCGGCGGCGGGAGCGAATACACCTTCCCTCCTGGTGGTGGTTGCCGATGTTGCGGGGAAAAGCGTCCCGGCGGCGCTGTTAATGGCGACATTTCAGTCCGGCTTGCGCGCGCTTTCCGCGACGCCTGCGACTCTCGATGAGATTGTCGTTGGTTTAGAGCGTTACGCGCGCGCTCACAGCCTGGAGGGCCGCCGCTTCACCACCGCGTTTATTGCAGAGATTGACCCGCAGACGCGTGCAATGCGCTATATCAATGCCGGGCACAATTATCCGATTCTGCGGCGCGCATCGGGGAGCGTCGAGCGGCTGGAAATTGGCGGCCCGCCATTTGGTGTTCCGCTATTTACAGACCATGAGATTCCTTACGGCGTGGGCCGTGTCCAACTCGAACCCGGCGACGTGCTTTTCATTTTCACTGACGGCGTCGCCGAGGCAGTCAACGACAAGGGCGAGGAGTTCGGCGAGCCGCGGATCGTTCCCGCGATTCTTTCCGTGCCTGGGGGCACCGCCGCTGCGGTTCTGAATCGCGTCATGAGCGACGTGAACACTTTTGTCGGCTACGCGCGGCAGCACGATGACATTACCGCGCTCGTCCTGAGAATTGTTCCGTAACCCGACGCACTCTTTGCTTCAAGATTCCACCGGGTCCACCGGCCAGCAGAAATCTCCAAACTTCCAACCCAGGCGTGATTCCCTCATAATCGCCGCATGAACGCTCGCGCATTTGCAGAACACATCTGCCGGACGCTGCTCGCGAAAGGCCATCAAGCCTATTTCGTGGGCGGGTGCGTGCGCGACATTCTGCTGCACCGCGAACCCGCCGATTACGATGTGGCTACCGACGCGATTCCGGAACGCGTCGAGCAGATTTTCCCGAACAGCCTGACGATAGGCGCAAAGTTTGGCGTCGTTGTAGTGGTGCAGGAAGCGGAGCCGAGCGGTCAAACTGAAAGCGCCGCCGCGACGGTGGAAGTAGCGACTTATCGTTCGGACGTGGGCTACAGCGACGGGCGCCATCCTGATCAAGTGGTGTATTCCTCCACTCCGCAGGAAGACGTCCAGCGCCGGGACTTCACCATCAACGGCCTGCTGCTCGACCCGGAGACGAACGAGGTCCTCGATTTCGTTGGCGGACGCGACGATCTGCGCGCCGGTGTCATTCGCGCCATTGGCCGGCCCGAAGAGCGCTTCCGCGAGGACAAGCTGCGAATGCTTCGCGCTGTGCGCTTCGCCGCGCGATTCGGGTACACGATAGAACCGGAAACTATGCGCGCGATTCAGAAACTCGCTCCCAATATCAACCAGGTTTCCGCGGAGCGTCTGCGCGACGAATTGACCAAGCTGCTGACGGAGGGCGCAGCGCGGCGCGGATTTGAATTGCTGGACGAAACGCGCTTGCTGCCCGAGCTTCTGCCCGAGATCTCGCGGATGAAGGGGGTGAAGCAACCGCCGCAATTCCATCCCGAGGGCGACGTGTGGATTCACACGCTGCTGATGCTCGAAGGATTGCAGCCGGGATCTTCGCCCACCCTGGCATGGGGAGTGTTGTTGCACGACGTCGGCAAGCCGCCAACGTTCGCGCCGCCTACTGGGCCGAACGGCCGCATCCGCTTCGATCGTCATGTGGAAGTGGGCACCGTCATGGCTGAAGAGATGTGCGAACGCTTGCGCTTTTCCAACGACGACACTGCGCAGATCGCATCGCTGGTGGCCAATCACCTGCGATTCAAGGACGTGCCGCAGATGAAGCGCTCCACCCTGAAGCGTTTCGTGCGGCTTGAACGATTTGAAGAGCACATGGAGCTGCACCGGCTGGACTGCTCCTCGAGTCACCGCAACCTCGACAATTACGAGTTCATGCGGTGTTTCCTCGCCGAGACTCCGCCCGACGAGGTCTGTCCAGTGCGGCTGCTGACCGGCGACGACCTGGTAGGGATGGGGTTCCGACCCGGGCCAGAGTTCAAGGAAATCCTGCATGCTGCGGAGGACGCGCAACTTGAGGGGGGTATTCGTACTCACGATGATGCGATGATATGGCTAAGGAAGCACTATCGCGTGCAGTGAAATCAGCGTAAGCCTATTGTAATCAGCGAAAATGAACGGTATTAGGGAGCGACTGATTAGTTTGCGCTAAAAGCTTAGTGTGGTATTATAAGGTTGTCTGCTAAGCTGCAACGAAACTTAAGGAAATCTTTTTCCAGCTTTCTGCATCTAACGTTGTTAGCAGCCGATTAGCTGCCTGATGGGTCTTGTGCTATTGAGGGCCCAGGGAGAAACACGGTGACTAAATCTAATAGGGTTATACCGCAAGAACTTCCGATTCTTCCGGTCCGCGATACGGTCCTGTTTCCGGGAGCGGTGCTGCCGCTGCCGGTGGGCCGCGAGAGTTCGCTGGCTTTGTTGAACTCGCTCGAGGGGACCGAGAAGATTCTGGGTGTTGTGGCGCAGCTGGACCCTCGCGTGGAAGCGCCCACCGGTACCGACCTGCATAGCGTCGGGACGCTGGCGAAAGTTCACAAGATGGTGCGCATGCCCAACGGAAACGTGGTCGCGTTTCTGGAGGGGATTGAACGCATCCGCGTGATGGAAGTCCTGGGATTCACGCCGTTCATCAAAGCGCGCGTGGAATCGCAGCCAGACCTGGAAGATCAACGCGACGCCGAATTGACAGCGCTCGAACGCAC
>Ga0210385_10001956_pt1 | contig 12521 bp, 8 predicted proteins | sample IncBWH26OmetaG_FD_160107 | JGI IMG/M metagenome (GOLD analysis project Ga0210385, IMG submission 160107) | Forest soil microbial communities from Barre Woods Harvard Forest LTER site, Petersham, Massachusetts, United States - Inc-BW-H-26-O ... | reverse complement strand
GATCGAGGCGCACGGTGAGGTCGAACTGCTTCTCTCCCTGCTCAACCTGCGTCGCCACATCGCCGCCGATCGCCGTCTGGATCAGCGCGTTGATGTCGGCGACGTTGACGCCGTAGCGCGCGATCCTAGCCCGGTCGATGTTGATGGTCAGGCTCGGCTGTCCGAGTTCCTGCACCAGGGTGATGTCGCGGATGCCGCGCACTTTCTCCAATACCTTCTTGATCGCTTTGCCCTTCTGCTCGAGCGTACGCAGGTCGGCGCCGAAGATTTTCACCGCGAGAGCGCTCTTCAGGCCGGTCTCCGCCTCGTCCACCGCATCCTCGGCCGGTTGCGTGTAGTTGAACGTGATCCCGGGGAATGCCGCGAGCTTGTCATTGACGGCTTCGATGAGCCCCGCCTTGTTGCGATAGCGACCGCGCCACTGCGCGTAGGGCTCGAGTCCCACGTAGAACTCAACGTTGAAGAAACCGGTGGAGTCGGTGCCATCGTCTGGCCGCCCGAGCTCCGAGGCGACCGTCGTCACCTCCGGAAAGGAGCGCAGCACCTGCCGCACCCGGGGCGCGATCTTGGCCGCCTCGTCGTAGGAGATGGTGTAGGGCATGGTGGCGCGTACCCACAGCGCACCTTCGTCCAGCTTGGGCATGAATTCGGCGCCCACGCGCGGTATCAGCAGCAGTGAGAGCGTGAGCAGCGCCGCGGATGCCAGCGTCGTCAGCCAGGGACTGGCGAGGCAGGCATCAAGACCGCGGATGTAGGCCGACTTGATGCCTTCGAAAGCGGCGTTGCGTCGCTCCTGCACGCCCGGACGCATGAACCACGAGCACAGCACTGGTAACAGCGTCAGCGTGACGATCAGCGAGCCGATGAGCGCGAACACCATGGTGTCCGCCATCGGCTTGAAGAGTTTCCCGGAAGGGCCCGACAGCACGTAGATCGGCAGAAAGCCCGCGACGATCACCGCGACCGCGTACACCAGCGGCCGGTCGACTTCCGCCGCCGCGTCCTTGATGATCTGCAGCACCTGGAGCGACCCCGACTCGCGGGCCGCCATGCGGCGGAAGATGTTCTCCACCATCACCACCGCACCATCCACCAGGATGCCGAAATCCACCGCGCCGATGGACAGCAGGTTGGCTGAGGCATTCTGCAGGTCGAGGCAGATGAACGCGAACGCCAGCGCCAGCGGAATGCTCACGGCGACGATCAACCCGGCGCGAAAGTCGTACAGAAAAAATATCAGCACCGCGACGACCATCAGCATGCCGCGCAGCAGATTGCCTTCGACGACCTCCCGCGTCAGATCGACGAGATCGCTGCGGTCGTAGAACGGATGGATCTTGACGTCCGCAGGCAGAACCGCGGAGTTGAGCTCGCGGGTCTTGGCTTCCACTCCCTTGAGGACATCCTGGGTCTTCTCGCCGGTGCGCAGCAGGATGACACCCTCCACGGCGTCGTCCTGATCCTGGTAGCCAAACTCGCCGAGCCGTGGGGCAATGCCGATGGCGACGCGGCCGAGGTCTTTGACGAGCACGGGCGTACCGTTCTGCACCGTCACCACGACGTTGCCGATGTCCTCGAGAGTCTTGAGGCGCCCCATGCCGCGCACGTAATAGAACTCCCCACCCTGCGAATAGAATCCGCCGCCGGCGTTGCCATTGTTTGCCGTCAGCGCATCCTCGACTTGCTGGACCGACAGGCCGATCGAGGCGACTCTCGCCGGATCGAGCAGCACCTGGTACTGCATGGTGCCGCCGCCGAAGCCGGAGTCGTCGGCGACTCCGGAGACCGATCGGTACGCCGGCTCGATGGTCCAGTCCTCGAAGGTCTTGAGCTCCATCGGCGAGCGGTCCGGGCTCTGCAGCACGTAGCGGTAGATCAGTCCCGAGGGCGCCGAGAGCGGCGCGAGGCTCGGGGAAACCCCGTTCGGCAGATTCAGCTCGCCGACCCGGTTGTAGACCTGTTGGCGCGCGAAGTAGTCGTCGGTACGGTTCTCGAACGTCAGGATGACGTCCGACAACCCGTAGAGCGAGATCGAGCGGCTGATGGTCAGCCGCGGCAGCCCATTCATCTCGCGCTCGGTGGGTACGGTGATCAGCCGTTCGACCTCTTCGGCTGCGTGGCCCGGCCATTGGGTGATGATTTCGACCAGCGGCGGCGAGAGATCCGGATAAGCATCGACCGGCAGCCGGTTCAGCGAGCGCGCTCCGGCAGCGAGGAGCACGATCGTCATGAGTACCACTAGAAGCCGCTGCCGCAGCGAGGAGGCGACGATGCGGTTGATGAGCGAGGCGGAGTACGGCGCCGGTGCGCTGGGCGGCGGAGTCGCGCTCATTGGCTTTGCATGAACTGGACGAAAAGTCCCCCCGCGACCACCACCCGGTCGCCGGCCCGCAGACCTGCCGCAACCTCGTACTGGTCCTCCACCCTAGCGCCGAGGGTTATCTGTCGCCGGGCGAAGCTGCGGTCGGAGTCGGCAACATAGACAAACGGCAGGTTCTCATCGTCGCGCAACACCGCCGAGATCGGGATCAGCGTCCCGTCAGTCTCCGAGCGCGAATGAATCAGCACACGCACGTACATTCCCTTGCGCAGGGCGTGTCGCGGGTTCTCTGCGACCACTCGCACCTCGACCGCGCGCGTATCCGGGTCCACCAGCGCCGAGATCTTGTCGACCGTGCCGGGGAAGTTGTGTGCATCGACGCCGGTGACCACCTCTGCCGAGTCGCCGACGCTCACTGCGGCCAGGTCCGAGCCGAACAGCCGCGCCATGACCCATACGCGCGACAGGTTAGCCACCGTGAAGCAGGGTGTCGTGCCCGACTGCAGCAGCTCTCCGGGCGTGATGAGCTTCTCCACCACCGTTCCCGCTACGGGCGAGCGAATCATTCCTCCGGGGTCCGACACCGGCCGTCCCTGGTTGATGGCTTCGATGGCCTGCGGCGGCACGTTCAGCGAGACCAGCGCCCTGAGCGCCGCCTCGCGGTCGGCCTCGGCGTTGACGGCATCAGTCTGGGCCTGCTCGTACTCGCGCTGCGAGACGCCGTTGTGCTGCACCAGATCCTGGTCGAAGGCTGCCACTCGGCGGTCGGTGCGCGCCGTTGCGACTGCCTTCTGATAAGCGGTCACAGCAGCGGCGAAGTCGGGCGAATCCACGATCGCGAGTGGCTGGCCTTTGCCGACCTCGTCACCCTGCGAGACGAGCAGCTTCGCCACCGGACCGGAGAAGGGTGCCAGCACGCTCGTGGCCTGGTCGTCGTCGAAGTCGATCGCCGCGGTGGTCTCGAGCGTGCGGCGGAAGCGCGACGTGGCCACGGTGTAGAGCTGGATGTTCTGCCGCTGCGCGGCCGTCAGCGTCACGTTGCTCGCGCTCTGCGCCTGTGGGCCGTTGTCCTCCCGCGAGGTACAGGCGCCGCCGCCCAGTATCGCGGCCAGCACCGCGAGCGCAGCTGCGCGCGCGCAGCGCTGCGCAGCGTGGGATGCCCGTGGCGAGCGCGGCGCGCTAATTTCCATGATCGTTCGCGGCCAGCCCCTGCCGGTGCCACCAGCCGCCGCCGAGGGCCTGAAACAGCGCCGCCGTGTCGGCGTAGCGGCTGGCCTGTGTCTGCACCAGGCCGATGCGTGCCTGCTGGTAGGCTTGCTCGGCGTTGAGCAGCGCGAGGTAGCCCGCGTAGCCGTCCTGCCATTGACGCTGGGCGAGATCGAGCGTCACTTTGGCGGCGGCGTCGGCGGCGGCCGCCGCCTTGAGCTCCTCGGCGTCTTCGGCGAGCGCTGCCAGCGTATCGGCTACATTCTGGCAGGCCGCGAGCACCGTGCTGCGATACTCGGCTGCAGCCTGCTCATAGCCGGCGCGCGCCGCCCGCTCCTGGTGCAGCAGCGCCCCACCCTCGAAGATGGGTGCGGTCAGATTGGCGCCCGCCGACCAGAAACCCGTGCCCGCGGTGAACAACTGATTCATGGCGAGCGCCGTGCTGCCGGTCGCGGCGCTCAGCGTGATGTTGGGCAGGCGGTTCGCCACGGCAATGCCGATGCGGGCACTGGCGGCGTGTAGGTCGGCCTCGGCCTGGCGCACATCGGGGCGCTGCGTCACGAGGTCGGCGGGAACACTCACCGGCAGATCCTGCGGCAGCTCGAGGCTCGTGAGCTTGAAGGTGTCGGCCGGTGCGTGGCTGGGAAACTCGCCCGCGAGCGTCGCCATGAGATCGCGCAGCTGCGCGGCCTGCTTCACGAGCGGCGGCAGCGTCGCGGCGACCTGCGCGAGCTGCGACTCCTGCGCGGCGACGTCGAGCCCGCTGGCGTAACCCTTGGCAAACTGGTAGTGCAGGATTTGCAGGATGTTCGTGTTGATGTCGATGAGCTGCCGAGTCGCATCGATCTGCAGCTGCACCGAGCCTTGCTGGATGGCCGTGACCACGACATTCGCCGTCAGGGTGTTGTAGGTCGCGATCATCTGGAAGCGCGTCGCCTCGGCCTGCGCGTGGAGCGACTCCACGGTGCGGCGGTTCAGGCCGAAAACGTCCGGCACATAGGAAACACTAACCTCCGGCGTGAAGAGATTGTACAGAAGGACGTTGGAGGACGGCGTCGGCGAGATCGTCCCCGCCTGTCGCTGACGCGTGGCGGAGAAGCCGGCGGAAATATTCGGGTAGTAGGCACCGCGCTGGGCGAGGACACCCTCCCGCGCCACTGACAACGCCGCCTGCGCCGCCTTGAGGTCGGGGTTGTTTGTAAGCGAATGTTCGATCAGCTCATCGAGCGGCGCCGAATGAAACAGCGTCCACCAGTCCGCGGTGAGGTCGCCGCCCCGCACAAAATGTTGGCTCTCCCCGCCCGCAACCCCGACCGTGCTCACGGTGGCCGGGAGGGGGACGGCATAGCTGTCGACGTCCGGCGCGGCCGGTTTGCTGAAGTCGGGACCGACTGCGCAGCCCGCTGCGAACACGAGGGTCGCAGCGCAGGCAAATAGTGCTGATCGGGAGGGCAGGCTCACACAAGGCAATCAGCAAAGGCCGCGTGCGGCGAGGTCGGTGCTCGGACTCATGCCGATTAAGGTAGCAGCTTGCGCGGTGACTTGGTCGTAGTGCCGCGAAGATATTAGGAGACGTCTTTAAATACCTCTGTCAGTCCTTGGCGTCTTGTGCGGGAGCCATCTTTACGCCAACCACGCCCTTGATATCTTCGATAGCCACCAACAGTGCCTCGATGCCACGCCACCCGCGCAATTGCAGATGAATGGAGCGAGTTTCTGCTTCACCCGCCACGGTGCCACCCTCCACTGCGAGCTCTTGGATCAGGAACCCCCGCCCCACGCACATCTGCATGAGCTTCTCCACGGCACCTTTGCCGGGAGAGTATCGTACGTAAAGATCGGCTCGCTTGGAGGGGATTCGACGGGCGATCCTAGTGTAGCCATAGACCACCAGGAAATGAGCGCCGGTGACGAACACAGCCAACAGTGGGAGCCCTGCGCCACAAGCCATACCCACGGCCGCCGTTAGCCAAATGATCGCAGCGGTGGTGAGCCCGCGAACGACGTCGCGTTGTACGAAGATTAGTCCGCCTCCGATAAAGCCAATCCCGGAGACGATTTGGGCGGCAACCCGCGAAGGGTCAAGGACGATAGCGTACTTGACAATGATGTCGCCGAAGCCGTACTTCGATACCAACATGATCAGAGCGGCGGCAACACCCACCAGGGTGTGGGTACGCAGCCCTGCACTTTTCGCCCTGAACTCGCGCTCGAGGCCAATCAATGAGGAGAGTACCAGCGCGAGGGTGAGCTCTCCGAGCTGCAGCGCGGATTGTCCACTCGGTTCGACTGAAAGCAGGTCGAGGATATGCATGGTCGGACTCCCTCGCTGTACAAATGATGGGTGTCAGCGGTCGCTGGCGATGCGTGCATCTCGAGCAGAGCCGACGTAGAGACCGAGTGCACTGTCGGTTTATCCCTCCGCGGAACCGTGCCTCACTCCGTAATGCGGCGGGCGCTGGTTACGAAGTACTCCGTGTCGCCGAAGCAGGAACTGGGGATTCCCTTGTGCTGCTCGTAGTGCAAAGCGACCCGCTGGCCCGCCACTGCATTGAGCCCAGCGGCAAGTCCGTCATCCCGGACGGTAAACCTAAATCTCTCGGCTGCCGCGCCAGGGGCATTGACCATCGCCATTTCGCCTTCCCACGTTTTGCAGACCCAGCCTCTCCTGGCAAGCTTCTGCACGTAGCCGGCGCGCTGCCCGTCTGAATACGTCCAGTGCAGGGCAAGCGAAGTGAAGCACGCGGCGCCCGCCAATATGCATAGCATCAAACCGCCGACTGTCTTTAGCATTGGCCACCCTCGGGCCTTCTCCTCGGGAACAGCCCGCACCCAAAGCATAATGCGGGTGGCGCCCGATCGGCACCTGCATGGCGGCGAAGTGGAAGCCAAGCTCTGGGTCGCGTTCGACAGGTCTGCTTCCCGCTGACCGCATTTTCGGTGAGTAGGAATTCAGGTCAGGGTGCGCAATCGCGCATCGCGATATGCACATCCAATTTCGGTTCACGTCAAGCGGCCGTTCGTGTTGTTCAAGGTCTCGGGTTGCACTCCCGCCGATGATGCCCTTCTTGCTAAGAACGGCTCATACCCTTCTCTCCACGCTTCGGTCGGCTGGGCGTGGGCATTGCTGCTAACTGAGCTCACGCCTGATCGGTCCGATGCCATCCTGCAACGCGGCTGCGCTTTCGCTCAGAGTCGGGGAATCTGTGGAATGCACTGGCAGAGCGACCTTGAGTCGGGCCGGGTCAGCGGCGCAACAACCGTCGCACGGCTACATGCGAATCCTGCGTTCGCTGCGGAGATGAAGGCGGCGCACGTTGTCATACGCATTGCCGGGCCTTCGTCTTGTACTACAGCCCGAAAAGGCGAGGCAGCGATACCCAGTGACGTAGGAACTCCGATCGAGCCTTCAGAGTCGATAAGTCCGGCCTCCGCGGCCCGGTCTTATTCCTCCCAATCTGTCTGTAGGCTTTGCGCGGCCAACAATAACAGCCCGGCAGCGATCAGATAGAAGCCGGTCCCAGCAACTATGGCATAGCGAAGCGATTCGGCTCCGAAGCGCACACGCAAGGCGTCCGAAAGGGCGCCGATCAGCGGAAGCCCAAGTCCGATGCCGATGAGATTGTTGATCAACAGAAAGATCGCGGAGGTAGTGACACGCATGGTGTGCGGCACGATGTGCTGCATGGCCGATAATACCGGGCCGAGCCATGCCAGCCCGAGTGCGGTCGGTACGAGCATCAGGACGACGCACGTCCATAGCGAGTTGGAAAGAACACCTGCAGCGTAGAACGGCACGGTGGCCACGAATGCGATTGCGGGGACTAGCGCATACATTGCCTTGCGATGCGCGCCGAAACGATCCGCCAAGACACCGCCTAGCCAGATTCCGAGGACGCCGCCGATCAGCACAATCGCGCCAAACCCCAGCGAAGCATCGAGCAAGTGCAGCCCAAAGCTGCGCACGAGAAAGGAGGGCAGCCAGAAGAACATACCGTAGCCCATCATGGAGGCAGTCGAGGCACCGAGGGACAGCGCCCAAAAGCTGTGCTTCGTTCGCAGTACCCGAAGCACGTTCCAGAAGGAGGCATCGCGTGCCTCCACGGTCCGCGGATCGAATCCGCCGCGGATGGGCTCACGCACGGTCAGCCTGAAAAAAGGCGCGATGAGAAGCCCCGCCGCTCCGACCGCAAAGAAAGCGACTCGCCAGCTGACCCGGCTGGCAATCACGCCACCGACCACGACGCCTAGTGCGCTACCGATCGGAATGCCAAAGGAGTAGACGGCGAGGGCGCGCGCCCGCTGATTCTGGGGGAAAAAGTCGCAGATCAGAGAATAGGCCGGGGCGACGCCCCCGGCCTCCCCGATGCCCACTCCGAGTCGAGCCAGAAAGAGTTGCAGGAAGCTCTGTGCCAGGCCGCAGGCCGCGCTCATCGCGCTCCAAAGGGCGAGCGCGGCGGTCATGATCCATGTGCGGCTCGCGCGATCGGCGAGGCGGGCAACGGGTATGCCGAGTGTGGTGTAGAGCAGTGCAAACGCCAATCCGCCCATCAGACCCAACTGCGAGTCGGTGAGCCTAAGATCCGCCTTGATAGGTATGGCCAGAATCGCGACGATCTGCCGGTCGATGAAATTGAAGGTGTACACGAGCACCAGCATGGCCAGTACATAAACGCGATAGGCACGTGCGGGTGCCGCAGGAATGGAACTGAGCTGGGCAAACGGAGTTGGCGCCCTCATGCGTTTGCCGTCGCGCCCACCGCGGGGGTGAGCCGAGAGAGGAAGCGATCAATGTTAGCGATGCATTCGGGCTCATCCAGCAGCGGTACGTGACCGCGCTCGGGCACAATGAGGGATTCCAGATCAGGCTTTTCACGCCGCATTCGCTCTAGAGTCGTCGCGCTCAAGATGTCCGAGTGTGCTCCGCGGATCGCCAGAATTGGCACGCCGGCAAGCGCCTTCCACAGGGGCCAGAGGTCTGGCGCTGCGGCCGAGGTGTTGCGCAGCGGTTCTGCAATGAGAGGATCGGCATCAACCTCGGGTACGCCGTTGGCATTGGCGCGGTAGCCGCGCCGGACGATGGCCTCCCAGCGGGCATCACTCAGATTAGGCCACGCTGAGCCGTAGATGCTGCGCGCCTGCGCCACAGCTTCCGGCCATGTTCTGATGGCTGCGACCTTGCCGGCGTAGCCGCGAATACGCTCAAGTCCGGCCGGATCGACCTCCGGGCCGACGTCGTTCAGCACAATTCCCCTGACTAGTCCGGGCTGTGTCGCGGCCATGACCATCGCCATAAGTCCTCCCATCGAGGTACCGATGATGGCCACACAGGGAACCTGCAGGTCTGCGAGCAGTCTGTGCACGTCCTGGACGTACACCGGAATCGCGTAGTTACTGAAGTTCGGATCCCGCTCCGATAGCCCGCGTCCGCGCATGTCGGGGACAATGACGCGGTATCGCGCGGCTAAGTGCGGGGCGAGGTCTTCAAAGTCGCGGCTATTGCGTGTCAAGCCGTGCAGACACAGCACCGCGGGCGCATTCGCAGCATTCGGTACATAGACACGGCTGTAGAGCTTTAGGCCATCGTCGCTGCTAAACCAGTGTTCAACCACAGCTAACCTCGCTCACCACTGCTCAGTAGCCTGCACCAGCTAGTTCGTTTCGTAGCTCGCGCTTGAGGACCTTGCCATTGGCGTTGCGAGGCAGCGCACTCCGCAACAAAATGTCGGCGAGACGCTGCTGCTTCCCCACCCGGGCATTGGTCCACTCCAGAAGCGCCGCCTGGTCGGTCCTGCAGCCGGCTCTCAATACCACCACCGCAACTGGCGTCTCACCCCATTTTTGGCTGGGAGCGGCTATGACGGCGACCTCTGCCACTTCCGGATGCTCACGCATGACTTGCTCGATGTCGGCCGGGTAGATGTTCTGGCCACCGGAAAGGATCATGTCCTTCTTCCGGTCGACGACATAGAGGAAGCCATCCTCGTCGAAACGGCCGAGGTCCCCAGTGCGCAGCCAGCGAGCGCCATGCACGTCGGTCCAGGTCGCCTCGCGATTGGCGTCGTCGCGGTTGTAGTAACCCTGCATGAGGAGCGGTCCGCGGCCGACAATCTCGCCCACCCCACCGGCCGGGACTTCCCGATCCTGCTCATCGAGGATCTTAAGATCGGTGCCGAGGAAGGGTTTACCGACAGATTCTGTCTTGGCCGCGAAGTCCTCCGGCGCGAGTATGGTACATACTCCCTCGGTCAGCCCGTAAAGCTCGATCAGCGAGCAGCCCGTGCGGCGCGGGAACTCGCGCTTCACCGCCAGCGGTAGTGGTGAGCCGCAGCACATGACGGTGTCCAGACTGTCGAGCCGGAACTGCTCGAGGTCCTCGATCGCGAGCAGTCGTTCGAGTTGCAGCGGCACGAAGGTCCCATGCGTGACGCGCTCACGTTCGATGGTCGCCGCGGCAGCGCGCGCCTCGAACGCCTCCATCACCACAATGGTGCCGCCGACCAGTGCGGTGGCCAGCATCGCCACCCAGCTGATGTTTGAGAACAGGCCGAGCGAGCACAGCGTCACGCAGTCGCTCCTGTAGCGCAGCATCAGAGCGAGTTCGGTCGCCCAGGCGAGCCGGCAGCCGTGGCTGTGCACGATGCCCTTGGGCGTGCCAGTGGTGCCGGAGCTGTAAATGATGTTGCACAGATCTTCGGAATTGAGTGGCTCCGCTGGCGCCTGCGCGGGATAGGCGCGGTACCAGGGCTCGAATTCGCGCCAGGCGCCTCCGGGTCCCCGATACGCAAGTCGCAGCGCTGAGCGCACCCGCTCGGACCCGGCTGCCAGTCCGTCGATGCGTCCGCAATGCTGGCCCGAGGCGCACACGGCGCGCGCGCCGGCGTCCTCCAGCATCCCGCCCACCGCCTGATCCGTAATCGAGGTGTTCAGAGGCACGGCCACGCAGCCGGAGCTCAGGATGCCGAACAGCAAGAGCGCGCACTCCAGGCTGTTGTCCATGAGCAGCGCGACGCGCGCGCCGCGCTCGAGCCCCTCGGCGGTGAGCCCGTGGGCGATCTGCGCAGTGGCGTGCGCGAACTCGGCCCAGCTGAGCCGACGCTGATCGCCGATGAGCGCAGGCCGACCAGCACGCCAGTGCCCGTGACGCGCGATCAGCTCAGGCAGCAGCGGCTGCGGGGGCTGAAACCAGCTCACGCCACACCCGCCCCTTTAGTAGTGGTACTGGGCGGTCAGGGTCCAGGTGCGCGGCGGCCCGTAGAAGCCGATCTGGCTGATGCCACCGATGAAGGAGTTCGCCGGCGCGATCGGCGGGTCGCCGAAATCGTAGCCCGCGACGCGGTAGTACTTATTGGTGAGGTTCTTGCCATCGAAGGAGAAGCGCCAGGCATCGTTGTGCGTAGTGAAGGCAAGACCTGCGTTCAGAAGTCCGTACGCGGGCTGGTCGGTGACGCTGGGCGTGGTGTTGGCGACTTTGGTGAAGCTCCTCCAGTCATAGCCGACGCGCGCCAGTACCGTGCCGGGCCGGAAGTCCCAGGTGTAGACGGCGTTGCCGGACACGGTCCAGGACGGGGCATTCAGGGGGCGGTTCTCGTTGGCGAGGTTCACGCTTCCCACCCCGGGCGTGCAGCCGGGCGCGGCGGTGAACACGTTGCAGGGGACCAAGTAGTCCTCGTAGTAGGAATCGAGGTAGCCGGTGTTCAGGGCGAGCGTGAGATGCTGCGTCGGGCGCCACGCCGACTGCAGCTCCGCGCCGCGGTTGATCTGCTTGCCGGCATTGAGTACCGCCGTGAGGTTGGTCGGAGCGGCGGGGTCGACAAACTCCTGCACGCCGATCTGCGCGTTCTTGTACGGGTCGTAGAACACCGTGAAGTTGAGCAGCAACGTGTCGTCGAGCCAGGTCGACTTCAGTCCCAGCTCGTAATTGTCGGCCGTTTCAGAGTTGTAGCCGTTCTCCGTGCCGGGGTAGAGGGCGGCGTTGCCGCGCATGTCGAAACCGCCGCTCTTGAAGCCGCGGCTGTAGGTGAAGTAGCTCATGACGTGCGGCGTGAAGTGGTAGTCAAAGCCAATGCGCGGCGTGATGTTCACGAAGGCGCGCGTGTTGGTGTAGTTGGTGACTACCCCCGGGTCGGGGAAGAAGCCGGCCGGCACCTGATTCGGATCGAAGAAGGTATCGCCTGGCAGCAGCTGCGTGGGGGCGACGCTCGCATAGTCGGCCTGGTAGACGGTCGCGGTCTTCTTGTCCTCGTTCCAGCGCACGCCCACGTCGAAGTTCAGCTGGTCAGTGAGCTTCCAGGCGGTGTCGCCGTAGACCGCCGAGCTTTTGGTGAGTACGCAGCCGTTCACGAGTTCGGTGATGTAGAGGTCAAACGCCGGCACACCGAGCAGGGTCAGGCTGCCGATGGAGGCGTTGTAGTCGCCGCAGGCGGTGCTGTCCATGTAGAAGAGCCCGCCGACGGCCTTCACCAGGTCGTTGTGAAAGGTAAGTTGCGCCTCGCCCGAGGACTGGTGATCGCGGTAGGCACCGGGCACCTCGAATAAGTTCTGATCGACCTCTGCGAAGTTGATGAATTGCTGACCATGGCCCTCGTAATAGGCGCCCACGACCTTGAGGTCGAGCACCGGGGTCAGGGTCTGGGTGTAGGTTGCCGAGTAGCCGTCGCGGTGAAAAAAGTCACGGTTGACCGGCATGTCGTTATAGACGTCGAACGGGTCGCTGAGCTGCGGCACCAGATAGTTGTTGAGCCGCTGGCCGCCGGAGGCGTTTGAGTTGTCGAGGATGTCATCCGCCACCAGCTTCAGCTTCGAGCTCTCGCCCCAGGTGAAGGTGAGATTGGCGCGCCCGACCAGGATGTCTTTGTTGGACACTTGCCCCCCGACCAGTGGGCTTGCCGGCTGGCCAGGCTGCTGCAGAACCTCGCCGTAGCCACCGTGCCTGAGATAACCCATCGAGACGCCGAAATACACGTGGTCGGGGATCACCGGCAGCGAGCCGGAC
>Ga0210385_10001954_pt1 | contig 12528 bp, 8 predicted proteins | sample IncBWH26OmetaG_FD_160107 | JGI IMG/M metagenome (GOLD analysis project Ga0210385, IMG submission 160107) | Forest soil microbial communities from Barre Woods Harvard Forest LTER site, Petersham, Massachusetts, United States - Inc-BW-H-26-O ... | reverse complement strand
CCACCGTCTCGCCGGGCTGGTAGGCGGCGCCCTCGGCCCGCAGCTCGCTGGAGTTCTCCGTGCCTATCGTGCCCACGACTTCGGCGGCAGGCGAGTCGAACACCCGCTCCGCCTTCCGCTCATAGGTCAGTCCCGGCACCTTGGCCAGCCGCGGCCACACCGCGCTGAACGACGGCGATGCCGGGTCGAGCGTTAGCAGCGACAGGAACCGGAGCGGAGGCGCGGCACGGATCTGACCGAGCACCTGCTGCTCGTTGAGCCCGGTGATCTGGCTGAACTCCGCCGCGGTCCGCGACGCGTTCGACAGCCTCCCCGGGTAGACACCGACGTGGTAGTCGGTGGACTGCGCGAGCAGTGGCCGGCCGTCGACGTCCTCGATCATGCCACGCTGCGGGAACGCGGTCAGCACCGCGAGCCGGTCTCCGGGCCCGAGCTCGGGGTTGATGACGTTCGGCGCCCAGTCGACGAGCCACTGCCCGTTCTTGATAGCCAGCGAGAACGTCCCGGTGTAGGTCCACTGCTGCCCGCCTTCGGCTAGGTCCACCGTGGCCTTGAAGGTCGCGGTCGCCCGGTCCCCTTGCTGGGTCACCGAATTCATAGCGAAGAACGTGTTGGAGGCGTCCAGGTCGGTGTAGGCGGCGGCGAGCTGGCTGACGACCTGCCCAGTGTTTCCCGTGGTTAGCGCGGCGGCCTGCGCGTACCTGCCCAGGTTCCAGTCGAACAGGAACGCTTGCACGGTCGGCTCTGCGGACCCCTGGCCGCCGAAGCCGGTCGCGAACCCGATGCAGAGCACGCCGACGACCAGCACCATGGCGGTGGCCAGCCGCTGCCGCCGGGACAACCGGAAACGGCGAGTGGGGGGCTTGCGATGGCGGCTCCCCCCGGGGCGCGGCCCGCTGGGACGGGCCGGCAGCGGCGTTCCCGGGGGCGTGCCTCGCATGCCTTGCGGCTCTTGCGGCACTTCCGGTGACCCCGCCCACGGAGGACGCGGTAGCGCGTATCCGCGGGGGCGCCCAGCATGGCTGCCCCGCTCATGCGAGCGCGCTGTCACCGTCCGCCTCCGGGTCACCGTCGTCGCCGTAGGGCACGCTCAACCTCCCTGGCAGCGTCCCGCCGAGCCAGGTCCTGCCTCTTATCGTAAGTCCGTTTGCCGCGGGCAAGTGCAAGCTCCACCTTGACTTTGCCGTCCTTGAAGTACAGCGACAGCGGCACAAGCGTCAGGCCCTGTTCCGATGTCTGACGGACCAGTCGCTCGATCTCTGTCCGGTGCAGCAGGAGCTTCCTGGTCCGCCTGGGCAGGTGGTTATTCCACGTGCCCTGGGTGTACTCCGGTATATGAACGTTATGCAGCCAGACTTCCCCGTCAGAGATGAGCGCGAACCCTTCGGTTAGCGACGCGCGGCCGGCGCGCAGTGACTTCACCTCGGTCCCGGTGAGAGCGATGCCCGCCTCGTAGACATCTTCGATCGCGTAGTCATGCCGGGCGCGCCGGTTCCTGGCGATGACCTTGTTTCCCTGCTCGCGTGCCACGTCTCTCCTGTCAGCCAGCCTGCGGCTACCCGTCCGGCCCGGGATCACGCGCGGCGGCAGCGCCGAGCCGAGGATCGGCTAGACCCGCAGATAGCGGCGGAGTGTCACGAACGATGTCACACCGCACAGCAGCACCCCGACAAACATCGCCAAGAGGATGACCTCGACCAGGTCGGTGGCCGACAGCCCGACGTTGTAGCTGAAGTACTGCTGCAGATTATTCAGCAACAGCGACTTCACCCCGATCAGCAGGGCGGCCGCGAGCGCCCAGCCAAGCAGGCCGGCGATCACGCCCTCGAGCAGGAACGGAAGCTGGATGTAGAAGTTGGACGCGCCGACAAGCCGCATGATGCCAGTTTCCCGCCGCCGGTTGAACGCGGAGAGCCGGATCGTGTTGGCCACGAGCAGAATCGCCGCGACGACAAGAATCAGCGCCACGATCATGACCGCGTTCCGAGCGCCGTCGAGCAGCCGGTAGAACTTGTCCAGGATGGTCATCTCGTCGATAACCGAGTCCACTCCTGGCGCCCCGGTGACCGCGCTCGAGACAATGTTGTAGTCCGCCTCCGGGTTGCGCAGCTTGACCTCGAACGACGGTGGCATGTCCGTTTCCTTGACCGTCGAGACGTACGACTGGTCGTTGGCGAAATCCTGCTTGAACAGCTGGTACGCCTGGGCCTGCGACACATAGCTGACGTCCTGGACCTGCGGCATTGAGGTCAGCGTCGACTGAATCTGCTGCTGCTGGGCGGTGGTGATCGCCCCGTGGCAGTTCGGGTTGGCGCTATCGGCGGTGCACAGGTAGACGGAGATCTCTACCTTGCTCTGCCAGTACGTCCGAGTGCTGTCGACCTGCTTGACGAACAGCAGCCCCGTGCCGAGCAGAGACAGGCTGATCGCCACCACCACGATGAGCGCGACGGTCATCGTGAGGTTACGACGCAGCCCGACCCAGATCTCCGAGAACACGAAGTTTGAACGCATACTGGCCTTATCTCATCCCTGGATAGTCATGTGTGGTCTGGGCGGCGCGCCGTAACCGGACGGTAATGCGCTGGCGGCTAGTACGCCTGGCCGTAGACGCCCCGCACCTGGTCGCGGACCACCTTGCCGTACTCGAGCTCGATGACGCGCTTGCGCATCGAGTCGACGATGGCCGCGTCGTGCGTCGCCATGACGACCGTCGTCCCGGTCCTGTTGATCCGGTCGAGGACCTTCATGATGCCGATTGAGGTCGCCGGGTCAATGTTCCCCGTCGGCTCGTCGGCCAGCAGGATCATCGGCCGGTTGACGAAAGCGCGGGCCACCGCGACGCGCTGCTGTTCGCCACCGGACAGTTCGTCTGGCATCCTCTCGTGCTTGCCTTCCAGGCCCACTAGGTCGATCACCTCGGGCACCACCCGGCGGATGAACCGCCGCGGCTTGCCGATCACCTCGAGGGCGAAGGCCACGTTCTGGTAGACGTTCTTGTTCGGCAGCAGCCGGAAGTCCTGGAACACGCAGCCGATCCGGCGGCGCAGGTGCGGCACCTTCCAGTTCGTGAGGCGCGCGAGGTCCTTGCCGGCGACATGGATGCGTCCCTCGGTGGGCCGTTCCTCCTTGAGGATCAGCCTGAGGAACGTCGACTTGCCGGACCCCGAGGGGCCGACGAGGAACACGAACTCACCCTTGTTGACCGCGAGGTCGACGTTCTCAAGCGCGGCCCGATTCTGGTTCGGGTAGATCTTGGTGACGTTGTCGAAGTTGATCACGGAACCATCACTAGGATCTCGACGGAGAGGGACGCCCGCCATCGGCCAAGCAAGCGGGTAATTCCGGCCTTGCCGGGCAACTTGCGGGTAACCTGGTTTGGCCAGGGAACAGTCTAGGGGGAAACTTGCTGCTAAGGCTCCAGATCACTCCAAGTGCGCCGGGGCACCGCTACCGGAAAGGGGTAACGAGATGAGCTGTGAGCACCTGATCTGCGCACACTGCGCCGGCCCCGTCGTCGAGGGACGCTGCCCAGTCTGCCGCGCCGCCCGCGCGGAGGTGCACCATCACGGCCAGGGCGGCCTCAGCCCGCAACTGCTCATCGCCGCCGCGCTGATCCTGCTCCTCGGCCTCCTCATCGCCGCCCACGTGCTCGGATAGGGCCCCCGCTGGCAGCTTTCCCAACAGCCTGTATTCGTCCATGAATTGCTGAGCAACGCCTGTCCGCGACATAATCACTACTCTTCGGTGATTGGCGGGCCAGCAATGGTCATGCCTCTGCCGCACAAATACAAGCGAAGTAGGGGTCCCAATGAGCACACTCAGCCCTGATCCCGCTGAGGGACCGGACGTTCCCCCGACAACGAGCTCCGCACTGGCGGACACCCCGGCCGCAGCAGACTCAGCGGACACCCCAGCCAGCGAGGACACGGCGAACGCCCCGGCCGCAGAAGACTCGCCGACCGCGGAAGACTCGCCGACCGCGGAAGAGCCGGAGGACCTCCTGGCGGTGGAAGCATCGGCGGAGCCCCCGGTCGCAGACGAACCGGCGGACGTCCTGGCCGTGCAAGAGCCGCCCCCCGTGGCAGAACTGCTCATCACGCCCGCCGCGAAAGAGCCAACGGATATCCCTGTCGCGGAAGAACCCACCGATGTGCCGCTCATGGACGAGTCGGTGCCGGAATACCCCGATGGCACGCCGGTCGGGGAAAGGCCGACGTGGTCACAGCTATCCCGCAAGCCAACATTCGGCCAGGCGGTGGTGATGATAACCGGCGCCCTGCTATTCGTCTGGGGTTTTCTTCCCTGGTACAGCGACGCGGGAGGCAGCGCGAACGCATGGTCCACGGAAACGATTCCCGGCTTGCTGCTAACCGCGACGTGGGTCCCCCTGCTCAGCCTGGCGATCGTCATTTTCACGGCGATTAAGGTCTTCGCCGACGGCTTTCCCGACAAGATCCTGGGTTTCACCTGGGCGCAGCTTTCCATGGTGGTCGGGCTTTTCGACGTCCTGATCTCCCTCGGATTCCTGGTGGCCAACCGCCAGTTGGGGAACTTGGGCAGCCTGAGCCTCGGCGTAGGCCTGATCCTGAGCTTCATCACATCGCTCGTCATGCTGGCCGGCGCCGTCCTTGACCACCTTGGGATGGGCGCCGAAGTCTTCCAGCGCCTCAGGCCGGAGGGGCTCAGGCCGCCGGCAGATCCCCCGCGCAGCCCCCGCTAGGCCGACCGCGCCAATCGCCGTGTGCCGTCAGTGGCCTCTGGCTGCTGGGGCACAAGCGTCGCGGTAGCCGTCGCCCAGAACCTTCGAGGCTTGTTTACGCGTGCCCCGCATGAGGGTGAGTGCCACAGTCGCCTCGCGCGCTGCGCCCCTGGGCAGCGGCCGGGGGTATGCCGTCCGGAATTTCCGGATTTAATAGCATAAATGACGCAAGCGGCACCCTCATGATCACGAAGGATTTGTTTTCGACGTAAGAAAAGTGTCTTATACGGACCTTTTCTTTACGTGATCATGGAATTTCAACCCGGGCAATACCCGGGGCGGGTATTCGCGGCCGGGAATTGAGGCCCCAAATCTTTTGCCGCCCGTCTTTTGCCGCCTGGCCTTCTCGTGCGGGTGATGCCCGGAATGCCGGATTTGCCAGCCAGCCGGCCCGCGCGCAACGGTGCCGGTCGCCGAACCGGGAACCAGCGTCGCCCTGGAAACGCGGCTTAGCCCTTCTCACCGCGGCGCAGCCAGCGGATCTCCGCGTCGATGAAGTCGTCGATCTCGCCGTCGAGCACGGCTTCTGCCTGCGAGGTCTCGTAGCCCGTCCGCTGGTCCTTCACCATCTGGTACGGGTAGAGGACGTAGTTGCGGATCTGCGACCCCCAGGCGCGGCCGCCGTCGCCCTTGAGGGCGGCGAGTTCCTGTGCCTCCTCCTCGCGCCGCCGCTCGAGCAGCTTGGCCTGGAGCACCGCCATCGCCGAGGCCCGGTTCTGGATCTGGCTCCGCTCGTTCTGGCAGGACACCACGATTCCTGTGGGCAGGTGCGTGATCCGGACCGCCGAGTCCGTCGTGTTGACCCCCTGGCCGCCCGGCCCCGAGGAGCGGAACACGTCCACCCGGATCTCGTCCTCGGGAATCTCCACGTGGTCGGTCTGCTCCACCACGGGCATCACGTCCACCCCGGCGAACGAGGTCTGCCTGCGGCCCTGGTTGTCGTACTTCGAGATGCGGACCATGCGGTGCGTGCCCTGCTCGCCGCGCAGCGTCCCGTACGCGTACGGCGCCTTCACCGCGAACGTGGTCGACTTGATGCCCGCCTCGCCGTAGGACACGTCGTAGACCTCGGCGGCGTACTTGTGCCGTTCCGCCCAGCGCAGGTACATGCGCTGCAGGTTCCCCGCGAAGTCCTCCGCGTCCGCGCCGCCGGCCTGCGAGTTGATCGTGATCAGCGCCTCGCGGTTGTCGTACTCGCCGTTCAGCAGGGTGCGGATCTCGAGCTGGTCGATCTCCTTGCGCAGCTGGGCGAGGTCGCCGGCCGCCTCGTCCCGGGCGGACTGGTCGTGCTCGTCGTCGGCAAGCCCGAACAGTACGCGAGTGTCGTCGAGACGCTGCCGCAGGTTCTCGAGCCGCGACAGTTCGCCTTCCAGGTAAGAAAGGCGCCTGGTGACCTGCTGCGCGCGCGCCTGATCCTCCCACAATCCCGGGTCCGCGGCCTGCTCACGCAGGTCGGCGGCCTCGGTGCGCAGAGCGTCCGGATCCAGCACCGCCTCGATGGTGTCGAGCTTCGACGACAGTTCCGATATCTCATCGGTGGGATCGGTGGCTGCCATGCGGGAAAGCCTACGCGAGGAAAGACATGTCGGCGTATTCCAGAAAGGCGAGATGACACGCTAGGACACACAAAGCCGGTATCCTCCCGATTCGTGGCATACGGAAAGCACAGCACCCGCATGCTGGCCGGCGCGGCGCTCGCCATGACGGCGACGCTCGCCGCCGCGGGCTGCACCTCGTCCCCCGCGGCCAGCACCGGCACGGGCGCATCCGGCACCAGCGCCGGGCCCACGGTGACCGCCGCGCAGGCTCGCCAGGTGTTCGGCTCCTACGTCGCCGTCGCCGACCGCGCCGCGGCCAGCGACGACACGTCGCTTGCGCTCTCCCGCGTCACGGGCGTGCAGAAGGCGACGATCACCGCCCAGCTGAAGGCCGCGAAGACCGGCGCCGGAGGGCTTGCCCGCTACCGCTACGGCACGCCCACGTTCTACCTCACGCAGCCGGACGGGTACCCGCTCTGGTTCGTCGCCAGCGTGCAGCGCACGCTCGTCGGCCAGCCCGGCACCCCCGGCGGCCCGGCGGGCACCGCCGGAGTGCCGCTCGCCGCCAGCGGCCGGGTGCTGATGGTGTTCGAGCAGGGAAGCAAGGACGGCACGTGGCTGGTCGCCAGCACCTCCCAGCTCCCGCCCGGCGGGTCCGTGCCGCCGCTGGCGACGAACAGCGCCGGCTACGTCGCCACGGTGCCGCTCACCAGCGGCACGCAGCTGGCGCAACCCGAGATCGCGGGACCGCTGCAGGCCGCCGTGGTGGACGACGGGCCGGCGAGCCCCGCCGCGAAAGTGGTGGCCGCGGGCCCCCTGACCACCGGCATCTACGCGGCGGCGCGCTCCCCCGCGACGGGCCTGACCGCGCCACCCGGCGACATCTACCAGTGGGATCTCGAGGGCTCCGGCTACCACCGGTGGGCGTTGCGCACCGCCGACGGCGGGGCGCTCGTCTTCTACGGGATGTACCTGGACAGCACCGTCGAGGTTCCGGCCCTGCTGAACAAGGGCTACCCGATCAACCCGGGACCGCCGATCACGGTCCCTGGCTACCTGTCCTTCCTGCTGACTCCCGGCCAGCACGTGGCGCGCACGCGGCTCGAGGACGAGCAGGTGCTCTCCTTCGCCGCGGTCGACCCGCCGGCCGGCGCGGGAGGGATCGGCACGGAAAAGATAACTGTCATCGCGATCGGTGGCGGGCTGACTTACGCCGGCGCCTCCTGAGCTGGCAACGGCGCCACCAGCGTCCTGATCACCCGGGTCGCGACCTCCAGGGTGGTGAACGTGAATCGCTCGCTTTCCCAGATCTCGCCAAGCGTCGCGGCCGCCCGCGAGACGGCGCCGGCGTTCCGCGCCTCCCAGGCGGCGACCCGGTCGGCCGCCTGGCCGGTGCCGTCGGCAACCAGCACGTCCCTGGTCAGCGCCGCGTGCGAGCCGTACAGGTCGTCCCGCAGCGCCGACCGTGCCATCGAGGACCAGCGATCCTCGCGTGGCAGCGCGACGATCAGGTCCCGCAGCCGGCCGAGCTGGAGCCGGTCGGCCAGCGCGAAGTAGACCGCCGCGGTCTCCTCCACACCGTGGCCAGTCACGGCCGCGCTCTGCACGATGTCGAACGCCGAATAGGACGGGACCATGGCCGCCACCTCGTCGGCTAGCGCGGCCGGAACGCCGCGGGCGGCGAAGGACGCCCGCCGCTCCTCGTAGCTGGCGAGATCACGCCCGGAAAGCAGTTTTGGTATTGCGGAACGTACGGTGGCGACTCCCTCGCTCAGGAAGCTCACGGTCTCGGCGATGCCGAACGGCGGGCGCCGGTTCATCAGCAGCCACCGGCTAGCGCGCTCCATGAGCTTGCGCGCCTCGAGCACCAGCGCGATCCTCGCGTCCACGTCGACCTCGCCGGCCGGCCCCTCGACCTGCCGCCAGAACGCAGGCATGCCGAACACCTCCCGGGCCACCAGCCAGGCGCGGGTGATGTCCGGCACCGGCAGGCCGGTCTCCTCCTCCATCCGGAACAGGAACGTGCTGCCGCCGGTATCCACCATCTCGTTGACCACCGAGGTGGTGATGATCTCCCGGCGGAGCCGGTGCGCGCTCATCCGGTCCGCGAACCTGGCGCGCAGCGGCGCGGGGAAGTAGCCGGCGAGCACGGCGGGCAGGTAGGGGTCGTCGGGCAGGCTGGAGGCGAGCACCTGCTGCCCGGCCGCGATCTTGGTGTGCGCGAGCAGCAGGGCCAGCTCCGGGGTGGTCAGGCCAGCGCCCGCGGATCGCCTGGCGGCGATCTCCGTGCTCGTCGGCAGCACGTCGCTTTCCAGCGACAGCTGCTTTCCCCTGGCGAGCTTGCGCAGGTAACGGGCGTGCACGTGCAGCAGCCGCGGCGCCTGGTAGCGGGCGGCGGCGAGCGCCATGTTCTGCCCGTCGTTGTGCCGCAGCACGTGCGCGGCGACCTCGTCGGTCATCTCGTGCAGCAGCCGGTTCCGCTCGTCCGGGCCGAGCGCGCCGGCCAGCAGGATCTTGATGTTGACCTCGTGGTCGGAGGTGTCCACGCCGGCCGAGTTGTCGATGAAGTCGGTGTTGACGAGGCCGCCGCCGAGCGCGTACTCGATCCTCGCGGCCTGGGTCAGCCCGAGGTTGCCGCCCTCGGCGACGACCCGCGCGCGCAGCGCGGTGGCGTCGACCCGCACCGCGTCGTTGGACCGGTCCCCCGCGTCCGCGTGCGTCTCCTGGCTGGCCTTGACGTAGGTGCCGATGCCGCCGTTCCATAGCAGGTCGACCGGGGCCGTGAGGATCGCGGAGATCAGCTCGTCGGGGGACAGCACCGCGATCCCGTCGTCGAGGCCGAGCGCGGCGCGTGCCTGCGGGGAGACCCGGATCGCCTTGACGTCGCGCCGCCAGACGCCACCGCCGGGCGAGATCACCGCCGTGTCGTAGTCCGCCCAGGAGGAGCGGGGCAGGCCGAACAGACGCTGACGCTCGGCGAAACTGGCCGCCGGGTCGGGATCCGGATCGAGGAACACGTGCCGGTGGTCGAAGGCCGCGACCAGCTTGATGTGCCGGGATAGCAGCATGCCGTTGCCGAACACGTCGCCGGACATGTCCCCGATGCCCGCCACGGTGAAGTCGTCGGTGTCCGGGTTCAGCCGCAGCGTCGCGAAGTGCCAGCGCACGGATTCCCAGGCGCCGCGTGCGGTGATGCCCATCTTCTTGTGGTCGTAGCCCTCCGAGCCGCCGGAAGCGAACGCGTCACCGAGCCAGAACCCGTACCGGCCCGCGATCTCGTTGGCGACGTCGGAGAACGTCGCGGTGCCCTTGTCCGCGGCGACGACCAGGTAGGGGTCGTCGCCCTCGAGGCGGACCACCCCGGGCGGCGGCACCACCCGGTCCCCGGCGATGTTGTCGGTGACGTCGAGCATCGCGCTGATGAACATCTGGTAGCAGGCGAGCACCTCGGCCGCGTATGCCTCGCGGTCCGCGGGATCCGGCAGCCGCTTGCAGACGAAGCCGCCCTTGGCGCCGGACGGGACGATGACCGAGTTCTTCACCTCCTGCGCCTTGACCAGGCCGAGCACCTCGGTGCGGAAGTCCTCTGGCCGCTCCGACCAGCGCAGCCCGCCGCGCGCGACCCGGCCGAACCGCAGGTGCACCGCCTCGAACCGCGGCGAGTACACGAAGATCTCGAACTTAGGCTGCGGCGCCGGCACCCCGGGTACCCGTTCAGGCGCGAGCTTGAGCACGAGGTAGGGCGCCGTCTCCTGCTGGAAGTAGTTGGTTCGGAGAGTGGCCTCGATCAGGGCGAGGTAGGAGCGGAGAATCCGGTCGTGGTCGAGGCTGACCACCTCGTCCAGGGCGCCGCGCAGTTCCTCGGCGATCGCGTCGCAGCGCTCGGCCGCGCCCGACTGCCGCGCCGGGTCGAAGCGGGACTCGAACAGCCGGACGAGCAGCCGCGTGATGGCGGGGTTGGAGCGCAGCACTCGTTGCAGGTAGTCCTGGCTGAACCGGGCACCGATCTGGCGCAAGTACCGCGCGTACGCGCGCAGCAGCACGACCTGACGCCAGCTCAGCCCCGCGTCGAGCACCAGCCCGTTGAAGGCGTCGTCCTCGGTCTGGCCGCGCCACAGCGCGGTGAGCGCCGCCTCGAAGTTGGCCCGCACAGCGTCAGCTTCCGCGCCGGCCAGCGGCGCGCGACCCCGGCGGCGCAGTCCGAAGTCATAGATCCAGAACGGGCCCATGGTTCCACACAGCTCGTACGGATGCTCGTCGACGACTTCCAGGCCCATGTGCTGGAGCTGCGGCAGCACGTCCGACAACGTGATCGGAGACATGCGGAAGATCCGGAGTCGGCTGCTTCCGTTCGGATTAATGGAAAGCCGAAGACCGAACGGAAGGGAAAGCTCTTGCAGCCGCTCCACCGTCGTGAAGTCCTCGACCGCCTCGGCGGGCGTGGTGTCCACCTTGTACGGCTCGGGGATGGCGACGGAGCAGGCGTCCACGACGGTGGCGGCGCGCTCGACGCCGAGCCGGCGCTCGGCCTCCGTGGCGAGGTCCTCGTCCCACGAGCGGACCGCGGCCGCGATCTCGGCCTGGAGCGCCAGCGGGTCGGGGTTCGGCAGCGGGTGGCCTGGTTCCCCCTGCACCACGACGTGCAGCCGGGCGAGCGCGGAGTTGCTGACCATCACGCTGTAGTCCACGGCGACGCCGTGCAGCGCCCGCCGCAGGATCTCCTGCACGCGCAGCCTGACCCGGGTCGTGTACCTGTCCCGTGGCAGGTACACCAGGCAGGACATGTACCGGCCGTAGGCGTCGGGCCGGAGGAACAGCCGCACCTGCTTGCGCTGGCCCAGGCGCAGCACGGCCAGCGCGATCGGGGTCAGCTGGGCCACGCTGATCTCGAACAGCTCCTCGCGCGGGTAGCCCTCGAGGATCTCGATGAGATCCTTCCCGTCGTGGCTGTCGGCGGGCAGCCCGGCCGCCTCGAGCACCATGTCGAGCTTGCGGCGCAGCACCGGGATGCGGGTGATCGACTCGGTGTAGGCGGCCTGGGTGTACAGGCCGAGGAACCGGTGCTCACCGCGTGGCTGGCCGTCGGGGCCGAACGTGCGGACCGCCACGTAGTCCAGGTAGCTGGGACGGTACACCGTGGACATGGTGCTCGACTTCGCCTGCACGAGGAGCTGCTGCTGGCGCGCCTCTTCGCCGGCTTCGCCGTCGCTCCGCGGTATGACGGCGAACGAGTCCGCGCCGTCGTGCCTGAGGATGCCAAGGCCGGTGCCCGGGACCGGGCGGGGCTCCCGCTGCCCGTCCTCGCGGGCCAGCTCGTACTCGCGGTAGCCGAGGAACAGGAAGCGCCCGGCCGACATCCAGGCGAGCAGTTCGCCGACCTCCGCCTCCTCGGGGCCGCCGTTGTCGGTGAGCGAGGCGACAAGTTCGCGGGCGGCCGACCGCATCCGCCGCTGGTCCTCCATCGCGATCCGCAGGTCATCGAGCACCCGGCGCAGGTCCGCGGCGAGCTGCCCCGGCTCGTCCCGGTCGGTGACTTCGACGTGGATCCAGGACTCTTGCGTCGTGCCAGCCGACGGCTCGGTGCCAACGTTGGCCAGCACGGTGCCGTGCGCTACCCCGGTCACGTCCCTGCGCACGCTGAGCAGCGGGTGCACGATCACCCTGATGTCGGCCGAATGGCGGTTGAGCTCCATCGTCACCGAGTCGACCAGGTAGGGCATGTCGTCGGTGACGATGTCGATGACCGTCGCCGCGCCGGTGAGCGACGCCGTGCCTGAGTCACGGACCTCGACGACCGCGCGGCCCTGCGGGCGGCTGACGCCGAGCGCCGCGTGCCAGGCCGCCACCGCAGCCACCCGCTTCGGCCCTGCCGTGGTGAGGTCCTCCGTCGCCGCCAGCCGGTAGTAGGCGGCGAGGAAGGCGGGCAGGTCCCCCACGGCCTGGCGTACCGTCGGGTCGCCCGGCGGCGCGATCTCGCCGTCCCCGGCTGCCCACAGGTCCGCCGCCGCGGCGAGCAGCGCCTCCCTGGCCTCGTCGGTGTTCTCCGGCACCTGTTCCACTCTCCTTTGAGTAGGCGGGGGGCCGCCCCCCGCCGAGCGCCCCCGGCGCTCGCAGGCATGCAGCAGCTACCACGTCGCCGTGGTTGTTGCTAGCGCGAGTTGCTCATTATTTCCAGTCACAGCAGGCGCGCTTCGGCGCGTCCGGGCCGACCTCCCTTACTTACTTACA
>Ga0210385_10001952_pt1 | contig 12550 bp, 8 predicted proteins | sample IncBWH26OmetaG_FD_160107 | JGI IMG/M metagenome (GOLD analysis project Ga0210385, IMG submission 160107) | Forest soil microbial communities from Barre Woods Harvard Forest LTER site, Petersham, Massachusetts, United States - Inc-BW-H-26-O ... | reverse complement strand
TCGATTGCAAGCCTATGGTATGTGCTTCGTCTGCTCATAGCAATCGAGCTGCAGCACAAGCGAAGGCGCGTCTCGCCCCTGGTTGTCACATCGACGGCGGGCTCCGAGACGTGAGAGCGGACCTCGGACCGCTCGTGAAATCTGACAACAGCCCACGAAGGGAGAACGGCATGCCTTGTCCATCGACCTCAAAGCGCTCATGACGCCAGTCGAGTTGCCGGATCGGACGATCCTGCTAACAGGCGCGAGCGGTGGAGTTGGCCTGGCGCTGACGGATTACCTGCTCGCTTGCGGGCACACCAATTTGGCGTGCCAGTACCGCACCAATGCGGACATGCTCTTCGAGACGGTGCGTCGGTATGGGCTGGACCCCGACGCCCACTGCTTTCGTGCGGACCTCGCCGACGAGGCTGATGTGCGGGCTCTTGGTGGCGAGGTGCACGACGCGTTCGGGACGGTATGGGGATTGATCAACCTGGCCGGCTCGACTTCCAACTCGATGAGCTGGAAGCTTCCCTTCGAGGAGTTTCAGCGTGTGCTCGCCGACAACCTCACCTCCACGTTCCTCACATGTAGGGAGTTCATCCCCTCGATGCGAGAGGCCGGCGGGGGGAGGATCGTGAATATCTCGAGCGTGGTTGCATTTACTGGCGTCGCGGGAGCGTCACACTACGCTGCCGCCAAGGCAGGAATTGTCGGCTTCACCAAGGCGATCTCACGTGAGCTGGCATCGAGGCACGTAACCGTTAACGTCCTGGCGCTCGGATACTTCGAGTATGGCATGCTCTACACGGTGCCGGAGGAGCTGCGGGAGGACATTCGCGGACAGATACCGGCAGCTCGCTTTGGCAGCGCTGCGGAGATCGGCGGAATGACTGTGCACCTGCTTAGCGACGAGGGCGCATACACCACCGGCCAGGTGCTACATATCAACGGCGGCATGTACGGGTGAGCATCGAGTTCACCGAGTTCGAGTGTGGAGAGCGGCTGCCCCAGCAGCGAGAGCTTTTTGAGAACGCCTTTCCCGAGCACCAAGGTATGCCGGCGGCATCGCTCGAGCATTATCAGTGGAAGTTCCATGGTCTGCCGTGGCATCCGCAGTCCTATGAGTATGAGGTGGCCGAGGACGGTCGGATGCTTGGTTACTACGCGGCGCTTCCGTATCCATATGAAATCGCCGGGCGCGCCATGCTCGCAGGGATGGTGTGCGATGTGATGACCCACTCAGAGGCTCGCGGCAGGGGTGTGTTCACTGAGCTGGGAAGGTTCGCGCTGGGTGAGATGCAGGCGACGGAGCTAGCCTTCGTCACGGGTTACCCGATTCGCCCGGAGGTGATGGGTGGACACATGCGTGTAGGCTGGCAAGTGGCGTTCAAGTTGCCTATGTACATCAAACCGCTGAGGGCAAACGCGATCTTGAGATCGAAGCGACTGGGCTGGCTCGCGCCGATGGTGAACGCTGGCATCGTCGCGCAGCGATCGGCGCTCGCGCTCTTGCCGGTGGCTAAGGGGTATGCGTCCAGCGATGGCTCCCCGAGTGAGCTGCTGGGATCCGGGTCATTCGCTGCGCTGGTGGCGGGTTGGGCGGCATCGGTGCCGAACCATCTGGTGAAGAGCGCTGAGTTTTACCAGTGGCGACTTGGCGCCCCTGGCACCGACTATCGAGTCTTTCTGACTCATCGAGGTGACGAAACGGTCGCCGCGGCGATCGGGCGCGAGACGAGGCTTTACGGAATCCCGTCGCTTGCGCTCCTCGACTTGATGGTGCTGCCAGGCCACGAGCGGGCACTGTCGACGCTCTACCAGGAGATCGAGGGCTGGGCGCTGCGCAGTGGCGTAGAGGCGCTCGTGACGATGGTCTCCCGTTCCAGGGCCCGGCAGTATCGCCTGGGTCGCTCTGGCTTCATGAGAAGCCCATATGCCTTCAGCCTGATCGTGCGCTCGGTTAGCGACGCGATTGCGGCTGAGACGCTTGCCCGCGAAGCGGACTGGCATCTGATGTGGATCGACTCGGACGATCTCTGACGAAGCAGGCCGTCGTCCTAGCTCCGCAACTCGACGCCCAGACGTAGTGTTAACGGAGGCAATGCGGCGATATCCCCGCAGCTCTATGAAGAGGGATGAGATGGTTGAGATCGGCCCGAGGCTGAGCGCCAGGCGGCTGCTTGTGCTCTCGCTCCTCACGGTGGGACTGGTTCTCGCCCTTGCGGGCGTCGCCAGCGCGGCCAGCCTCGGCTGGTCTCCGGAAGTTCCACCGGAAAGCACCGGTGGGTCGGCTATCCGAGCCGATGCGCTCGCCTGCCCATCGACGGCTCAGTGCACTGCCGTCGACACGCAGGGCCAGGAGAACACCTTCGACCCGCAGCAGCCGGCGCCGCCTGCGCCGACCACGATCGACTGGGGGAGCGACCTCTCGGGCATCGCGTGTCCCTCGACCTCTCAGTGTACTGCTGTGGACAATCGTGGCAACGAGTTCACCTTCGACCCTCAGGAACCGGCTTCGCTCACGTCAATGCGCGCCAGCCCTGTAACCCTCTCTGGGGTCGCGTGCGCCTCCGCCGGCGACTGTATCGCGGTCGGCAATCCGCAGGACGTTGCGGTTGCCTTCGACCCGCTCGGGACCGCTGAACCGATCAACCTATGGATTGAGGAGACCGACGGGCTCAGCACGGTCTCGTGTCCAACCATCTCGCAGTGCACAGCGACCACGCTCGGGAACGAGATAACCTTCGATCCGCTCGAAACTGGGGTTCCAGAGCGCAGCTCAGAACTTGTGCCGCTCGATTCCGGTGGTTGGATCAGGGGTGTCGCGTGCCCTACGAGCTCGCAATGTACGGCCGTTGAAAATGAAGGAGCTGCGATCACATTCGATCCCTCGGCGCCGCTCGAACGCGAGACTGACCCGATCGGCACTCAGTCCTGGGGAGTTGCGTGCCCGTCCAGCGGACAGTGCACGGCGGTCGGCGAAGTCGGGGCGGTGACCTTCGACCCGCTCGATTCGGGCTCTGGGCTCGTTTCGAGTGGCTCCGGAGGCGGATTTTCCAGCGCCGTAGCTTGCCCCTCGCTCACACAGTGCACGATCGTCGCGGGCGACCAGGAGACCACGTTCGACCCGCAACAACCACCCGCGGAAGATCCAGGCCCAGCCGGATCCAAGGTCGTAGGGGGCGCGCGGCAGGAACTCTCAGTAGTGCGCCCCGACAGAAGCCTTATACGAGCTTCGTCTGGGTCGGTATTGAAGATATCGCGTGGTCGGACAGCGATCTCGCTGCAGTGCGTGGGCCAGTCAGCCTGCCAGATCGAAGTTACTCTGGTGAGCGGTCAGGCGGGAAGTGCGGCGGAGGCTTCCAGAGGTGGCTCGTTGGCGCGAGTGCGCCGCACGATCCCGGCTCGCCAGAGCCGCAGGATCTCGATCCAGCTGACCCGTTCTGGCTTGAGCCTGCTGCGTGCGCATCGCGGACGGGTCGGAGCGCGCCTCGTGATCAACGGAATGGCCGGAGTCGCCACCCTCCACCTCAGTAGAGTCGTGTCGCTGGCGGTGGGCTGGGCCTCGTAAGGGATTGATTTCGAGCCGCTGCGGCGTACGCGCGGCATGGCGGCATCAGTCGGCCGCTTGAGACCCGAGCGCCTATGCTTCCGGCCCGATGCTCGAGTTGCTCCTCGCTGCTGTGGTGACCTGTCTGGGATCTCTTGCTCTGGGGCAGGGCGTTCTCGCAATATGCGGCGCGCGTCAATGGAGCTGGCTGGCCGCCCCGATCGGGCTTGCTGCGCTGATCCTGCTGGCGGTGCCAGCGATTCACGTGCCCGGCCGAGCCGCGACGGTCGCCGCCGTTACCGCAGTCCTCATCGTCGCCGGGCTGGTCCTGTGGATTCGTAGCTCGGCGCAGCGTCCGCCGCTGGCCGATCTCCTTGCGGGTCTGCCCGTAGCGCTCCTCGTGTTCGTGCCCTTCGCTGCATCCGGGCGCGTTGGGACGCTGGGGATGTCGTTCGACAACGACATGGGCGAGCACCTACTGCTGGCGGAAGCGTACCGCTCCTCCGCGGTTGCGGCGGTCTCGCCGCTGCTACCGTCCTACCCGCTGGGTCCACATGCTCTGGCCGGGGCGCTGTCGGAGGGTCTCGACATTCGCATCGACCTTGTGTTTGCGGGGATTTCCGCTGCCACCCCCGTGCTGCTCGCCTGGACCGCGTTGACATGCACCGCTGGCGTGAGGTGGCTCGGGCGCGTGCTGGTGTCGACGCTTGTGGGGATTCCCTTCTTGGTCGCCGCTTACTACGGCGAGGGTGCCTTCAAGGAGCCGATGGAGGCGCTGTTCGTGCTTGCGACGGCGCTGATGCTCGCCGGCCGGCAGCCGCAGCAGCTGCGATGGCGACGTTGGGTGCCGCTTGCCGTTGTCATGGCTGGTGCCGTTTCGGTCTACTCCGTGCAAGGATTGGCATGGCCCGCCGTGTTCGTCGGCGTCTGGCTGGTGGCACGCGCACTGGGTGCTGCCTGGAGGGCGGGCGCGGGGATCGCGTGGCGGGAACTGGGTACCGAGTTCGTGCCCGGTGCGCTTGCGCTGGGCGTGATGGTCGTGCTGCTCGTGCCGCAGATCCCTCGCATCCACAAGTTCGTGGCTCAGGGAGCCAGTGACGCCATCGCCACGACCAACCTCGGCAACCTCGTCGGTCCGCTCCCTGTGTGGGAGGCATTCGGCGTATGGAACAACCCCGACTTCCGACTGCCTGCATCGCCTGCGTTCACGGCCGGGATGTGGACCGCGTTCGTGCTGGCGCTGGTGATCGTCGGTGGCTTGGTCTTGATGCGTAGCGGACGGTGGATGTTGGTGATGGCGGCTGGGGCGTCGATCGCCGTGTGGGCATACGCCGCGCATACACAGTCGCCCTATGTGGCTGCCAAGGCGCTAGTCGTGCTCTCGCCTTTGCTCATGCTCCTGGCCGCGCTGGGGCTGGTTGACCGCTCTCTGCTGCGCAGCTCGTGGTGGCGGCTCCTCGCCCCAGTGCTGGCACTAGCGCTGGTCGCACGTGTCGTTGACTCGAGCTGGGAAGCGCTGCGCTACAGCAAAGTCGCACCTACACAGCACCTGCTCGAACTGCGCTCATTGCGTCCATTGCTGGGGGTTGAGCCAACCCTGTACATGGGCGACGACGACTTCATCCCGTGGGAGCTGGCGGGAGCAAAGGTGACCGCCGCCTACTATGCGGGCACGCCTCAGGTTCCGCTCCGCCCGCAAAAGGCCTTCGTCTACGGTGAGCCGCTGGACTTCGACTCCGTCACCGCTGCAACGCTCAACGAATTCCGCTGGGTGATAACCACGCGGGACGCGGCCGGCAGTCAGCCGCCTGCCCAGATGCGCCTGGTGCGCAGCACACCCAGCTATGAGTTGTGGCGGCGGATCGCAGAGATCCCAGAACGGGAGATACTCAACGAGGGGCCTAATCCGGCGGCCGTACTCGATTGCGGGGGCGCTGAAGGTCGCGCTATCCTGCGTCGCGGCGGTGTAGCCGCAGTACGTTCGCCCTTGCGTGAAATCGCGGTGCCACTGCTGCCCGCAGGAGCAAGCGCCATCGTCAACTTGCCGCTAACGCCGGGGACGTGGGATCTAGAGACCCCTTACACCAGTCCACTGCCAATCGAAGTGAGCGCCCCTGGGTTGCATGCCACGCTGCCGGGCAACCTCGAGCGACCTGGTCCGCGCTGGCCGATCGGGCAGATCGCCGTCTCCCACAGCGGCTCCGTCGCTGTGCGATTCCAGGTCGTGAAGTATTGGCTTACGCCCACTTCCGACGTCGCTTCCCTGGGATCGTTGATCGCTACTCAGGTGGGCACCGAGCGAGTGGTTCCGATCCACGCCGCCTGTGGCAGGTTGGTCGACTGGTACCGCAGCGCCTGAATGCGAACGGCGCCCGTCCCAACGCGTGCGCCAACGGCTCGCTGGTAGCTTGCCGGCATGGACATCTGCACGATCATCGCCAAGAACTACGTGGCGCAAGCGCGCGTGCTGGCACGTTCGTTCGCCGAGCATCACGCTGAGGGCCGCTGCTTTGTGCTCGTGATCGACGAGTACGACGGTTACCTCGATCCAGCATCTGAGCCATTCACGATTCTGACTCCCGCGCAAATCGACTGCGCCGAGTTCGAGGAGATGGCGCTGCGCTACGACGTGCTGGAACTCTCCACTGCGGTGAAGCCTTGGCTGCTGGCTCACCTCCTGGGCGAGGCGAGCACGTCGATCACGTATCTCGATCCTGACATACGGATTCACTCCTCACTCGTGCGCCTGGAGGAGCTGGCGGAGGCACATGGGGTGGTGTTGACGCCGCACAACACGACCCCATTGCCCGATGACGGTGAGCGGCCGAGCCAGATCGATATCCTTCTGGCGGGGGTATACAACCTCGGCTACGTATCCCTCGGCGCAGGTGAAGAAACTGACACATTGCTGCGCTGGTGGCGCGAACGGCTGCTCACCGACTGTCGTGTAGACCCACGCAACGGCTACTTCGTCGATCAACGCTGGTTCGATCTGGCGCCGGGCTTGGTGGCAGATCATGCGATTGTCCGCGAGCCGCAATACAACCTGGCCTACTGGAACCTTCACGACCGTGATCTCCAGCGCGATCCAAGTGGCTATACGGTTGACGGAAAGCCACTCGCGTTCATCCATTTCAGCGGCTTCGATCCGCAGGTGCCCGAGACACTCAGCCGTCACCAGACTCGCGTAAGGCTTAAGGAAGACGATGCGCTTGCGCAGATATGTCTCGAGTATGCGGAAGAGGTGAACGCCGCGGGCTATGGCCAAGCCAAGGACTGGCCATACACCTTCAACCGGCTTCCATCTGGGGTTGAGTTCAGCCGGACTCTGCGCAAGCTATACGGGGTGGCTCACGACGACGGCGAGCTGACGCAATCGCCGTTTACATCTGCCGGAGAGGAGTCGTTCCTGCGGTGGCTCACCGTGCCGCCGCCCCAGGCAGGCCCGGGGTTGAACCGCGTGCTGGCGGAGCTACACGGCACCCGTGCCGATTTGCAACAGGCATTTCCGGAGGTGCACACAGGCGACTATCGCGCGTATCTGCAGTGGGCCTGCGACGTGGGTGTCAACGAGGAGCCGGCGCTGGGTGCGCTGGTTTCGCTGGAAGATCGATCGGCGGCGAGCGAGCACCCCGTAGCGGCTGCGCCGCGCGATGTCACCGCCGAGAGCCGGGCTCCCTATCCGACTCAGGGCTCGGCTGCGCTCATCACGCCGCGGGCACCCGCTTGGGGGGTGAACGTCGTCGGCTATTTCCGCTCGGAGCTGGGTACTGGCGAGGCCGCGCGCCAGGTGGTGAGCGCGCTCGACGCATGCGGAGTGCCGCTGCTGCCGGTGCACGGACGCATGATCCCTCCGAACCGGCAGGGCCACTCGTTTGCGCATCTCGATTACACCGACGCCCGCTACCCGGTGAACCTGATCTGCATGAACGCCGACATGCTCGGCGGCTTTGCCGCCGAGGCGGGCGCGGCGTTCTTCGACAACCGCTACTCGATTGGCCTCTGGTTCTGGGAGGTGGAGAAGTTCCCCGACGATCGGGCTGGTGCGTTCGATTACATCGATGAGCTGTGGCTCCCGACCGATCACATGGTGAGGGCGATAGGCCAGATCTCCTCGGTTCCCGTCACCAAGATCACCCTGCCGGTGGAGATGCCGCCCGTCTTGCCGGCATCGCGTGCCGAGCTGCAGCTACCCGAGGGCTTCATGTTCCTTTTCTCCTTCGACCATCACAGCGTGTTCGAGCGGAAGAACCCGGTAGCTACGGTCGAGGCTTACACGCGTGCATTCGATCCGGGCGACGGCGCTGTGCTGGTGGTGAAGTCGATCAACGCCGAGAGCGCGCCGAAGGATCACGCCCGCCTGCTGGCTGCCGCAACGGGGCGTCCCGATGTGCACATAATCGACGGCTACCTGTCGCCGGAGCACAAGAACATGATGGTCGCCGCGTGCGACTGCTACGTGTCGCTGCATCGCGCGGAGGGATTTGGCTTCACGATGGCGGAGGCGATGTATCTGGACAAGCCCGTCGTGGCAACCGCGTACTCCGGCAATCTGGATTTTATGAACCAGAAGGGCAGCTTCCTCGTCGACTATCGCATGGTCGACATCGGGCCCGATGCTGCGCCATATCCGGCCGATGGCAAGTGGGCTGAGCCCAACATCGAGCACGCTGCCCGGCTGATGCGCGAGGTCTTTGAGCATCCCCATCAAGCGACCGAGCGTGCCCAACGTGGAGGACGGGAGATTCGCAGCACGCATTCCGCGCAGGCGGCCGGAGAGATCATGCGCAGGCGCCTGGATCTGCTGCACGAGCGTCATGGTGAGCGGCTCGCGCAGATCGCGATCTCGAACCAGCCGGCGGAGCAGCTCGAGCAGCGCGTTCGCTCTGGTCCGCTGCGCAGCGCAGGTGCCCCGCTGCGGCGCATCCGGCTGACCGCCCGTCGGCTGATCCTGCGACTGATGAAGCCCTACACCGCCTATCAGCAGGACGTCAACCGCGATCTCGCCAAATTGCTCAGCGGGATGGAAGCCAGGATCGCAAACCTCGACATCGTTGCCGCCGAACGCCATGCGACGTTGCTCGTTGACTCGCGGGCAGACCGACTGCGTCCCGTGTGGGAGCACATCGCCGGTCTCTCACGCGCGGCCGTCGGGCTCGAGCGCGTGTTGGCCCAGGACATACCCAAGGAGCTTCAACGCATCGACCGTCTCGCAGGGTCTATCCAGCACCTGGAATGGGAGAGCCACGCAATTCCGTATATGGAGAATTCCCCTTTCCATGACATCACCCACCCGGCGGTTGGTGTCGTCCAGGGCTATAGGCGAGACGCCGATGTGCAGACAGTCGATGTGTATCGTTCGTTCGAGGACACGTTTCGTGGCTCCGAAGAGCTGATCCGCGGACGCCAGCGCATCTTCCTCGAGCTCCTCGGCGATCGCGAGCCGGTGCTCGACTTTGGTTGCGGTAGGGGCGAGTTCCTGGATCTCCTCACAGAACGCAAGGTGACGTACCTCGGGGTCGACTCGGACGCTGGGATGGTGAGGCGATGCCGGGCGAAGGGACACGCAGACGTTGTCGAGGCCGACGGCCTGGAGTATCTGGCAGGGCTCGAGGATCGATCGCTTGGAGCGATCTTCTGTGCGCAGGTAATCGAGCACCTGCCCTACGAAGCGCTCTTGCGCTTGCTCTCACTGGCTCGCCAGAAGCTGCGCGAGGATGGAATCCTGATCGCGGAGACGGTGAATCCCCACTGCCCCACCGCCCTGAAGACCTTCTGGGTGGACCCAACGCATCAGCACCCCATCTTTCCCGAGGTGGCGCTTCAGCTATGCGGCTCCGAGGGGTTCTCCGCCGCCTTCATCTTCCATCCCAACGGGACCGGAGATGTGACAGTCGACCGCTTCACGCAGGGTGAGTATGCGCTCGTCGCAGGCGGACAGGTGCTGCTGCCCGAGCCCCGGTTCGCGCACACGCGCACCGTGAGCTCGCCAGCCGATAGCGACCCGTCTCGAAGCGCCCACTAACGAACAGTCGAGCAGACGAGCGGTCGCTCATAGGAGAGCGTCTGGTACTCAGGTGCTCCCGAAGCAGCCGATGCCGTCACCATCGCACGGGTCGGAGCCTCCTGCGGCCAGGCCCTGACGGTTGTGGGCTCGAGCCCGCAAGACTGGCACCAGTCCGTGAGCGCCAGTACGTTCGGCGCAAACCAGTTGCTGCTGTCGCCGGCGAGCTCGTCGCGCCGGTAGAACCTAGCTCCGGGAGCGTGCGCGGACTCGGGCGATTCGGCATCGCAGACGGCGGTCTCGACATAGGCCATGCCGCGGGTGACGGCGCGGACGTTGTCGAGCGCCAGTAGCGGATGGCGCAGGTGGTAGAGGACGCCCCAGAAGATGACGTAGTCGAACTGCTCGCGAATCTCATTGGAGAGCTCATACACGCTCAGCTGCCGAAACTCGACGCTCGACGAGAGCGTCGCCTTGATCGCGTCGAAACCAAAGTGCATGGAGTCCACGATGTCGGTGGCCAGCACTCGCGTCGCGCCGCGTCGCTCGAGCGCGAATGCCGCACCGCCATTTGTGGTGCCGATATCGAGCACGCTCGCTCCGCTGATGTCGGCGGGCAAGCCCGCCGTGTGCATTAGCCAATCGACGTCGTTGGCGCCCGGAGAAACTACTCCGGGCGCCAACTCGAAGCGCTGATGCCAGAGGAAGTCTGTGCGTCCGAGGAGAGTCGCGAGGTCGTCAGAGGAAGGCTGGGCCGGCACCGGGCGGAGTCTAGACTCTTCGCGCTGGCTAGCCCGGGAACCCGAGCTCCCGCGCGTGCGCGAGGATCACCGCCGATGACCTTGTGCCCACCGCCCGTGTTGGCACGCCGACGTTGACGGTCCACGGCGCCAGGTCCTCACGAACCACCGAGCCGCTGCCGACGATTGCTCCGATGCCGATCTGCACACCGGGATGAACCACGGCATTGGCGCCTACGAAAGCGTGATCACCAATGCTCGTGTGTCGACGTTCGACGGCGCGGCGCTCCGACGGCACGGTTGGCCCGATCAAGCCCGAGCCGTCAAACAGATCGCTGCCGGTCAGGATCCTCGCGCCCGAGGCGATACCGGAGAAGTCGCCCACACTTGCAGAGCCGCCGCCGGTGATGCCGGCATGCGACGCAATGTGCACATAGCTGCCTATCCGCAATCCCGTGCCGCCTTGGAGAAACACGAAGTCGTCCACGAGCACGTTGTTACCGAAGCTGATGCGCCCTGCTTCGGTGAGTCGGGTGAAATCGTAGATTCGTACGTTCTCCCCAACGTGGGCAAAGCCGGCGTTGGCAACATCCAGAAGTCCCATTTGTGCAAGTAGACGACAAGAACGCGACGCTACGCCGAGTTCGGTGTCTGCTCTCGTTCCCATAGCTGCGAGGGGAAGTAGTCAACCACGACCTCGTCTATCTTGGTGAAGCTCACCCCAGCACGGCGCATGCGACGGCACAACGACCAATCGCCGGGGACGCCGAGCGCCCCCGACCCCAGCTGCATGGGCATGAATCCAAGTCCCGCATGAACGAGCGCGGACTGCCACCCGAAGCGATGTGATTCCGGCGGCCAGCTGTTCACTACCTCGGTGCTGCCATCGGGCTGGTGGTGCTCGATCGCGCCGTAGGCCACCTCACAGCGCTGCTCGCGAGCGGCGGCCAGCAGCAGCTCGATGTGGTCTGGTCGAAATGCGTCGTCGTCGTTGAGCGGCGCGATCCATCTCCCCTGCGCCAGCTGCCAGGCGGCATTCCACGGCGGCGTGCCCGCGACCCGCCAGAACTCGGTCGCGTCCTCGGGGTATGGCGCCCGCACGGTCAGATTCGTATAGCGCACACGTGGATCGTTCAATGTCTCGATCACCTGGGCTGTCTGCGGCGGCGATCCGTCGCCCACCACGACCACCTCGACATGCGGGTATGTCTGTCCGAGCACGGACGGGATCGATCTCGTGACGAGCAGCTCATGCTGGCGATAGGTGGGGATGATCACCGACACCAGCGGGTGCTGCTCGACGAAGGCCTGGTCGTAGTCGCTGGATCGGCGTAGCCGTCCGAGCTCACGGACGTTGTCTGCCTCCTCCTCGTATATGAGCTCGAGCACGCGGCCGCTTCGCTGCAGCTCACTCGTGGCGCGCTGCAGCAGGATCTGCTGGTGCTGTTGTTTGAGCAGGCCGCTGTCCAGCCGTGCCGCGATCTCGATCAGCCCCACCTGCAGGTCCGTGGTCTTTCGACGGGCCTCGGCAAGCGAGGCGCGCAGCTCGGACAGTTCGCCTCGCATGTCTTCTGTGAGGGTGCGTGTGCTGCGCACGTCCTCGATCAATCGTGACAATCGCGAGCGCGCGGATTGCGCGCCGCTGAGCAAGCCCTTACTCATCTTCGTAGCTTCGCTCGTTCGGTTTGCGTGCGGCGCATTCGAGCAGCAGCGTGACGATGCGCGCGACCTGCTCGTCGGAGAGGTCGTTGGCGAGCGGCAGCGACAGCGAGCGCTCTGCCAGTTCATTGGTCCTCGTCAACTGACCGTGCGAAGGGTGCGAGGCAAAGACGGGCATGCGGTGAAGGGGCGGGTGGTACGTGCGGATCTCGATCGCCTGTCGGTTGGCGGCTGCAAGTACCTCTTCTCGCACCTCGAGGCTCGGTGCCAGCACAGGTACGAACTGCCAAGCAGAGTTCCGCGATCCAGCCTGGAAACGATAGCCGGCGGGCTCGAGCTCACTGCGCATTCGCTCGGCCCGAGTCCTGCGTGCGGCGAGGATGGCGTCGAACCGATCGAGCACGGCGAGTCCGATGGCGGCGTGAATCTCGCTCAGCTTGGCGTTGAGCCCGAACGCGTCGCCGACTGCGTGGCTCGGGTCGAAGCCGAAGTTGGTCAGCGCCGTGAGCCGCTCGGCCAGAGCGGGATCTGAGGTTGTCACCGCCCCTCCCTCGCCAATGGCGAATGGCTTGGTCGCATGGAACGAGAAGACCTCCGCGTCACCCTGCGCGC
>Ga0210385_10001949_pt1 | contig 12557 bp, 10 predicted proteins | sample IncBWH26OmetaG_FD_160107 | JGI IMG/M metagenome (GOLD analysis project Ga0210385, IMG submission 160107) | Forest soil microbial communities from Barre Woods Harvard Forest LTER site, Petersham, Massachusetts, United States - Inc-BW-H-26-O ... | reverse complement strand
GCGCGTGGCGCGCGGCGTGCCGGGCGAACAGTTGCTTGCTGGTGAGGATGTCGGCGTCGGCGAGCTCCTTGCCCTCCTGGGTGATCACCAGGTCGGCGTCCTCGATGCGGGCCAGGCCAAGAAGGACGGCGGCGTCGGTGAGCGGCAGCAGGTCGTCCACCTCGAAGCTGAGGTCGTCGGCGAGCTCCGCCAGGCCGTCCCGGCCGCCCCGCGCGGCGAGGATTTCCAGCAGGCCGGCGAGGCCGCCGGGGCTGACGTCCGGCAGCGGCGAGTTCGTCGGGGTGGGAGCGGGCCGGCGGGGCGGCGGCGTCGCGGCGGCGTCGGCCTTCTCCGGCTCGAATACCGCGGAGGCGGACTCCTCCCGGCCGGTAAGGATGCCGTAGATGGTGTCGACCAGGGCCTCGAAGCGAGGCGCGTGCCGGTCGCGGGGGCGGGGCAGCTCAACGGTGAGCTCGGCCTTGATGCGCCCTGGGTTGGAGGACAGCACAAGCACCCGGTCGGCGAGCAGCACCGCTTCCTCGATGTTGTGCGTGACGATGAGGATGGACTTCACCGGCGCGCCGCGCCCCTCCCACAGCTTGACGAGCTCGCTGCGCAGGTTCTCCGCGGTCAGGACGTCGAGAGCGGAGAACGGCTCGTCCATCAGCAGCGCGTCCGGCTCGGTGACGATGGCACGGGCGAAGCCGACCCGCTGCCGCATGCCGCCGGACAGCTCCTTCGGGTAGGCGGACTCGAAGCCGTCGAGGCCGATCGTGTCGATCGCCCTGAGCGCGCGCTCGGCCCGCTCGGCCGCGGAGACGCCCCGGGCCTCGAGGCCGAGCTCGACGTTCTGCTGGACGGTGAGCCAGGGCAGCAGGGCGAAGGTCTGGAAGACCATCGACACGCCCGGGTTGGCCCCGGTAAGCGGGTGGCCCCGGTAGGAGACCATGCCCGAGGAGGGGGCGATCAGCCCGGCGACGCAGCGCAGCAGGGTCGACTTCCCCGAGCCCGACTTGCCCAGCAGCGCCACTATCTCACCCTCGGCCAGGGTGAAGCTGACGTCGTCGAGCACGGGCAGCGCGCCGCCGTCCGGGTTGGTGAACGCCTTGGTCACGGACTCGGCCGTGATGATCACCGCGCCGGCCTTGGTCATGGTGGTCACAGCGAGTACCTCCGCTCGGCCAGGGCGTACAACCGGCGCCACAGCAGCCTGTTGGTGAGGACCACGTAGATGCTCATGACCGCGATGCCGACCAGGATCTTCGGGAAGTCCCCGGTCGCGGTGGCCTGCGCGATGTAAGCGCCGAGGCCGACGGCGCTCAGGTGGTTGTGGCCGTAGGAGACGACCTCGGCGACGATCGAGGCGTTCCACGCGCCGCCGGCCGCGGTGATCCCGCCGGTGACGTAGGAGGCGAAGATCGAGGGGAGGATGAACTTCTTCCACCGCAGCCAGCCGCTCACCTGCAGGCTGGTCATCGCCTCGCGCAGGTCGGACGGGATCGCGGAGGCGCCGGCGATGACGTTGAACAGGATGTACCACTGCGCGCCGAGCGCCATCAGCAGCACCGCGCCGAAGTCAAGCGGGATGTGCCAGGCCACGAACACGACGGTGGCGAACGGGAACAGGAAGTTCGCCGGGAAGCCCGCCAGGACCTGCACCACCGGCTGGGCGAACCTGATGACCTTCGGGTTCATCCCGATCCAGACGCCGAGCGGGACCCAGACCACGGTGGCGACGGCGACCAGGAACATGACCCGGGCGAAGGTGGCGGCGCCGAGCGCGGCCGCGTAGCCGAACTCGCCCAGGCCGGTGGTAGCGCGTACGTACCCGAGGGCCTCCCACGCCCCGTAGGCCACCACGGCGGCGATCACCCCGGCGAAGAACACGTCCCCGGTCCGCTCGCGCGTCCGGGAGACCGCGAGGGGGTGCTCGGCCAGCCCGAACGGGCGGGCGGCCCGGTCGAGCAGCCGGCCGACCGGCTTGAGCGGGCGGCCGAGCAGCTCGGGAACTTCGGAGCGGCGCAGCACGTCGAGGACGAGGCTGCGCGGCTTCTCGGCGCTCTCGGACTCCTCCACCCGGAACCGCTCCGCCCATGCGGTCACCGGCCGCCAGAACAGGAAGTTCACCCCGAGGACGAGGACGACCTCGGTGGCTATGGCGAGCCCGACCTCGCCCAGGTTCCCCTGGGCGATCGCGGTGGCGGCGTAGGAACCGACCCCCGGCAGCGCGTAATGGTGGTTCAGCACGGAGATGGACTCCGACGCGGCCAGGAAGAACCACGCCCCGCCAAAGCCCATCATCCCGTTCCACACCAGCGGGATCATCCCGGACGGCACGTCGAGCCGCCAGAACCGCTGCCACCGGGTCAGCCGCATGATCCGGGCCGCCTCATCCAGGTCGCGCGGCTGCGACACCAGCGAGTGGTAGAACGCGAACGTCATGTTCCACGCCATCGAGGTGAAGATCGCGAAGATCGACGCGCATTCAAGGCCGAGCTCGGAGCCCGGGAACAGGTTGATGAACGCGGTCACCGTCACGGAAAGGAACCCGAGCACCGGCACCGACTGCAGGATGTCGAGCACCGGGATCAGCACCTTCTCCGTCCGCCGCAGCCGGGCCGCGGCCGTGGCGTAGACGAAGGTGAACAGCACCGACAAGATCAGGGCGGCGAACATCCGCAGCAGCGACCTGACCGCGTAGTAGGGCAGGTTGGCCGGATCGGTGGAGACGGTGGACGGCGCGGTATTCGGCAGGAACGGCGCGTTCAGCGCCGGGGCGAGCCGCAACAGCCCGAACAGCAGCGCGAGCAGCGCCGCCGCGACCACCACATCTGCCCAGCGCAGTCCCGGCCGCCGCCAGAGGCCGCGCGCGGGGAACCCGCCAGGAACCGTCACGCCCGCTCCCCTTCCCTGCAATTGATGGTGCCCGTCCGGAGTCAAAGGTGACTCATGCCTGGGAAACAGCGGACGTCCCCGTGGTAGATGTAACGTTAACATTCAACCGTTCCTCGAGGGTCGCCGGTCTAGCGCAGCACGCTGCAAGGATCTCGTTAAGACCTCGCTAGGGACCTTCCGGCCGGGCCCGCGGCCCCCGGAAACCTGATTGAAACTTGCCGCCGCAGACCCCTTCCCCGCCTCGCCACCGCGATGTACTATCGCTTTACCAATGAAAGTTCGGTCACCGAATAGTTAGTAGGGCGAAGTTACGGTGGAAGAAAACGGAAGTGCCTTTGACGCCACCGAGGCGAATGGCACGCTGGGCGAAGTCCTGCTGGCGCTCGGTGGCCGGCTGACGCGCTTGCAGACGGAAATCCTCGCGTCACTTGACCCGCCGCTGACCATTCGGCAGTACCGCATCCTGTCCAGGGTCGGGAGCGGCTACACCTCGCTCACCGCCCTGTGCAAGCTCGCGCACCGGAACCCGTCCACGATGTCGCAGAGCGTCGACAAGCTCGTGCAACTCGGCCTGCTGACCAGGGGCACCGAGGAGCACAGCCGCCGCACCCTGCGGCTCGAGCTGACCGGCGACGGACGGGCCGTCCAGGCGGCAGGCAGCCGCGCGCTCCGCAAGTTCACCGACAACCTGACCGCCGACATACCGGCGGACCTGCAAGACCAGATGGTTCCCCTGGTGAACCAGCTATTCCGAGACCTCCAGGGAAACCTGGACGACCAATAACCGCCGTGCGGGGGCTGCGCAGCGAGTAAGCCACAGGGAGGTGGCATTCCACCGTGAGCGGACTCATCCGAAGACTCGACGGCTCGGCATTTACCTCTAGGCACGCGCTCATTTATACAGCGCTGCTTGTCGGGCATTTTTTTGACGGTTATCTCATCAATGTGACCGGGGTAGTAATTCCCGGCGCGTCAAAGGCATTCCACATCGGCAGCGGCGAGGCCGGCTGGTTCAGCACCGCGTTGTTCGCGGGCATGCTGGGCGGCGCCGCGCTAGCGGGCATCGCGTCCGACCGGCTGGGCCGCAAGTACCCGCTCGCGGCCAGCATCTTCATCTTCTCCCTGTTCTCCCTGGTCGCTGCCTTGTCCGGCAGCTACGCGGTGCTGCTCACCGCCCGGGTATGCCAGGGGATCGGCCTCGGCGCCGAGATCGCCATCGTCCTGCCGTACATCGCCGAGTTCGCGCCGGCCCGGCACCGCGGCCCGTTGATCGCGCTGGCCACGGCGACGTGGCTGGTCGGGCTGCCCGTCGCGGCCGGGATAGCGACCTGGGTCGTCCCCGCGATGACCTGGCGCGGGATGTTCATCATCGGCACCGTGCCGGTGCTGGCCGCCGCGGCCGACCTCGTGGTGGTACCGGAATCGGTCCGGTTCCTGCTCTCCCGGGGCCGCACCGCCGAGGCCGAACGCGTCGTCGCCGCGCTGGTCACCACCCCGGCCGGCGCCGACCTGGGCGCGGACGACCTCCCGGAACCCGAGCTTGAAAGGGGAACGGCCGGCGCGTTCTGGCAGCTGCTGCACCCGCGGTACCTGGCCTACACGCTGGCGCTGTGGCTCATGGCCCTCTGCGCCGGGGCATTCCTCTACGGGCTGGGGACCTGGCTGCCCACGGTGCTCGAACGGCAGGGCGCCGGGCTGCTGCGCAGCTTCACCTATACCGCCATCATCAGCGCGGCCGGCGTGGTCGGCAGCATCGTGGCCAGCCAGACGATGAACCGGCTGGGACGGCGCTGGGTGCTCGGCCCCTCGTTCGCCCTCGGCGGCGTGTTCTGCCTGGTGTGGGGGGCGGTCTCGGGCACCGTGGCCATCATCGTGGTCGGCTCGCTGGCGACCTTCTTCGGCAGCGGCGTCGCGGGCAGCACCCTGTACGCCTATTCGACCGAGCTGTACCCCACCCCCATCCGCGCCACCGGGCTCGGCTGGACCGCCGCCTGGCAGAAGGCGGGCGGGCTGATCATCCCGACCATCATCGGCTACATCCTGGCGGCGCGCACCTCCGACTACGTCTTCTTCGCGCTGTTCGCGGGCCTCTCGCTCGCCGCCGGGCTGGCCGGGCTGGTCACCGTCGAGACCCGCGGCAAGTCGGTCGAGCAGATCACCGCCGAGCTGGCGGCGCGGCGGCAGCCGGCGGGCACGTCCATCACGACAGTAAGCGAGGCGATCAATGACTGACCACGACGGCCGCGCCGGGACGGGCGCGGCTGACCCGGACACGGCCGAGCGGGACCTGCGGCAGCGCAAGGTCAGGGACGCGATGGCGGCCCAGGGGCTCGACGCCCTGCTCGCCTTCGCGCCGCCGTGGCGGCGGGAGAACGTGCGCTACTTCACCGACGCCCCCGTCACCGGGACCGCGACGTTCGCCCTGGTCCCGGCCGACGGCCCGGTCAGCGCCTACAGCACCAGGCCGGCCGACCTGCACGCAATCGCCGCCCACGGATGGGTGACCGACTGCGCCGCGATCGACGCGCACGCCCCGGCGGCGCTGACCGGCCGGCTGGGCGACCTGCGCCCGGCCCGGCTCGGGGTGGCGCACTACGAGCTGCTCCCCCGGCTGCTGGCGGACCAGCTGCGCGCGGTCCTGCCGGGGACCGAGATCGTCTCGGCGACCCGGCTGATGGACGGCGCGCGGCTGGTCAAGAGCGACTGGGAGATCGACCGGATGCGGCGGGTCGACGCGGCGGTGGCGGCCGGCTGGCAGGCCTTCGTCGACGTGGTCGAGCCGGGGCTGCCCGAGTACGCGATCGTCGCCGCGGTCGAGGCGGCCATCAAGGGGCTCGGCGCCGAGGACAACTTCATGCTGATCGCGTCGGGCGGCGACGAGGTGCGGGGCATGACCGCCCCCTCGCCGCGGGTGCTCGAGCGTGGCGACATGGTCAGGACCGAGCTGACGCCGCAGCTGAACGGGTACTGGCTGCAGATCTGCCGGTCGGTGACGGTGGGGGCGGCGAGTGACGCCCAGCGCCGGTCGTTCGACCTGTTCAACGAGGCGGTCGAGGCCGGGATGGCGGCGGTCAGGCCGGGCGTCACCGCCCACGACGTCGCCAGGGCGCAGAACGACGTGTTCCGCGCCCGCGGCTACGGCGAGTACTGCACCAGCCAGTACACCCGCGTCCGGGGCCACGGGCACGGCCTGCACCTGGACGAGACGCCGATCATCGAGGGCAACGAGACCGAGCTGCCGGAGAACGCCGTCTTCATCATCCACCCCAACACCTACACCCCGATCGCCGGCTACCACGTGCTCGGCGACCCCGTGCGGGTCACCCCGGCCGGGGCCGAGGTGCTGATCAGCACCGAGCGGAAGCTATTCGAGGGAGCCACCCGATGAAACGCGGACTTGTCGTGCTCGACCCGGCCGAGATCCCGGAGCGGGAATGGCGGGAACGGGTCACCGCGCTCCAGCGCCGCCTGGCCGACGGCGGGATCGACGTCGCGCTGATCTACGGCGACGTGTCCCGCTCGGACGACATCGCCTACCTGACCAACCTGTGCATCTACTGGAACGAGGGCATCCTCGCCGTCCCCGCCCAGGGTGAGCCGGTCTTCCTCACCAAGCTCTCGCCCCGGGTGTTCGGCTGGATGCGGCTGGTATCGACCCTGTCGGAGATCCGCAGCGGGCGGAACTTCGGCGAGCTGGCCGCCAAGGAGCTCGGGGCGGGCACCGGCGGCACGGTCGCGCTGCTCGACAGCGGGCTGTGGCCCGCGGCGGTCGCCGATGAGATCCGCGACGCGCTCGCCGGCTGGAACGTGACCGAGGCGGATGCCCTGGCCCGCGAGGCCCGGCTGGTCCCGTCCGGGCCCGAACTCGCGCTGCTGCGGCAAGGGGCCGGGCTACTCGGCCGCACCGTCGCCGGCGCGGCCGCGGACGGCCTTTCGCCGAGCGACCGGGTCGCGGCGGTGGAACGCGGGCTGCGCGACGCCGGGTTCCTTGACGTGCTCGCCACCGCCCACGACGGCCCCGACGGGGTGACCTCGCTGCGGGTAACCGGCCAGTACCGGTACCTGTGGGTGCACGCCAGCCGGCTGGCGGGCGGCGGGCAGGCGGCCTGGCCGGCGGCCCTGCGACGGGCGTCCGACGCGGCCGTCGCCGCCGCCCGCGCCGGGACGACCGCCGCCCGGCTGACCGAGGCGGCCCGCCCGGCCCTCGACGCCCTCCCGGCCGACGCGGTCGCCGACGTCCGCTGGGTGCACCAGGCCGACATGGCGACCGGCGGCGAGTACGCCGCCTACCCGGCCGACCTGCCGCTGCCGCCCGGCTCGGCGGTGGTGATCACCGTCGAGGCCGCCTTCCCCGACGGCCGGCACGCCGCCGTGGCGGAGACCGTGCTGGTCGGCGCGGACGGCGCGGAACGCATCACCGGAGCAGGAGTGGAGGTACCCCGATGAGAGTGCTGTCCAACGCCGACGTCGAGCAGGTGCTGACGGCGCAGGAGTGCATGGCCGCGCTCGAGCCGGCCTACATGGAGCTGTCGTCCGGCCAGGGGGCGAACCGGCCGCGCAACCACACCTACTTCCCGGCGGAAGACCCGCGGCATCCCGGCTTCCGTTACCGGTTCAAGTCGCAGGAGGGCGGCACGGTCGGCAGCGGGGTATGGGCGCTGCGGATCACCTCCGACCTGGCCGGCGTGGAGACGCTGCCGAGCGGGGTCAAGCGCCGCCGCCTGCTGCCCGCCGCGCCCGGCGGCCGGTACGTCGGGCTGATCACCCTGTACTCGATGAGCACGCTCGAGCCGCTGGCGATGATCCACGACAGCTTCATCCAGAAAATGCGCGTCGGCGCGACGTCCGCGCTCGGCATCAGGGAGCTGGCGAACACCGACGTGACCGTGGCCGGCATGTTCGGCTCCGGCTGGCAGGCGCAGGCGCACCTGGAGTGCCTGCTGCTTGTCCGGCCGCAGATCGAGGAGATCCGGGTCTACAGCCCGACCGCCGGGCACCGGGAGGAGTTCGCCCGCACCTGGACCGAGCGGACCGGGCGCAAGGTCGTCGCGGTGGACCACCCCCGCGACGCGGTGGCCGGCTGCCAGGTCGTGACCTGCGCGACCGCCGCCATGGACGCGTGCTTCGACGGCGCCTGGCTGGAGCCGGGCACCCACGTCACCGCCATCACCTCGCCGGACGGCACCGCCACCCGCCGCGAACTCGACGACGAGACCTTCGACCGGGCGGAGCGGATCGTGGTCTTCTCCCGGGACCAGGTGCACCACGACCGCCAGGACGACATCCTGGGGCCGGTGCACCGGGGCCGGCTCACCTTCGACGACATCAGGGAACTGGGCGAGCTGCTGCTCGGCACGGCCCCCGGCCGCGCCACCCGCGACGGCATCACCGTGTTCGCCAACAACACCGGCATGGGCATCCAGTTCGCGGCCGTCGGCGCGCGCGTCCTCGAGCTCGCCGCCGCCCGCGGCCTCGGCCACGAGGTCCCGACCGACTGGCTGCTCGAGGAGACAAGCCCGTGAGCGCGATGACGGCGGGCGGCACGGCGGTGGTCTTCGGCGACAACGTCAACACCGATGTCATCATCCCCGGCCGGTATCTCGTGTCCATCGACCCGGCCGAGCTCGCGGAGCACGCGTTCGAGCCGCTCGGCGCGGACGTGCAGCGGCGGGTCAGGTCGGCCGGCGTGGTGGTGGCGGGCCGCAACTTCGGCTGCGGCAGCGCCCGCGAGCAAGCGGCGACGGCGCTGACCGGGGCCGGGATCCAGGCCGTGGTAGCGGCGTCCTTCGCCCGGGTGTTCTTCCGCAACGCGATCAACACCGGGCTGGTCGCCGTCGAGTGCCCGCCCGCCGCGGCCGCGGTGCACGACGGCGACGAGGTCACGGTGGACCTCGACGGCGGGACCGTGACCACCCCGGCCGGCACGTACCAGTTCCCCCCGTACCCCGAGGCGCTGCGCCAGATCCTGGCCGACGGCGGCCTGATCCCCCACCTGATGCGGAGTTCCCGATGAGCGGCAAGACGTTCGCCCAGAAGGCGATCGAGCGGGCGTCCGGCACCCGCGACCTCGTTCCCGGGCAGATCGTCGACGTCTACCCGGACCTGTACATGAGCCACACCGCCAGCTGGCGGTGCATCAAGACGCTGGAGGGGATGGGCGTCACCGAGCTGTACGACCCGGACCGGATCGCGATGGTGATGGACCACATCGCGCCCGCGGTGACCACCAAGAACGCCGCGGACCACAAGCTGTGCCGCGAGTTCGCGCAGCGGATGGGCATCAGGCACTTCTGGGACGTCAACGCGGGCATCGCGCACGTCGTGCTGATGGAGAGCGGGCTGATCAGGCCGGGCGAGCTCGTCATCGGCACCGACTCGCACTCCACCATCTACGGTGCGCTCGGCGCGTTCGGCACCGGCGTGGGATTCAGCGAGATCACCGCGACCTGGGTGACCGGCAAGCTGTGGCTCAAGGTCCCGGACTCGGTACGGATCGAGATCGGCGGGGCGCTGCCGCCGGGGACGTACCCGAAGGACATCATGCTGAGGCTGATCGGTGACCTCGGCGCCGACGGGCTGACGTACTGCTCGGCCGAGTTCGGCGGCTCCTACCCCGGGTCGATGTCTGTTTCCGAGCGGATGACCTTCTGCAACCTGGCGATGGAGATGGGCGCGAAGAACGCCTACGTCGAGCCGGACGAGATCACCCGCCGCTACCTGGACGAGGCCGGCCAGCCGCGCGACCGCTACCAGGAGCTGCTGCCCGATGAGGGAGCGGAGTACCGCGAGGTGATCAGCCTCGACGCCTCCGCGCTCGCGCCGCAGGTGTCGGTGCCGCACTCGGTGGACAACGTGGTGCCGGTCGACGAGGTGGCGGGCACCCGGCTCGACCAGGTGTTCATCGGCTCCTGCGCGAACGCCAAGTACGACGACCTGGAGATCGCCGCGCAGGTGCTGGCCGGCCGGAAGGTCGCCGGGCACGTCCGGCTGATCGTCACGCCCGCCTCGGCCGCGGTGATGTCGCGCGCCGCCGCCAGCGGGGTGCTCGGCACGCTGATCGAGGCCGGGGCGCTGATCACCAACCCCGGCTGCGGCGCCTGCGCCGGGAACGGCGGCGTGATGACCGACGGCGAGCGCACGCTGTCCACCGCCAACAGGAACTTCCCCGGCCGGATGGGCAGCTACGAGTCCGAGATCTTCCTCGGCAGCCCGGCGACGGCCGCCGCGTCCGCGGTCCGCGGCGTCATCACCAACCCCACGGACCTGATGACGGAGGTCAGCTCGTGAACATGGCGGAGAAGATCCTGGCCCGGGCCAGCGGCCGGCGCGCGGTCGAGCCGGGCGAGATCGTGGTGGCCGACGTCGACCGGCTGCTCATGCACGACCTGTCCGGCTACCTCACCGGGCAGGTCTACGACCGGGAGGTCAACCGCCCGGTCCGCTACCCGGAGCGGGTGGTGATGGTGTTCGACCATCACTTCTCCCCGCCGACGGAACAGCAGGCGGTCGTGCTCGAGACGAACCGCGCCTGGGCCCGCAGGCACGGGATCAACCTGCTCGACTGCGGCAGCGGCAACCTGCATCACGCCGCGGTCCGCGGCGGGTTCATCCAGCCGGGGATGATCGTGGTCGGCTCCGACAGCCACACCCCGGTGCACGGCGCGCTCGGCGCGCTCGGCGTCGCGCTCGGCAACGACTCGCACGCGGGGACGGTGCTGCCGTACGGCAAGGCCTGGTTCAAGGTGCCGCGGACGGTGCGGATCGAGGTCAGCGGGACCCCGCGGCCCGGCGTTAGCGCCCGGGACGTGGCGCTGTGGCTGGTGGCGAAGATCGGCGAGGGCGAGCTGAACTACGCCGCGCTCGAGTTCGCAGGCCCGTACGTGAAGGAGCTGGCGTTCTGGGACCGCTGGCTGTTCCCGCTGCTGTGCGTCGACCTGGGCGCCAAGTGCGCCTACGTCGAGCCGGACGAGGTCACCGAGGCGTTCGTGCGGACGCTGCCCGGCGGGTCGGTTGACCGGCTCGAGCGCAGCGACGGCCAGGAGGCGGAGTCGGTGCTGCGCTTCGACGTCGGCGACCTGGAACCGCAGGTGGCCTGCCCGCCGACGGTGGGCGACGTGCGCCCGGTGGCCGGGCTGGCCGGCCATCCGGTGCAGTGGGCCGAGCTCGGCGGGCACGGCGGCGGGCGGCTGGAGGACATCGCCGCGGCGGCCCGGGTACTCGACGGGCGACGGGTCCATCCCCGGGTGCGGTTCAACATCGTCCCGTCCAGCCGCGAGGTGTTCGCCGAGGCCGTGCGGGCGGGCCTGGTGCTCGCGCTGCACCAGGCGGGCGCCACCTGGTTCCCGCCCAGCACCGGCTCGAACCAGGCCTACAACATGGGGGCGCTGGCGCCCGGCGAGGCGATGATCTCCACCCACGCGCGCAACTTCCCCGGCCGGAACGGCAGCCCGGAGGCCGAGATGTACCTGGCGTCCGCGGCCACCGTGGCGGCGTCGGCGGTGGCCGGCACGATCACCGACCCGCGGGAGGTGGCGGCATGATCTTCGAGGGACGCTGCTGGACGTTCGGCGACAACATCCCCACCGACCGCCTGGTCAAGTCGCGCTACGTGTTCGAGCCGATGAGCGAGATCGTCCGGCACGTGCTCGAGGACCTCAACCCCGATTTCCCGCTGCAGGTGCAGCCGGGCGACATCGTGGTGGCGGGCAGGCACTTCGGGCAGTCGTCGGGCCGGGCGATCGCGGTCAAGGCGCTGAAGGCGACCGGCATCGGCTGCGTGGTCGCGGAGACCTTCGCGCGCACCTTCTACCGGAACTGCTTCGAGGTCGGCCTCCCCGCCCTGGAGGTGCCCGGCATCGGTGACCTGGTCTCCGACGGGGACCGGCTCCGCGCGGACCTGACCACGGGCGCGGTGGAAAACCTGACCGCGGGCGGCCGCGCCGCCGGCCAGGGAGCCGACCCGTTCCTGGTCGACATGCTGGAGGCGGGCGGCCTGATCAGGCTGGCCGCCGCGCGCCCGGACATCTTCGCCTAAATCCCGTCGGGCCGATTCCCAGGGTCCGGGCGCAGCCGGTCCGCGCCCGGACCCTAGTTCCGGCAAATCGCTACGCACCGCATATGGGGAAGGTCAACATGTAACGGTGCAAGATGCGCTCACTGCTCGGCGGGCTGAGCAGCTCCTGCTGATCGCATACCCGGGCGAGCGGCAGCGAGCACGTGCGGTCAGGCGGCTCGCCTGGATCGCCTGCCGCATGGATGCCAGCGAGCCCCTGAACTGGTGGATGATACCGGGCTGGATCCGCCCCCAGCGGGTCCTGACCGCCCGCCGCCTGGTCACCTGCGCCGTCCTCGCCGCCGAGGCCGGGACGGCGATCGCCGTCACGTCATGGCTCTGGGCTGCCCTGTTCCTGGGATTCATCGCCATCGGGGTGCTGGGCAACCGCGGTAAGCGGCGCCGGCCGGCGGCCCCGCGCCAGCGGCAGCCCGCCGCCACCGTCCCCCGCCGGCCGCGAGGGCGCGAGCTACCGAAGGTGCTGGCCTACGCGGTCGGAACCCTCGGGCTGGGGCTCCTTCCCGCCCTGGTTTCCCTGTGGGGCACGCCAGCGGCCGGAAGGCCTGCCGCCACCGCGGTCAGCACGTACCGCGCAGACCGCCGGAGCACCGTGATCTACGGGCTTGCCTGC